>Ga0233425_10000658_pt1 | contig 86609 bp, 53 predicted proteins | sample Watercolumn_Towu_2_FD_181712 | JGI IMG/M metagenome (GOLD analysis project Ga0233425, IMG submission 181712) | Freshwater microbial communities from Lake Towuti, South Sulawesi, Indonesia - Watercolumn_Towuti2014_140_MG | ecosystem: Environmental > Aquatic > Freshwater > Lake | place... | reverse complement strand
GACAAGGAGTCAACCAAACCCGGGAACGATGGCCGATGCGGCTGCGCGGATCAGCGCCGCGACGACCCGATAGACAGACCACTCGCCCCACCGCGGCTAGTCAATGTTCTGCGGCCGGCGACCCACGACGATCTTGACGGTGAAGGTCTTGCCGGCCCGTACCACGACGGCCTCGGCGGTGGAACCGGCCTCCGTACGTGCCACGGACAGGCTCAACGCCGCCGCGTCGGCGATGGCCAGACCATTCCAACGGACAACGACGTCGTCGGCCCGCAGTCCCGCTTTTTGAGCCGGTGAGGGTTGTACAGCGTCAGTGTACACCGCCAGGATCCGCGCTCCGCTGGGGTTGCTGAGCCCCAGTTGCGGCGCCAGTTCCTCCGTGACATCGCCCAACCCGACGCCGAGCCATCCGCGTTCGACGTGACCGTCCTTTTTCAACCCTTCGTAGACTTGCCTCGCCACACGGCTGGGAATGGCAAAACTGATTCCTTGAAAGGACTCCCCCATGATGGCCGTATTGATGCCCACGACTCGACCGTGAGCGTCAACCAGAGGCCCGCCACTGTTGCCGGGATTGACGGCCGCATCGGTCTGCAGAAGGTCCTGGTACACGCGGCCCGCCATGCCCGCCCGGTTCTTGGCGCTGAGAATACCACTGGTGATGCTGCGCTGCAGACCGAATGGGCTCCCCACAGCCCACACCAGCGAGCCCACATCCAACCTGTCGCTGTCTCCCCATTCCGCGGCCGCCAGGTTGTTCGCCGGCACGTGCAATAGCGCCAGGTCGGTGGCGGGATCCCCCCCCACGATTTCGGCCTGCAGTTTGCGGCCTTCGCTAAGCGAAACCTGAATGTCTTTGGCGCCCTGAATCACGTGGTAATTCGTGAGTATGTAGCCTCCCGAATCCACGATGACACCGGACCCTTGCCCGCTGGCCTCCCAACGGTAGTGCCAGGTGAGTTCATCACCGGGAGCCACTGGAGCGTTGGAGACGACGTTGATGTGCACGACGCTTGGCCCGACACGCTTCGAGACCATTTGAAATTGTTGCGAGAGAGATTCCAGACCAAGATTTGCCAGGCTCGTCGACGCCGTCTCCATTTCCGCACGCTGCTGGCCGCGGACCAGTGCGTACTTCACCCGTTCAGCCAGCGAAGGCCCCAGCCACCAGATCGACGACAGCCCGCCGAGCAGTAACAACAGCCGCGTGACGCCGGCCACACTCGACGTCGCGTGACCTGGATTCGAGGCGTGCTCCGTTTCCCGGGGGCGAAGGAGTTCCGGCGCGGAACTGACCGCCCGTTGTGCGTCGGGCGAACCAGCGGGCGACGGTAAGTGCGGAGAAGTGCGGGTGTGATCCATAGTCTGAGCTTAGCCGTTCCCGACCCCACTGGCAACGCGATCGAGCGTGACGGAGAGTGGGAGTGCTGCCACCAGTGCAGTGAAGATCACTCGGCGCTGCTATGATGGTGGGCAGACCGCGAACAGGAGTCTCGATCTTGGTGCATGTTGCGCTGCCTTTCGGGGAGGTCTTTTTCCCGCCGGTCTCGACCGCCACCGAAGACGGGCTGCTGATGCTGGGAGGCGGCCTCAGCCCCCCGTGGCTGATTGAAGCATATCAGCGCGGCATCTTTCCCTGGCCGCTATTGACCGAATACGGGCCCATGCTGGCCTGGTTCTCACCGGATCCGCGGGCCATCCTCGAACTGGATGACTTCCACGTTTCGCACCGACTTGCCCGGCGGATTCGCAGCCATCGGTATCGTGTCACTTGGAACACGTGTTTTGCCGAGGTCGTGGCCGGCTGTGCGGAACCGCGCGGCGGAGAAGCGGGCACGTGGATTACGCCCCAACTGGCCGAAGCCTATCAACGGCTCCACACGTTGGGCATCGCTCAGAGCGTTGAGGTATGGCGGGAGGACCAGTTGGTGGGCGGGTTGTACGGCGTGGTGCTGGGCGGTTTCTTCTCGGGTGAATCAATGTTCCACCGCGATCGTGACGCCTCGAAGATCGCACTTGCGGCTCTCGTCGACCGACTGCGAATGGGCGGGTGTGACCTGTTCGACATCCAGCAATGGACCCCGCACCTGGCCAGCCTCGGCGCGTGCGAGATTTCGCGCGACGAGTACCTGCGACGGCTCCAGCGAGCCATCTCCGCGCGCAGCTGCCTCTAGCACGAGCTTCCCAGCGCGTCCCTGTCCTTCCTGTGGCTACCACTCACCACAGCTCCAGGCTATGCTACAGCACCGGAATCAATTGATCCGGCTGGTGTGTTCCGCCCGGCTGTTGTGCGATTTGCCTGGAATAGGAACGAGCATGGCCTGTCGTGGAGTTCGTGGTGCGACGACGGTTTCATCGAATTCGCGCGATGAAATCCTGGAAGAGACGCGCAAGCTGCTGGCACTGATGATCCGGTTTAACGGCATCGAGACCGAAGATGTGGCCAGCGCCATCTTCACATTGACGCGCGATTTGAACGCTGAGTTTCCCGCATTGGCAGCCCGGCAGCTGGGTTGGCTGGACGTTCCACTATTGTGTGGCTATGAGCTGGAAGTGCCGGGGTCCCTGGGCAAGTGCGTCCGCATCCTCATCCACTGGAACACGGACAAACGCCAGGAAGATATCGTCCACGTCTACATCAAGGACGCGCGGAAATTGCGCCCCGACTTGTCCGAACTGCCACCCGTGGACTTCGCGGAACTGGAAGCCTGGATCTCGGAACACATGGAGGAATTGCAGAGCGAGACGTCCCAAGGGCAAGAGGGTAACACGGTGAAGCGATAATCACATGCCTTCGGGCTACTTGCCGCCGCCAGAGCCACAACAGCTCACGGGCACTCGGCAGCATACCTGCTTCGGTACCATCTGGCAGACCATCACCTGGACCTCACGCTGCACCTGGTGCGGAACCGCAACCGTGTACGACTGCATCACCTGATGCGCTTCGCGTCGATAGGTCGTCACGTTGCAGATGCGCTCCCGCTGCTCCGGAACGCAAACCACTTCCTGGACCTGATAGCGGCGTTCCTGCTGCTGGAAGCGGCAAACCTGCACGCGCCGCACTCGCTGCTCCTGCCGATATTCCGTGGTGACGATTTCGCAGGGCTCTTCCACCACCTCCGTGCGGCAGACCTTCACCGGCACCTGCTCCTCGACGATGTTCGGCACCCAAACCATCTGAGTGCAGCAGGCCACCGGCGCGCATCCGCCGCAGGAGAACAAACCAAACAGACCGCAGTGGCGCACCGGGCGGGCAACACACGTGACCGGCTCCCACTGCCCCAAGTCCTTGCAGACTGTCTGCATTTCCTCGACCACAACGGGCCGGCAAACGCGACGTACTCCCTGCCGGACAACTCGATGCGGCACACACACCGTGTAGGTCTGGTCTACTTCCTCCATCACCGGCACATTCACGAGACAGACCCGCTCACGCACCCGAGTCTGCGGGACCATTGCCGTGTAGGTTTGCCGAACCTGCCGGACCTCGGGCACACAGCGATACACCGTCACCGGTCGCTGACGCGTCTCGCAGCGATACTCCGTCGCGGTGACCACGCGCGTCTCCGGTACCATCGTCGGCAGGTAGACCGTCTTCTCTACGACCTGATAGCAGGGACAACTGGCACGGCCACAATGCCTGCACGCTTGTGCGACTCGCTCCGCAATCGAAACCGACAAGAAAACGGCAACGCCGACAACCAGACGCAGCACCAGTCGAAGGGATTCACTCATGGCGGACTTCCTCAATCTACGATGTCGTTCAACTTCGGTAGCATGGGCGGTATATAACGAATAGCAGCTCTGATGAATATAAACAGAATGTGACGGAAAAAAAGAGAGGCATGGCAAATTCAGCGGGGGAATGGCAGCAAGGTGGTCTGCGGAGACCCCGGACTCACCGGCGCGGAGTGAAGCTATCCCAGGGCTTCACGCCGTGCAGCGAATCATAGGTTGCCACGGCGAGCAGGAACAACGACAGCGAACAGACCAGGCAGTTGAGCAACATTCCGGCGACTGCGGCACCCGGCCGCTTGCCGCTCAGCGCCGCGCGGCCCGCCGCAAGGCCAACCGCGGACGCGATCAACCCGGCAAGGGGAAGTCGCCCGCAGATCAGTAAACCGATCATGCCGACCGCAATCGAAGCGTACGGCCCCATGCGGACCAACCAATCGGGGCGCCTGACGCCGGCAACGGTTGCCGCCGCATTCGAACGGGGAATCGCGCACCCAGCCGGGACCACCGATCCGGGGTTCTCGGCGAACGGAGATCCCCGCCGCAGCGGATGCTCACCGGCTCCCGGAGCCTCTTCCAACACTTCTGCGAGCAGCGCGTCGGAATCACCCGCGGTGGACGAACGTTGAGGGGGCGTCTGTCCGAATTCACCGGCCAGGGCGAACAATTGACCGCAATTCCAGCACCGGTTGACGGCGCCCAACACCTCTTCGCCGCAGTTGCTGCACTGAGCACCGTTGGTCATCGTGGTCAGAACCGAAATGGCGCCCGCCGATAGCTGAGGTCCAACAGAACCATCGGATGGACTGCCGTGACTCGCTGTCTCTTCAGGCGGGCGGCGCGGTCGATATGGAGCAGACACATCACATCGGACGCAACTACGACGCGCGCTCCCGAGTCCACGATGCTGGCCAGCTTCCGGTCGCCGAGCCGGTCCGCCATCCCCGGTTGCACAAACGCATAGGTGCCGACAGCTCCGCAGCACAGTTCGCTTTCGGGCAGTTCTGCGAGTTGCAGTCCGGGAATAACTCGCAGCAGTTCGCGCGGCTGCTCGCGCACGCGCTGCGCGTGAGCCAGCTGGCAGGCATCATGATATGTTACGGTAAGGCGGATTTCTCCGGGGGGCGGTACGATCCCCAGCGCCACCAGAAACTCCGTGGCATCGCGTGTCCTGTCTGCCAGGCGTTGGTGCGCGGCCCGCTGCCCGGGCGGGGCCAAGTCGCCGTAGCGCCGCAGGAATGCGCCGCACGTGGCGGAATTGGCGATCACCGCATCGAACTCATTGGCGTTAAAGGTGCGCGCGTTCTGTTCCATCAGGTGCCGTGCCTGTTCGATATGGCCGCTCTGGTAGTGCAGGGCACCGCAACAAACCTGGCTCTGGAGCACACAGACTTCGCAGCCGTTCTCCTGCAACACGCGGGCGGTGGCCCAATGCACCTGCCGCAGGAGAGCATCTGCCAGACAGCCGGTGAACAGGGCGACACGCGCGCGCCGCCGCTTCCGGGCGGGCAACACCAAGGGCAGCCGGGCGTCTTTCCCGGCCGGTTGGCTCCAGTAAGTGGCCATGCGCCCCCAGCGGCCTGATGTGAGACGCCACAGCCCGCTGGCCTGCCACAGTCGGTCCAGCCGGAAACGTCGGGCAAGCCGGTTCGGGCGGAGCCAGCGCCGCATCCGCACCGGCTCGGACAGGATTCCGTCCACGAAGCGGCTGTGAAACCGCTCCTGCTCGGCCGGAACGCGACCGGACTGAACCACCGCGACGCGGAACATCCCGATCAGGTCACGGTACTTCACGCCGTAGGAACACGCCGACTCGCAGGCCCCGCACTGCACGCACAGATCCAGATGGCCCTGAACGGCGGAACTCCATTCGATCTCTTCGAGGCAGACCGCTTGCATCAGTCGGATCCGGCCGCGCGGGCCGTCGTTCTCGTCTCCCCGCTCCCGATAGGTGGGACACACGCCCGTGCAGAGGCCGCACTGCACGCAGGCCGCGAACAGACTGCGGTCGACGGCTTCCCAGACGCCGGCGGGCGCACTGCCGGAAGATGCGCAGGTCGCGGCATGGGACTGCGCGCCGGGCGCTGGCTCACTCATCTGCCGGCCCTCCCGCAGTGTCAGGTTGACGGTTGTGGGAACATCGGTTCATCACAAGAATCGCCCCGGATTCAGGAGGTGCTTGGGATCGAACTCCGACTTGAGCCGGCGCACGAGATCCCACGTCGCTGCATGGCCGACTTCGCTCATGGTCTTCGAGTCGGCCTTGGCCAGGACAGCGGTGAGAGGTGTCACGGAACCGCCGGTCCTGGCGGCTGCCTTGCGAAGACGGTGCATCACACCGGATGGTACAGGATCGGCAACCTTCTCGGACAGCCGCACGTTGACGACGCCGCTTCCCGCATGCGCCTGCAACGAACAACGGCTGTCAAGATTGCGTGCCTCGGCGATGAAACGCGTGACACCCGCTGGGAGCAGCGATGCTCTCAACAGCCGCATGTCCCCATCGATCGCCGAGAAACCGACGACCTGGTCGATCAAATCCTGTGTCCGCGTGTCGTCCAGTGTCAGACAATCCGCCGTTCCGCGCGCGGCCCAATCGGCCTGCAGCCGCTGCTGTGCCCAAGCCACTTCCGTATCGGTCCCTTCGAACGCGACCGCCAATCGCAGATCCGTGGCCCGATCCCATTCGCGCGACAGCACCTCGACGTGCGACCAGAAACCACCGCACAACAGTTCGATCGCGACCGGCGGATGATCGAGGCACGCCAGCGCGGCCAACAATTCCTCGGCCGCCTGCAGATCGCGGGGAGCGCAGCATAGCCCTGCCAGTCGCGGCGGAACCGGCTCCGTGCGCAGTGTGACTTCCGTGATGACCGCCAGGCAACCCAGCGATCCTGTCAATAACTGCCCCAGCCAGTTGCGGCGGAAGTCGAACACGCCAATTGGCCCCTGGGCGCTGATCTGCTGACCAAGACCGTCTACGGCCTGCAGGGATTGCAGAGTCGCGGACCAGCCCCGGCACGCATACCGGCGCGGTCCGTTGGCATTGGCAGCAATGGAACCGCCGACGGTGGCGACCGCCGGCTGCGGAACGTCGATCGGTAAACGCTGTTGGGCTTCACGCAGGACTTGGCCCAGTTGTGCGATGGTCACTCCCGCCTGCACCCGCACAAAGCGTCTCGCCGGATCGAAATCAACAACTTTCGACAACTGAGCCAGCGACAAACCTACGCCCTCGCGCGCAGGGCGTGTGCCAAACGACAGGCCGGAACGACCCCCCAGAGGATAGATGGCTTCGTCGCGCTCGAAGCACTGACGGACGATGTCGCGCACCGCCACGCCGTCCGCGGGCAGCTCCGTGCCGCGCAATGGCAAGGGTGGTTCCCCGTGGTTGACACCCGTGTTGCGGCTCACGATTCCTCCTCGGACTGGACCAGTTCGGGTGGCCCGACTTCTCGGCTATCAGGTTGCTCCGCACAGGCGTCGCGGGACGGTGACAAGTCTCTGGAGACGCTGCTTGGTCCCGCTTGGCCGAAAACGGCTTGCAGGTGTGCCTGCGCGTGCCGCACCTCCGCGCTGTCGACACGCGCGGCGAAGGACGCCTTTTCGCGGCCCACACCAAACTCGCCACTGGCAACACCTCCGTTCGACAGGCAGTAATCGAGGATGGCATCACGCACCGCGACTGCCCGGCTCGCCTCCGCTTCATTTCGATCATCAAACAAGAGCACGGGGTGCAGGCATCCTGTGCCGATGTGAGCGATTTGCGCCACGCGAAGACCGTGCGCGTCGGCCATCGACGCGAATTGCGTCATGGCCGCAGCCATCTGCCACCGTGGCACGGTCACGTCCTGGACCCAGCACGCCGGGGCGAGTCCGCGGAGCGCCGCGACGGCCCGCGCGCGCCACATCCAGAGTGCCGCCTGGTCGCGGGGATTGCCGGCATTCCTTAATTCGAGCGCTCCTCCCTTACTGCCGATTTCCGCGAGCCGCTCCCGCGATTCCCGCACGGTGGGTTCCGCTCCGTCGATTTCGCACAGCAGTGCCACTTGGGTCGTCTTGGGAAGGCGGACACCGGCCGCGCGTACGAGACCGTCGAGCACCAGGCGGTCCAGCCATTCCAGCGCGGACAGGCCGATGTCGGCGGCGAGCAGTTCTTGTGAGGTTTCCCAGGCGGCAGCCGCAGTGGCAAACAGCGCCAATAATACATGCCGGCTTGCCGGATGCCGCGCAAGCCTCAGCCAGGCGCGCGTGATGATGCCGGTCGCGCCTTCACAGCCCACGATCATGCCCAGCAGTTCCGGCCCGGGGCAACCCTCCCGCGAACCGCCGAGTTGAACGATCTGCCCATCGCGCAAGACAACTTCCGCCCCCAAGATGTGCGCGTGTGTGTCGCCATATTTCAGTGAACGCGGACCGCGTGCATTCGTGGCGATGCAGCCGCCCACGGTACAGGCTGCACCGCTGAGGGGATCGGGCGCAAACATCAGTCCGGTGTGAAGCAATCGGGCGTTGAGCGTCGCAGGGGTCACTCCACTTTCGACGAGAGCGAAGCGGTTGCGGGCGTTGATCTCCACAACTTCCCGCAGACGCGTCGTGGCGACAACCACACCGCCGCGCGTCACACAACCGCCAACAAGACCCGTCCCGGCACCACGCGGCACGATCCCGACGCCTTGTTCCGCGCAGAGCCCGACCACCTCTGCCACCTGACGAGTGTCGCGCGGCAGGACAATCAAGTCCGGCAGGCCGCGCTCAAAAAAGGATGCGTCGCGCTCGTAGACGAGCCGGTCGGCCGGGCTGTCAATTACCCCCTCGGCACCGACGACCGCGCGAAGCCGGGTGGCCAGGGTCGATACACCGGCAATCGCCATGTTGCCCTCTCTCGCCAAGGACCTTCTTCCCGGGATCCTTACCGCCACAAGAGAACGGTGCAATCGGACAAACATCTCCCGGCCTGTCGGCGGACACTCGTCCGGGCGGCATCACGCAGGCTGAGTCCACGACCGCGGATGTTGATTATACCGGTCCAGCACCGCTGCGATCCAGCACCAGTCACTCGGCCCGCCGCCCGTGCTGCGGGCGCACGCCCGATCCGCCGTTTCAGTCGACACGCGCGAGCAGACGTTCGGCGATCGCGGAGCCGATATTCAGTGCGGAGGTCGCCGCCGGGGACGGAGCATTACCAACGTTCACAATGCGGTCCGACTCCTGAATCAGAAAGTCATCCAGAATTCCCCCGTCGGGAGCCACAGCTTGTGCACGCACTCCCGCGCGTGTGGGCACCAGATGTTCGCTGCGGATCTCCGGCATCAACCGCCGCAGAGCTGCCACGAACGCCGCTTTGCTGAAGGATCGCCACATCTCCCCCAGACCCATGCGCCAGTAGCGCGCGCCCATGATGAGAAAGCCCTTGTAGGTCAGCGTCCCCCCCAGATCGCGCAGGTTCACGTCATATTTGCGGTACCCCTCGCGGGCGAACGCCAGCACCGCATTCGGCCCACATTCCACCCCCCCCTCGATCATGCGCGTGAAATGCACACCCAGAAAGGGGAAGTTGGGATCGGGCACCGGATAGATCAAGTGGCGACAGAGATGATGCACTTCCGGCTTCAATTCGTAATACTCGCCGCGAAACGGAACGATGCGTGCCTCCGATTTCACTCCGGTCATATCTGTCACGCGGTCCGAATGGAGCCCCGCGCAATTGACCAGCGCGCGTCCTTCAAACTCCCCGCACTTTGACTCGACCACAACCCCGTCGGTGCTGCGGCGCACACCGGTGACGCGCGTCCCGCACAGGACTTCGCTGCCGCGCTGCGCGAGCAAATGGACCAGACGATCACAAACGCGGCTGTAATTGACAATGCCGGTCTCGGGTACATGAATGCCGCGAATACCGGCCGCGTGCGGTTCGATCTCACGCAATCGCTCCGGCCCGATCATTTCACATCGCACTCCATTCTGCTGCCCGCGTTCGGCCAAACGCTCCAGTCTTGGCAGTTCCGCTTCGTCGACGGCCACAATGACCTTGCCGCAGGTTTCAAACGGGATCTCCTGCGCCCGGCAGAAATCCTCCATCGACCGTTTCCCCGTCCGGCAATTCAGCGCCTTGAGCGAACCCGGTTTGTAGTAGATCCCCGAGTGCAAGACCCCGGAGTTCCGCCCCGTCTGGTGCTGCGCCGGCGAAGCCTCCTTCTCCAGAACCAGAACGCGCAATCGAGGATTCCGTTCCAAGATCTGATGGGCTGTTGCCAACCCGACAATTCCCGCACCGACGACAATCACATCCACTTTGGCCATCGTGTGACACCTGAACCCAACTATGTTTGACCCGAAGACGACTCGCCTCAATTCGTTTTCAACGCCTGTCCGCACTTGGCTTCCACGCTGGCAACCTTCGAGACCAGTCTCCCTGAATGCCCTTGCCGAACATCGAACTTGGCCGTGCAGGTGACCCGCGGGCAGTCCCCGGCCAGCTCCGCAAAACAATCGTGCAGCACGCGTAACACCTCGTCCAGTTCACCCTCCACAATGGTCCCCATTGCATGCAAGCGATAGTCGAGTCCGGAACGGGCGACAATCCGCACGCAACGGGCGACGTAGGAACTGACGCTCTCTCCCTGACCCAACGGCGTGATGCTGAACTCCATTAGTACCATGGATCGTGCCCTTTCCGCGCGGCCTTACATTACCACCACAAAAGACGAAACACAACCGTAAGTCATTTACAATAAATAAGTTACATCACTCTCAGTGGCTTCGGCTCGACAAATCCCGGCCGCATGGCTGAAAACGGTTTCGGGTACAGCCGATACTTTCATTGGAGGCACTACAGACCGCACATCCCAATTGGCGGTCTGCCAGAAATCACGGCCGTGATTTCGCATGTGAAGCAGTGTTTGCATCACATTGTGAATGATTGGCCAAGATAGGCAAGGTCAATCAGATGCCTCTCCATGCATTGACTGCATGCCAGAGGGACACGCAGGGTTTGGGCATTCGCTGCCAAGCGGCAGCCAATCTGTCCACGGGCAGCGGATTCCGCTAGACTTCGCGACCCATTTTGCGCAGGAATCACCTTGCGCCGCCTCGAGGTAGGGGAGTATCGATCGGTGTTCGGTGCATCGGGGAGACTAACGCTGCTCGTGGCCGTTTGCGCCACGACGTGGTTGTTCGTGGACCGCGCGCGCGGGGCGGTCTCCGCCGCGCCCCACCTCACGTCGCCGACCCAACCCGCAGCGGATCCCGCCGACACAGACCCGTCCTCCTATTTGCGCCTCTACGTGACACCGGAGGCGGAAGGTGTCGCGGCGCGGTCGCAGGCCTACGTCGATCTGGATCGCTACTACGCATTGCCCGGAGAACCGGATCCCGAGATGCTGTACAGCAGCATGGGTGAGCCGTGGACCTGGCAGGTGTTGCCGACCGGGCTGATCTACCGCTCCTATCTGGCGGGGACGAAGGAACCCCGGCTATCGGGACAAGTCATCAACGAAACCGATTGGGGCTGGTTGCTGGACGGCAACCTCGGCGCCCGCATCGGTCTGTTGCGGTTTGGCACCAGCGACCCGATCTGGCCTGACGGATTTGAGATCGACGCCGAAGGTGCCGCGCAGGTGCGGCTCGATATCCCCAACAACGTCGACGTAGGTAGCGTGGATTTCCGCGCGGGGCTGCCCATCACCTTCGGAGTCGGGTCGCAGCGCACGAAGTTCGGATACTACCACGTCAGCGCCCACTTGGGCGACGAGTACCTGCTGCGCTATCCAGGTTACCCGAGGCTCAACTATGCCCGCGATTGCCTCATGTTCGGCCACTCGGTCTATCTCACGCCCTGGTGGCGTCTCTACGGCGAAGCGGATTGGGCGTTCTACAGCGACGTCTGTGACCCCTGGGAATTCCAGTTCGGATTGGACTTCGCCGCACCCGGTCCGACGGGCCCGCTCGGAGCCCCGTTCTTCGCCATCAACGGGCACCTGCGCGAAGAACTGGACTTCAGCGGTTCCCTGACGGTGCAGACTGGCTGGTCGTGGCGCAATAACGCAGGCCAGCTGTTCCGCATGGGGCTGCATTACTACAACGGGCTCAGCAATCAGCTGTCGTTCTACCAGCGGCACGAGCAGCAAATCGGTTTCGGCGCGTGGTACGACTTCTGACCTGCAAACCTTCGACGAGCCGCTCGCGAATCATGTACCAGACGACATGCCGCGTTTGACGACTCCGTTTTCCGACGCCGTCGATGGCACTCCTGAGCCACGAGCGCCCCTTGCTTGTCGCCCTTTTTGCCCCTTCCTATAATCCCACTCGGGCGGCCGGGCCGCCTCCCACAGCGGTGTTGAGAGGAGAGGCTATTATGACCCTACGCCGATGCCCGGCGGCAGGGATGATTGCATGCCTGGTCATCCTGCTCGCTGCTCGTGATGTATGCGCGCAGGTTGCCCCCGCGTCCAAGCCTCTGGAGCCGGTCGCTGCCAAGCCGGACGCGAAACCGGAGCAAGCTGAAGACGATTACTACGAACTGTTGAAGCTTTTCGTCGACACGCTGGATCAAGTCGAGCGGAATTACGTGAAGGACCTGAGTCGCCGGGAACTCGTCGAAGCAGCGATTCAGGGCATGCTGGCCAAGTTGGATGAACATACCAACTACATCGGCCCGGATGACATTGATCGATTCCGCACCAGTGTGGAAAGCGAGTTTCCGGGGATCGGCGTGCGGCTCTCGTCGGAACGAGGAAAGCTCGTGGTGTCTGCCGTGTTGGGCGCGACGCCCGCGGAACGAGCCGGTGTGGTGGCGGGTGACGTAATCACCCGCATCGAGAATGAACCCACCGAGAACATGAAGCTCGATGACGCAGTGAAGCGACTCAAGGGAGAAGCCGGCTCTCAGGTGGTGCTGCATCTATTGCGGCCGGCGACCAACAAAGAGGACAAGCTCACGCTCACGCGCGAATTGGTACGCGTGGAGACCGTGTTAGGGATAAACCGGTCCGACGGGCGCCGCTGGAATTTCATTTGCGACGCTGACCACCAGATCGCCTACGTGCGTCTCGCCGTCTTCGGCCGGCATTCGGCCGAGGAACTGCAGAAGGTGCTGACGGAACTACGGGCTCAACAGATGAAGGCCCTCGTTCTGGACTTGCGGTTCAATCCCGGAGGACTGCTGACGACCGCCGTGGAGGTTGCCGACCTGTTCGTGGCGGAGGGGAAGATCGTGAGCACCAGCGGGCGCAACGTCCAGGAACAAGTCTGGGAGGCCAGACAGCCGGATACCCTGGAAGACTTCCCGATGGCAGTGCTTGTGAACCAGTACAGTGCCAGCGCCAGCGAAATCGTCGCCGCCTGTTTGCAGGACCACCAGCGGGCGGTTGTCGTGGGACAACGGACTCTCGGCAAAGGCAGCGTGCAGAATATCGTGGAACTCGACGGCGGCCGCAGCGCGCTCAAACTCACTACAGCCGGCTATTTCCGTCCCAGCGGCAAGAATATCGATCGGCAGGCCGCGGGCAGCGACGGCGACAATTGGGGAGTCCGACCCAATGAAGGGCTGGAGGTTGTCCTGTCCGGCGACGAGACCCGTCGCCTGGCACAGGCTCAGCGCAAGGGCGACGAGGAAAGTCCAACATCCACAAGCTCGCCGCGGCTCGACGACAAACAACTGGAGAAGGCCCTGCAGTACTTGCGCGAGCAACTGGCGGCGGGGCCCACGGCGGCTAGCCCAACCGCCGGACAACCCAGCCCGAAATAGGCGTTCGCGCATGCACGTACTCGCACTCGAGACAACTTGCGACGAGACGGCAGCAGCAATCATACGCGACGACCTGACCGTCCGCGCATCGGTGGTGGCGTCCCAGGATAAACTGCATGAGCGGTTCGCGGGGGTTGTCCCAGAGATCGCGGCCCGGGCCCATGTCGAACGAATTCTGCCGGTGATTGACGAGGCACTGCGCCGCGCAGGCATGTCGTTGCGCGAGATCGACGCTGTGGCAGTCGCCAACACGCCCGGATTGGCCGGTTCGCTGCTCGTGGGACTCGTCGCGGCCAAGGCTTTGTGTGTGGCGCTCGATAAGCCCTTGATCGCCGTCAATCATCTCCACGCGCACATCTACGCGTGCCGCATGGCCGCCGGCAGGAACGTGTTTCCCTGCGTGGGACTGATCGTCAGCGGCGGCCACAGCAATCTCTACCGCTGTGCTGCTTCCTACGATTTTCAATACCTGGGCGGCACAATCGATGATGCGGCCGGCGAAGCGTTCGACAAAGTGGCGAGCATGCTGGGCCTTCCCTATCCAGGTGGTCCTGCCGTCTCCCGCGCCGCGGAGAACGGGAATGCAAGTGCGTTCCGTTTTCCGCGCTCGTTCTTGCGCGACGAGACCCGGCTGGATTTCAGTTTCAGCGGTTTGAAGACCGCCGTGCGCTACTGCATCGCGGGAATGGGAACACCAGACGCGAGCGCCTACCCGCTTCCGCCACAAACCATCGCCGACATCTGCGCCAGTTTTCAGGAAGCTGTGGTCGATTGCCTGGTGGGAAAAGCAATGCTGGCAGCACGCGAAACGAAACTGGACCGCTTGTGCGTGGGAGGCGGTGTGGCCGCCAACCGGCGGTTTCGGGATCGACTGTCTGCCGAGACGGAGTCGCTCGGAATCGAACTGCACATAGCCCCGCTCGCCCTGTGCACCGACAACGCGGTCATGGGGGCACTCGCGGTGGAACGCCTGCAGGCCGGACTCGTTGAGAACCTGGACTTGGATGTCTATCCCGGCCTCATGCGTGCCTGAGTATCCACCGATCGGGAGTGGACTTGGGGCAGGTGATTCCCCGGCGCCGGACAATGGCGATCAATCTGCGCGCCGGGAGCGGGTCTTTGGCGCGCTGGGCTCCTGACCCCGCCGTCCACCGACTGCTGGTCTCCCACAACGTCGGATGTCCTCAATCAGCTCGATGGTAGCGTGGGCTTTAGCCCACGTAGATCTGCTGACGAAGCCCGGTCGTGGGCTGAAGCCCACGCTACGAAACCGCCAAGGCTTCCGCGTTGTCCTCGATCCGGTCGTGTGTGGCACGGTCGGGAGACCGGCCACGGCGCCAAGTGAACTTCGTTGCGCGGCAACGAATTGCAGCATCTGAAGATCTTTGCCGCAGTGGTCTTCGACCTAGCCCATGACTTGGGATCGCAGGCATTCGGGAGGGTGAGTTGGCCGTGCCTCAGAAACCGCCGAAACCGCCGCCGCCAAAGCCACCACCGCCGCCGCCGAAGCCGCCACCGCCGAAGCCACCACCACCAAAGCCGCCACCGCCACCACCCTGGTTGTTGGAGTTTCCCGTCACGAAGTTGAAGGTGCTGACATCGGTAACGCCGGACGCGATCGGCATACCGCCGAGCAGTGTGAACCGAACGTAACGCCGATCGGCGGAGATGACCGCCATGGCCATCATCTGGTTACCTTCGGGAAGAACCGTCAGCGTCGGACGGAAACCGACAGCGCCTGGACGACCGAGCAGCAGTCCCGCGACGGCGCGCGTGTTCCAGCCGGGGTTGTTGGCACCTACGCCTCCCGGAAAGTAATACCCGTTGCTGGCCGAGGCGTCGCGGATGCCGCGGAATTGTTGTGCCAGGATTTCTCGTCCCAGTTCCCCGTGGTTCTCGGCGATGCGGGCTAATTTCTGCTCGGCAAGTGGCTCGTGGAGCCTTCCTTCCGGCAATTCAAAGTTCACCACCGCGTCCTTCTCCGACAACGGAATCTGCTGTTTCCCGTAGCGCTGTTGCGGCGATCCGTAGTTCGTGCAGATCTCGACCGTGACCTTGCCCGCCGCCACGTCCCCCCAGACTCGCCGCAGGAACAGGCGGTACTTGCCGGTGAATCCCTTGGGGCACACATAGGTCTCGCTCGTGCCTTCGGCCGTCTGCTGGCCGGCGTCGGAGGAGTTGTCGCCGAACATCACGCCGCCGGCAGTGGTGCGCGGATTGCGCGCTGAACAGACTGCCGCCGTGGGTTCCTCGACAGACAAGTCCACATCGGCCTCACCAGTCCAAGTGACGCGCACAACGCAGTCGCGCGTTACGGCATCGGTCAATTGTGCGGTAAATTCCTTGACATCGCTGGCGCGGTTTTCCTTCGTCATTTTCCTCAGCAGCGCTTCGGCCACGCGGCGAGCCCGCTCCTCGACGGCTCGATGCTCGTCGGGCCAAGCCTGGCTCAAGATGCCCACGCAGGCCCACCGCAGTCCCGCTTCGTCTTTGAGTCGTTCCGCGCAATCCAATCCGCTGACATACGGTTCCGGACGAAACGGATTCGCCTCGGCGAAATTCTGATAGAGCTTCAGCGCACGTTTCTCCAGACCGATCGTGGCCATGTAACGCGCAATGAGCAGCACTTCTTCGTCGTTGGAGCTGAAATCCACCGCGGACATGAGTGCACGCTCGACGTCCTCCAGCGGCGCTTCATTCACGAGCAACGCCAGAGTCATTGCCTCGTACATCCATGGCTGGACGTGATTGTGACGTAGGGCCGCCTGAATCAGCGTTACAATCTCGCTGAACTTGGCCTTCGCCGCGTCGGCCTTTTCGGACTCCAGTAACCGCTTACCCTCGGCCTGAAGCCGCCGCACCGTTTCGCGTACCTGAGCGGCCACGAGCACACCGTCTGCCGCGGAGTCCTGCGCGCGGTTCGAGAAGTACCTGTCCCAAGCGGCTTCCGGCGTTTCACCCGGTTTACGATCCAAAAGAATCGGTTGGGGAACAACCCTTTCCTCAGCCGGCGCGGACGCGGACGCGGTCGGTGATTCTGGCGTCGAGGCGGCAGGCCGGGATGTACCGAGTGACAGGTCGTCGGCAACAGTGAAGAAACCTCCACCCATGCCTCCCATTCCACCCATACCTCCCATGCCACCCATACCACCCATTCCACCCATCATCCCTCCACCCATGCCTCCCATGCCTCCCATGCCACCCATCATTCCGCCGCCCATACCACCCATCATCCCACCACCCATCATTCCGCCGCCCATTCCGGAGATGACGGGAACGACGAGGTCGCCGACAGGGTACACCTTGGTGATGAGATTCGCTTCGGCCTCTTCCGGCGTCGTAATCTGCATCACCTCGTCCTTGATGACGTAGGTGAGTTCAAGTTCGTTGAGCATCAACCGCAAGGCGGAGCGGAGCGTGACCTCCTTCAGGCTCAGCGTGACGGGCGTACTGGTATCGACCCCCAAATCTTCAAGCGCCTTGGTGTCGATGATGATGGGGATTTCATGTCGGAACGAGATGTCCTCGATGACATCCTTCAATGCTTCGTCGAGGTATTCGAACGTGGTGGTCTGATCCAATTCCTTCAGGATGCGATCCTCGGACGATCCCGGCTTCCCCGCCAGATCAACCGCCCGGTACTTCTCACGATCTCTCGTGTACTGTTCCCAGATTTCGGCGTCCGGATAGACGATGGGTGGCTCAGCCGGGAACGGAACCGCTGACTGCTCGACCTGGTAGAGAGTGTCCACAAAATTGCGGTGCCGCAAATCGCGGAAGCGCGTCATTTCCCGATAATTCTTCAGGTTCCGCGCGTACCAGATGGCGACTGTCGCGTCAGCCAGATCGCGATTGATTTCGCGAACCTGGTTCACGACTTCCGTTTCCGCATCGAGGTACTTCTCTTCTTCGAGCAGCGAATTGAAGCGTTCCATCAACTGCTTGATCTTCTGCCGCTCGCGCGTGGTCTCTTCGGCTAATCGCCTGGCCTCGATGGCTGCCACCTGGTTTTCGTGAGCCAGGGCCTGGCGGTGTTCCAGCTCGACTCGCCGGCGACCCGCCTCACGAATCCCGGCTTGAATGCGATCTCGCAACTGCGCGCGAACCTCGGGTTTCAGATCCACCACGCGATCGATGGTCGTGAGCAGGTCTTTCAGTTCCTGCTGCGTGGCTTCGGGAGACGAGGCCATCCGCTGTCGAGCCAGATTCAGTCGTTGCTCTACGTCGGTCTGGATGATCTCGGCCTGCACTGCCGCCTGTGCTTCGGTTTTGTCGAGGAACCCTCCGGCCGGTCCTTCGAGCAGATCATTGGCGGCGGAGGGAACTGCTGCGACCGGTTCGGGGTTCAGACGCAGGTCGGGAGTCGCGTTGGCACCCGGAGTGGCCGCCTGCATCCGCGTTGCCACGTTGTTCAACGCGACGGCCTGGGGGTTACCGGGGTCCCGAGCAATTGCCTCTTGAGCGGCCGTTCGCGCCCCCGCAACGTCACCGGAGTTCAGGGCTTGTCCACCCAATGCCACCAGACCGTCGGCACTATTGGTGATACTGCGGGCAATTCCCTGCAATGCCAGGGAGCCGGGTGTGGGCAAAGTGGCGCCGTCATCACGGCGAGCCAACTCCACCAACTGCGGCAGGAAATTGAAATCCGGAGAAGCGGCCTCGGGTGCGATCTTCCACGTCGCGCTGACCTGTTTGCCGTTCACTTCGGTCGCCGCCGTGATTTCCTGGGGCTGCCGATCCTTCAACATGCCGACCAGAATCGTGTCGCGGTCGCTGCGCAGTGGCGGCAGGGATCTCGGATAGACCTCCGCCAAACCGCTGGACATCTTCGTATCCACCGGCCAGTACACCGTGGCACGCACCGATTGCGCCAGTGCGGCGCCGGCTTGCTGTGCCGTGTTCTCGTCGGTGTCGATAAACAAGGCACCACCCGTACGATTCGCAATTGCGGCCAGCACCAACGGGTCACGGTTCGGGCCAACCGCCCAACTGCTCACGGGAACGTGCCGGTCCACCAGATCCTGCATCAACCCGGAGAACTCCTGCGGCTCCACCAGTTTCGCGCGGCTCATGCCGTCCCCAAGATACAACACCGCGCACGGCCTGGTACTTCCGGGGGCAAAGCCATCAGCCGCAGACCGCAGACCGGACAGAAGATCCGTCGATCCGAGTGGGGTCCTCTTCTCCAATTTCGCAATCGCCGCGTCCATTTCCGCGCCGCGCGGTGCAACGAAATCGGAAGTCATCGCCGTCGCATTCAAGTCGACCGCGACCAGCTTCACGCGGTCAGTTTCCCCCAACTGCGCCAGGAGGGTTCTCAACGCCTCCAAAGCGTCTGTGCGATATTTGCCTGTCTGGCTCGCCGACGTGTCAAAAAGCACGACTACGTCACGAGCTTCGGCGGTAACCGACGCTGCCTGCGGTGCAAGGCTCAACGCAAAATAGGTCTCACCGCTCGATGTATCAAACGTCGCCAATCGGCCCGTCGCGGACGGGCTGGCAGCCGGATCATCGGCCCAGGCATAGGGCAACGCACTGACAAGAAACGACACGACCAACAGCAGCGAACTGCGTTTGGACATAGACGCTTACTCCAACCACAGAGGTGAATTTCGAAGGACTTCTTCTGTTCCGTACGAGAAGCCCTTTGCCTTGCCCCAGAGTATCCCGGCACGTTTCAATGCCCGGCCTTACCCATTTTATTCTGACCCAAAATCAAACGCCACCAGAAAAATAGGGAAATTTGCCCTCGTCGGTCCTTTGCCGCGGCGAACTGAGGGCGGGAAGGATCAGTCGGACGCTTCCGCAGGGTCCGCCCCCGTTGACCGACTGGTTGGCAGTTGCAGAAACAGCAACGGGCAGCCGCCCCCTGGCCAGGAGCCGCTGCCCGTCGTATGGCTGACGTCTCGGTACGAGAAAACTAGCGTTGGGTCTCGTCGGTCGGCACCGCGTCGTACTCCTCACCCACCCCGGATAGGGACGTGTAGTGAAGTTGGCCAGCCAAGTCCACAACCCGCGCGCGCAGGTCACTGACCGCCTGCCCCGCCCTTTGCAGCCACCCGTCCCGCAAGTGCTGGAACACGGACGCTTCAGCCTGCGGATCCGGAATCACCGGATCAATCGGCCCCTCATCACTCACCCTCCCGGACTCCAGTGCCCCGGCGCCGGTCGCGGTCGCCTCGTCGATCTCACGCAGGTCCTGCTCAACGGATTCCGTTTCGGTATCCATTTCGTCGGCGTTTGGCGAATAGGTGTACTCGTACGTTGCCGATTCGCTGGACTCCTCTTCGGCCGACTCATCCGTCATTTCGGCTTCGGCCGTGTCTTCGAAGGACTCCATTTCGCTGTCGTCCTCGGTCATCGCCTCGGACTCGGCGTCGGATTCCTCTTCGTACGACCAGCTGTCGTCCTCGACCGCCTCCGACTCGCTGGACTCCTCTTCGGCCGGCTCTTCCGTCACTTCGGCTTCGACCGTGTCTTCGAAGGACTCCATTTCGCTGCCGTCCTCGGTCATCGCCTCGGACTCGGTGTCGGATTCCTCTTCGTACATCCAGCTGTCGTCCTCGACCGCCTCCGATTCGCTTGACTCCTCTTCGGCCGGCTCTTCCGTCATTTCGGCTTCAGCCGTGTCCTCGAAGGACTCCGTTTCGCTCTCGTCCTCGGTCATCGCCTCGGACTCGGATTCCTCTTCGTACGTCCAGCTGTCGTCGTCGACCGTTCCCGACTCAGCGGATTCCTCTTCCGCCGACTCTTCGGTCATTTCAACGTCGGCCGTATCCTCAAAGGACTCCGTTTCGCTTTCGTCCTCGGTCATCGCCTCGGACTCGGTGTCGGATTCCTCTTCGTACATCCAGCTGTCGTCCTCGACCGCTTCCGACTCGCTGGACTCCTCTTCGGCCGGCTCTTCCGTCACTCCGGTTTCCGTGGCATCCGACGGGCTGGCGTCGGTTGGGGCTGTTCCGTTGAGCGCGTCCATTTCCTCGTCGAACATCCACGGCTCGTACTCGGTGTTTGCCGAGTCGTTTTCCGGCGCCGCGTCTTCGGTGACTTCCGGTTCCGTGGCCATGTGTGAGGTCCAGTACTCCGCTCGGTCGTACTGATATTCGGTGTGATGGTAGTATTCCTCACTGGGCACATCGGCGGCCGCGTCATCCGTTTGGGGCTCCGTCACCTCGTCAGAACTCGCCAACTCCTCCGTCATGGCCTCGGTCGGGTCTGACCCATCGACGGTCCAGGACTCCGTATTATCGTTCGATGTGTCATATTCGTATCCGAAGCCGCTCTCGCAATACCTCTCGTAGGCGGCTTCCGTCTCGCACGGCGTTTCGCTGGTTGAATCGCCGGTCGTTTCAGCATCCTGGGCGGCAGTCGCGTTGGTTGCGACCAGCGCATCGTCAGTACTCTCCTCCGAATTGGCTGCCTCGCTGGGGTCATTTGCTGTGGCGTGTTCGGGGCACGACAGTGGGCAACACCAGCACGAATTGCACCACGGATCGTCGCCCGCGAGGCTGGTTGTCGAAGTGACAGCGAACAGCCAGCACGCGAGCGCACACAGCAGAACAGTTAGTGCGGTTCCGGATCGATTCATTCGCAACGTCCTCCTGGTTCGACGCGATTTCCTGAGGGATGGCGACTTGCCATCGACACCTTGATGGACCGGTTAGGTGGGGGAGCCTGTTGCAGTGCCGCTTTCTGCAGAATTTCGTATCGGAGTCTGATGTTTAGAGTCCTTAGGTAATTGGCGCAACATTATCAAACAGGGAAAACTGTGTGTGTGTTTGAGCGATGAGTGAACCGGGGGAAGGGTTTGTGGAAATTTCGCAGCTGACATTCGTGCTGATTGTTGCAGCCAGTACGAATGCCTTGGTTTGGTCTGTTATCCGAGTTTCAACGGTCCCGGCGGTTGTTCGCAGCTTCGGTGTTAAGGCAGGCGGGGCGCGTATTCCTCGGCAGGACGGAAATCCAGGACGAGCTACCCCTTGAACGAAATCGTCCGTTCGGGCATCATGTTGTGTTTCACTAACTGGCTGATAGGCAAGCGGCTACGCAAGTTCGGTCCCTAGGAGTAGGCTCTGCATGTCTCGGTACAACGGTCCCAAAGCAAGAATCAATCGTCGCTTGAGTTCGCTCATCTACGAGAACGGAGGCGCCGTGCGCGCGATGGAGCGCCGTGACAATCCTCCGGGAATGCATGGTAGGTCGCGTCGCACCTCCAATTTCGGACAGGCGTTGTCCGAGAAGCAGAAGATCAAACACTATTACGGGTTGGGTGAACGTCAGTTGCGGCGGATGTTTGACAGCGTCGCGCACAAGAAGGGCAACACGGGTGAGCAGTTGATGATGCTGCTCGAGCGGCGCCTGGATAATGTCGTGCGGCGGGCAGGATTCACGAAGACACGGCCTCAGGCCCGGCAGGGGATTGCGCACGGTCACTTTCAGGTGAACGGAGTGAAGGTCACCAGTCCGTCCTATATTCTCCGGGCGGGTGACGTGATTACGGTGCGAAACCGGGAGAACATTCGCAACCTGTATCAGGGAGTCCAGGCGGACACCTCCACACAGCCGGTGGACTGGCTGGCCTTTGACAATGAGACCTTGCGGGCTACGGTCCAAGGGCTGCCCGGGACAGGCGACATCAGTCTGCCTGTCGACGTGAATATCGTTATCGAGTTCATGTCCCGTTGACGACGCATTATTGCTCCATTTCTCAACGCGCTGCGGGGATGCCATGCACACTCAACTCGCCGTGCTGGGTGGTGGTCCGGGCGGTTATGCGGCGGCGTTTTTGGCGGCCGATGAGGGATTGGAAGTCACGCTCGTCGAGGCCGATTCCCGGTTGGGAGGCACGTGTCTGCTGCGCGGCTGTATCCCTTCCAAGGCCTTACTGCACGTGGCGCGCGTGATTGCCGAGGCTGCGGAATTGCGGGAGGAATGGGGTGTGGATTTCGCCGCACCGCGCATCGACATCGATCGCGTGCGGGCCCGCAAGAATAAGGTCATCAGCACTCTGTCGGGCGGCTTGGCGCAACTGGCGAAACGCCGCAAGGTTCGCGTGATTCAGGCGCGCGGCACGCTGGTGGATGGATCCACGCTGCGTCTGGAGGGCGATGCCGCCACCATTCCGGAAGACCGGCAGCTGACTTTTGACCATCTCATCCTGGCAACCGGCTCCACCCCCGCCATCCCGACCAACCTGCAGCTGGCATCGCCGCGCGTCTTGGACTCCACGACGGCGCTGGATTTACCCGACGTGCCGCCAACCCTGCTGGTGATCGGCGGAGGGTACATTGGCCTGGAGATGGGCACGTTCTACGCCCGGCTGGGTTCGCGCGTCAGTGTCGTGGAACTGACCGAGGGACTGCTGCCCGGCGCCGATCGCGATTTGGTCAAGCCCCTGCAGCGACACTTGCAGTCCCTGTTCGAGGACCGCATTTTCCTGAACACCAAGGTCGGTTCGCTGGGATTGCGCGGGGAGCAGGTCGAGGTCGCGTTCGAGGGACCGGGCAAGTTCGGCGTGGAGCGCTACGACCGGGTGCTGGTCTCGGTCGGGCGCCGTCCGAACACCGGACAGCTGGGCGTGGAAAACACCCGCATCCAGCGTGACCGACGCGGGTTCATCGAGCACGACCGCCAGCAGCGCACGGCCGAACCGCGGATCTTCGTCATTGGCGATGCAGCGGGAGAACCGATGCTCGCGCACAAGGCCACGCACGAGGCCAAGACCGCGGTCGAGGTGATTCTGGGACACAACGCGGAATTCGACAAGCGCGCGATTCCGGCCGTGGTATTCACGGACCCTGAACTGGCTTGGACCGGATTGACGGAGGAGCAGGCCAAGCTCGCGGGACAACCCTACGAGGCGGCCGTCTATCCTTGGGGGGCAAGCGGGCGCGCGCAGTCCTTGGGGCGCGTGGAAGGACTCACGAAGTGGCTGATCGAGCCGGAGACGCAACGGATTCTGGGGTGCGGTATCGTGGGTCCCGGCGCCGGAGACTTGATCTCCGAAGCCGTACTCGCCATAGAAATGGGATGCGAGGTACACGACTTGACCGACTCCGTGCATCCGCATCCGACGCTGAGCGAGACCCTGATGAACGCCGCCGAAGTATTCTTGGGGACGGCAACGGAAATCTACAAACCCAAACGGAAGTGAACGACCTCAGTGAGGTGGGCCGATGGCTGAGGCAGACAGCGAACAACGGGTGCCCGCAACGGCCTCGGATGTGTTCATCGACCATGTCGCCGACACAGACCCCGCGGAAACTGCCGAATGGCTCGAGTCGCTGGAATATGTCCTGTCGAGCAAAGGGGTGGAGCGGGCGAAGTATCTGTTGTCGGTGCTGGAGCAGCGCGCGGTGCGGGCCGGTGTCGATCGCCCGGTGGGACTCAACACGCCCTACATCAATACGATCCCGGCGGAGCGTCAGCCGCCCTATCCGGGCAATCGGGAACTGGAACGCCGGATCAAGAGCATCATTCGCTGGAACGCCATGGCCATGGTGGTGCGGGCCAACCGCGACCATGCCGGCATCGGCGGGCACATCTCCACCTACGCTTCCGCCGCCACCCTGTACGAAGTGGCACTGAATCACGTCATTCGCGGGCGCGGCGAGACCGGTTACGACGGGGACCAGGTCTACTTGCAGGGTCACGCTTCCCCGGGCATGTACGCGCGCGCGTTTCTCGAGGGACGTATCAGCGAGGAGCTGCTGGTCAATTTCCGCCGCGAACTGCAGCCGGGTGGCGGGCTTTCGTCCTATCCGCACCCGTGGCTCATGCCGCAGTTCTGGGAGTTCCCGACGGTGTCGATGGGGCTCGGCCCGATCATGGGCATCTACCAGGCCCGTTTCAATCGCTACCTGCACGACCGCGGCCTCAAAGACACCAGCCGGCAGAAGGTCTGGGTCTTTCTGGGCGACGGCGAAACGGACGAACCGGAGTCGCTCGGCGCGATCACGCTGGCCGCACGGGAGCAACTGGACAATCTGATCTTTGTCATCAACTGCAACCTGCAGCGGCTCGACGGCCCCGTGCGCGGCAACGGCAAGATCATCCAGGAACTGGAAGGGCTCTTTCGCGGCGCGGGCTGGCACGTGATCAAGGTCATTTGGGGAGACGACTGGGACCCGCTGCTCGCCAAAGACAAACGCGGCGCGCTGGCGAAACGCATGGAAGAAGTGGTGGACGGCGAGTACCAGAAATACACGGTCATGCCGGGCGCGTATATTCGCGAACACTTCTTCGGCAAGGAGCCCGAGCTGCTGGAGATGGTCGCGAACCTGTCCGACGAGCGGCTGACCCGGATGCGGCGCGGTGGCCACGACCCCGAGAAGGTCTACGCCGCGTACCAGGCGGCTGTGGAGCACCGCGGTCAGCCCACGGTGATTCTGGCGAAGACCATCAAGGGCTATGGCATGGGGGAGGCCGGCGAAGGCCGCAACATCGCCCACCAGCAGAAGAAGCTGAACGAAGAGGAAATGCTGGAATTTCGCAGCCGCTTCGGCATCCCGATTTCCGACGATCAGGTGGCACGCGCCCCGTTCTACCGGCCGGCCGATGACACGGCGGAGATGCGGTACCTGCAGGAGCGGCGAAAGGCGCTGGGAGGGCCTGTCCCGAGCCGCCCCGCGCAGCACCCGCGACTGGAAGTTCCCCGGCTGGCGGAGTACCTCCCGATCGTTGAGCGCGACGTCGGCAAGGAACTCTCCTCCACGATGGGGTTCGTCCGGATTCTCGAACGCCTCTGCCGCGACAAGCGCATCGGCAAGTACATCGTGCCGATTGTGCCGGACGAGTCGCGCACGTTCGGGATGGAAGGCATGTTTCGCCAGGTCGGCATCTACGCGCACACCGGGCAGCTCTACGAACCGGTCGATTCAGATAAGGTCTTCTATTACAAGGAAGCCCGGGACGGGCAGATCCTGGAAGAGGGTATCACCGAAGCAGGATCCATGTCGTCATTTGTCGCGGCGGGAACAGCGTATTCCTCCCACGGCATTAACATGATTCCGTTCTTCGTCTATTACTCGATGTTCGGCTTCCAGCGGATTGGCGACCTGATCTGGGCCGCGTGCGACGTGCGGGCCAAGGGATTCATGATCGGCGGGACCGCGGGGCGCACGACGCTGAACGGCGAAGGCCTGCAGCATCAGGATGGACATAGCCTGCTGAATGCGATGGCTTTCCCCGGTGTTCGTTCCTACGACCCGGCCTTCCACTACGAAACCGCCGTGATCGTGTTTCACGGGTTGCAGCGGCTTTACGAGGAAGGTGAAACGGCCATCTACTACCTGACCGCCTACAACGAGGCGTTCACCATGCCGGCCATGCCGGCCGGCGTCGAGGAAGGCATCATTAAGGGGATCTACAAGCTGTCGAGCCGCGAAGTGAAACCGGGCGCTCCGCGCGTCCAACTCTTCGGCAGCGGTTCGATCCTGCGTTCCGCACTCGAAGCCCAGCAACTCCTCGCGGAACGATTCGGTGTTGCCAGCGATGTCTGGAGCGTCACCAGCTACACCGAATTGCGGCGGGACGCCCAGAGCTGCGCGCGCTGGAACATGCTGCATCCGGAATTGCCGCCCCGGAAGTCCTACCTCGAATCCGTGCTGCAGGGAGTAACGGGACCGTATATCGCCGCGTCGGATTACGTCCGTGCGGTCTCCGAGCAGTTGACACCGTGGATCCCCGGAGACTACTTCGTGCTGGGGACGGACGGGATGGGTCGTAGCGACGAACGATCGGAATTGCGCCGTCATTTTGAGGTGGACGGACCGTTCATCACGCTGGCATCGCTGCATCAGTTGAGCCGGCGAGGTCAGTGTCCGGCGCAAACGGTCGCGCGGGCAATTCGTGACTTGGGCATTGATCCGGAGAAGGCGGACCCCTTGTGGGCTTAGCGACCGCGCGGAAATGACCCGTACAACCTGACCAGCTTTCGACTAAGTGGATGGCCAATCATGGCGATCGAAATCAAACTTCCCGTTCTGGGCGACGGCATTGATGCGGGTGACATTCTGGAGGTGCTCGTTCGGGAAGGAGACCAGATCCAGAAGGAACAGGGCATCATCGAAATCGAAACGGACAAGGCCACGGTCGAGGTTCCAAGCAGCCACGGCGGCAAAGTCAGCCAGGTGCTCGTGAAGCCGGGAGAAACCGTCAAGGTCGGTCAGACTCTGATTGTCGTCGAGTCAGCGGAGGCTCCGGCGCTCAGCGCACCGGCCAAGCCAGCCAGTCCACCGGCATCCGCTTCCACGGCTCCCACGGCCAAGAGCGCCCAGCCGCGGAAGCCAGCGCCGGCCAAGGCCAAAGCGGCTGCGCCGCCGGAACCAGCTGCCATTCCTCCCGACCCGGCTCCGCCAATCGTCCCACCCGCGGTCATACCTCCCGCTGCTGCCGGCCCGATCGCCTCCATCGCCCCCGCCGCTACGTCCGCCGTCGTGCCGGCCGGACCGGCCGTGCGGCGGTTCGCGCGGGAAGTCGGTGTCGATTTGCAGAAGGTGCCCGGTACCGGTCCCGGTGGCCGCGTGACGCGAGATGACGTGCTGGCAGTCGTGCGGCGTGCGAACCAGGCAACGCGCGGAGCAGCCGCGTCTGCTCCTGCAGCCGACGTGCAGCAGGACGCGTGGGGGCCGGTGCGGATCGAGAAGATGTCCAAGATCCGTAAGACCATCGCGGCCAAAATGCACGAATCGTGGACCACCGTGCCTCGCGTCACCAACTTCGACGACGCGGACGTCACCGAGTTGGAACACATTCGCCAGTCGAGCAAGGATGACTACGCCGCCAAGGGCATCAAGCTGACGTCGTTGCCGTTCGTGATCAAGTCGGTGGCCATGGCGCTGCGCGACCATCCGGCGGTCAACGCTGCGATCGACACGGAACACGAACAGATTATCTACAAACAGTACATCCACATCGGCATCGCGGTGGACACGGAGCGCGGACTGGTCGTGCCGGCACTGCGGAATGCCGACCGTCTGTCGATCCCCGAAATCGCGCGGCAATTGGCGGCGGTTGCCGACAACGTGCGCAGCGGCAGTTTCTCCCTGGAGGACCTGCGCGGTGGGACCTTCACGATCAGCAATCTCGGAGCGATTGGCGGAACGTATTCCACACCGATCGTCAATATACCCGAGGTGGCCATCCTGCTGGTGGGTCGCGCGCGTTCGCTGCCCGTGGTGCGAAACGACCAGATCCTGGTGCGGTTGATGATGCCGCTCAGCCTGTCCTACGATCACCGGCTGGTGGATGGAGCCACAGCAGCCCGGTTCTTGAATGACGTGATCGGCTACCTCGAGGCGCCCAGCCGACTCCTGCTGGCCCCCTAGCCGGGATTATTCATCGTAGGGTGGGGACTAGGTCGCGCAAGTGATTGGTGGGCCGTCGCAAGCCGACTTGCTCCGAGATAAACCGGACCGCTGCCTCCAACTCCGGCTGAGCGACCGACGGCCCACCGCTACTTCGGCTTGCTTGTCCCACCCTACCATTCCATGAATAGTCCGGCCCAGAAGTTGTCCCGATTCAGTCCATCAATTTCCAGCCGTCGGGGAGGGCAACGTCCTTGACGACGACGGGAATGCCGTCACGGACCAGACACTCGTCGTCACGATCCAGGTTCTGGATACCGCTGGTATTGACGATCGTGACCTGAGCACCGATGCGGCAGTTTTTGTCCACGATGGCCCCCTCAATGCGCGAACCGGCGCCGATTCCCAGCGAAGGCTGGCCGGGGTGCGGCGGATGATCGGCGCCCTCGTAGTAGTCGGCCCCCATCAGGATCGAGTTGCGAATCGTCACGTTATCGCCGATCACGCAGCGCACACCGATCACACTGTTGTCGATGGTCACACCCCGGCCGATGCGGCAACCGTCTCCGACGAGGCTGGCGCTGACAGCGGCGCCGTCCATGCGCGTCGGCGGCAGGAAGCGGGCGCGCGAGTAGATGGGGCTGTACGGCACGTGCAATTCGAACGGCGGCGACGGTTTCGTCAGCGCCAGATTGGCATCATAGAAGGCCTTGATGGTACCGATGTCCTCCCAGTAACCGTCGAACAGGTGCACTTGCACATGGCGACTGCGCACCGAGGCGGGGAAGATCTCGCGACCGAAATCCTGGTAGTCGGTCTTGGTCAGCACGTCGAGCAGCGTATTGCGATTGAATACGTAGATCCCCATGTTGGCCAGGCAGTCGCGCCCGCGGCTGTTGATGCCGCGCTGGTCAATCCACTGCGGATCCATGCGCACCATGTCGATCTCGCGATCGGTCTGGGGTTTCTCCAGGAACCCCAGGACGCGGCCGGCTTCGTTGATCCGCATGATACCCAACGAGTGGGCGGCCTCCCGATCGACCGGCAGCGCCGCAATCGTGGCATCTGCCTGCGACTCGACGTGGGTGCGCAGCATGTCCCGGTAGTCCATGCGGTACAACTGATCCCCCGAGAGGATCAGCACGTGCGACACGCCCGGAGCGCGGATGTATCGGATATTCTTGCGGACGGCGTCGGCCGTGCCTTCGTACCAGTCCGTGCCTGATTCCATGGTCTGCTGGGCCGCCAGCAGTTCGACGAACCCGCCGCTGAACTGGTCGAACCGGTATGTCTGATAGATGTGGCGATGCAAGCTGGCCGACAGGAACTGTGTGAGCACATAGATCCGGTTCAGGCCGCTATTGATGCAATTCGACAGCGGAATATCGATCAGCCGGTACTTGGCAGTCAGAGGCACGGCGGGTTTGGCGCGATACTTCGTCAGAGGATACAGGCGGGATCCCCGGCCTCCGCCCAGCACCAACGTCACGACGTTCTTCAGTCCCAGGTCCACTTCCGATACCTCATCCAAACAAGCAGGAAGCGATGCACCGCCACATTAGCCGCAAACATAACAGGCCGGGAGGCCGATCGGCAAGTATGATCTTCCGGCTTATGACTGCGGCTTGACGACGAAATTGACCAACCGGCCGGGAACGTAAATTTCCTTGAGAATTTCGGCGTTCTCCAGCCAGGAGATGACCTTTGGATCCGCCTTGGCAGCCGCCAGGATCGTCTCGGGCGTGCTGTTCGCCGGCAGGCTGACCTTGCCCCGCAGCTTGCCGTTGACCTGCACCGGCACTTCGATGATCGCTTCGCGGGTCAGAGCGTCATCGCAGACCGGCCACGGTTCGTAGGCCAGCGACTTCGTGTGCCCCAGTGCGGACCACAATTCCTCGCCAATGTGTGGAGCCAGCGGAGACACCAGCAGTACGAAGGTCTCCATCACAGCACGCGGCCGACGAGTCTGGCGGGTGAAGTAATTGACGAACTCCATCATCCGCGCGATGGCGGTATTGAAGGCAAGTTCCTGTAGATCGGCCGTCACCGCTTTGATCGTCTTGTGCAGCACCCGCAATTGCTCGTCGTTGGCCGGTTCATCGACGACTGCCTCGTTCAGCACCAGCGCCTCGCTCCGATCATCGATAATCATGCGCCAGGCGCGGTCCAGGAAGCCGCGGACACCGTTGACTCCCGCCATGCTCCACGGCTTGGGCGCCTGCAGGGGCCCCATGAACATCTCGTACAGTCGCAGCGCATCGGCACCGTACTCGCGGACCACCTGATCAGGATTCACGACGTTGCCGCGGCTCTTGGACATCTTGTGCGCGCGGCTCTCGAGCCGGATCTCCGGCTGGTCCTTGAGCACGAAGATGTCCCCCTGCTTCTCGGCGCGGTCCGGTTCGACCTTGACGGGTGTCACCGGCTTGCCCGTCGCCTTACAGACCGTGGTGCCGTCGCCTGTTTCCACGATATCGCTGAAACTGACATGGGTCCCCGACGCCAGCTGATAAGCGGTGTACTCCGTTTCCCCCAGGATGATTCCCTGGTTTACCAGTCGCTGGAAGGGCTCCGACGTGCTGACATATCCCCGATCGAACAGGACCTTGTGCCAGAAACGCGCGTAGAGCAGATGCAGCACGGCATGTTCGGCGCCGCCGACATAGAGATCCACCGGCATCCAAGCGCGTTCCTTCTCCGGTGCCACACAAGCATTTGCGTTTCGCGGATCAATGAAGCGCAGGTAATACCAGCACGACCCGGCCCACTGGGGCATCGTGTTGGTCTCCCGCTTGTAGCGTTTGCCGTCGATTACGGGATAGAGCCACTCTTCGGGCGCGGCGTCCAGCGGCGGCTGGGCGCGCCCATGCGGCTGGTAATTCTCCAGCTGCGGCAGGTCCACCGGCAGTTCGTTCAGGGGCACTGGGCGCAACAGTCCGTTGGGCTGGCCTTGCTCGTCCAACTCGTGCAGCACGGGAAACGGTTCGCCCCAGAATCGCTGGCGACTGAACAACCAATCGCGCAGCTTGTAGTTTGTGGCCGGGCGTCCCAGGCCGCGCGAGGCGAGATCCGCTGTCACGCGCGTCTTGAATTCCTCCGTCGGCAGCCCGTTGTACTTCGAGGAATTCACCGCGGTGCCGGTGCCGACGAAACAGGCGTTGCCGGCGAGCACGGCCTGCCGGTCCACTTCGGGCGCCGGACCGGGATCAACTACGGCAATCACGGACAGACCGAACTTCAGGGCGAATTCGTAGTCGCGCGTATCGTGCGCCGGCACGGCCATGATGGCCCCCGTGCCGTAGCTGATCAGCACATAATCGGCCACCCAGATCGGGACGAACTGGCCATTAACCGGATTGATGGCAAACGAGCCGGTGAACACTCCCGTCTTTTCCTTTGCCAGGTCGGTCCGGTCCAGGTCGCTCTTGCAGGCAGCGCGCGCACAATAGGATTCCACGGCGGCCCGCTGGTCCCCCGTGGTCAGCCGCGACACGAACGGATGTTCGGGAGCGATCACCATGTAGGTGGCACCGAACAACGTGTCTGGCCGTGTGGTGTAGATGCGCAGGACATCATCGCCCGCCTTGCGGGGATAGCCTTGGGCATTGCGCGTGTGCACCCAGTCCTGGTAACGCGACCCGGAGCCGATGAAAAAATCGACCTCCGCCCCGGTACTGCGGCCGATCCACTCGCGCTGCATCGTCTTGATGCTCTCCGGCCACTCCAATCGATCCAGATCCTTCTCCAGCCGATCCGCGTACTCCGTAATGCGCAGCATCCATTGGCGCAGCGGAATGCGCTGCACGGGGTGACCGCCGCGCTCGCTCCGGCCGTCGATAACCTCCTCATTGGCCAGTACCGTTCCCAGTGCGGGGCACCAGTTCACCAGGGCTTCGGCCTGAAAGGCGAGCCGGTGTTCGTCCTGGTACCGCCGCACCGCCGTTTCGCCCTCCTGCAGCACCGCGGGAGGGATCGGCAATTCGGCAATCGGGCGCCCGCGCTGCTGGTCGCGGTCGAACCACGTGTCAAACAGGACCAGGAAGATCCATTGCGTCCAGCGGAAATAGCCGACGTCCGTGGTAGCCAACTCCCGGTCCCAGTCGTAGCTGAAGCCCAGCATTCTCAGCTGCCGCCGGAAATTGGCGATATTCCGTTCGGTGGATTCGCGAGGGGGCGTGTTCGTCTTGATGGCGTGTTCTTCGGCGGGCAATCCAAACGCATCGAACCCCATGGGGTGCAATACGCTCTTGCCGCGCATCCGTTCGAAGCGGCAGACAATGTCGGTCGCCGTGTACCCTTCGGGATGGCCGACGTGCAGACCATCTCCGCTCGGGTAGGGAAACATGTCCAAGACGTATAGTTTGTCACCCGTCGGCAGATCGGGTGCGCGAAACGTCGCGTGCCGTTCCCAGTACTGCTGCCATTTCGGCTCGATTTGGGCTGGATTGTAGCGCGGCATAGGATATCGCTCGGCTCAGATTGGAGTACCCAGTCGCACATGGCGCCCCGCAGACCGACTGCGCCAACGTGCTGCCCACGGGCGATTCTACTGACTTCCCTCCCCCAGCGCAAGGCGTAGACCGGTCTTTCAGCCGTGGCCTCGGGATGGGCACGTGTGCCGGAACTTGTTACACTCCTGAGCATTGGTGGAAACACGACGGACGGCCTTCACTTGCCGGGATGGCCTATGCTCCACGGTCAACGCAGAATCCAACTGGCGCGAGCCGAACGGGAAGGAATGCGCGCCGCCGGCCGTTTCAATGCTCAATTGATGGACCACGTACGCGATGCGATCCGACCCGGTATCACCACCGGAGAGATCGACCGACTCGTCCACGAATACACGCTCGACCACGGCCACCGGCCGGCGACGCTGGGCTACCAGGGATTTCCCAAGAGTTGCTGCACCAGCGTCAATGACGTCATCTGCCACGGCATCCCCGGCGATTACGTGTTGCACCTCGGCGATATCATGAACCTCGACGTGACCACGATCGTCGATGGCTGGCACGGAGATTCCTCGGAGACATTTCTCATCGGCCCGGTCTCCGACGAGGCACGAACAGTGACCCAGTGCGCATTCGATTGCCTGTGGGCCGCCATCCGAGTCATCCAGCCCGGATGCCGCGTGTCGGACATCGGTGATGCCATTGTCCAACAAGCCAGCAAATATGGCTTCAGCGTGGTTCGCGAGTTCGTCGGACACGGTGTCGGCCAGCAGTTTCACCAGGAGCCGACGATTCCCCATTTCCCGAACCGCCAGGCGCGCCACGAGCGATTGCTACCGGGAACCTGCTTCACGATCGAGCCCATGATCAACGTCGGCGCGCGTTACGCGGTCACGGACCGGACCGATGGATGGACCGTGCGCACCAAGGACGGTTCCCTGTCCGCTCAATTCGAACACACCGTTTTGATGACCGAAGACGGACCCGAAAGCCTGACGCTGACTCGCCGCGGTCCACAGCCGGGCCACAAATTCTAGGCCCGCCAATATCTCACCTTTCCCTGACCTCCCGCACCTCCCAGCTTCTCTTGAGCTGAAGAGGCCGTTCTGCTACCAGTCCCCGCTGGTCAGGAGTCCGCGGCGGAAAATGGACGCGCGACAGATATCGACGCCGAGCCATTGCGAACCCGCGGCTGATGTACGTTCCTGCCAGGTCGGTCGCTGTCTTCCATTGTGCGGCGAGCGGTCCAGACTCAAAGGGTAATTGGGCCCGGTCGTCTTTTCGGGTTACCGCGTATGACACGAAATCTCCCTCACTTGACCGTATTGTTCTTGGCCGTGGCCTCCCATGTCGCGGCTGAAAGTGAACTCCCCGATAAGTTGCGCATCGGGCCGGATGGTGCGAACGTGCGTTGTGGGCCGGGGACGTCTTTCTATGTGACGGACAAACTGCCGGCGGATGCTGAAATCGAAGTCTGGCGGAGGGAACCGTCGGGCTGGCTGGCCATTCGCCCGGTTGCCACAAGCTACAGTCTCGTGTCGGACCGCGAGGTCCAACGAATTCCACGCAGTGACCTGGCCGAGGCGCGCGGTGAAGGCGTGATTGCCTGGATCGGCAGCGGTGTCGGGCACTCCGGCGACCACAAATGGCAGGTGCAGCTGGAGCCAGGGGAGAAAGTGGTGGTGTTGGGTCAGGCTCGCCATGCATTGCTGAAGGACGCCGATCCGGAGTCGCTGTTGCGAATCGCACCACCGGCCGGGGAATTTCGCTGGGTGCGAGCCAGCGAAGTACTGGACTCGACACAGATCCACACTGCCTCGGCGAACTCGGCCACGTCCAGCGATGGTTCGGTCCGGCTCGCCGACTATCGGGTCACCGTCAAAGAGGAGCCGACAGCTGCGGCGACGATACCCGAAACGGACGGATTCGTGGCGCGCAAGAAGGGCGACGGCGTTCCATCGACGATTGCCGAACCAAAGAAGAAGACGGAATGGACACCGGCTGCCAGAAGATCATCGGTGCTCGTAGGGTCCTTCGCGGACGCCTTGCGCGATGCGGAATTGCGACTGTCGCTCGCGGTCACCCAGCCGGCCGACACGTGGGAAATCGATGCCCTGCGGGCGGATGGCGAAGCGCTGGTTCGCCGCGGCACCACGACGTTGGAACGAGCCCGCGCTCAACGGTTTCTCGAACAGGTTGAGGAGTTCTCGTCACTGCAGCGACGATTTCTGGCGTTGAATCCGGACGGCGCAGCCGCAACTTCCGGCGCTGCGAGCGAGACCGCAAGTGGAACCGGTCTCGGGTTTGCCCGGGATCCGCGTTTTGACGGTACCGGGTGGCTACTGCCGGTGCACTCAACCCAGCACACCGCCCCGCCGTACGCGCTGCTGGACGGTGAAGGCCGCATCATGCAGTTCGTGTCGCCCGCTCCCGGCCTCAATTTGCACCGCTACCTGCGCAAAGAGATCGGCGTGTATGGCGAGCGCGCCTATGCGCCTTCGCTGGCCAAACCGCATGTCGTTGCCCACCGGGTCGTCGAATTGGATCGCCATCGGCGCTGATGCCGACGCTGCCGAACCGGCGTCAGCCGCGCAGGATCAGGGCCGTGCCCGTGGCCGCCAGCACTTCGCCGACGACACAGGCCGTGACGGCCCCGGCTACCTGAACTCGCTCGAGCAGCTCATCGACGCGCGTAGAAGGTACGGCGATCAGCAGGCCACCCGACGTCTGCGCGTCAAACGCGAATTCGATCAGCGTGGGATCGATGGTTCCTGCGACGCGCATCTGGGGCTCCACATACGCCCGATTGCTCACGCTGGCGCGATTCTTGATGCCTTGCCGAGCCAACTCGTACGCGCCGGGCAAGAGCGGCAATCGCAGCACATCGATGGCCAGCGACACTCCGCTGGCTTGCGCCAGCTCACATGCGTGACCGGCCAGGCCGAACCCCGTGATGTCAGTAGCCGCGCGGGCGCCGACGGCCACGGCGGCCTGCGATGCGACCGCGTTCAAGGCGACCATGTTTGCGCTCGCCGCGGCCACGACCTCTGCGGCACAACGTCCCGCCTTGGCCGCCGTGGTGACGATCCCGGTTCCGAGCGGCTTGGTCAGGACCAGAACGTCACCCGGCCGAGCCGCCTGATTGGTCATGAGCTGTTGCGGCGCGACGATTCCCGTGACCGAGAGACCGTATTTGATTTCCGCGTCGCGCACGGAGTGCCCACCCGCGACAACGGCTCCGGCTTCCCGCACGCGTTCCGATCCGCCGCGCAGGATTTCGCCCAGGATTCCCAAGTCCAGCTGCGTGTCGGGGAAAGCCACGATGTTCAATGCCGTGATGGGTCGAGCCCCCATCGCATACAGGTCACTCAAGGCATTGGCGGCAGCGATCTGCCCGAACACGAACGGATCGTCGACCAGCGGGGGGAAGAAGTCGAGCGACTGCACGATGAACAGATCATCGCGCAAGCGGTACACCGCTGCGTCGCTGAACCCTTCCGTTCCCACGATCAGGTTGGGATCCTGGAATCTTGGCAGATCGCGCACAACCTGTGCCGTGGCTGCCACGGGGAGCTTGCCCGCTCACCCGGCGCAGCTGGCATAGTCCACCAGCCGCTTCTGTCGTCCGGAGTCGGTCATCAGAGACCTTTCACGTTTGGTTATGCATCAGCTGCAAAAACGTCTTGCACGCGGAAACGCTTCGAATCTGCCGGCGGTCAATTGTGCCGGATCAGCAGGATTTCGCCATCCTGAATTTCGTAATCCTTGTGTTCTTGGCGCATGAGATTATGTGCTTTGACCTCGCGTTCGCTGCCCAGCCGGACCAGGTCGCTGCAGGTCATGACTTCCGCGCGGATGAACCCGTTTGCCAGATCGGTGTGAATCGAAGCGGCCGCTTCGAGCGCTGTGCCGTGCTGGCGAATCATCCACGTGCGCACCTCTTTGTCGCCGGCCGTGAAGAAGAGCATTTGCCCTGATACGGTCATCAGGCGGCGCACCAGTTCGTCTCGGTCAAACAACGCGACTCCCATTTCGCGGCAGAAGTCCTCGCGTTCGGATTCCTCCATGCGGGCCAATTCGCGCTGCAGCGAGAGAGAGACAGCCACGGCCTCGAGTCCCGCTGGCAAGTTCTCCAACTGCCGCTCCGGCTGCGCATCGTCGTCCGCCGTGTTGAAAACCACAAACCGCGGTTTGTCGCTCAATAGCTGAAACGCGCGGATAGACCGCTTCTGTTCGGCCGACAGATCCAGATCGCGCAGGTGCTGCCCCGCTTCCAGCGCGGCCTGCAGCGGCTCCAGCGCGTGCAGCTCCTTCTGCAATTCGTCGCGATTGGGACGCGGCTTCTTGATCTGTTCGCGGACTCGTTCGATGCGGTTCATGACGATGTCCAGATCCGCGATCAACAGATCATCATCGAAATTGCGCAGGTCGGCCCGGGCGTCACTGCCGCTGTGCGCGGCCAGCACAATTGCCAGGCATCCGGCCTCGCGAATCATGGCGAGTTTCGTGGCACTCCCCTCGTGCGTGCGGCTGAGTCCCGGAGTATCGACCAATTCGATCGCCGCCTGCGTGACCTTCTTGGGGTGATAGATCGCGCACAGCGGTGGCACGCGCGGATCCACCACCGTGGCCATGGCACTCTGAGTCGTATGGGCGAGTGCCGGGTCCGCGGTCTCCGCGGTCAACCATTCAAACAGCGTGCTCTTGCCCGAACCCTGATAACCGACGATACCAATCTTCATGTCACTACCAACTCCACCAACCCAAAGGGGATGCGTTTGAGTTCAGATGCGATCGAGGCAGTCGACCCAGCGCACGAACTCACCCATTTCCTCGGCATTCAGCTGCCGCGGGGGACCAGCGATCTGCGTAATCGTGACAGGATATTTCCTTTCCACAAGCAGCTTCGCGGCCGCATCCATTCTCTCGGATACTCTGGATTCCGCGGCACGCATCATGAGCACTGCCAGCCGTTGAATCGGGTCCGTGTCGGGCAGCCGGATCTGCCGTGGCAATCCCGCGTCATGAATGGCCAATCCCCTCACTGCATCACGGTGCCGAAACGCAACCAACGCCGCCATGGTTCCGCTGGCCTGGTAGCCAAAGGTCACGATCCGGTTCCGATCGATGGCGTAATTCGCCAACACGTGGTCAAGAGCCTTGCGAATCACCTCCACTTCGGTGGATTGCCAGCCTGCGGGTCCCGCGGCCTGAGGTGCGAGTACGATCAGATCGTGCTGCGACAACGGCACGTGCCACTGTTGAGCAAACGCGTCACGGTCGAACTCTCCTGGTGCGGGCAAGTGCACTACCAGGCCGTAGGATTTCTGCGGGCTGTAATCCTCCGGGATCAGTACCACGCACGGGTTCGGTTCCTCGACGATCTTGAATTCGCTGAGTCTTGCCTTGCCAGTACCCGGGGCGCCTGGCTCCGGTGATCGAGCCGCAGGCAGGGTCGGGGGAATCGCTGTGGGCAGCGATGAGAGCTTGATCTCGAACGTGCGTTGCTCGCGGCCGCGTTCCACTCCCAACGCCACGACCTGCCCCGGCTGCCGGTTGGCGACGTCGAGACGCAGCGAGTCTTCGCCGGATACCGGTTTGCCGTCCAAGGAGACCAGCCGATCGCCCGGTTCGAGGCCAGCCTGTGCGGCACCGCTGTTGGGGAATACATACCGCACAACGATCTCGCCGCCACGGTCGGCGCCACGGCGCAGCGGAAGGAAGCCGATGAACGGGTGATCGTAGGGCAGGAGCCGATCCACGAGCGTGAGGGAGGCTTCCAAACGGTTCGCACCGCGCATCACTGCCACGCGAACCGTTTCGCCGGCGTCGCGGGGACCCAACAGGTGTTTGAGCTGAGCCTGGGTCGCGACCGATTGCCCGTCGACTCCCACAATAGTGTCGTTCATCCGCAAGCCGGCCTGAAAGGCCGGCGAGTTGACTTGCACTGCCGCGATTTCGGCCGGCGCCGAATGGACTTCACCCTCCCGCAAAGTGACCCCCGTGAGCCCAGCGTGAATATCGCGGCCGGACTGTAGACTCGGCAGGCGGCGTTGAATATCCGTCAGGGGAACGGCGAACCCAATGCCCGAGTCGTACCATTCCGCTCCTGCAACCTCATCCTGCCCATCGGGAGACATCGGCACGAGGACGCCGATCACGCGGCCGCGGATATCAACCAGGGCTCCGCCGTAGTTGCCGGGGGAGACCTTGGCATCGGTCTGTACCGCCTTGCCCCAGATACGGTTTGCGGCGCTGAGGACGCCCACGGACAGATTGGGATCCTGCAGGGAGAGCGTGCGGCCGACCGCGATCGTCCACTGCCCCACCGCCAATTCCGCTGGCAGTACCGCTACCGGTACCGGCAGCGGTTGGGTCACATTGGCTTTCAGCAACACCAACATGCGGCTGTGATCGCGGGCCACAATCCGAGCCGGTATGCGATTCTCGTCGGGAAGCGCGATCAAGATCGAAGCCGGCTGCCGCAGGAAGTTGAAGGCGCTGGAAATGATCCACCCCTCCGCGCCGACCACCAACCCCGTCGTGGGTCCTTCCCCCAGCAGCAGATCCCCAGTGCGTTCCACGCCGCCGATCGTTTCGATGCGCACGATGGCGGGTGCCACGGTCGCGACCGCGTGCCGCACGGCTTGCTCTTCCAGACCGCTCAGGTCACTCTCCTCGGCGCAGACCGCCGCCACCAGCAGATGTACTGCGATGCAAAGGCCGCACCAGACGGGCCGACGTCCGCCGGCTCGGCACCGGCGCGGCATGGCAGTTTCCAGCGACATTATGTGCCCTTGTTTCCTTTCGTGGTTACGTGACCCCGTGATCGGCGCGGACCTTCTTCCGGCTACCTGTTAGCGGCGAACAGCGAGACTTCCAAGACATCCTGACCTCGTTGAACCACGAGCCGCACTTCGTCGATGCGGTCCGTGAGAGACAACTCGTCGTTGAGTGCGCGAATGGACGATGCCACGCGTCCGTTGATGAACAAAATCAAGTCGTCCGGCCTCAAGTCGGCTTTCGCAGCCGGCGATCCGGGGATAACGCGATCGATATACGGCGGGGTCCGTGCGACTACGTCGGGCACCAACAGGATGCCCAACTGAGCCCAAGTCGCGGGTTCCAGGGGCCTGCGCGCCGTGTCCGCTTCTCGCGGGCGCGACTTGCCGGCCAGGATGTCGTCAACCGCTCCGGCCAGCTCGCTGACAGGAATCGCGTAGTTCAACCAGGTATTGTCCTGGCTGTTGCGCAGTTCCTTGCCGACCAGCCCCGCCAAGCGCCCGTGCCGATCGGTGAGCGCGCCTCCCGCCGCGCCGGGATTATTCGTCATGGCATCCACAACGTACACGTTCCCGCGATAGGGAGTCGCGAAGGCGCCGCGGCGCGCCGCCAGCGATGTCGTCGCGGCCACCTGACCGTGCAGCACACTCGCCGCTTCGTCCCCAGCGGCCACACCGAAAAGATTGCCGAACGCCAGCACTCGGTCACCCGCGCGGAGCTTCACAGCTTCTGCCAGGGAAAAATGCGGCAAGTCCTGGGCATCGATCTTGAGCACGGCAAGTTCCAGACGCGGATCCGCGCCCACCAGTTCACCCTGCATTCGCCGCCCATCGTCCAGCACGACGCTGACGGAATCCGCATCCAACACATAGCTCCAGACAGTCAACACGTGTCCGTCCGCCGAAACGAGGAAGCCAGTCTGATAGTGTTCCAAACCACCCAGGCCTCCCGCGCCGAACAGCTTCACGATCTTCGGTTGGACCGTGGTGATCACCGTGGAATACGACTCGACCGCCAGGACCGGGGCGGGTAATGAGGCCCAGGCCATGACCAGCAACAAACCGGGTATACCCCCGATCAGGCGCAAAACGCAATCCATGGCCTTGGGTCCATCACGGCGCTGCGGGCAACTCGAAACGCTCAATAAGGAATTCGCCAAAGACCTGGTCTCCGTGTTTCACGGTCAAGTGGAAGGGGAGCCGTCTTGCCGGCGCGACTTCCCGGTAATCGGAAAACAGGATTTCACACGGATCCGCGTCCGTATCGGGGAACAGCTCCAACCCCAACAATTGCCCCGTATCCGGTGAGAAATAGAAGTGCGACTCCGTGACGTTGTACGTGGCGACCAGCACATCGAAGAGTGCCGGCTCCGCCGCCAGCGGTGCCGTGCCCAAGTAGTACACTTCGCCAAACCGCTCCGGAGCGAACACCATCAGCCTGCGCCACAGATGCAGCGCCGCAATCAGGCCTCCGCTGCCGTCCGGCTGCAGCTGATCGCTCAGGTCCTTCTGCAAAGTGACCGGGAACGTGCCGCTCGGCAGTGTGGCCGTCGACTCCTCGTTTCCCAACGTAATCGCGAAAGCCCCGCCTCCCGCCACGTTGCCGTGCAGAGTCCAATTCCCCGCGAAGGGCTTGAAATCCCCGGACTCCACGAACCGATTCCAGATGCGCGAGCGATGCAGCTCATTGAAGTAATAGTTCGTGAATCCAGGGCGCGGCTGGATGAACCCGGCAATGGCCTCCGGTGGTTTGGGCTTGGGCGCCGCCGGCGGCAAGGAACGCTCCGGCAACTGCGGCGACTTCTCCTCGGGTTGTTCCGGCTTCGGCTTCTTCTTGGGGGGCAGCTCGGGCTCTGGCATTTCGGTCTGCAGCGAGGCGAGCAGTTGTTCGCGCGTGTGCGCGCCTGCCAGGCGTACCACGATGTCCTGCCGTTCGTTGGCGCGGCGAAACGTCAACGGCACGCGCCAACCCTTGGGATAGATTCCCAACACGTTCTGAAACTCATTGGACGAGCCGATGCTGCGACCTCCGAACGAGACGAGTTCATCCCCATATCGCAGACCGCGCCGGTAGGCGTCGGACGACTCGAGGATATTCGAAACCCGAATGACGCCGTCGGCATCCTGGACGACGGTCGCCCCCAGGGTCGCGTGGTCCAGCACTCGGCCGCTTTGCAGATGACCCCAGAACTTCTGGATCTGATTGATGGAAATGGAGTAGCCCACACCCACATTGACTCGCCCCCGCTTCTCGAACGAACAGCGGCCGTTGATCCCGATCAATTGGCCGCGGCTGTTGAACAGCGGGCCGCCTGAATTGCCGGGATTGATGGCCGCGTCCGTCTGGATGCAGTCGGTGTATTCCAGGATTGTGGCGGACGGATACTGATAGCGGTGCACGCCGGACACCATGCCGTAGCTCACCGAAGGCTGCAGGTCCGTGGCCAGCAGGAACGGGTTGCCGACGGCGAAGCACCAATCTCCGACGCGCACGGTGTCGCTGTCACCCAATTCCGCGCACGGGAAGTCATCGCGCCCGTACAGCTTGATCAGTGCCACGTCTCCCGTGGGATCGAGGGAGACCGTCACGGCGTCGTAGATCCGGCCGTCGGCCATTCCACATTTCACAAAGTCTCCCGCCGGTGCCACGACGTGAAAATTCGTCAGTGCGTAACCGTCCTTCGTGACCACGACGCCGGAACCACCTCCGCTGCCGTCGGGAGTGAAGATGCAAACGGCGGTCTGCGATGCGCGGGCCATCGTCGCGATCCGTTCCGCTTCGGCCTGCAGGACGGCTGCCGGCACGTCCACCGCAGCCCGGCTCCCTGAAACTGCGCAGAGCACAAGGCATGTGGCCCAACACAGGCCGAATCGCCTTCGGAAACGACTCGCCGTCAGAACGGTCATTTGATCAACCTAGCGTTGCAGAGATTGAGATGATCGCCGGCGTCGGAGCGATCGTCACCGAAATCCACCAGGATCTGCAGTCGCCGCACGCCGCGCACATCGATATCCAGGTCGAGCGGTTCATCGCGGCCGCGGATCAGCTGCTCGAACAGCGTCCCCTTTTCGCCGAGGACTGCCAACCGCACGCTGCCAGTCGACCGAAATCGATCGTCCACGCCAACCGTTGCCAGGAAATGCTGGAAGTCATCATTCAGCCGAAATGCCATGAGCGTGCGGCTGTGCAGGACGAGCCCGCGCTCGTACGACTGGCCGCCCAACATCAGCGGTCCGCCGTAGACGCTGGTATTCCACCGCGGCTGAAACCACTTGGCAAGCGTCGGAGACATCGCGGGGGACTCCACGTACGGCTGCCATTGGACGGATTCCGGCTGCAGGTCGCTGATGAAGACGAGATTCCCGGCAGAGAAGTCAATCCTGGTCCACTGATTCAGCGGCAGCGCATGCTGCACGTCGCCGTTCGTGACCAGATTCACAATTCCGGCTTCCAGCCGCAGCGACTTCAGGGCCCACGTGGAGCCGGCGCTATCCGTCAACCGTCCCACCGCCGGCGGCAGTGCGACTGGTGGGTGGAAGTAGACAACTCCTTCCACCTTCTTGCGCGGCACCTGCAATTTCGAACCGTCGAATTCGAAGTCCACGACCTCGGCGCCCACATCCGCGAGCACTCCCGGCAGATCGTCGAGTGCCGCGGCGATCGTGCCGTCTCCCTCGACACCGCCCCCCGTTGTGACTTTGCGTACGACCACTCGATCCGCCGAGGTCGTCGCGTGCAGAATCGCCTGCCATTGCTCCTGCACGGCTGCGTCGGGCTTGCCGAAACGAGCCCAGCGAACCCCACGCGTCGGCACGGTGATCTTGCCGCCGCCGAGCAATTCGATCTGGGCCTGTCCCTGCTGGACGCGAAAGTCACTTGCCGCGAGCAGCGATCCATCGACCAGCCCCACGGTCACTGAACCATCCGTGATCTGCGGCACGACCGGCAGCGCGGAGGTCCGAGCGGACTGCACCGCGGCAGCCTCAAACTGGCGCACCCCCTCCGCCGTTTGAAGCTGCACGCGCTGATCTGTCAGGTCCAACAGCTTCCCCGAAACCTCGGCGCCCTGCAGAGGAGTCACGGTCACGTCCACCTGCGGGGCTGCCAGACAGGCCACCAGCAGGCATTCCCAAACACACATGCGATATTCCCCGTTTATTGAAGGCAACGCGGCGCAGGCAAGAATCCCGGGCCATCCGGGTAACCACTATTTGCTTCCGTCGCGCGCGAGTTTACGAAAATACTCCTCAATCAGTTCCCGATAGTGCGCCGGCAGATCCTTGCTCATCTCCTGCAAGGCTTCTTCCCGTTCCTTGGGAGGCAGGTTTCCCCAATCGGCCCGTTGGCCCGTGGCCTTCTGATCGACATCGCCGGGACCGCGCCCGCCGAGCGGCATGGAATCCTGCGCGGGAGTTGTGGGCCGAGTGGCATCTTTGCTGGTGGCTGAGACCTGTTGTTGTTTCTTCTCCGCTTCTTCAATCATCTTGTCGAGCTTGGCGATGACCTCATCTTCCTGTTGTCGAACGCGGCGACCAGCACGGCTCAACTGCAGCCGGCGTCGGATGTCGTCCATCAAGCGCGACACTTCGTCCAGCGAATCGGTCGTCAACGGTTCGATATCCGCCGCCAGGAGCCGCGCAACATTGACGTAACGGCGCGGGACGGCCGCTTCGTTTTCCAGTAGAGTCTGCACCGAAGCAAGACACTTTTCCTTCTGCATCAAACGGTGGCAGGCCACCGACTGATAAAAGAGCAGCGTGGCTGGATCCAGCACGTCTGCGGCCTTCATCTCCTGCAGCAACTCACTCGCTTCATCATAGTACGCGTTTTGCGCCAGCCACCGCGCGTAAAACAAACGCAGGTGATTTCGCACAAACGGTGACACGTCTGCACTGGAGAGCAGCGCGAACTGCGGCGGTTGCCCCGGCAGGCTGTTCGTGCGGCAGAAATCTACCACCGGCTGGCATTGGGGCTCGAACCTGGCGATGGACGTTACGACCAGATCCAGCGTTTCGGTCCCGGACGGAAGGGAATTGCCCGCCGGCCACAGTTGCTCGAATTGCTGCCGGGCCGCGGCGTCGGCCAGGCGAGCGCCGAGCCATTCGGCAGTGGCCGCGCGCGCGTCGGCGGGGGACGGCAATACCCAACTGGCCGGTTTGGCCAGGTCATCCGCAGCCGGAGAACTGGGGTTTGCAACGCCCCACACAGCCCACGCGCAACCGACGGCCAACCGGAGGAATCCTCGCATGGTACGCACGTCTCCTGTCAACGGTTCTTGCCGAGCACGATGTCTCGTGTGACCTGAAAGACCCGCTGTTGTTTCTCCGCCAAGTTGATCAGCGACTGCCGCAACTCCTCGTCCTCCGCGTGCCCCACGGGGTCCTCGGGGTTTTTCAACAGCTCCGCGTACCGCTGCGTGCGCGTATTCACCCGCATCTGGAGCGCGCGGATCATCTTTATTTCCGACACCTTGTCAACCAGCGGCAAGTCGTTGAGGGACATCTCCTGCACTTCCTGTTGTTGTTCCTGCTGCTTTTGTTTCTCGAGATCCTGTTGCGCTTTCTGGAGCGCTTGGATCATCTCTTCGAGTGCGTCAATCACGTCCTGTTCCAGACCTTGGGTTAACCGGTCGACCTTCGATGCCGCCAGACGATCTGCGATCTGCCGCATGTCATCGCGAAGCTGTTCCACGGTCTCGGGAAAGGCGACCGAGGAGCCTTCCTCCTGCAGGACCAGCAGAGCCTTATCGGCCTCCGTGACGAGTTTGTTCTGATCGAAGCTCAGCTTGTTGGCCTGGATATCAACTTCACGGCCGCGCTTCTCGGCGGGGATTTCATCGAGTTTCTTCGTCGCTTCGTGGATGCGGACCTGCATCTCCAGCATCCGGCGAAAGCGGGCTTCCAACAGCGCGAGCGTGCGTTCGACCTCCTCCTCGCGCATCTGCCGGAGGATCTCCTCGAGTTCGGCCTTGGCCTTCTCCAATTCCCGTTCGGCGGCCTGTTGTTCTTCCAAAGCCTCTTGGCGTTTGGCCTCGTCCAGTCGTTTCTGCGCCTCCTTCATCCGCTGTTGAGCGGATTCCAGTCGTTGGCGTGCGTCGTTCTCTGTCGGCGGCTGATTGTCCGCAGCGGGCTGTTCGGGCGATTGCTGAGCGTCTCCGGGTTGCCCCTCTTGCGGTGGCGATGATGGCGAAGGGGCATTCCCCGGCGGGTTCGGCGCATTCGGGTCCGCGGGAGACGGCGGCGGTGGCTGACCGTCCTGCGGTTTCGAAGTATCTCCCTCCGGGGCCGGTTGGCTCGGAGTCTCCTTGGCTGGCGATTCCTGCGATGGTTGTTCCTGGGGTGGCGCGTCCTGCGGTTGCGATCCGCCTTGTTGGCGATCCTCTGCGCCGGAGCTGGATTCTTCGTTCTCGCGGATCTGTTGCGCCAAGCGACCCGTGCGGTCTTCGACCTGACCTTGCTCCTGCGATAACGGTCGCATTTCCTCACCACCTTGCGTGCGTCCCTGCACACCGCGTTGGAGGCGTAAGAGGCGTTCGACTTCCTTGATGTATTCCCGCACGCGCGCTTGTTCGTCCTTGAGCCGATCGGAGCGGTTCTCGCTCAGGAGCAGAGCCAGCAGGGCTTGCAGGTCGGTCACGGCCCGTTCTTGCTGTTCCAGCGCGCGGCTCAACTGCGCCGGCGGCGTCAGCAGGCGCGCGACGGCATTGAGTTGCTGGCGGGTCAAGCGTTCAGAGGACTGCTCAATCGCACGCCGCAGCAGTGCGGCACGCTGCGGATTCGCGGCGGATTCGATTTCCGCCATGCGTACGAGGAGCTGTTCCAACCGCGCATACTTGTCGGCAATCCGTCCCTGCTCCACAGCCAGATTGTCGCCCGCCGCGGTTGGCGCGCCGGCCGTCGAGTCCGCGGGTTCCGGCGCGGCAGACGCCGGCTCCGCCGCCGCGGAGTGGCTGTACGTCAGTGCGCTCGTCGCCAACAGGCATATCGCCCAGAATCCGAACCGCGCCATGAGATGGCCCCGTTTGTTCATTGCAGTAGTTCGAGTACCTGTTTCTTCTGTTGCTTCTTGGTGTCGTCAATCAACCGCCGCTGCTCGTCAATGAGCGACCGGACGATGTCCAGCAATTCATTGTAGGTTTCGAGGTTCAACATGTTTTGCAGGACGTCGTTCATCGCGGCCAGAATGCGGTCCGCTTGCCGCACCGCGGCGTCCGCCCGGGCCACGGTTTGCGGGTCGTCCTGCGACTGCTGCGACAGGACCTCCAGTTGCTGGTCCAGGTGATCTCCCAGCGTCTGCAGGTGCCGGTCGAGTTCTGGGAAGAGCTGCGCGGCGATGCGTTCGAGAGGATCCGCCAACTGCGCTTGCAGGCGTTGCTTGCGGTCCTCGGTGTCCACGCGGTTATTGATCAGTTCCTCGCGAATGTCACGAAAGGCGGCGGCAATCCCCAGAGTCTCCTGCGCGGATTTCTGGCTTTGCAGGAGCGCTTGCTGCGCTCTCAGCAGCCGCACGGACCAGATGCGTTTGCTCACCGCCGGTGGACTTGTCTCAGACGTGCTGCCCCCCTCCGCCGCATTCGCGGGCTCACCAGGTTCGCTGCCCGGTACGGCGCTGGCGGGCCCCTCGGCCTTGACGCGGACCAGCATGTCGCGGGTCTCGGTTGTTTCCTCGATGATCTGTTCGAATCGTTGCCGCAACCCGATTTCGCGGCCTTCCAGCATCGCCAACAGCTCGTCGGGGGTCACGACGTCGAGTTCGTAGTGGTCGCTCATACCGATATTCGGGCCCGACCCCAAGTCATATTTGTCCTGGGCTTTGACGACGAGCGACAGTTTGTCTTTCGGCTTGAGCGTGGTTCCCGACTGCTGGGTGCGCAGTTCGCGGAAATCGATGGCCCCCTGCAACTGGTCTCCGGATGCGACGGCCAGAGTTGAAGTGCGTGGCGCTTCCGCATTGACGGCCAGTTCAGCCCAACTGCGTTGCAGGCCATAGTCGTCCCGAATCGTGCCTCGCAATGGGATGACGACGTCAGGTGTCACCGCCGTTCCGATGCCTGCCAGGACCGCGTCCACGAAAGGTGGTGCATCGGACAGCGCGGTGATGTAGATCTGATAGGGTCGCTCCGAAACAATCCCGTCGGTATCGGTCAGCGTCACGTCGAGCCCCACGTTGTCGGCCAGCGGCGGGATGTCGAGCGTGATCGTGGGCCCCGCGCCGGCGGAAGTCGCCAGTTGTGCTGGCAAGGCACGACCATCCGCCTGGTTGACCACAGCGACGGCTCGCAATTCCTTGTTGGCGGCGGCGCGCAAGTGAATGCGCGTTCCTTGCGGCAGTTGAGTGCCCGAAGTCAGAGGCACGGTGCGCGGCAGCCACTGCGACAGTGATTCATCGACCAGGTAGCGCGGGAAGACGCAATCGAGCTGACAATCCACGATGGCGGGCCTGTCGACAACTTCGATCACCTGACCGCCCACGCGATGATCGAATCCCACTACGTCAAATGTCACGTTGGTCAGAATGTCGCGCAATGGTTTCCCGTCGTAGTGATACTCCTGATAACCGTCACGGACGTGGCCCACGCGGGTCATGTGCACGCGGCCGCCGTCTCCGTCCGTGGTCTGGTACGAGAACGTGCACGTATCCGGGATCCTGCGGGCTTTCGCGTCGGCGCGGACGATCAGTCGGATGGCAGAACCGCGTGCCACGCGCGCTCGACCTGCGCGAAACGGCACGAGCGCTGCCGAACCGACGGTGGCCGTCGATGCCGCTGACTGCGATTCCACACCGACGACCGTAATACGGGCCTGCCGCGGCCAGGGATCGTCCTGGAGCAGGTAGAGGCGGCGGACGCCGAGCCGTAGCGCCGGGCCGTTCACTACGTGGAAAGCGCCAATCGTGGCGAGCAATGCGGCGGCGGCCGTGACGCTCAACGCCAACGGCCGCAGATTGAAGACGCGCGACGTTCGCACGTGGGGCACGCGCCCCAGTGCCTCTTTTTGTGTCGCCGCCAGCAAGACGCGGTTGAGCCCGGACGAGTCCCGCCGGTCGGCCATTTCCACGGACGTGATGAGACCGTCGCTGAACTCGCGATAACGCCGTTCCAACAAGACCGCCATGCTGCGGTCGGCCAGCGACACGAATGTGCGGCGCAGGACCCACCGATAGAGAATCCAGCCCATCACGCCGGCAATGATGCACAGCAGCACGCTGCGGGCGGCGCGCGGCATTTCCCCTGCGCCCGCCAGGACCGGCAGGTAGTCCAGTGCCAGTGCGCACCAGAACGTCGCGCCGATCCAGGCCGCCGCCAGGGCGAGCCCTTGCAGCCACACGTAGCCGCGGATTCGCCATCGCAAGCCGGCCAACAACCGGCGAATCTCGGACGGCAGTGTCAGGTCTTGTTGCTCGCTGGCCATACCAACTACAAATCCCGCGGGTACGTCGTGCTCACCGCGATCGGATCGCTTCCCACCAGATATCTTATGCCAATCGGTTCAATCGTCGGAGCAGCCACTCCAGACTCAAGGCTCCGCAAATGACCGCCATCAGCCACGACATGAGCCGCAAGTCAAACGCGCGATCGCGCGTGCCGGGCAGGTAGGTCACCTGGTCTTGGGGCGTCAAGGCTCGCGTGAGCGGAGCCGTGTCACTCCCCAGCTGCTGCGTCGCGGCCGCGATTCCCACGAAATACGCGCCGCGCGTTTTTTCCGTCATGTCTTTCAGGAGCGCATCGTTGCGTTGCGGGCGTTCTGTTTCCAGGGCCGGAATGCGCGCCCGCACGTTCTTGGTCAAGACTTCCTCGGCGCCCCCCTGCGGCGCTGCGAGTTCCACGCGGTAGTCGCCTTCCACGAGCGCCGTGAACTGTCCCAGGTACAGCCCCTCGCGCGTCGCATCCGCGGTCCGTCGCAGCGGGAACGTCGCTCGGCGACCATCCGGCTGCACCAGCGTGGCCGCAACTTGTTCCGCCGTGAGCGGCAAGTGCTGCGCGTCGGTCAGCACGGCGCGCACCGCCACGTGATCACCGATCAGGCATCGGTCCTTGTCCACGAGCAACAGACCTCGAGTCGAATCGCGCAGCAGCCGCCCTTGCGACACCCAGCGAATCAGCTTGGTGTAGTAGCGGTCGAAATAGGTCTCGTCGGCCGCGCGCACCCGCCACATCTCACCGCTGGCCTGAAAGAACACGCGTCCTGCACCATAGAACTGACCGGCCAGGTAGATCGGCAGTTGGCCGTCAATCGCCGTATTGGGATCGGAGTAACGCGCGTAGACCGTGGCCCCCGGCTTGGCATCCTTCACGGCAAAGTAGCCGTATACGCCGCGGAATGAGGTCCACGCCTGTTCGCTCAGGAGCGCGTCATCTTCCAGCCGGAGGAATTCCGCATCCAGACCGTCGCGCGCGAATTGCAGCGGCCAGGCAGTATCCGAAGCGAAACGGCCGCCGCTGAGCGTTACCGAACCGCGCCCGTAGAACGCCACGGGATAGAGCCCCTTGAGGATGTCCACGCGCTCGTCTCCCGGAGCGCGGCCCACCCACAACGGCGTTTGCACGGGTCCGGCCACCACGATGAGACCGCCCGCCTTCTCGGCCACCCATTGCTCCAGCAAATTGACCTGGTTCACATCCAATGCCAGCCAGTCCGGATCAAACGCGACAATCACGTCGTACTCGAACAGTTCGACGGCAGTCTGGGGAAACTGAAACAGCAGGTGATGGGCCTCCTGCGAAATGCCCGGCACGCCGCTCTGCAGCAGGACGTCGACCGTCGTTTCGCGATCGCGGTAGAGCAGGTTCCGCAGGAACTGGAATTCGCGCGTCGGGCCCCCCGCCAACAACAAGACACGGTTCTTGCGTTCCACGACTTCCACCGTCGCGGCGCGACCGTTATCGCGCGCGTCATGGTCTTCCGCCGGAGCCGACACGCGCAATTCATAGGTGACGCGCCCGGCCTGTGCCGGTGCCACCTCGAACTTCACGGGCAGCAGTTCGCCATCGGGACCCAACGGAATTCGCCGCTCCTCCTCGATTCGTTCTTCCCCGCCCTTCTCACCCGAACCGGAGCGCAACACGAGTTCGACGCGGACCGTGCGGCCCGCCAAACCGTACGCCTGCAGATATCCGCTCAAGCTGAAACGGTCACCCGGATACACGCGCGGCGGGGCTTCCACGTCCACCACGGCCACGTTGGTCGGGCGCGAGGCTCCACCCAACCCGACCGCGAACAACGGGATGCGAGCATCCGCCGCGGCGGCAGCAGCCACCGACACGTCGACTCCCGCGTTGTTCCCGCCGTCCGTGAAGACGGCAATCCCCGCGATCGGACCGCCGCGTTCGCGATCGACCAGGTAACGCAACGTATCGCCCAGACGCGTTTCGCTGCCGCGCGGCGCGAGCGACTGACTCCAGTCCACCGCCGCCACGGGGACCGCGGAACTCAACGTCGCCGTGGCTTGGGAGCCAACGGAGCTTTCGCCGGGATAGACTGGCCGCTCCAGCCCCACCGTGGCCCAGAGACTTACGTCGGAGTAGCGCAGGTTGGCAACGCCGAATAGTACGACAGCGAGTAACAGACCAACGGTGCCGAACAGCACTCCCCAGGAGTCCTCGTCACCTCGGCGCCAGCCGCGCCAAAGGAGCGACACCACCCAAGCCACGAACGCACAGACCAGAAGGATTCCAGACACGGTAGCCAGTCGGCGCGCGTGGCGCACCGCCTCGTCAAACTCCTGCCGTCGCGACTCCACGCGATTGGCGTCGGTGCTCACCGGCGAATCGCGCGAGAAGGCCGCGACGGTTGCGGGAGCGTCCTCCTGATCGAAGCGATACACAACCACATCGTGGCGCTGCCGGAGCTGGCGTATCACGTCGCCTCTCGCCAGCACACTCAGGACGTCGTCGATGCGCCGCGCGGGTGCCGATGTTCCCGCCGCGCTGTCCTGGATTCCCATGCTCAGGCTCGTGTCAACCGCCAGCAGGGCACGGGAGTTCTTGGTCAGTCTGCGTTCGGAACGCTTCTCAAGATCGAAGAAGTAGAACAGCACCGCGGCAATCGCTGCCAGGCGCAAGAGCACGAGGGCCCAACGCAGACCGCGAGGCAACTCGCTGGCGTCCCGGCGGTACAGGGCGATCATGGAAGCGATCAGGGCCAGGCAAATCGCTCCCAACAACAGCCAGTGCCACCACTGGGTGAGCCGCTGCAGGCGTGCGAACTCATAGTAGACATTCGCTGCGTCTTGCGCCAGGAGGTAGGGACTTGCGGCCAACATCATCGCACTTCGGTTCATTCCTCGACAGTTACCAACCAGTTTCCTTCAGGACCGCACCCGGTGGGGATGGTAACTGGCGGAATACGCCAGCCATTGCTCCCCCAACAGCAATGCGATCAGGAACCCCATCACCAGCAGACCACGATTGTATCCCGCCTGTTCCGTTGCCGTTTCCGACATCTCGTCGGCGTCGGAGATCGTCACGCGAACCGGCTGCAGGCGTTCGCGCAATTCTGCAGCGGGAACCAGTGCGAGGTTGCCCTCCAGCGGATCGACGTTAACCGCAAACCGCTGCACCTCGGCATTCCCTTCAATCGTCGTGGACCAGGCCTCGTACACGCCGCTGCGCCCCGTGTTGTCGGCCGAGGTGACGTCGTCGCTGGCTCCCAGCGAGACGCGGGCCTGCACTGCATCCGGTTGGGCCGGCGCAGCGACGCGGTTCACCAACACGGGTTGATCGGCTTGCGGACCCGGCTTGACGAAGACGACTTCTTTGCGGTACTTGCGCGTATTCAGGTCGAAGCGCAGGACCGATCCCACTCGGTGTTCCGGCGCTTCCCGGTCAGCTGCCGCCAGGTACGCCTGCAGCCGGAGCGCAACGACCACGAACGTTGGGTCGTGAGCCCAGTTGTTCCAATCCGGGGCCAAGGTCGAAAGGAACACCACGACCCGTCCCAAGCCGAATTGCCGCTCCACGACGAAGGGTTGACGATTGCGAAGTGTCGCGAGCACGCGGACCGTGGATTGCGGATCGGGCTTCCAGGCCTGGGGCGGTCGCAGGTAACGGTCGATGGAGACCATGCGCAGGAAGGTACTCTGCTGACCCGAGAAGACACTGAACACGGGGTGGTTCTGCACTTCGAAGTCCGGTGTATTCTCGAACGATTCCACCGGGAGGACATCGGTGCGCTCCAAGGGCAGCGGCAAGAGCCCCTCGCCGTTGCGATACAAGCGCTGGTTGTAGGCCGCGATGTTGACGTTCTCCCCGACGAAGACGGCAACTCCCCCACCCCCCTTCACGTAGTTTTCCAGGTTCTCGACCGATCGTTCGTCCAGTTGATCGACGTCGGCCAGATAGATCGTACGAAACGACCTCAACGTGTCTGCCGGCGCATCGCGCAGCAGTGAGGCACGCTGCACGTCGGGGCGGATGCCGCTGTTGGCGCGCTGCCCCGGCTGATAAGCGGCGCTGAGATAGTAGGCGTTGTGCTGATCGAGACTGCCGTCGAGCAGCAGCACGGGTTCACCGGCGGGCAGGTTCAGCACGCACCAGCGGTAGTTGTCGGCGGTCACGCAGTCCTCGGGCAGCCGGGCTTCGACAATTTGGGCACCGGCTTGCGGGAAGTAGACCTGCACGCGGCGCGTGACGGTCTGGGCGGGGGGAATTTCTTCCACGAGCAGCGCCGGTGGTTCTTCCGACTTTCCCGACAAGCGTCCCGGTTCGCTTGCGGCCGCAGCGCGCGGATCGAAGGACACCGTGCGGATGACCACGGGGATCCGGCGAGCGGTATCGGTGCCGTAGTTACGGACGCTGACGTAAACGAACAACGGCACACCGGCAGCCAGGGTCTCTTCTCCGGGGCGAATGTCCACGATCGCCAGATTTGGCTGCGGTTGCCGGCTGCAGCGGATGAAATGGACCGCTTCGCTGACCTGCTCGATGTCCCTCAGTTGGCGGCGCAAGTCGGCCGGTTGTGCCCATTGGTTTTCGCGGAAGTCCGACACCAGGTAGACGAGATTGGTTTCGCGGGAGTTCTCTTTCAGCAACTGGCCGATCAATTCGAGAGCGTTGTGGGGGCCGACGGGTAGCTGCGTCGGTTCGATCTGGCGTTGCCGGTCCGCCAGCAGTTGATCGAAATCGGCGCCGATGTTCTCGCCGTTGAGGTCGGCCACGCGGGCGACTCGGGCGCCGAGCGCTTCCTGGGTCGTGGCAGCCGCGGCGCGCGAGAAGCGGATCAAGGTGAAGCGCTGCGCCGTCTCGCGGGTCATGGCCTGCGCGGCGATCTGGGCGATCGCCTGGCGCGCCGCATCCATGCAGGAGCTGGCTCCTGTGCGTTCCAACATCGAGTAACTGTCGTCCAGGAGCACGTAGTGATGCGTCAGGGCGCCCCCCAGCAGGGTCGACCACTGCCGGCGCGAGACCCATTGCGCCAGCATGGCGACGACGAGGACCATGAGAGCCATGCGCGCCAGCAGCAGCAGCCACTGCTTCAGCCAGATCCATTTCCGGTGTTTGCGGTAGCTCTGCTGCAGGAACTCCATCGCCGCCCACCGGACCCGCCGACGTCGGACGAGGTTGATCAAATGGATCAACACCGGCACGAACGCCAGCAGGAATCCCCAGGTGAGTGTTTGATGTACGAACTGCATTTCCGGTATCGCATTGCGCTCTTGTGCGCGGCGTCCTCTGTTAGCTGGCTGATGTCTGTCAATTGCGCCCGTGCATTCCCAGACGCGTACTAAGGTACGCGGCCAGGGCCGCATCGAGCGGCTGGCTGGTCCGAATCAAGGCGTAGTCCATCGTGTTGCGCGAGCAGCCGCGGCGGAGCTGTTCCAGGAACCCGTTCAGCGCCTGCAAGTAGCCTTCGCGCAGCGCGCGCGGGTTGCAGTTGAGCACCTCGTCCGACTCCAACCCTTCGAACCGGAGCGGGCCGTTGAACGGGAAATCCAATTCGTCGTCGTCCATCACGTGGAAGACCAGCACGTCATGCCCCTGCTGACGCAGCAGGCGGAGCCCGCGCAGCGTGGACTCGGCGTCGGCCAGCAGGTCGGACACGAGCACCATCATGCCGCGCCGCGGCGCCGTCTCGGCCACGCCGCGCAGGATCGCGCCGAGGTCTGTCTTGTTCTCCGGCCGATTGATATGGAAGGCCTCCAGGATGGACTCGAGATGATTCCGTTTGCTGCGCGGCGGCACGCGCTGGCGAATCCGATCATCGAACGCCACGCAGCCGACCGCGTCCTGTTGCCGGAGGATCAGGTAGGCCAGGCTGCCGGCCAGCGTGCAGGCGTACTCGTATTTATTGAGCGGCCCGTTGCCGTACGACATGCTGGCCGACACATCCACCAGCAGCGTACAGCGCAGATTGGTGTCCTCGACGTGCTGCTTGACGTACAGCCGATCCTGCCGCGCCCAGACCTTCCAGTCCACGTGCCGCAGGTCGTCACCCGGGACGTATTGGCGGTGTTGGAGGAACTCCACCGACTGCCCGAAGTACGGGCTGCGATGCATGCCTGACAGGAAGCCCTCGACGATGTACCGAGCGCGCAGCTCCAGCCGGGAGATCCGCTTGATCGCGTCAGGATGCAAAAATCTTCTGGAATCGGGCATCGCTGGTGAGTTCATCTTCCTTGGTGGGCGTGATGGCGATCAGTCGTTCCACGATGTGGTCCTGGGTAACGCCTTCGCTTTCGGCGGCGAAATTTACGAGGAGTCGATGCCGCAACACGGGTTTGGCCAGGGCTTGAATGTCCTCGGTGGACACGTGCGTGCGCCCGTGCAGCAGCGCGCGCGCCTTGCCTCCCAGGATCAGGTACTGCACGGCGCGCGGGCCAGCGCCCCACGCGACCATGTCCTCGACAAAGTCCGGCGAACCCGGATGCCCGACGCGCGTCTGCCGGACCAGCGACAACGTGTAGCGGATCGCGTGATCGCTGACGGGGACTTCGCGCACCACGCGCTGCAATTCCAGAATCTCGTCGCCGGTCAGCACGGGCTCGATGTGATCATCCTGGATGGCCGTCGTGCGCCGCGCGACTTCGAATTCCTCGGCAAAACTCGGATAGTGCACGAAGACCTTGAACATGAACCGGTCCTGCTGCGCCTCGGGCAAGGGATAGGTCCCTTCCTGCTCGATCGGGTTCTGCGTCGCCAGGACGAAAAACGGATCGGCCAGCGGGTGCCGCACCCGGCCCACCGTCACCTGACGCTCCTGCATCGCTTCCAGCAGCGCCGCTTGCGTTTTGGGGGGCGTGCGGTTGATTTCGTCAGCCAGGATCACGTTGGAGAATATGGGGCCGTCGAGGAAGCGCCGTTCGCGCATGCCCGTGGCCCGGTTCTCCTCGATGATCTCCGTCCCCGTGATGTCCGCCGGCATCAAGTCGGGAGTGAATTGAATACGGCTGAACGAGAGGTTCAGGCTGCGCGCCAGCGTGCTGACCAACAGCGTCTTGGCGAGCCCGGGGACGCCTTCGAGCAGGCAGTGGCCCCGGCTGAAGAGACTGATCAACAGTTCTTCGATCACCTGTTGTTGGCCCACGATCAGGCGCGACAATTGTCCGGTGATGCGTTCGCGCGCCTGACGCAGTCGTTGGACCGCTGCCACGTCGATGGCCGCGTTGCCGGCCGTGCGTGCACGGTCTGTCATTAGGAATACTCCCTCAGTGGATGGCCGGGGCGCCTGGGGTCACACAATTCGCCCAGGGACAGGATGCATAACGTCGCGCCCAACCACTTGGCGGTCAGGCAGTTCTGCTGCCCTCGTGTCCGTCGTGGCGCTGGCGCGATCTCTGAGCGTCATGGAATGATTTGTACGTAGTGTATGGGGGGGCAACGCCGGACGACAATACGGGCTCAACCGGCCCGATCGGAGCCGTGCGTCGACGTTCGTGCCGCCGGGAATCCACCCGTCAGGAGGCTCTGCCAGTTGGCTGCTCATCGGGGACGCGCATCTTCCTGTTTGGCGGGTGCGGCCTCGTCCTCCAACGGCTTGGCGGCGGGCGGGTTCTCATCGTCAAACGGGGAAGGCGCCCGCGTGCCCGACATCAGCACGTGACGCATGGAGTCCGCGAATTCCCGCATGATCCCCGGCGGGATCTCCGCGGTGCTCGAGGCACTTCCTGTTTGCGCGGACGGTTCCGGCGGTATCGGTTCGTCGGTGAACGTCAACACAAACGTGTGACCGGGAATCGACAGGGTTGACGTCTGCGCCGTCCGGTCCACCAGGATGTCATGCAGGTTCGCCTGCGACTGCAGCTCGTCTTTCTTCAGCAGGATCCGCCCCGTACGGCGATCGAGACACAGGATGGCGGTCCGGGTGCCAAGGCCCGGAGCGCTTTCCACCGTGTTACTCGCGTATTGCCGCAAGAACCACAGGGCGGGTGAGTCCAGCGGCTGACTGGGTGGACGATGATAACCGTCAATGTAGGCCGGCGTCTGCCACAGCGATTCGCCGCTCCGGCGGTCGAACGCGTAGACATGCCCCAGAACCTGGTCCGCGGGCGGTCCGACGCGCGCCGGCACGGGATCCGACGGCTCACGGCTCGTAGCCACCAGCAGCTGATCCGAATACGCCCACACTCGTAGGCCGCTCAGCCGCGACTCCGGTTGGAGCATTCCGTCCAGTACGACGCGCCCGTCGCTCAGCGAACGAATCACCAAGTGCCCGTCCGTCTCACAGACCGCGACCGCCTCGGAGCCGACGAGGCAGCCCCGGGCTCCCTCGGCGAAGGTCTCAGACCAGATCGTCACGTCGGCGATCAGATCCTGAAGCGAAAGTCGCACCCCCTCGTCCACCAGTTCCCAACTCAACAGATTGCCGCCGCAAGTGGTCCAGCGCCGCTGAATTCCCGGCACGGTGAACCGTTTCAGTACGCGGCCGTCCACGGCGCTGAGCGCCACTCCGGATCGACCTTCCGCATCCACCGCGAACAACGTCGTCGCGTCGCCGAACAAGTCGGCCCCCTGCGGTATGTCACTGCGGCTCCAGCGCACCTGGCCCGTCAACGGATCGGCACAAACGAGCGTTCGCAATTTCTGATAGAAGACGCCGCGGTAGGTAACCGGCCCCGCCTGGCCGAGTGGACGGTCACTGCCGTCCGCCAACGTGAAGACCTGCAGCGCGTCCGGATCGAGCGGGTTTCTCGCCGTGCGTCCGACCGATCTGGCCGGCGGCTGATTGAATTCCGTGACCGGAGGGGCCAGGCTCTCGCGCCACAGCACACCTTCGGCCTCGTTGAGCGCCGCGCGCAGGCCGTCCACGGCGGCGATCTGATCGGCTACTTGTATCACCAGCAGGTTGCCCAATGCCACGGCCTGGCTGATCCCAGGCTGCTGGCTGTAGAACGTCAGACCGCTGGTGAATTTGACCGGGAAGACCGTCTTCCCCTGGGCGTCTCGGGCCACGGCGGCCGCCGACCCGGTGTCGAACACCAGCGAGGCCACACGGCTGGTAGACCCACGGGACACAGTCAGCGGCACCGGGTAGATGCGCCGATACGACTGCCGACCGGTCGCCTGCGATACTTCCTCGACTTTGACGCGCCCCCATTTCCAGGCCGACGACGATTCGTCCAGCAGATCCTTCAACGGCGCACTGGAGCGCGCTTCGTCGAACAGCTGAGTCCCCGTCTTGCCGTCGCAACAGACCGCGTCCGGCCAATGCTGTCGGACCCGGCGATAACCCGCGGCGGCGGTTTCGTGGTCGCCGGCCAGCAGCCGGATCTTGGCGAGCCGAGCGGTGGCCGCCCCGCCGACCGAGGGCGCACTGTGGAACTCCAGCGGCGCCAACTCCAGTTCCGCGGCCAGCCACTGGTTGGACTTCACGTAGTGTTCGGCCAGTTGAAGGTGAGCGGCGGACACTTGCGCGTGCCCACCGAACAAGGCGACGAAATGCTCCAACTCATCAGCGGAAGCGGACAGGGCGGGTTGCAGTCGGCGCGCCACGTCGGCATCCATGATCGCCTGCAAGGATTCATCCGCGGTGCTCGTCAAGTCAGCGAGTTTCGCCTGGAACCAGCAATCCTGCCGCACGGACCATCCCGCGTCGCGTGAAATCTTCGTCTCCCAGATAACCGGTGCGTCGCGGCCCGCCTGCAGCAGCACGTCGGCCAACCGCGACAAGGCAGCCCACGCTTCCGGCAGTCTTCCCTGCGCCTGAAGGCCTTCCGCCAGAATGCGCAAGTACGTGATCCGATGCGCGGGATCATCGATGAGGGGTTCCATCGCAGGAGCCAAGTCCTGGTTGCGGGAGAAGTCGTCCTCCAAGGCCATCAGAAATGTGCTGACCAGCAGACCGCGGACCTCTTGGTCTTCGGGCCGCAGGCCAAAGGCCTCGCGCAGCGACAGCAGCGCGCCCCGCACGTCGCCATCGTTGACTAGCAGTTCACCCTGCCGCGCCAGCGCCCACGGATCAGCCGGTGATTTCGCCAGACGCTCCGTGACCTGCGCGCGCAGCGGTCGCGTCTGGTGGTAGGCAAACAAGCCATCGATTCCCAATCCGATGACCTGGTCCTGATGGCAGATCAGGTTTCCCAAGGTCCGGTCTGTCTTCACGCGTTGGACGATTTGACCCTGATTCAAATCGATCTGCAGCAACTCGGCTTTCGTCGTGGGCAGGTAATAGTATTTCTCACTGTAATAACCGCGACCGCTCGGCATCTCCTGCTGGTCCGCGTCGAGGATCACCGGCTGCGACCAGGCGGGTTGGCCGTCCCGCAGGCTAAGAGCATTCACCCGCGTGCGGCCGACGAGTACGAGCAGCCCGTCATGCACGCACGCCACGTACAACATGTCCGCCAGATCGTCTGATCGTTCGCGCGGCGGCCATTTCGGCTCCCCGGTCAAGAGATCGAGACAGAAGAGCTTGTTGGACTCCGGCGGAGTCAGGATGACGGCGCCGTCGGCCACCGTTACGGTGCCGTCCAGCCAGCGGCTGCCCAACTTGGGGACCTGGCCGGGATAGGATTGGATCATGCCGAAGGACCGGCCTGGCGTGGCAAGCGGCGCATATTGGAAGCCCCAGAGCAGGGACCGCGTCGCCATGTCTACTGCGACGACCGCGCCGCCAGACGTGGGACACACCACGACTCCGTCAGCGAACGAAGGGCTGGCCCCGACCAGGCGGCGCTGCGGGTTGTCGGCAACCGTTTGCCCATCGACGTGGGCCAGTTGTTGTGACCATTCCTGCCGCCCCGTCCGGCTGTCGAGCACTACCAGACGGATCTCGGCGTTGAGTTCCACCAGGGCATACAGCTGCCCGAACAGCGGCAGCGGCGCGCCGAGGAAGAACGCACCGGCCAGTTTTGGCTCGTCCAGACCGGTCTCACCGCCCACCATCCACAGCTGCGCGCCTTCGCGCCGCAGGTCCAGCGCCACGAGTTGATTGTGCGGGGCGTTGCCGTTGTTGCGCATTCCGCCAAGTATTCCTGGTCCCCAGCGCGCCGCGATGGGAAGTGCGTTGGGCAATTCATCGAGCTGGAAGACCGACTCCCCGTCGCTGCTGAGTTGCCCGTAGGCCGCGTCGTACCAGAGGCGCTGTTTTAACTTCAGCTTGCGGTCTTCCGCCGCCGTTTCGCGCGCGCCGTCGCGGACCGAAGACGGATCGCCGAGCTGCCACCAGGGATACTCCCAGATGCGTTTGCCCGTATGGAAGTCCAGCGCGACGAGGCGTTCCGCGGAACGCATCAGAACGAGGTTATCCACGGCCAGCGGCTGCAGGGTCGGCACGGTAGGCGAATCGTCGTCGAGCAAGCTCTGCCGCAAATCGGCAATGATGCGTTCGTCGGCCGGGTCGGTCACGGACGCGACCTGCCAGCGCGCGGTGCGCAGGGGAACATCACCCGCTGCCGCGGCATTGCGGGCGGGGTCGCCCCGGTAGATGGTCCATTGACCGATGCTTTGCTGGCGACTTGCGCCGTGGCTCGAAACGAAGTGCGTCTCCAGCCAGGGCAGTTCCTGCCCCTCTTCGGGAAGCGGGACGCTGTTGTTGGCACCCAACTGCAGTCGCGTCTGCGGCAAACGCTGGCGCAGGCCGCGGATCTCCGTCACGGCATCGTCGGGACGATTTGCCTGCAGGTAGGCGGCGGCGAGCATCACCGGCAATTCCGGGTCGAATCGCGCGCCGCCCGACGGGGCGGCCAGGACGCGTTTCCAGCACAGGGCAGCGGCCAGAGGTCGGCCACGATCGAAATGCAGCCGTCCCAATAAGACGGTCGCCTCATACCCCGCGCGCGTGTGGAAGTAGCGGCGCGCGACTTCGTTCAGTTTCTCCACGTCACCGCTCTGGGTCGCGGCATCCAGGAGTGACTTGGCCTCCGCACCGAATTGGAGTTCGTACAGTTCGCGTCCGCGCGCCGGCATCGCGCCCAGTAACCGTTGCGCTTCCGTCTTCAAGCTCGCCTGGGTACCGCTTCCCGTCCGGCCTTCCAGAAAGAAGTCCTGCGGCTCACCGTCCGAATTGCCACCCTGATTCAATTCGGGGCTGGCGAGCAATACTCCCAATTCACTGACGGCATCGCCGTAACGCTGTTCTTCAATCGCGCTATTGGCCCGCGACAGATGTTGCCGCAGTTTTCGCGGAGCCGGCAGAAAGACCGACTCGACTTCCTCTCGATTCTCCTCGCCTGGCACGGGAGCAGCGTCCGCTCTGCTGGCGAAACGGGCGTCCAGGCACCAGAGCCCCAGCATTCCGATCAAGCCAATCCAGGTCCGGCGTGTCATGCAAACAACTCGGCGTGGTTCTCACGAAGGCAGAAAAACGTTGGGAGTGACACTGATTCGACCGACGAAACGTCCGCGTGCCATTGCAGACCGGGGAATGACGTCGAGTGCCCGGAACGCGTGCCGGCAAACGCAATGCCTGCTATAAACCTTTGCTCCGTTGAATCTTATGTGAGGACTCCCGGTGTGACAAGTTGTGTGGACCCGGAGGGAGCTTTGCGAACAGCCTCCACGGGCTCGCCCTGTCGATCGAGTTCCGCATCGGCCGTAGAGTGACCAACCTCACCTCCGCGATTCCGATTCTTGTTCGGCACCTGGAGGTCGGGAGGTCTTTCGCACCCTTACGAATACTGCGGTTTTTTCGGGAATTTCCGCAGTTTTTCGGCATATACCGGTTGCATTTTGCAGTCCAGTGTATCTAATCATCGCTTAACTCACGTCGGACGGACGTATAGCGTCTGTATTATCGGTACACCTGACAAGGAGGTACACCTATGTCGAAAGCGGGACCCAAGAAACCGCCCAGCAAGTCCGAGATCTTCGCAAGCGTGGCGGAAGCCACAGGGCTGAACCGAAAACAGGTGGCCGCTGTTTTCGCTTCCCTTGCTGATCAGATCGGCAAGTCCGTGGGCAAGAAGGGTACGGGGCAATTCACGATTCCTGGTCTGGCGAAGATCATGGTGATTCGCAAGCCAGCCACCAAGGAACGCAAGGGCATCAATCCCTTCACGGGCCAAGAGACCATCTTCAAGGCAAAGCCCGCTCGCAATGTCGTGAAGATCCGTGCGCTGAAGGCTCTCAAAGACATGGCATCGTGATCGGTCGAATGCAGGACCGCGAGGTCTTTCATCGCGTCCTGCCGTTCGGCTCGAACTGCCCGAACTCACCCAGCCACTCGGTATTGTGCGTACCGGGTGGCTGGTGTCGTTATTGACAGGTTGTTTCGGGCGAGTTCCACGCTTCATCCCAGGTAAGCAACCGTCCCGACTCGACGGCCAGGCGACCGAGGATGGCCGTCATGGTGCTGAGGGCTGCGGCTTCTCCGCCGTCCGCGGGTCGGGTGCCACAGCGCAGAGCCGTCAACAGCGTCTCCTGTTCACGTTCCTGACCGCCACGCATCGCGGTCGAGCGCCAGACGAGACGGCCGCACGCATCGTAGATCTTGCCGCCGCTCAGATCCGCGCGGCCTCGTGTTCCGTGCGCATGTTCGGAGACATTGTTCCAGCAAGATGAGCAGCGCCGGCATTGACTCATCAGCTTCGCGCCGTCGGGGTACGTGTACTCCACGAAGTACTGCTCCTGAAGCTCCGCGCAAGTTCCCACCGAGCGTGTGATCCGACCGCCCATGCCACGCGCCGATACCGGATGCGCACGCTGCAGCCAGTTCATCACATCCAGGTTGTGGACGTGTTGTTCCACAATGTGGTGACCGCTGAGCGTGGGAAAATGGTGCCAGTTCCGCAACTGGTATTCGCGGCTGGCCTGTCCGAGCTGCGGCTCCGCCAAAGTCTTGGCAGTGCCATTCCCGTAGGCGCGCATCAAGCGGATGTCGCCGATGGCTCCCTCGTGCAGCCTGGCAATCACCTGCTGGTACATCCGATCATGACGTCGCGGTAGACTGACCGCCACCACCAGGTCGCGGCGTTTGGCCTCTTCATTCGCGGCCAGGAATCGGTGGACTCCGGGTACGTCGATCGCCACGGGGGCCTCCGCGAAGACGTGCTTGCCCGCCGCGACGGCAGCTGCGAAATGGGTCGGGCGGAAGGCCGGAGGCGTGGCCAGTATCACCAGGTCGACGGGGCAACTCATCACGCCAGAGAAAGCATCCAGCCCCAGGAACTGGCGCTCGCGGGGTACCGCTGTCCGCCCGGTCTGACACCCTTTGACGGCCCGATACGCTGACTGCAACCGATCGGCGAAGACGTCTGCCAACGCGATGATGTCCACCTGCCCGTTGCCCGCACGGAGAGCCTGAACCGCAGCGCTGGTTCCCCGGTGACCGCAGCCGATCAGTCCCAGGCGGATGGTCTCACTGCCATAGGCGTGTGCGGACCGCGCTACGTCCAGCCCAGTTCCGACCGCACCACCGGCCATTAACAGCGACGAGCAGCGAATGAAGCCGCGGCGCGACGTTGTGGTAGCCCGGCCGCCTGGTTCCGTGGGCTTCATGGGAAATCCTCAGTCGCGTTAACCCGGACGGAGGACACCTCGGGAACAAAATGCACCGCGGCACGTGTTGCGCTGAAGTGACATCTGGTCAGCGTCCGCGCTTGCGATCCAGCTTCTGCAGCGTGAATTCCCATTTGGCGGCCTTGTCAGCGTCACTCGGCTCCGTGAGCGGGCGAATAATGCGGAAGCCCACCTGCAGGGCGTCCGTATGATACCACATGCTCTTGGGGATCTGCGGGTCTTGCTGGCTCCAGGCATCCGACGAACCTTGGCGAGTCGCGCTGCGCAGCATTTCTGGATCGTCGTCCCAGGAGCCGCCACGCACCGTGCGCGGATGGAACTTGGTGGCCAGACACAACGGGTTATCTGCTACTTGCCCGGCCGACTTGCCGTAGAAATCCGTGGTGAGCTGATCGAGCACCCATTCGGACACGTTGCCGTGCATGTCGTGCAGTCCCCACGGGTTGGGCTTCTTCTCGCCCACTTTGTGGTACTTCTCGTCGGAGTTATCGAAGTACCACGCGTAATCATCCAGGTCCGCGGCATCGTCGCCAAACGAGTACGCGGTGGTCGTCCCGGCGCGGCAGGCGTATTCCCATTCCGCTTCGGTCGGCAGCCGGTAGTACCGCCCCGTCTTGGTGGACAACCATTTGCAGAACACCGAGGCCCCGTCCTGCGTCATGCAGATGGCCGGGAATCCCCGCTTGCCCATGCCGAACGTCATATCGGTGTATGGTTCCGTCGGCTGGGAGATCTGGTATTCCTCCGCCGCCTTGTCGCGTTCGTTGGCGGCGGTCTTGTTCAACTCCCGGCGCTGAATGTCGAGGTCGAACATCCAGACTTCAAACGCGTCCCACGTGATTTCGCACTTGCTCATCCAGAACGGTTCGATCTTGACCTTGTGTTGTGGTCCTTCGTTGGCGTTGCGACCCTCTTCAGAATCCGGGCTGCCCATGAGAAACTCGCCGCCGGGAATCGGGACCATGGCGATCGTGGCATCCGTGTGTTCGACGAGTTCCGTGTACCCCTTCATTTCCGCCGCCGATTTGGCATCGGCGTCCGGGATGGGCAGGACGGGGGCCTTGGCGGCCTGCGCCCAGAGACCGGGAACGAAGCCGGCGAATCCAATAATCGTCGCGACAGTGATGGCAGTCGCTTTCACTTGCAGACCGGGACAAATGCGAAGTAGGCTGGTCATTGGCATGAGTATTCCTCAAATGAACAAGATGTTGGAAATCGCTCGTTCGATAACGATTGGCATTGCGGGCGGGAGGGCGGTTCCCATGGGAACCATTCTGGTGGGTTACATTCTCGGCGCCCTCTGCGGCGCCAGTGCGGACGCAGCCGTCGGCTGGCAAAGGTTCACATCGTCGCAGGTCGCCATGGGAACCAAAGTTGTGATTGTATTGTACGCTCCCGATGCGGCAACCGCAAATCGGGCGTTCGCCGCCGCGTTCGCGCAGATCGCGGCGCTGGACCGAATGTTGAGCGACTACGACTCGACCAGCGAGCTGATGCGGTTGTGCGGCCAGTCCCCGACGGCGTCTCCTGTACCTGTGAGCGAAGAGTTGTGCGAAGTGTTGACGTTCGCCCAAGGCTTGTCACGGCGGACGGACGGAGCCTTTGACGTCACCGTCGGGCCGCTGACGAGGCTGTGGCGCCGAGCCCGCCGGCGGCAGGAAATGCCTGATCCCGCTCAACTTGCCGAGGCCCAGAAGGCCGTCGGCTACCGATACCTGGTTGTGAATCCCTCGGCCCGCACGGTGGAACTCCTCCGGCCGGAGATGCGCATCGACCTCGGCGCCATTGGTCAGGGCTACGCCGCCGACAAGGCCCTGAACGTACTGCGGGAGCAGGGAATCAGCAGCGCGTTGGTGAACGTCAGCGGGGACGTCGTGACGTCGGACCCACCCCCGGGCGAGGAACACTGGACGGTTCTCATTGCCCCTCTGGGAACGGAGACGGAGTCCGGGCAGCCCGTGCATCTGCGGAACGCGGCGGTCGCGACATCCGGCGATGTCTGGCAATTCGTGGAGATTAACGGGCAGCGCTATTCGCATGTCCTCGATCCCCGCACGGGATTAGGACTTACCGCGCGCTGCGGCGTCTCGGTCATCGCCCCCAACGGGATGACCGCCGACGCGTTCTCCACGGCGGTAAGCGTGCTCGGGGTCGAACGCGGATTGGCGTTGATCCAGGAGTCACCGGGTACCGCGGCCCTGATCGCGCGGCTGGAGGCGGGCAACGTGGTCACCCACCAGACTCCCAATTTCGCGGGCTATTTACCCTCCGACCCGTGATGGCCGGTGCGCTCGAAATGCGCTCATCGGGACAGAGCCCCAGTGACCGGATGCGCTCTGGGGCCGGCCATTTGTCCCGTGTCGTCTTGAGGGGGGTGGAACCGTGCTGGCGAAGCTCAATACGTACTCGCTGTTAGGTATCGAGGCCTTGCCGGTGGAAGTCGAGGTCGACGTGTCGCCGGCGGCGATGCCCAAGACGGTGCTGGTCGGGCTGCCCGAGGCGGCAGTCCGTGAGAGCACGCACCGCGTGGAGCGGGCCATGGTGAATTCGGGTTTTGTGCGCCCGCAAGACCGCATCGTGATCAACCTGGCCCCGGCAGAACTTCCCAAACAGGCCGCCTCGTTCGACTTGCCGATCACACTGGGAATCCTGGCCGGCAGCGGCCAATTCGCTTCGGAGCTGCTCCAGCACTATGCGGTGGTGGGGGAGCTGTCGCTGGAGGGGCGCACACGCCCGACCAAAGGCGCGTTGTCGATGGCCCTGTCTGCGGCCCGGCAGCGCGGCCTGCACGGGATCGTGGTCCCCACGGCCAGCGCGGCGGAAGCAGCCGTGGTGGAACACATCGAGGTATTAGCGGTCGACAGTTTGGCGGAGGCGGTGGCGTTCTTCGCCGGGCAACTGGACATCGAGCCCACGCCGTCGCGGCTGGACGAGCTGTTTCACGAGTTCTCCCGCTATGACGACGACTTTGCGGACGTGCGCGGGCAGGAGATGGCGAAGCGCGCACTCACGATTGCCGCGGCCGGAGGCCACAATCTACTGATGATCGGGCCGCCAGGGTCCGGCAAGACCATGTTGGCGAAGCGGCTTCCCACGATTCTGCCGTCGCTGTCGGCCAGCGAGTCGATTGAGACTACGCGGATCTACAGCGCATTGGGTCGGCTGCGCCCGGGGCAGCCATTGATGGCGCGGCGTCCCTTCCGCGCGCCGCATCATACGATCAGCGACGCGGGCCTAGTCGGTGGCGGCAGAGTTCCTTCACCAGGTGAAATCAGCCTGGCGCACAACGGCGTCCTGTTCCTGGACGAACTGCCGGAGTTCAACCGGCGGACGCTGGAGGTTCTGCGCCAGCCGCTCGAGGACGGCGTCGTGACGATCTCGCGAGCGCTCTGCAGCACGACCTTTCCCGCCGATTGCATGCTGGTCGCGGCTTTGAATCCCTGCCCCTGCGGCTATCGGCATGACCCGCGTCGAGAATGCCATTGCACGGTGCCCCAGATCGAGCGCTACATGGCCAAGATCAGCGGACCGCTGGTGGACCGAATTGACATTCACATTGAAGTGCCGGCAGTGCCGTTCCAGGAGTTGACTGGGCAGCACGTGGGAACCAGCAGCGAGGAAATGCGCGCGCAGGTCGTGTCTGCGCGGGAACTTCAGCGGCGCCGGTTCGCCAACGGCAAGACCCGCTGCAATGCCCAGATGACTTCCCGCCAGGTACGCCAGTACTGCCCGCTGGACTCATCCTGCGCGGATTTGCTGAGGTCGAGCGTGAATGAACTCGGGCTGACGGCTCGCGCGCATGACAAGATCCTGCGAGTCGCGCGGACGACTGCCGACTTGGAGGGCAGTCCGAGTGTTCGCACCACGGACATCCAGGAAGCCGTCAACTACCGGATGCTGGACCGGCGTCTCTGGACCTGACGCGCGGCCGCTGAACGTGGTCGCGGATCCGACGGCTGACCCTCGTTTGCCCCCGGGATGCCGCTCCTGTGGGGAACTCCGGGCCACGGGGGTTCCTGGCCGCTGATCGGCACAGATAATCTTCGCTGCAGGGTTGATTGCATCGTCGGCCTGCTCATGATAACTTTATGCTAGTACGACGGTTCGGGACAGGCACCCGAACGGGTCGCTCCCTGCACAATCAGATCGAAACGGAAACCGATTATGTCGTCATTGAAGTCCCAGGAAATTGAGGATGTGTTGGTCGTCTACTTCACCGACGCCAAGATCCTGGACGAAGCGCGCATCGCTCAGATCGGCAAAGAACTGATGGACATGGCGACCAGCGCGGCCACCAACAAGAAGATGGTGCTCAACTTTCAGGGCGTTCAGTTCATGTCCTCGGCCATGATCGGTAAGCTGGTGCTGCTGAACAAGAAAGCCAAGACGGACGGTGTGGATCTCAAATTCTGCGCGATCTCGGCCAACGTCCTCGAAGTCTTCAAGATCACGCGGCTGAACAAAGTCTTCGAGATCTTCCCGGACGAAGATAAGGCCGTGAAATCGTTCACCAAGAAAGGCTGGTTCGGCTAATCGACCACGCGGAACTCGCGCGAGGTTCGTTGCTCCGTGCGCGAGGCGGGCCGATTCTCTATCGCTCTGCCGAAATCCGGTCGGGCGCAGCAGCAGCTGTGGTGCGCCGCCGTTACGCAACGCTCACCAAGGACGCGGCTCAGTCTGCTTTCTTTGGATCGGCATCTTCGGGCGCCGCACCGGGATTGGGCGTGCGGGAATTGCTGTCTTCAGCCGCGCTGTCCGCCGTCGATAACCCAGCTAGGTCCTTTTCGATTTCCTCCAGGAATCCGTCTTGGTCCTGTGCATCCAGGGACTGGGCAGGACGACGATCGCGCATCCTCCCACCGCGTTCCTGGTACTCCCGGCGTTCCAGCCCGGCGCTCTTCATGAGCGACTGTCCCAGAATCTCGCCCAGAGCCGTTTCGTCCGGCGGAGGCCCCACGGCGCCCAGGTCCGCCGGCGAGTAGCGCACCTCGTAGGTGCGTTTCGCGATCGCCAGCCGGTCACCGGGATCCAGGCGCTTCTTCGCGGTCACTCGCAGACCGTTGACCTTCGTGCCGTTGCGGCTGTTCAGGTCGCGAATGAACCAGTAGCCGTTCTCCAGCGTGAACTCGCAGTGGTGTGCCGACACATTGCCGAAGCGCAGCACGATATCGCAGCTCTCGCGCCGCCCCGCCAGCAACTGCGGTTTGACGAGAGGGATCGGATCGCCGCCGCCAAAGGGAACGAGTTCGCCCAGCATCGCACGCGTGTCCTTGTCTAATCAGTCTGGCTGCCAACGGGAAGGCGATAACGATGAGCGCCGCTTGCCGGTCCCGCTGATCTGACCTACATTCGCCGGAGGGTCGCGCCCTGCCGTTCCCGGGCGTTTGCTGACCGTCCAGCCGATCCAAGTTCGAGTCTAAGCGAGGCCGTTCATGGCGTCAACGTTTCGCGACACGCAGCAGGAGCCCGAGCAAATCCCCTGGCGTGCTGCCGGACTGCGTTACTACGCCTACAGTTTCTTTCTGCGCGCGCGATTCGGAGCGCGCGTGCAGAAGGTCAGCGTGGATGCGGGCTTCACCTGCCCCAACGTGGACGGCACCGTGGCGGTCGGAGGATGCGTGTTCTGCAACAACCGCAGCTTCAGCCCCAGTCGTCGTTTGCCCTCGATGGACATCTATCACCAGATCGACGAGGGCGTGCGGCGCATGAGCCGGCGGTACGGGTGCCAGCAGTTCCTGGCCTATTTCCAGCCGGCGACCAACACCTATGCGCCTGTTTCCCGCCTGAGCGTGGTATACAAAGAGGCGTTGTCGCACCCCCGCGTTATCGGGCTGGCCATTGGCACGCGCCCGGATTGCGTTCCCGACGAAGTACTCGACTTGCTGGGAGAACTGGCCCGCGAGACGTATGTGTCCGTCGAGTACGGCATGCAGACGATGCACGATCGGTCCCTGGACTGGATGAATCGCGGCCACCACCACGCCGTGTTGGTGGATGCGGTGGAGCGCAGCCGCGGTCGGGGTTTCGAAATCGGTACGCACCTCATTCTGGGACTCCCGGGGGAATCCCGCGCGGACATGCTGGCGACGGCCCGGGAACTGGCCCGCCTGCGCGTGGACTCCGTCAAGCTCCACAATCTCTACGCAGTGCAGGACACGCGTCTGGCGGAACAAGTCACCCGCGGCGAGGTGCGACTCATGGACCGCGACGAGTACCTTGATACCCTGGTAGCCGTTCTGGAGGTACTTCCTCCTTCCCTGGTGGTCGAACGCATCGGCGGCGACGCGCCGCCACGGTTCCTTGTCGCTCCCGCCTGGTGCCGCGACAAGAGTGGATTGCAGCAGGCCCTTCGCGATGAACTGGAACGCCGTGACTCGTGGCAGGGCCGACTGTACGCCTCGTGCCCCGCACACAATGCCTGACGCCTCAGCGAGTGATCCGGCACTTGAAGAGAGCGCGTTCCAGCGTCTTGACACCTTCCTCGGTCACGTTCGTCTCGGCCAGGCTCAGGCCGCGCAAGTTCTCCAGCGCGGCGAGATGGACCAAGCCGTCATCCGTAATCGCCGTACCGTCCAGGTACAACCAGTCGAGTTGCTCCAGGTCTTTCAGCGCGCGCAGCCCATCATCGGTGATGCGCGTGTACTGCAACCCCAAGGAGCGGAACCGGTGGTTCTTCAGTTCCGCCAATCCGCCGTCATCGACGGCCGTGCGATCCAGCCGCAATTCGGAAATCTCGTGCTCTCCCAGGTGCCGCAATCCGGTTCCGGTGATGCCACAACCGGAAAGCTGCAGCGTGCGCAGCTGAGCCAGATGCTTGATCTGCGCCAGCCCTTCATCCGTGACTTTCGTGTGGGAGAGGTTGAGATACCACAGTTCCTTCGTCCCCGCGATGGCCGCCAGTCCCGCATCCGTGATGGCCGTCCCTTCCATGTCGAGATAGTTGAAGTCGGGAGACACGCGTTTCAGGATCTCCATGCCGGCGTCTGTGAACGCGGTAGTCTGCAGTTCGAGCTGCTTCAGCGACGTCAAGTCCAAGTCGCGCAGGCCGGGACCCGAGACGCGCGTTCCGTTAAGGTTCAGGAGTTCCAGGCTGCGCAGCGGTTTCAGCGCAGCCAGTCCTGCGTCGGAAATCGACGTGTACCCCAGGTCGAGCGCTTTGAGTCGAACCAATCGCGCGAGATGGGCGAGCCCCTCGTCCGTGATCTTCCGACTGTTCTGCAGGCTCAAATAGGTGAGGTTGCTGAGGTTCTTCACATGGACCAGACCCGCCGAGGTCAGTTCCGTCCGCGCGAAGTAGAGCGACTTCAGACGCACGAGTCCCGATATCTGAGCGAGCGCTTCGTCCCCCACGCCGACGTCCACGACGCTCAGCGTCTCCAATTCCTGCTGGCTCCGCAGGTGCGCGAAGTCCGCATCCTGCACGTCGGCTTGTTGGATCGTCAGCGACACGAGGTGGGGCAGACTTTCCAGCATCACCATGCCCGAGGCCCCGCCGCGATAGGCCCGCCCGAGCATGACGCGCGTTCCTTGATCCGATTCGTAGATCACCGCGCCCAGCTTCTGCAGTTCCCGAACCGCGCGCCGCGCCAGCTCGCCTTCCATCCGCCGCAGGGCATTCGCCACACGATTGGCAGCGGGATGCGCCGGCTTGGCCGCGATCCGAACCAAGGCCTCCCGCGCGGCCCAGGCAACGGTGTCGTCGTCCGCCTGGCAAAAAGCCAAGAGGAGATCCGTGGCCCGGCGACTGACCTCCGCGTCGCGACTGTCTACCGCTTCCAACAGCAGCGGCAGTGATCGCAGGCCGGCGCGCAGCAACGCGAAACTGGCATTCTGCCGAACGCGAAACTGGTCGCTTCCCAATTCGGCGATCCAACGGCGGACATCCTGATCCGCTGCCGCCGTCCGGGCATCGGCGGCAGCTGCCGCGGGAGGGGCCCCGCTGCCGTCGGCGAGGTACACGGACGCGGCCAGAAACAGAATCGGGCAGGCTGCCAACATCGGTCGCTTTCCGGTGATTGCCGGACTTCCCCTGATCGGTGGGATTAGCAGAAGTCCCTCGTCCATCTTCGGCTGATCACTCACCGGGAATTGTACCTTTCGTCGCCATTCCGATTAAGTTCTTTTGCTCGCGAACTCGGTTTCGGGCGCATTTTGTCGGCCGTAGGCGTGAGCGAGTCGGTTGGGGGATTGCGCATTTTTCAGCGATGACGGTTTGCCTTCGGAACCGGACGTGGTCCGAAAACATGGGCCGATCCCCGTCTCTGCGCCGAACCGTGAACGCCTGCAATCGGCCCAATGGATTTCCCGCCCAGATCCTTGCTCCCGTAGAACAATTTCGCGACAATAACGGGCAGATCTTGTGACAGGCAGAGTGTTTGGCGCATTTCGCGCGAGCCGAGGGGTGAGACTCCCGACTTCCAGGTCTGTCGCTCGAAGATAAGGAACGGGAAGATGGAAGGGCTCCGTTTCTCAAGTCGCGTTGTCCGGTCGCCGGTGGTCAGGCGGCGTTTGCAGTTCGAGTGTCTTGAAGGCAGGCAGCTGCTGACGGTGGCGGCGCCGGTGAATGTTCCGCCCCGCGCCTTGCAGGACAACGCGGTGACGGTGGGAAACACTCCGGTCGCCATCGACGTGCTTCGCAACGATGTGGACCCGGACGGGTCGCTTGACCAGCGCAGCGTGGTGGTCAGTTCGGGTCCTCAAGCTGGCAAGGTCGCGTTGCGGTCCGACGGCTGGGTCGTTTACACCCCACCTGCAGGACGCTTGGGAACGGATTACTTCTTCTACAACGTGCGGGATAACCAGGGCGCTTTGTCCAACGGGGCCAAGGTCCTCGTCTCGGTACGATCGGTATGGCAGAACCCGGACAATCCGTTTGACGTCAACGCGGACGGTGACTTCTCCCCCATCGACATTCTGCGTCTCTTGAACGAAATCAACCATGGTGGTTCGCGACCGTTGCCGCAGCCCGCGGTGTTTCCCGTGACGCCTCCGCCCTATGCGGACACGACCGGAGACGGTCTCTTGACCCCGGCGGACGTGATCCTCGCCATCAACTGCCTCAATTCACACCGTCCCGGCGGGTCACTCGCCGCCTGCCAGTTACCGCCGCTGCCCGCCTTAGTACCTGCGCCGGAGGATGCCGGCGTGTCGGCCTCGGGGCCGTACAATAACCTGCCTGCGGATTCGGAAGGCGGCACGAGCACTGACGAAACTCCCGTTCCCGATGTGATTCCTACGGAAGACACCTCACCCCCGCAAGACACCGTGTCGGACGACGAGATTCTGGTACCCGACGAGGAGGATTTGATCCAATCCCTGTTCGTCGCGCGGGCCGACTCGCCATCCCAATCGCCGCGCGACGATTCGGAAGGGGAAAGCTCGGATGAGTTGTGGTCGCAACTAGCCTGCGACACGGGGGCTCTGCTGCCGGGCGGATTGGACGAACTCGCACTGCTCTGAGACTCCCGCCAGGGCAGATGTCCGTCTGCCGGCAAGCCATCTTCCTTCCAGTGAGGTGTCAACCGTGCAACGAATGGCATATGCGGCGGTATGCATGGTAGCTGCTCTCGCCATCACTCACGGCGAGGCAACCCTGGCTGCTTCCCGTCACGCCTCCGCGTTCCTGTCACCGGTTGCGCCGGACAAGCTGGGAGCGGAAGGGCGCGCCGCGTGGGAGTTGGCTCAGCAATTGACGGAGTCGACGCTCGTGGTGGCCCACGGCGGCGGGCGTTTCGCAGCCGCCGATGGCGACGACGTGGACCTGGCGCGCTTTCCCGTCATCTGGTACCACGCGGGTGATACCACGGAACGCGCGGCCACCATCACCGACCCGAAAACGCTGGCCGCGCTGCGGCAGTTCGTCGAAACCGGACACGGCCTGTTCCTCTCCGGTGCGGCCCTGGCTCTCGTCCACGATCTAGGGTTCGAACCGGCGCGTCCTCGGTTGGGCGGACCCGGCCTGGATCGCTATGTCGCGTCACTGCTGCCGCCCGTCGAATCGCATCCGGCATTCGCAGACCTCGCGCCCATCGGAATCGATCTGGACGCCAGCGTCGGGGGGAACCCCCGCGTCTTCCGGATCCCCATCAACGACGGAGGGTATTCCGCCTACGCGGACTTCTGCGGCACCCAAGGGCCGCGGAACGGCGCCGTACTGGCACGAGCCGCCGCCTCGGACGAGAATCCGCTGGTCGAATATGCCATCGGCAAGGGACGCTTGATCGCCCTGGGTTGGCGGCTCACGCGTTACAGTCATGCAGCCAACGCGCACCGCGCCAATCTCGAACGTCTCACGGGCAACATCCTGAAATACCTCGCCGCACCTGCCCAATGGCAGCCGTTGCGCATCGCGCAGGGCACGCCCGAGGCCACGCCCCCTCCGCCCGTCTCCGCGAACGAATGGGATGCGCTGGAACGCGCGATTGTGGATCTCATTGAGACCTACGGGGACCGGTACCCCAAAGGCCGTTACTACCTGCGACTGGTCCGCGGCTTGCGTCCCGCCTATCACGCGCTGCTGGCCGCGGGACCTGAAGCAGGCCTGGTCAATCGCTTTCAGCTCCAACACATCGCCGACGATTTCCACAACCTGCAACGCGATGCGCTGCTGGCCAATCCACTGCTGGACTTCGACAAGCTGCTCTTCATCGAGCGCCGAGCGGACAACCTCGGCTTGCCCGCCAACTGGCAGAGCAACTCGAGCCTCCCCGTGCGCGGCTTCCATAATCGCCTGGCCATGCTGTCGCCGGTCAGACCGGACGGCGAGGTCACGACGGTCTATCAACCGGACGACGCCCGTTTCGTCGGCGACGTGGACCTGCATTTCGACGCCGACCGAGTGCTGTTCTCCATGCCGGGCACTCACGACCGGTGGCAGGTGTTTGAGTTACGGTTGGATGGTTCGGCGCCGCGCGAACTGCCGCTCATCTGCGAGCCCGACGTCGACAACTACGATGCCTGCTACGTTCCGGACGGCCGGATTGTGTTTTCCTCCACGGCGCCCTTCGTGGGAGTGCCGTGTGTTTACGGCAACTCGCATGTGACCAACCTCTATCGACTGGATCCGGGCGGGGCGATTCGCCAACTGACGGTGGATCAAGAACACAACTGGTGCCCCACGCTGACGCACACGGGCCGAGTGCTCTATTTGCGCTGGGAATACACGGACCTGCCCCACTCCAATTCGCGCCGCCTGTTTCACATGAACCCGGACGGCACGGGGCAGATGGAGTACTACGGCAGCAATTCCTTCTTCCCCAACAGCTTCTTCTACGCACGGCCGATTCCCCACCATCCGACGCAAGTTGTGGGCGTCGCCACGGGACATCACGGCGTGGCACGGGCTGGACGCCTGCTGATCGTGGATCCCGCCCGAGGCCGCCAGGAAGCCGACGGGATCGTGCAGGAAATCCCGGGCTGGGGTAAGAAGGTCGAGGCAGTCATCCGCGACCCGCTCGTGGACGGCGTGTGGCCGCAGTTCCTGCATCCCTTTCCGCTCAGCGACAAGTACTTCCTCGTCTCGGCCCGACCGACTGCGGCGTCGTCATGGGGAATTTACCTGGTGGATAAGTTCGACAACCTGCTGCTGATCAAGGAGACACCTGGCTACGCGCTGCTGGAACCAATGCCAGTCCGCCGCAGTGCCCCGCCACCGACGATCGCCGATCGCATTGACCCGCAATGCCAGGACGCGCTGGTCTATATGACGGACGTCTACCAAGGGCCGGGCCTGCGCGGGATTCCGCGTGGCACGGTCCGCCAATTGCGACTGATCTCCTACCAATTCAGTTATCGCGAGATGGGAGGTCTGCTGGGGACCGTGGGCATGGATGGTCCCTGGGATGTGAAACGGATCCTGGGCACGGTTCCCGTCGAGCCCGATGGTTCCGCCCAATTCCGCGTCCCCGCCTATACGCCGATCGCGGTGCAACCGCTGGACGCTGAAGGTCGAGCGCTGCAATTGATGCGCAGCTGGTTCACGGCAATGCCGGGCGAAGTCGTAACGTGCGTTGGTTGCCACGAGCGGCAGAATGATGCCAGCCCGAATCTCTCGACGCGCGCGGCGAAACGCGCACCGGACGAGATCGATCCCTGGTATGGCCCTGCTCGTGGATTCAGCTTTGCGCGTGAGGTGCAGCCCGTGTTGGATCGCTACTGCATCGCGTGCCACGACGGTCAGGCTCCCGACGGCGTCACCGCCTGTGACTTGCGCGGCGACGCTCGAATTCAAGACTGGTCCTCCGGTATTGCCGGACATGTTGACACCAAGATCGGCGGCAAGTTTTCCGTGGCGTACGGGGAACTGCATCGATTCGTGCGGCGCCCGGGTATTGAGAGCGACATTCGTCTGCTCAGCCCGATGGAATTCCACGCCAGCACGGCCGAACTCGTGCAGCTTCTGAAGATGGGGCACCACGGCGTGCAACTCGACGCCGCGGCCTGGAGCCGGCTCTATACGTGGATTGACCTGAACGCTCCGTATCACGGAACGTGGAGCGAGATCGTCGGACCCGACCAGGCCGGTCCAGTCATGGCCCGCGCCCGTGAGATGCGCAAACGCTACACCGGAATGGACGACGAGCCGGAAGTCGTTCTGGCACCAGCGTCGCTCGGCGCGCCCGTCGCGCCCGGCAAGCCTGCGCACCCAGGCAACGTCGCCGCCGGCAGTGCGCCAGGCTGGCCTTATGACGCGACCGAAGCTCGCCGCCGGCAAACGGAGCTCGGGCAATTCGAGCAGTCCATCGATCTGGGTGCGGGGGTGCAGCTGCAATTGGTACGAATACCCGCGGGCTCGTTTGTCATGGGAAGTTCCGAAGGAACCGCCGACGAATGTCCTCAGACGGTGGTCACGATCAGCAAGCCGTTTTGGATGGGACGTTACGAAGTCACTAACGAGCAGTTTCGGCGATTCGCTCCGCAGCACGACAGCCGAGTGGAGCCGATGCACGGCTATCAGTTCGGCATTCGCGGTTATCCGGTGAACGCGCCCCGCCAACCGGCCGTGCGTCTCTCCTGGAATGACGCGACAGCGTTCTGCGATTGGCTGAGCGCGCGGACCGGCAAACGGTTTCGTCTGCCGAGTGAGGCGCAATGGGAATATGCCTGCCGCGCGGGCACACAGACGCCGTTTTGGTTTGGCGACCTGGACACGGATTTCTCGCGCCTCGGAAATCTGGGTGATGCGAAGCTGCGCGAATTCGCGCTCGACACCTATGTGCAGGTTCAGCTCGTGGCGAATCCCAACCGTTACGATGACTGGGTCCCCAAGGAAGATCGATTCAACGACGGTGGGTTCGTATCCCGGCCTGTCGGCAGCTACTTGCCTGGTCCGTGGGGCCTCTATGACCTGCACGGCAACGTCGCTGAATGGACGCGTTCCGCTTACCAACCCTACCCCTACAAAGGCGACGAGGGCGACGATCCCCACGTTGTTGTGCGACGGGTGGTGCGCGGCGGATCATGGTATGACCGGCCGCAGCGCTGCCGCTCCGCCTTTCGCCTGGGCTATGAGCCGTACCAGCCGGTCTTCAATGTTGGTTTCCGCGTTGTCATGGAGGACGACTGAGACCCGGCACGACAGCACCCGCGGAGATGCGCGAATGCAAATTGTGTGCTGCGGAATCCTGAGTGTGCTCGCGATTGCGGCCCAGGATGCGATGTCTCTCGGCGGCGCGGCGGCGATTCGCGCCCCGGAACCCAATGGGGTTATGCTGGGGGAGACGCTGCGGCCGCTCATCGTCGCCGACTGGGAGGACCGTGACGCGCGGTTCGGTTCGGCGCTGCCAACCGGGACGTCCACGGAGGAAGTGGCGTCCGCGACCATCACCGCGGCGGAAGATGCTGCCGGCGGATGTGACGGCATCAAGAACGGGAAACTCGGATTCCACACGGCAAGTCTGGAGTTGGACCCGTGGTGGCAGGTGGATCTGGGACGTGAGTACCTGCTGGACCGCATCGTGGTCTACAACCGGACAGACGGCAACACGGCCGCGCGCACGCGTCACTTGCAGATCCTGATCGCCCGGGACACGCCCGAGCCGGCATTCGAACGGATCTACGCGCACGATGGCGGGGTGTTCCATGGTGCCGCCGGAGGGCCTCCGCTCGTGGTATCGTTGGCCAGCCGAAAGCTCCGGGCACGCCTCGTCCGCCTGCAGGTTCCCGGAAGGTGCTCGTTCGCGCTGGATGAAGTCGAAGTCTTCGCGATAGATCGTCCGGATGTGAATGTCGCATTAGGCCGACCGGCCGACCAGAAAAGTACCAGTCGCTACTCGGCTCGCAGCCCGGGTCGCGCTGCAACACCGGCACACAACTCGACGCCGGACCCATTGCCCAGAACCTCGCTGCCGCGTTTCAGTCTGCAGCACAGTCAATGGGTCCTAGAGCAAGCTGACGGCCTGGTTACGCGCTTGAAAGCCGAGGCGGACCCCAAGCGGCTTGGTCCCCTGGAACAGCAGCTGGTCGCGATGCGCGGACGGCTTCAGGAGCTGCAGCACCTGGCCCCACCCGAACCGGTCCGGCGTGAGTTCTATCTGAACGCGCGCTGGCTGGCGCGCCGGGTCGCGTTCTGCAATCCGCAGCTGAACTTCGACAGACTGCTGTTCATCAAGCGCCCGCTCCCCGGCGGGCTTTACCACATGGTACACCAGTTCTACGGATTCTGTGCCACACCGGGAGGTGGCCTGTTTGTGCTGTCGCAGCCGTTCTTGGAGAATCCGGCACTGTCCGACGTGCTGAGTCATGCCCGCGTGGCACGAGGTCGACTTGAGGGACAATCACTGGTGAACGGTGCGTTTCTGGCGCCCGATTTGTCCCCGGACGGCCGGCAGGTCCTGTTCGCTTACAGTGAGTGCCGGGCTCGCGGGGTCGAATGGTCGCCGTCGGCCAGTTTCCATATCTTTCAAGCCAATCTGGACGGAACCGCGTTGACGCAGCTGACGGATGGTCCGTGGAATGACTTCGATCCGTGTTATCTGCCGGATGGTCGCATTGCATTCGTATCCGAGCGCCGCGGTGGCTACCTGCGTTGCGGCGGTTCGGCGCCGCCATACGATTCGCCCACGTATACGCTGCACTCGATGGCCTCCGACGGCAGCGACGTGACGTGTCTCAGCTTCCATGAAACTCAGGAGTGGCAGCCGAGCGTGGCGCACGACGGGCGGCTCGTCTACACGCGCTGGGACTATGTCGATCGCGACACGAATATCGCTCATCACATCTGGACCTGCTACCCGGACGGGCGCGATCCGCGTTCCTTCCACGGCAACTATCCGGTGCGACGTGAGAGCCGCCCGTGGATGGAAATGGACATTCGCGCGGTTCCCGGTTCCCCCTGTTTCGTGGCCACGGCCGCCGCGCACCACGGCCACGCCTTTGGCTCGCTCGTGCTGATCGATCCGCGCCTGCCCGACGACAATGCGATGTCCCAACTACGACGCTTGACGCCGGATGTGCCTTTCCCGGAATCCGAAGGGGGCAAGGCGGCCATCCGCTCGCGGATGGCCTACGGGACGGCATGGCCGCTCAGCGAAGATGACTTCCTCTGCGCCTACGACGCGGCAGCCACGAACCACGGGATCTACTGGATTGACCGGTTCGGCAATCGCGAACTGCTGTACCGCGATCCGCGCGTTCCGTGCCTGAGTCCGATTCCGATGCGGCCGCGGCCTCTGCCGCCGCCTGTCCCGACACCGGAGAATCAGACGCTCGCGCCGTTGGATGGCCGTCCGCAGGCAACTGTCGCCGTCATGAACGTGTATGACAGCGATTTTGGCTGGCCCCCAGGCAGCAAGATCGCGGCGCTGCGCATCATCCAGCTTCTGCCGAAGACGACACCGCCCGCCAATCAGCCGCGGATCGGCATCGGGAACCAGACCAACGCGCGCGCTGTTTTGGGAACGGTGCCCGTGGAATCCGACGGCAGCGCGTTCTTCGCAATGCCGCCCGGCAAGACGTTCTACCTGCAAGCGATCGATGAGGAAGGTTGCGCGGTTCAGTCGATGCGCTCGGCCACGTATCTGCACCCCGGTGAACACCTGTCGTGCCGCGGGTGTCATGAGTCGAAGTATGCGGCGCGCGGGGGCTCTCAACCGGTCCCGCTGGCCCTCCGGCGTGCCCCGTCGCCAATTGATCCGGACGTGGATGGCTCGAATCCGTTCAACTACGTGCGGCTGGTTCAGCCGGTCTGGGATCGTCACTGCGTGGAGTGCCACCGGAAGCAGAAGACGCTGGACTTGAGCGGCTCGCTCACGGAGACACATGGCTGGTCGCAGTCGTATCTGCAACTCGCTCCGCGGTACGCCTTTTACTTCGACGTCAATAACGGCTCGATCAATCGAAGTGTCCACGGCGGCAGCCGTACCGTAGTCGGCAAGTTCGGGGCGCGTGCCTCGCAGCTCATGGAGTACCTCGATGCGCGACACTATGGCGTGTCCTTGTCACCGGAAGAACGCTATCGCGTCACCCTCTGGCTTGACTGCAATTCAGAGTTCTACGGGAGTTACGAACAAACAAGGAATCATGGCCCGTTATCTGCATCAGCACACGGATCAGCTGAGCGCTCATGGCGCGGACTACAGTGACGTTGTCGTCGATCGCCTGGATGAGGTGCTCTGGCGGTTGCGGGCGTTGTGTGGTCTCAAGAACGCGCGGCAGACGAAGATCGTGGCCATCGGTCGGGCCGGCGGCTGGGGACCTGGTGGAGCCCGCGCTCCCGAACGGGCCCGGGAGAAATGGCAGCTTGACATCCAAACGGTCACCTACGAAGAACTGGGCGCGTTCCTGGCAGCGGCCTTTGCCGATCCCGCCACAGTGCAGGCCGCTCAAGCGCAGGCGGACCAATACCTGCAGGATCCTGCGGTGAAACTGGAGGCCGACCGCCAAGCCGTCAATAATGCGTTTGTGCTGGCAGACGTTTTCCGAGCAATCATGGCGCGGGCCGGTGCGGAGGCAATCACGATTTCAGGCTGCATGCGCACCGTGATGCCGATTGCCCAGACGAGCGCTTGCTTGACGCTGTCGCTGCTGAACGACGCTGGCTATCTCGCGTTCTGCGAAAGCGATTTCGTGGTAATCCCGGCCGGATTGCTCCTGGCGCACATCTCCGGCAGTCCGCAGTTTCTCAACGACCCCACGTATCCGCATCAGGGGGTCATCACGCTCGCGCATTGCACGGCGCCGCGCCGCATGGATGGAAAGACGCTCGAACCAGTCCGTCTCATGACGCACTTTGAGTCGGACTACGGGGTCGCGCCCAAGGTCGCGTTCCGCGCGGGTCAAACGGTCACCAGCATCATTCCCGACTTCGCACACGAGCGGTGGATTGGCCTGACGGGACAGATCACTGACGTTCCGTCGCTGAGTATCTGCCGATCGCAAATGGACGTCACGCATCGGGTGAACGATGACCGGCTGGCGAGCATGATGCCCGGTTTTCACTGGGAGACCATCTACGGTGACTACGGCCGAGAGGTCGGCTACGCGCTCCAGCGAACTCCCATCAAGTGGACCTTGCTGACTTGACAGAGGCCTTCGCAAATTCCGTACCGACTACGCAAATTTCCGCACGTCAGTAAGTCCAGCCGAAAACGATCGACACCTGGCAGCGATTGGGGGCTCCTTCAACCCGTACAGGTCCCGGCTGACACCTCGACGGCCCATCGACAGCAGACTCGTTATTCTTCCGTAAGTGACTATTTCACATTATATTACGTAAATCGCAGTGACGTTCTCTGCGCCCTCGGAGCTGGGGCTCTACGTCGAATTTTCGGCGTTAAACGTTGCCAAGCAGCGCTCGACAGGGTACCCTCGACGTGCTTGATACCGCTTAAATGAGGCGTGAGTGGGGGAACAGAGACTCGATGACAGCCGTTCAAGAACAGTCGGTCGTGCGCGACTATCCCCGCCGACCGGCGCGGATTCGCGTTCGCAAAGCCGAGCCTGGTGAATTTGCCAATGCGCTCACGCATGGTATTGGGTTGCTGCTGAGCGTTGCGGGGGCCGTGGTGCTGTTGGACCGGGCAGTGCTCATCGGAGACACCTGGCGAGTCGTGGGATGCGCGATCTTCGTCGCGACGCTGATGTCCGTGTACGCAGCCTCCACGCTGTCGCACGGCCTGACTCATCCGAACGCCAAACGTTGGTTTCGGATCCTGGATCAGGGATTCATCTTCCTGCTCATCGTGGGGACGTACACGCCATTCGCGCTGACTTGCCTGCGCACGGGCGGTTGGTTGTTGTTCCTGGGACTGCTTTGGACGTTGGCGTTCGCGGGATTCGTGTCCAAGGTCGTTTTCGCGCATCGGATTGACTCCGTGTCGGTTTGGGCGTGCCTCGTGCTGGGCTGGTTACCGTCCTTCTCGATACCGACACTGTTGCACATGCTTCCTTTCGCCACCTTCTGGTGGATGCTGGCTGGCGGTCTGTCGTACTCCTTCGGGACCCTGTTTCTGGTGAGTGACCAGCGTCATCCTTACTTTCACGCCATCTGGCACCTGTTCGTGATTAGCGGCAGCGTCTGCCATTTCCTGGCCATAATGTTCTTCCTTACTCCCCTGACGACCGGCGCTGTTTAGACGGAGCAACTCATGAGTCGTGCATCAAGTCGAAGAGAGTTTCTGGGTGTCACCGCGGCTGTTTCCGGAGGGCTGATGCTCTCCACTCGTTTCACGCTGGCGGCGGAAGCCACCGCGAAGCCGTGTGTTGTCGTCTGGTCGGAAGGGACAGCTCCCAAGGACGTCTATCCGCAAGACATCAATGGCGTCATTGTCGAGGGACTGGCCAAGGACCTGCCCGATTGGGAGGTGGTTAAGGCAAGCATCGACGACCCGGATCAGGGGCTGCCCGACAGCTTGCTGGCCAAGTGCGATGTGCTGATCTGGTGGGGGCACAAGCGGCACAACAACGTCAAGAAGGAGCTGGTGGACAAGGTGGAGAAGCGCGTCCGCGACGAGGGGATGGGGTTCATCGCGCTGCATTCCAGTCACTTCGCGCTCCCGAACAAGCGGCTCATGGGGTCCCCATGTACCTGGGGTGCCTACAAAGGTGACTCGGCGACCTGCACCGTCGTGGTACACGACGCGACTCATCCGATTGCCGCCGGCCTGCCCGCGCAGTTCACTTTCGCGCATGCCGAGCGGTATAGCGAACCGTACGCGGTTCCGGAACCCAAGACCGTGGTGCTGGGAGGCAAGCACACCCTGACGGACGGGACGGAGGACCCGGCGCGCATGGGGCTCTGCTGGGAAGTCGGCAAGGGCAAGTTCTATTACTTCCAGCCCGGCCACGAGACGGATCCCGTCTTCCTGCAGCCGGAGGTGCGCCGGATGATGGCCAACGCCGTGAAATGGGCGGCTCCCCAACCGTAAGGTCCGGGCAACGCCGATGACATCGCGCGGCTGCCGCGGTTCGGAACGTGCGGGGTTCGCCGAACCGAGGCTCTGACGGAAGGATTGGCCAGGGGGAATTCAGCCGGGGGAACGCCGTCGATGCGACCGCGGATCGTAATCCTGCTCGTCTGGATGGCGGCTGTCGCACTTGTCATCTCGGCACCGCGCGCCGCAACGCTGTCCGACGAATGGACGGCGGCGGTCACGGCCGACTGGAAGTCTCAGGACGGCATCGAGGGGGAGGCCGATTATTCGCGGGCGCTGGCCGCCATCCGCCGCGAGTTGGGGCAAGAGGACGTGGGGGAGCCGGACGCGTCGTCACCCGGTGAGTTTTACCTTGAAGCCTGTCACCGACGTCGCGCTCACCGGTTGCAGACGCTGCTGGCGCGTGCTCCGCGGATCGTCTTCACCAAGCATTACGATTTGGGAGGCTCCCACTATGCCTACACGGAAGGGCAATCCGACGCGCAATCGGAACGGCACTTTGTGCCCGGATCCAGCCTGTGCCTGCTGACCCTGGACGGTCGCACCGCTCAGTTGGAGACACTCATCACCGATGCCGGAGGCGTCATCCGTGACCCGGATGTCTCGTACGACGCGCGGCGTGTGCTGTTTGCCTGGAAGAAGTCCCTGGACGAGGACGACTATCATCTTTACGAGTTGCAGCTATCCACGGGTTCCGTGCGCCAGCTGACATCGGGCCTTGGTTTTGCCGACTACGAAGGCGTCTACCTGCCCGACGGTCACATCGTCTTCAACTCGACGCGCTGCGTCCAGACCGTGGACTGCTGGTGGACCGAGGTCAGCAACCTCTACACGTGCGACGGCGATGGCCGATACTTGCGGCGGCTCTCCTTCGATCAGGTGCATACCAACTATCCGACGGTGACACCCGATGGGCGCATTCTCTATTCGCGCTGGGACTACAACGACCGCGGGCAGATCTTCCCGCAAGGCCTCTTCCAGATGAACCCGGACGGCACCGGCCAGACCGAGTTCTACGGCAACAATTCCTGGTTCCCCACAACCATCCTTCACGCGCGCGGTATTCCGAATTCTCCGCAGGTGCTGGCGATCTTCACTGGCCACCATACACTCCAGCAAGGTTGGGTTGGCACCCTCGATGCCGCGCGCGGTCGACAGGAGAATCAGGGCGCCCAATTGATCGCCCCGGTGCGCGAAACGCGAGCGGAACGGATCGACCGTTACGGCCAGTCGGGCCACCAGTTTCAGTATCCCTATCCATTGAACGAATCCGAGTTTCTTGTGGCGGCGAAATTCGAGGGAACTGGGGAGTTCTTCGCCATCTATTGGATGAACCGCGACGGCCGGCGCGAGTTGTTGGTGGCCGACCGGGGCATCTCGTGCAATCAGCCGGTGCCGTTGTGGCAACGCGCGGTCCCCTCGCCGCGCCGCCGCCAGGTCGACTACCAGCAATCCGAGGGCATCATCTACCTGCAGAATATCGCCGGCGGCCCGGGGCTGGCCGGCGTACCGCCCGGTGCGATCCGGCAACTGCGCGTTGTGGCACTCGAATTCCGCGCCGCGGGCATCGGTGACAACCGCAGTCATGGTGAAGCAGGCGGAGCGCTGAGCAGCACTCCCGTCTCCATCGGCAACGGTGCCTGGGATGTCAAGCGAGTACTGGGCGAAGCGACCGTGCACAGCGACGGCTCGGCGCTTTTCTCGATACCCGCACGGACGCCCGTCTACTTCCAGGCATTGGATGAACACGGGCAGATGGTGCAGACGATGCGCAGCTGGTGCACCCTGCAGCCGGGCGAAACGATGTCTTGCGTCGGCTGCCATGAGAACAAGAACTCCGCTCCGCCAGCGCTCGCGCCGACCCAAGCCCTGCGCGCCGGCGTTGAACACCTGGCCGGCGAGTCGGAACCGGTCCCGGGTTTCAGTTTTGCGCGCGAGATCCAGCCCATCCTCGATCGGCACTGCGTCACCTGCCACTACCTGCCAGTGCAACTCGATGGCCATGACCTGGCACGTGCGAAGGAACCGCACGAAAAGCCTTCAACAGCGCCGGGCAATGACGATGCCCGACCGTCGTTCAGCCTGCGCTCATTACCTCGTGCGGACGGCGGCGCCAAGCGGAACTGGAGTGAAAGCTACCTTGTGTTAACGTGCAGTCGCCCGGAGGAAATGGGGCGCGATGTGTGGAGCTACAGCGGTCAACCCAATGAGTGGGTGCGCTGGATCAGCGTCCAGACCGCGCCGCCGATGCTCCCGCCCTACTACGCCGGTTCGTCTCAAAGCCGCCTGCTGGCCATCCTGCGCGCCGGTCATGAGGGCGTGCAGCTTTCGCACGAAGAGATGCGGAAGCTGGCCTGCTGGATCGATCTTTCGGTGCCGTATTGCGGCGACTATCGTGAAGCGGCGATCTGGGCGGAGGACGAAGTCCGCAAGTATGAGCACTTCCTGTCCAAGCGTCAGCGGATGGCAGCCATCGAAGAGGCCAACATCCGGGAATTCATCATCGGCACTCAACAGTGAGGGGCAACCATGGCTACGCGCGGCCTGACGACGTCTCCCGCCATTTCACATTTCCGATTTTCACGCCGACAGATGCTGCAGGGAGCCCTGCTTCCGGTGGCCGGCCTGCCGCTCTGGCGCCAAACCGTTGCCGACGCAGCGGCCGCCGAAAAGGCGCCGGCCGCCTTGGTCCCCCTGAACCGGTTCCCGCGCATGGTGCAGGAATACTTCGTGGCCCGCGTGCGCTCCGTCGAACAGGAAAGCCTGGCTGCGAAACAGGCACTGAGTAACAAAACCGAGGCGGAGGACTACGTGCAGCAGGTGCGGGCCAAGATCCGCCAGTGCTTCGGGCCGGATCCCGAGCGCACGCCACTCAATCCGCGCATCACGGGCATCGTGGAACGGGATACCTACCACATCGAGAAAGTGATTTTCGACAGCCGTCCGGGATTCCCCGTGACCGCGAACCTGTATGTGCCCCAGGGGATCACGCAACCCGTCCCCGGCGTCGTCGGTACCTGCGGTCATTCCACCAACGGCAAGGCGAGTGAAGCCTACCAGTCCTTCGCTCAGGGGCTGGCGCGGATGGGTTACGTCTGCCTGATCTACGATCCCATCGGGCAAGGGGAGCGATTGCAGTACGTATCGGAGGAATTGAAGCCGCGGTTCGGCATTGGCGTCAGCGAGCACTTGATCGCCGGCAATCAGCAATTCCTGGTCGGCGAATTCTTCGGAATGTGGCGCGCGTGGGACGGCATGCGCGCGCTGGATTACCTGTTGACGCGCAAAGAAGTCGACCCGCAACAGGTCGGAGTCACGGGCAACTCCGGCGGCGGGACGATGACCACGTGGTTGTGCGGCGTCGAGGGACGCTGGCGGATGGCCGCGCCATCCTGCTTTGTCACGACCTTTCTGCACAACCTGGAGAACGAACTGCCCGCTGACACGGAGCAATGTCCGCCGCAAGCGCTGGCCCTGGGACTCGATCACGATGATTTCCTGGCAGCACTGGCCCCCAAACCGATCATCATCCTCGGCAAGGAACGCGACTTCTTCGACGTGCGCGGCGTGGAAGAAGCGTACGCTCGGCTGCGCCGGCTGTACGGACTGCTGGGCGCTCCGGACGACGTGGCCGTGTTCGTCGGACCCACCACTCACGGATACACCCAGGAAAACCGGGAGGCCATGTACCGCTGGTTCAATCGGGTGACGAAGATCTCGGAGGCGACGGCGGAACCAACCTTGACCATCGAAAAGGACGAAGTGCTGCAATGCACGGCGAAAGGCCAAGTCGCCGAATCGGGCGCTCGGACCGTCTTCTCATTCACCCGTGAAAAGGCTCAGACGCTGGCATCCGGACGAGGCCAGGTGTCCGGAACCGCGTTGTCGCAAGCGATCACCAACGTTCTGAAGCTGCCCCCCCGCGCCGGCGCGCCGGACTATCGGATCCTGAAGAACCTCAGCGCACGCCGCTATCCGCTGCCTCACGCGACGACCTATGCAGTAGAGACCGAGCCCGGTATCCAGGCGCTCGTCTACCGCCTCTACAAGGAATCCTGGGTCTCGCGCCCGCCCCGCACGGGAACGCGCGCCGTGTTGTACGTCGCACATCTGTCGAGCGACACGGAGTTGCGCGAAGAACCACTCCTTCGGGAAATAATGCAGGCCGAACCCGACTCGCCGGTATTCACGTGCGATGTGCGTGGCATCGGGGAGTCGCGCCCCGATACGTGCGGCACCAATTCGTTTCACGACCCGTACGGGTGCGACTATTTCTACGCGATTCACGGCCTGATGCTGGACAAGCCCTACCTGGGCCAGAAGACCTTG
>Ga0233425_10000657_pt1 | contig 86670 bp, 66 predicted proteins | sample Watercolumn_Towu_2_FD_181712 | JGI IMG/M metagenome (GOLD analysis project Ga0233425, IMG submission 181712) | Freshwater microbial communities from Lake Towuti, South Sulawesi, Indonesia - Watercolumn_Towuti2014_140_MG | ecosystem: Environmental > Aquatic > Freshwater > Lake | place... | reverse complement strand
CCTGGATGCAGATCCGCTCCACCGCCTGGACCCTCGCCCAACTCCTGGTCGTCGTCGCCGGCGAGTCCTTCCCCATGCGGGACGTCGCCCCCTGGCGCGCCAATCACCCCCTCACCGCCGGTCTCATAGCGGTCGCGTCCGCGGCTGTGGTGAATGTCTAAACTTGACAGCAGATCTAATCTCTCGGAATTTCTTCAGGATGCAGGTCTCGACGTTTGTGAATCACGGCCAACACTTCGATCCCGGCAGATTTAATTTCATACAGAATACGGTACGAGTAGAGTGACAATTCACGCACCGTTTCTTCATTCAGTTCCGGTACGACTCGACCCATCCGCGGTAGATCATCCAGCCCGGCAGTCTTACTCACCAAGGCTTCAGCTACCCGTTTAGCGTAAAGCGGCAAGTCTTGGGCGATATAATCGTAGATATGCCGAAGCTGGGCCAACGCGTGGTTGGTCCACTTCACCATGTCTGAATATCTTTCAGAACCTGTTCAACAGGCTGGGAATTCCCGTCCTCGGCATCTTGCTGTCCACGGCGGATATTCTCCAGTACATAGAGGCGGTACATGATTTCCTCCATATCTGCTGAATCGGGAAGTCGCTGAATTGCCTCGATGACTTCTTGCTTGGTCGTCTGGGAATGCATGGAGGAATCCTCTGGTGAATGTCTAATCCGGTCGCTCTGCTGATAAGTCCGGATAACCGGCGATTTTTTTGTCGGTCGCTATCCCTGTCCGATCTTCCCGTCGAACCGACTGCCCTGAAACCCGCATGAATGCTGGATGAAGCTTCGAGGACGCCCTCGAGCCAAACAGAGAATAGAGAAAAAACGAGGCATAAAATGGCGGAAATACGCCGGTTCGGACAGGAGACGCCCTCGCGGCAAAACCGCCGAACCGCGCCACGACTGGGGATAACGGCGGGCACAAAAAAACCAGAGAAGAGTCTCTGGCTTGTTGTTTGGTCGGGGTGAGAGGATTCGAACCTCCGGCCACTGCCTCCCGAAAGCAGTGCTCTACCAGGCTGAGCTACACCCCGTGGGAAATGCTTTAGTAACAGCGGGCGACCGAGAACTCGGCCAATTTGACTAAAGCGTCTTTGAATTGCGACTCCGGAAGAACGCTTGCCGCTTGTGCGGCACATTCAGCTTCCTGTCTCGCGCGCTGTGCAGTATACGCGATTGCCCGGGTAGACTCAATGACCTCGTACACCGCCTCAAAGTGCTCCCGGCTGCCTTCCTCGATGGATTTCCGCAGAATGGCAGCTTCGGCTTCGCTGCCGTGCGCCATGGCGTAGATCAAGGGCAACGTCGGCTTGCCCTCGGCCAGGTCGTCCCCCAAATTCTTGCCCAGTTGTTGGGGGTCGGCCTGATAATCCAGGGCGTCGTCGATCAGCTGAAATGCAATTCCCAGCCTCAACCCGTATTCCTTCAGAGCGGTTTCGACCGTTGCCGGCGAATTGCACAGGATCGCCGCCAGCTGTGCGGCGGCACTGAACAGGATTGCGGTCTTGCGAGAAATGACCTTGAGATATTTGTCTTCCGTGGTCGAGGGATTGTTGCAATTGAGCAATTGCAAAACTTCACCTTCGGCAATCGCGGTGGTGGTAGTCGACAAGATCTCCATGACCCGCATGTTGCCAACACCAACCATCAGCTCGAACGACCGGGAGTACAGGTAGTCCCCCACCAGCACGCTGGCAGCGTTGCCCCAAAGGCTGTTGACGGTGTCTTGACCACGCCGCAGGGAAGATTCGTCGACTACGTCGTCATGCAGCAGGGTGGCCGTGTGGATGAATTCAATTACCGCCGCCAGGGTAATGTGATCCGACCCGCGGTAGCCAAGCGCCTTGGCTGCCAGCAACAGCAGCATGGGACGCAGCCGCTTGCCGCCGCTGGTCACGATGTAGTTGCCGATCTGATTGATCAGAACCACGTCGGAACTGAGCTCCTTGAGGATCAACCGGTCGACGTCAGCGGTCTCCTGCTCCACCTGCCGGCGAATCTGGGCGAAATCCTGATTGGGATCGGCGCTGGAGGCCGCGACAGAGGAGTTCAGATTCTTCATTATGTGCCCGTAGCGACGGGATCGAAGGACGGTGCCGGGATGAGAGTCGCAGCATCCTATGTACCGCAACTGCCCATGTCAAGCCGGAGCCGGGTATGGTGGCGGACCAGGCCCATGCCGTGCTAACCGGCTAACGGAACAATCCGACGTAGTTGGAGCGGGAGTATTCGGTCATGCACGGGCATTCGAGGACCTGCCGGACGCTGCGGACGAGGCGTTGACGGTCGTGGCGACGCTGCCCTGGGTCAAATCATCCACTCAACCAGGACACGACGTACCGCAGCGTATGATCAATCTTCGGCAACGTGCCGAGGACTGTGATGCGCCTGCATCTCGGTCTGGAAGCGTTACCCTCGAGCAAGGGGCTAGCGCTTGTAGCAGGATTTCGTGAGGAGGTTCAAGCACAGGGTCTCGTACAATTGAATGTCGAGATGTTTCATACCTTTTGCCACGCTCTCGGCCAGTCAAAATTTCTGGGTTCGCCCTGCTTCGCCCGACATGACCATTTATCTTGAACCCCGACTGCTCTATCATAATGCGCTCTCCCGGAGAGGTACCGAAGTGGCCATAACGGCGCCGACTCGAAATCGGATGGGGGACTAACATCCCCACGTGGGTTCGAATCCCACCCTCTCCGCCAAATCAGGCCATGATCGGCTATGCTACTGAAGCTTTCCAAGCGCTTCGAGCCGCGTTCTTACCGCTTGCCTGCAATACACCCGACACCACTGCAGCCTCTACGACTTGACACGAAGGGAAGGCGAAGATGCAACCCTGGTTCATTCTGGCCGTAGCCATCATCAGCGAGGTCGCCGCAACCTCAGCCCTCAACGCGTGCAACGGATTTACCCGGCTCGGGCCTTCGATCATCGTGGTGGTCGGCTATGCCGTCTCGCTCTCGCTGTTGTCCCTCGTCCTGAAGACCATACCAGTCGGCGTGGTCTACGCGATCTGGTCGGGCACCGGCATCGCCCTGATCGTCCTAATCGCCTGGCTGTTCTTGGGACAATCCCTGGATGCGCCGGCAATCCTAGGTTTACTGCTCATCGTTGCAGGTGTGGTGGTACTCCGTCTTTTCTCCAAGACGCTCGCCACCTCCCAAGGAGCCTGAACTTCACCGGCAGCCCCCCCCTACCCCACTCCGATTCGAACCGACCCACATAAAGCCGGTCTCGCCCCTCCAAGCATTTGATAATCCCGCACGAGCAATCTATCGCAATCGACGCGCACGCCATTTTCTGGCAACTTCGGGAAGTGGTTTCCGGCCATTTAATATCCCGCTCCGTAGAGCGACAATGGCCCGTCGTAGACCTGCTTGCCGATCGACCAACTGGAAGGCAGGCTGGTCAGGGAAGATTTCGCACTGCTCTCCATCACCCCGCCGCTGCCGGAAGCATCCCGCAGGTAGACGAGGGGAGCGGTGCTCGACTTGGGACTGAGGATCGCCAGCCAGTACTTGGTTCCGGCGGTGACCGCGGCGGCACCCAGCGGGATGGAGTTCCACTTGCCGGCCGCCGCGGCACCCAGGGTCGCGGTCGCCAGCCGGGCTCCCGGATGTCCCGCCTTGTCCTTGTAGATGCCCACGATCAGCTTCGAGGCGGCGGACCCGGTATCGACATAGACCGGCACGCTGGTGATCAACCCGCTCTTGGCAGCGACCACCGGGAAGGCCTTGGCGACACCCATCGGCAGGGGGTAGACGGCAGGTCCTTCGGCTTTTTCGCCGGCCAGTTCCAAGGGCGGATTGGTCAGGCTCACCGCGGCGGCCGCATGGGCGGCGATGTCGCTCTCGGATAAGGCGCCGCTGTAAATCCGAACCTCGTCGAGGGCACCGTTGGTCGGCTGATTGCCTAACGGGTCGAGTCCGATCCGCATGGGCGCCCCGTTGGCCGGAATCCGGAAACCGGCCGCGACGGAAACCTGCAGGACGCCGTCTACATAGCCTTTCACGGTGGAGCCGTCGTGGCTGAAGGCTATGTGGGTCCATACGCCCAGCGGTGCCGACATCCGGTAGGAATGGGAAGTCCCGGCGGTATCGCCGAGATACAGCACGATCTTCTGGGCCGAAGTGGAATACTCCACCCCGAACTGATACCAGGGATAAGCGAAACTCGCATCCCAGGCCTTGCCCACCAGAACCTGGTCGCGTCCGTAATCGGTGATCTTCGCGAAGAAGGAAATGGTCAGACCGTTGGCGCCGATGTCGAGGCTCGAAGAATTCGGCACGGTTACGTATTGGCTGGTACCGAAACCGAGGCTGGTACCGAACTTGCCGGTCCCCCAGGTCGGGGCGTTGACCAAAGTAGCGGTGTTACCGTTGCCGGAAGCATCGGCCGCCACGGTGCCTTTGGTTTCGTCGAAGGAATAGGCGGCCGCCAGGCTGGCATCGGGGAGCACCACCACCGGCGGTGCCGCCACCGTGATGGTCTTGGTGGCGGCATCGGCGCCCTGCTGCCCGCCACCGCTCACCGCCAAGCTCACGGTAAAGCTTCCGGCCGCAGCGAAGGTGTGCGTCGGGTTTTTCTCGGTACTGGTGCTACCGTCGCCAAACGACCAGTTCCATGCCGAGGGGCTGCCCAGCGAGGTATCGACAAAGCTGACGGAAACCGGCGCCGTGCCCGATGCGGTGCTGGCATCGAAACCGGCGACCGGACGAACCGCAATGGTCTTGCTTTGAACGGCACTGCCGACGGTGAGGGTGACGACATAGCTGCCGGCGGCGGTGAAGGACTTGGTCGCCTGCGGCACCACCGAATTGGTCCCCGTCAAGGGCGTGCTGCCGTCGCCGAAGTCCCAGCGCCAGCTCGATACTGCGGCGCCCGATGCCGGTATGAAAGTCACCGCATTGGTAACATTGGTGGTCGTCGAGCTGGCACTGAATTGAGCGGTGGCCGGCACCGGCAAGGTGGTCGTTACTTCGTTGGAATATCCGCTCTGATTACCCGCCGCATCGTATGCCTTGACCGCGAAGTAATAAGTACCCCCATCCTGTAAATTGGTGGCGGTCATGCTGAGGTTATTGCCCGCGCCGAGATGGTTGGTATAGGTTCCGCTGGCAGTTCCGTAGGACAGGGTATATCCGGTAACGGTAGCGCTCGGGCTGCCATTCCAGGCCAGTGTTACCTGCCCTGCGCGAGCGGCGCCGGCGGCCAGGATGAGAAAGCTCACCAGCAGATACCAGGTGAGGATGACCGCCGGATTCGGCGCGGAAACGGCATGGGAATTGGTAGTCATGGTAACCCCCTAATGCGCCCACGAACCGTCTGGCTCTTCAAGGGATACCGTGTTCGTCTGGCGACTCTGCGACCGTGTCCCGATCCTATCGGGATTTAGGCCAGAAGTTTTGCGTCCCACGCTTTCGCGTGGTTTGCCCTTAATCAGTCGAAGGAAACTTTATGCGTAAGGCCTGCCGTCTTCTGAGAAGTGATTCTCCAATTGGATATCTACCGATTATTCGAGACGACCCCGGGAATACCATGCCGCCGAATACCGGGAGCGGCTTAGTAGGAATCTGCCAGTGGTCTCGAACCGCCCCGAGGGCGGCCCGATTCCGAATAGAAATTCAGCCGGGCTGCCGGCCGATATAGTCCAACGCGGCGGTCAGCCGTGTCAGGGTCTTGTCGCGCCCCAGCAACTCCAGGGTCACGTCGATGGGCGGGGACACCGTGGTTCCGGTCACCGCCACCCGCACCGGCTGGGCCACCGCGCCCATCTTGGTTCCGAGGTCCTGTGCCACCGCTTCGATGGTGCCATGGATCGCCACTCTGCCCCACTCCGGCAGAGCCCGGAACCGTTCCAACAGGCTTTCCAAGCCCTGTCTGGCCGCGTCCGTCAGATGCTTGTGGGCTGCCTTATCGTCGTAACCAGCCACTTCCCGGTACAGGAAGGCGCTGCCGGCCGCCATGTCCACCAGGGTCTTGTTGCGCTCGCGCTGGGCGATGACCACATCCACCGGATCGGGACCTTCGGTAGGATCGATGTCGAGCCGTCCCAGGTGCCAGCGCAGATGGTGGGCGACGTGGGCTGGATCGGCGTGCATCAGATAGTGGTGGTTGAGCCACAGCAGCTTGTCGGGGTTGAAGGTGGACGCCGAGTGGTTGATGTCCTTGATGTCGAACAACTCGATCATCTCATCCAGGCTGAAGATCTCCTGATCGCCGTGGGACCAACCCAGCCGCACCAGGTAGTTGAGCACCGCCTCCGGCAGATAGCCGTCGTCGCGGTACTGCATCACGCTCACCGCACCGTGGCGCTTGGACAGGCGTGAACCGTCCGAGCCCAGGATCATGGGCACGTGGGCGTAGTGCGGCAGTTCGGCCCCGAGGGCCTTGAGGATGTTGATCTGGCGCGGAGTGTTGTTGAGGTGGTCGTCGCCGCGTATCACGTGGGTGACCGCCATGTCCAGATCGTCCACCACCACCGACAGGTTGTAGGTGGGGGAACCGTCGGACCGGGCGATGATGAGATCGTCCAGTTCACCGTTCTTCACCACCACCCGGCCGCGCACCCAATCGTCGATGACCACCTCGCCCTCGTCCGGATTGCGGAACCGGATCACCGGCTCCACCCCCGGCCGGGGTTCGCTGCGCTCGCGGCACAGACCGTTGTAGCGGGGTTTCTCCTTGTTGGCCATCTGCCCGGCGCGCAGCTCGTCCAGCTCCTCCTTGGTGCAATAGCAGCGATAGGCATGACCGCTGTCCAGCAGCTGCTGAATCACTTCCCTGTAGCGGTCGAAGCGCTTGGTCTGATAGAACGGCCCTTCGTCATATTCCAAGCCCAGCCAGGTCATGCCCTCCAGGATGGCGTTGACCGATTCCGCGGTGGAGCGCTCCAGATCGGTATCCTCGATGCGGAGGATAAAGGTACCGCCGTGCTTGCGGGCATAAAGCCAGGAAAACAGGGCGGTGCGGGCTCCGCCGATGTGCAGATAACCGGTGGGGCTGGGGGCGAATCGGGTGCGTATGGTCATGGATGTCGGGGCGTTGCGGTAATCGGATCGGTGCGGGCCGGTCCGCCTGGCAAGTACCGACGTCCCGGCCGCGTCAAGCAAAGCATTCTACCAGCCCTGCGCGGCCCGGCGGCAACCGCGTGAGCGCCCTGAAACCAGGGAGTTCCATCCGCCTGTACCATGCGCCATAGCACCCCTCGCCCCAGCCTCGTTAGATGTCATAGAGCGGTGAGCCCACCGGCGCCGCTATCCCAAGCAAATTTCTCGGCGATTGCGGAGACAGACGCCGGCCCGGCGGTCGAAGGATCATACACGACTCCACGGGAGTATCCCGGTGCAGACGATACCCGCAGTTTCCCGCGCACTTGGATTTCCGCCGCTGGTCCGCGACCGCCTGGCGACCCTGCAGGTCAACCTGGGTTACCGCTGCAACCAGGCCTGCGGCCATTGCCATGTGGAGGCGGGTCCCAAGCGCACCGAAACGATGTCGGCGCAGACCGTGGCGGACGTGCTCGCCTTTCTTGAGCGGGAGGGTATCGCCGACCTGGACCTGACCGGCGGCGCGCCCGAACTCCATCCGATGTTCCGCCATCTGGTGACGGAAGCGCGCCGGCTCGGGGCGGCGGTCACCGACCGCTGCAACCTGACGGTGCTGGAAGAGCCGGACCAGGGCGACCTGGCGGGGTTCCTGGCCAGCCAGGGCGTGGCCATCATCGCCTCCCTGCCCTGTTATCTCGAAGACAACGTCGACCGCCAGCGCGGCAAGGGCACGTTTTCCGCCAGCCTGCGTGCGCTGCGCCGCCTCAACGGGCTGGGTTATGGCCGGCCCGGTTCCGGCCTGACGCTGGATCTGGTGTTCAATCCCCCGGACGATAGCCTGCCGCCCCCCCAGGGGGAGCTGGAACCGGCCTACAAGCGGGAGCTGGATTCCCGCTACGGCATCGTCTTCAATCGCCTGCTGACCCTGGCCAACATGCCGATACGGCGGTTCGCCAACCGCTTGGCCGCCCAAGGCCGCTACCACGGCTATCTGGAACTGCTGAGACGCGCCCACGATCCCGCCAACCTGGAACGGGTCATGTGCCGCAGCCTGATCAGCGTCGATTGGCAGGGCCAGGTCTACGACTGCGACTTCAACCAGATGCTCGGCCTGCCCCTTCAGACCGCTGGTATCGACCGGCCGCACATCTCCCGGCTCAAAACGGCGTCGCTGAACGGCCTCAAGGTGCGTGTCGCGGATCATTGTTACGGCTGCACCGCCGGGCAGGGCAGCAGCTGCGGCGGTGCCTTGCAACGGCATTCCCAGCGCGGGAATGGGGAGGGCTCATGAATCGATCCAAGCTGCTGTTATTGCTGCTTTTGGCGGCGGGACTGGCGGTCTTCTTCGGGTTCGGCCTGCAGCGCTATTTTTCGCTGGCGGCGCTGAAGGCCGATCTCGACCAGATGCTGGCCTACCGCGACGGCCATCCCTTCCTCACGGCCCTGCTCTATGCCGCCCTCTACATCGGCGTGACCGGCCTGTCGCTGCCGGTGGCCGGCGTGCTGACCCTGGCGGCGGGCGCCCTGTTCGGCGGGCTGTGGGGCACGCTGATCGTCTCCTTCGCCTCCACCATCGGTGCCACCCTGGCCTTCCTGGCGGCCCGTTTCCTGTTCCGCGATCTGGTCAACGCCCGCTTCGGCGAGCGCATCGACACCGTCAACGCCGGCTTCGCGCGGGAAGGCGCCTACTATCTGTTCACCCTGCGGCTGGTGCCGGTGTTTCCCTATGTGCTGGTCAATCTGGCGATGGGCCTCACCCCGATCTCCCCCTGGACCTATTACTGGGTCAGCCAGACGGGCATGCTGTCCGGCACGGTGCTCTACGTCGTGGCCGGCACTCAGCTCGCCGACATCCAGTCGCTGTCCGGCATCGCTTCGCCGGGCCTGTTGGCCGCCTTCGCCCTGCTGGGTGTGTTCCCGCTGCTGGCCAAGCGGACCGTGGAGGCGTTTCGGGCGCGCCGGATCTACGCGCCTTGGAGCCGGCCACAACGGTTCGACCGCAACCTGGTGGTGGTCGGGGCCGGTTCGGCGGGACTGGTCGCCGCCTATCTGGCGGCGGCTTTGAAAGCCAGGGTCACCCTGGTGGAAAAACACCGAATGGGGGGCGAGTGCCTGAATACCGGCTGCGTGCCGTCCAAGGCGCTGATCCGCAGCTCCCGCGTCATGCAGCTGCTGCGGCGCGCCGAGCATTTCGGGCTGGAAGCCGCCGCGCCGAAGGCCCGCTTCGACCGGGTGATGGAGCGGGTGCGCCGGGTGGTGAAGGCAGTGGAGCCCCATGATTCCGCCGAGCGCTACGAAAAACTCGGGGTGGACGTGATCCACGGCGAAGCGAGGCTGGTCACGCCCTGGGAAATCGCCATCACCACGGCGGCGGGCGAGCGCCGCCTGACCAGCCGCGCCATCGTTCTGGCCACCGGTTCCCGGCCGGCGGTTCCCCCCATCCCCGGCATCGACAGCGTCGCTTATGTGACCTCCGACACCCTATGGGAACTGCAGACCCTGCCGGACCGTTTGCTGGTGCTCGGGGGCGGCCCCATCGGCTGCGAGATGGCCCAGAGCTTCGCCCGCCTCGGCAGCCGGGTCACCCTCGTGGAGCAGCTGCCGCGGCTGCTGGCGAAGGAGGATGTGGAAATCTCCGAGCTGTTGCAACGGCACTTCGAAGCCGAAGGGATCGAGCTGCGGCTAGGCTGCCGGGCGCTCCGTTTCCAGCCGGACGGGACCGGGCAGACCCTGGTGGTCGAGGCGGGCGGACAGGAATCGGCCATTGCGTTCGACACCCTGCTGGTGGCGGCGGGGCGCGCCGCCAACACCGAGGGCTTGGGGCTGGAAGCCCTGGGCATCGCGACAACCCCGCAGCACACCGTCGAGACCGACGAGTTCCTGCGCACCGCCTATCCCAACGTGTACGCCTGCGGCGATGCGGTCGGCCCTTACCAATTCACCCACCTCGCCGCTCACCAGGCGTGGTATGCCACCGTCAACGGCCTGTTCGGCGGCGCCGTGAAGTTCCGGGTCGACGACAGCGTCATCCCCTGGGCCACCTTCACCGACCCGGAAGTGGCGCGGGTGGGACTCAACGAGCAGCAAGCCCTGGAAAAAGGAATTGCCCACGAGGTGACGGTGTATGACCTCGCCGGCCTGGACCGCGCGATCACCGAGGGCGAAGCCGAGGGCTTCGTCAAGCTGCTAACCGCGCCCGGCTCCGACCGCATCCTCGGGGTTACGATCGCCGGACCCCAGGCAGGGGATCTGATCGCCGAATGGGTGCTGGCCATGAAGCACCGGATCGGCCTCAACCGGCTGCTGCGCACCGTCCATGTCTATCCCACCCTGACCGAGGCCAACCGCAACGCCGCCGGCGTCTGGCGCCGCAACCATACCCCTGCCGGATTGCTGCGCCTGGCCGAACGCTACCATGCCTGGAGGCGGGGATGACGCCGGAACCGGCCGGCGCGGCAAGACGGCCATGACACGGCCACCCCCTGAATCCGTCCCCGTCGCGGTATTCGCCAAAGCCCCGCTGGCCGGCGCCGTCAAGACCCGGCTGATCGCGCGGCTCGGCCCCGAACCGGCTGCCGGGCTCCATCTGCTGCTGTTGCGCCGCACCCTGGAAACCGCGGTGTCCGCCCAGACTGGATTGGTGTCGCTGTGGTGCACGCCAACCTGCGATCATCCCGCACTCACCGATTGCAGCCGCGACTTCGGGGTGCCGCTCCATGCCCAGCGGGGAGCCGATTTGGGGGAGCGCATGTTTCACGCCCTGGCCAGTTTGTGCCGTCATGGCCCGGCGCTGTTGATCGGCTGCGATTGCCCGGCGCTGATGCCGGCCGACTTGCAGGGCTGTGCCGAATTGCTGCGCTACGGCAGCGACGCCGCGTTCATCCCGGCCGACGATGGCGGTTACGTGCTGATCGGCGTCCGCAATCCCCAGCCGTTCCTGTTCGAGGGACTGCCCTGGGGCAGCGGCGAAGTCATGACTCAAACCCGCGCACGGCTGGCCGCAGCCGACTGGCACTGGCGCGAATGGAGAACGCTGTGGGACGTGGACCGGCCGGCCGATTACGACCGCCTGCTGGCAACCGGGCTGCTCGGCGCGACGGACGCCGTGCCGGCTGGTGGCGCCGCCGGCAGTCTTCCCGGCCGCAAGGAATCGCGCCTATGAAACGGCTGGTCCTGCTCGGCGGCGGCCATGCCCATGTCCACGTGCTGGACGAGTTTGCCCGCCGGCCGCCTGAGAATACCGAGCTGGTGCTGGTCTCGCCCCAGCCCCGCCACATCTATTCCGGCATGTTGCCGGGCTGGATTGCGGGCTTCTACCCACTCGACCAGTGCACCCTGCCCATCGCCCGATTGGCCGATCGCTGCGGTGCCCGCCATCTGCAAACCGCCGGCACCGGCGTCGAGCCGGCCAGGCGGCAGGTCCTCCTGGCCGACGGCTCCCGCCTGGACTACGACCTGATTTCCATCGACGTGGGCCCGAGCCACGATCCGGACGCGATCGCCGGTGCCGGCACCCACGCGCTCCCGGTACGGCCGCTGGAGATTTTCGTCGCCGGCTGGCAGGACATCCTGGCCCATGCCCAGACCGAAGGCAGCGCCGACCTCGCCATCGTCGGCGGCGGTGCCGGCGGAGTGGAGCTGGCCTTGACGATGCAGGGGCGGCTGGCGCGCGAGATCGGCGCGTCGCAGGTCCGGGTGCGGCTGGTGTCGGCCAGCGATACGCTGCTGCCCGGCCATGCCTCCGGCGCCGGCAAGCGCCTGGCCGGCCTGCTGGCACGGCGCGGCATCGGCTGCCTCATGGGCCGGCGCGCCGTCGCCGTGGGCGCGGAAGGCGTGGCACTGGACGACGGCAACTCCGTCGCCGCCCGCCGGGTGGTGGTGGCGACCGGTGCCGCCGCGCCAGTCTGGCCGCGTGAGGCGGGACTGGCCGTCGACGGCCGCGGATTCATCCTGGTGGACCACAGGCTGTGCTCACCGTCGCACCCGGAAGTCTTCGCCGCCGGCGACATCGCCAGCATGATCGGACATCCCCGGCCCAAGTCCGGGGTCTACGCGGTTCGCGCCGGGCCGCCGCTGGCGGCCAATCTGCGCCGGGCACTGGCGGGCGAACCGCTGCGCCCCTACACGCCGCAACACCGGGCGTTGTATCTGATCGGCACCGGCGAGGCTTACGCCGTCGCCTCCTGGGGACCCTTCAGCTGGGCCGGGCGCTGGGTTTGGCGCTGGAAGGACCGAATCGACCGCTCATTCATCGCCCGATACCGGGTGTGAGTGATGCGCCGGGCGCGGGCCGGAGAGCTCTTCCCCAACGACCGGCGAGTTCGCCGCAACCAGGACCGGAGCGGCGAAGTGTTTCTTCGCATCGCAGAAGACCCATCCGCCGGGAGCAACGGGTCGCCCGGAGGGCGCCCGAATGGCTGTCGAATCCACCGGAACAAAATCAACCCAACCCCGGAGCCCCCATGACCCTCGAACCCACCCACCACGACCGCATCCGCGAGTATTACGGCAAGGTTCTGCAATCGAGCCGCGATTTGCAGACCGGGGCCTGTTGCGGCGACGACGCCATGCCCGCTCATTTCAGAGCGCTCCTGCGGGAGATTCATCCCGAGGTGAAGGAACGGTTCTACGGCTGCGGCTCGCCGATTCCCCCGGAGCTGAACGGCATGACGGTGCTCGACCTGGGCTCCGGCTCCGGCCGCGACTGCTTCCTGCTGTCGCGCCTGGTCGGGCCGGCCGGCCGGGTAATCGGCGTGGACATGACCGCGGAGCAACTGGCGGTGGCCGAGCGTCACATCGGCTATCACACCGAGCGGTTCGGCTACGACGAACCCAACGTGCGCTTCCTGCACGGCCATATCGAGGACCTGGATGCCCTCGGCCTCGAATCGAATTCCGTCGACCTGGTGGTCTCCAACTGCGTCATCAATCTGTCGCCGGCCAAGGAACGGGTATTCGCGGAAATCCTGCGGGTGTTGAAGCCCGGCGGCGAGCTGTATTTCTCCGACGTGTTCGCCGACCGCCGGGTTCCGCCCCAGCTGGCCTGCGACCCTGTCCTGCTGGGCGAATGCCTGGGCGGTGCGCTCTACATCGAGGACTTCCGCCGGCTGATGACGGCGATCGGCTGCCCGGATTACCGGGTGGTGGCGAACTCCAAGGTGGCGCTCAACGACCCGGCCATCGAGCGCAAGGCCGGCATGATCGGCTTCTATTCGCTGACCGTCCGCGCCTTCAAGCTGGACCTGGAGGACCGTTGCGAGGATTACGGCCAGATCGCCTATTACCTCGGCAGCGTCGCCGAATCTCCCCACGCCTTCCTGCTGGACGACCATCACCGGCTGGAGACCGGCCGGCCCCTGGCGGTCTGCGGCAACACCGCCGACATGCTGACCCGAACCCGCTACGCCCGCCATTTCCGGGTAGAGGGCGACCGCTCCAGCCATTACGGCCTGTTCGACTGTGGTCCGGCGCGGCATGTGCCCACCGAGGCCCCCATGCCGGGCGGCTGCTGCTGAATCATGGCGCGCCACCGGCTTGTCGCCATCGCTCCGGTCGTGGCCCTGACGTCGGCCTGCGCCACCCTCGGACCGCCGCCGGACCCGCAAACGGCAGCCTGCGAACGCTGGTTCCTGCAGATGGATCAGGCGGTTCGGCGCCACGGCACGAGCGACGGCGGAGCGGCCCGCATCGAGGGATTTCCGGGGCTGCGGGTCGACCGCTTCCTGGCCGCCCTGGCCCACCCGGAGTTGAGCGCCGGCGCCCGGGCTGCCTGGGTCGAACGCCTGCGGCGGCTGGATCTGAAGGAGCGCCGGCTGGAATGGCGCAACCTGACAGCCGGGACGTCCGCGGAGCTGCGGCCACCGATCGCCGGTCCGCCCGAGCCGGCCATCGAACTATGCTCGGATCGGCTCGCCCGCCGCGATCTTTCTCCCGCGGCGCGCCGATTGCTGCTGAAACGCGCACGGGTGCCGGATTCCTATTCGACCCTGGCGCGGTTCCTGGGGCTCTATGGGCTGACGCGCTGGGCCGTGGCCGACGGGGTCTACCGGCTGCAGCGGGAACTGCGGGCATCGTTCCGGGTTCCGCCCGCCGATCCACCGGTGCAGGGCGAGCCGATCCGCTACGGGCCGCCGGCCGGGATCGGGATGGCCGATGCCGCCGGCCTGCTGCGGGATTCCACGGGCAGTCCGCTGGCGATCCCGGAACCGGAACCGGAGCGGCTGAGCCTGCTGTTCAAGGCCTACGCACCGGTCTTTGCCATCGACACCGCGAGCCCTGCCGACCGGCCCGGCAGCCCCCGCATCGGCGCCGACGGCAACGCTGTCGTCGATATCGGCCGGCCCGCCGTCTACCGGCTGGTTTCCCATGGCTTGCTGGGCAACCGGCCGCTGCTTCAGCTCAACTACCTGCTCTGGTTTCCGGCGCGCCCGCCGGCCGGCCCATGGGACATCTACGCCGGCGCCTTCGACGGCCTGATCTGGCGGGTGACCCTGGCCCCCGGCGGCCAACCGCTCGCCTACGACAGCATCCATCCCTGCGGCTGCTATCACCAGGTCTTTCCCGGCGCAGGCCACCGGGTCGTCCAGCCCGGCGACGGCTCCGAACCGGTGTTGTCGCCGGCCCCGGCACCGCGGCTCAGGCCCGGCGAACGGCTGGTGATCCGGCTGGCGGCGGCTACCCACTACATCGTGGGCCTGAGCTCCGAAGCCGCAGGCAGGGCGAATGGGGCGACCTATGCGCTGCGCGACTACGACGAACTGCGCTCGCTGCCCGCTCCGGACGGGCGCCGCCGCAGCCTGTTCGATCCGGCCGGGCTGGTGCCGGAGAGTGCGCGGCCCGAACGCCTGCTGTTCTGGCCCATGGGCATCGCCAGCGCCGGCGCGATGCGGCAATGGGGCCAGCACGCCATCGCCTTCCTGGGCCGGCGCCATTTCGACGATCCGCGCTTGCTGGAACGGATGCTGCGGCCACTCGGGGTGGCGGGACGATGAAGCACCGCCGCGGCCGGTGGCAAAGCCTGTGGCGGGCGGCCCCGGTCCTGCTGGTGGGGGCGATCTGGCTCGGCGGGCCGCCGCAGGCGGCGGAAGTCCGCGACCAAACGGTGATCCGCCGCCAGCAGCGTTATGAACTCCACTCGGAGACCGTCATCGCCGCACCGGTAGCGCCAATCCGGCGGCTTCTGGCCGACTACGAAAACCTGCCGCGCCTCAACCCCAGCCTGAAACGGGTGCGCATCGTGGAACGCCGGGGCGACACGGTCCGGCTGGAGTCGAACTCGGAATTCTGCGTGCTGGGGCTGTGCCTGCCGTTCCACTGGCAGCAGGACGTCAGCCAGCTGCCGCAAGGCGATATCGTCATGGCCATCGTGCCGGACCGGGGCGATTTCAAACAGGGCCAGGGACGCTGGCGTCTGCTGCCGGAACGGGAGCACACCCGGCTGGTCGTGGACCTGCAACTGACCCCCAACTTCTGGGTGCCGCCGCTATTCGGTCCCTGGCTGATGCAGCGGACCCTCGCCGCCGAGGCCCTGGAAACCGCCCAAAACATCGAACGGCTCGCCGCCACCGAAAACGACGGGGGTCCCCCATGATCCGAACCCTGATCGCGCCCCTTTGCCGGCCGCTCCGCTCGCTGTCCCTGGCTCTGCTGCTCGGGCCGATGGCGGCCACGGCCACCGAACCGGACTGGTCCGATTACCGCCAGGTCCTGCAAAACCACGTGGACCGGCGCACGGTCCGGGGCATTGCGCTGGCCTGGGTGAACTACGGCCGGCTCGCGGCCGACCCGGCCTGGAAGCGCACCCTCGACCGGCTCGCCGGCTTCGACTCGCGCCGGCTGACCCGCCGGGAGGAAACCCTGGCGTTCTACATCAACGCCTACAACATCCTGGCCATCAAGACGGTGGTCGAGCACTGGCCGCTGGCCAGCATCAAGGACGCCGGCAATCTGCTGTGGCCGGTATGGAAGCGCGCGGCCGGCGTGGTCGCGGGCAGGGAGATGGCGTTGGACGACATCGAGAACGACCTGCTGCGCGGCCTGGGCGAGCCCCGCATCCACATGGCCATCGTGTGCGCCTCGCTGAGCTGCCCGGACCTGCGCCCGGAACCCTACAACGCCGCCCGCCTCGGCCCGCAACTCGCTGCGGCCGGCCGGGAATTCCTGGCCAATCCCGGCAAAGGGCTGCGGGTGGAAGGAGGCGCGGTGCGGGTATCGAAAATCTTCGACTGGTTCGCCGGCGACTTCCAGCCGGCGGGCGGCGTGCGGGCCTTCATCGCCGCACACCGGCCGGACCTGCCGCCGGATTTGCCGATCCGGGCCGACCTGCCTTACGACTGGTCGGTGAACGGGGATTGAGCGGGGCTCAGCGCCGTCGAACCACGGCCGCCGAGCCGACCGGAGCCGCCGGTCACTCCACCCGCAGCTCCCGCATCATGCCCATGTCCTCGTGCTCCAGGTTGTGGCAGTGGACCATGAACAGCCCCTTGTAGTCCTTGAACGGTTTGATGATGCGAACCCGCTCGCCGGGCATGACCAGCACCGTGTCCTTCCAGCCGCTGTCGATGAAGCCGTCGCGCACCGTGGCATAGTCTTCCGCCTCTTCGGCGCCGACGGTGCGGCTGACGATGAGGAAGGGCTGTTCGTGGATGTGGATGGGATGGGCCATGGACATCATCATGCCCATGCCTCCCATGCCGCCGCCCATGGAATGGCCGCCCTCCTGGGGCTTGTCGCCGCCGCCGTGCTGCATGCCGCCGCCGGTATCCGCCGGCTTCGCTTCGCCCCCATGGCGCATCCCGCCCATCATCCCCATGCCTCCGCCCATGGATTGGCCACCCTCCTGGGGCTTGCCGCCGCCGGATTCCGCCGACTTCGCTTCGCCGCCGTGGCGCATCCCGCCCATCATGCCCATCCCGCCCCCCATCATGCCCTGGCCCATGCCGCCTTCCTTCGCTGCCGGGCCGGCGCCGTCTCCGGCCGGTGCGGCGGCCTGACCGCCATGTCCGCCGGCGCCGCCATGGGCATGAAAGATTTCCATCAGCTGCACCGTATCGAACGGCACCTTCTCGTTCGGCTGCACATCGTCGTAAGCATAGGAACGGCCGTTGATCAGCATGGCCATGGGCGCTTCCGAGATCGCCAGGGGTATGGGCTTGTCGGGATTGGCGGTCTGCTCGATCTCGTAGCGGGGCATCTTGCACAGCCGACCCGGCAGACGGGGGCTTTCCTCCGCCGTACGGGTTACCCGCACGGTGAAGATGGGGTAATCGCTGCCCAGCGGAAGCTTGTTGGCCATCATGCCCATCATGCCGTGCATTCCGCCCATGCCGCCGCCCTTCTGGCCGTCATCCTTGCCGTGCTGCATGCCACCCATCGCATCCTCGCCTTGCTGGGGCTTGCCTGGTTCGGCGTGGCCCATGCCGCCCATCCCGCCCATCCCGCCCCGCATCATGCGCTCGGCCATCTTCGGCAGCGCGCCGGTGAACGGGCGGCTGCGCATCACCAGCTGGGAGCCGACGCTGTGGCCGGTGAAATCGGCCCACACGTCGATGCGCTCGCCCGGCCCCAGCATGACGTAGGGCTTGTGCAGCGGCGCTTCCAGCAGGCCGCCGTCGACCCCGATCACGGTCATGGGCGAGCCGTCGTCCCAGGCCAGCTTGTAGATGCGGGCGTTGGAGCCGTTGAGGATGCGCAGCCGGTAGGCTCGGCTGGCCACGTCCAGGCTGACGTCCGGCTTGCCGTTGACCAGGATGCGGTCGCCGTGGAAGCCGATCATGCGGTCGTGCATGTGCTGCACGTAGACCAGTTGGTTGTGCTCGTCGAACTTGCGGTCCTGGATGACGATGGGAATCTCGTATTCGCCGGACGGCAAGTTCAGCGCATCCTCCTCGCCGTCGTTGATCAGGATGGCGCCCGCCAGCCCCTGGTAGACCTGCTCCGCGGTCAGGCCATGGGTGTGGGGGTGGTAGAGGATCATGCTGGCGCGGTTGCGAATCTCGAATTCGTAGACGAACGTCTCGCCCCGATTGATCGCATAGCTGGGATGGCCGTCCATCAGGGCCGGCACGTTGAGGCCGTGCCAATGGGTGATGGTGGGTTCGTCCAGTTCGTTGCGCAGATGGACGCGGACCTTCTGGCCGGTGCGGAACCGCAGCAGCGGCCCCAGGTAGGAACCGGGAATGACCGTGAGGGCGTTGTCGGGACCCTTGATCAGCCGGCCCACGTACTGCTGCACACGGGTGGCGGGGCCGGGGAGGATGTTGGCCGAGCCGGTCCGGCAGATCAGTTCGATCTCGACGTCCGGATTGAAGGCCGGATCGGCCTGGTGGGCCGGCAGCTTGGGCATTTCCATCCCGCCCATGCCCTCCATCGCCCGGAGCCAGGCGGGCGCGCCGGCCAGGGCCACGGTACCGAACATGGCCTGGACCAGGAAGCGGCGGCGGAAACGGTTGAGTTCTTGGTGCATAAAGCCTCCTCGCGGTTCGTCTTGTTGGATGTTGTCGGGCCGAACCGGACCATTGGAGCCCCCTGCCGATTCGAACACATTGCTACGAGGATCGCGCGCGCCGAAGGTTCCTCGGCGCCCGGCGAACGCCCGGCCATCGTGCCGCACCCCGCCGCCAGCTGGCGGGAACGCGCCGGAGGCGGTACAGTGCCGGCTCCATCCCTTCCGGACGCATCCTCTTGTTCCGTCGCCACCACCCCGCGCTGGTCGCGTTGCGCTGGGCCAAGTCCCGCAGCGCCGCGGCGCTCGCCTTCGGCTGTTCCGTCGCCCGCGCGGTCAATGCCGGAGGACTCGATTACCGGGCCATGAGCCTGGTCTACACCAGCCTCCTGGCCCTGGTGCCGCTGCTGGCCGTCAGTTTCTCCATGCTCAAGACCTTCGGCGGCGAGACTTATCTGGAACCCGTCCTGCTGCAAACCCTCGAGCCTCTGGGCGACCGCGCTGGCGCGGTGGCGGCGAAGATCCTCGACGCGGTCAAGCACCTGAAGGTCGGAGTGCTCGGTTTCGTCGGCGTGGTGTTTCTGTTCTACACCAGCGTGTCGCTGCTGGAGAAGATCGAGGAATCCTTCAACCACATCTGGCATGTGCGGGCGTCCCGCAACGCCGTGCGGCGCTTCAGCGACTACCTGAGCTTCACCCTGCTGGGGCCCTTGGTGGTGTTCTCCGCCCTCGGCGGCATGAGCGGACTGCTGGATCACCCTCCCCGCAGCGGCTGGCTGAAGGGCTGGTTCGCCCCGCTCAGCCATGGCCTGCACGCGCTGTTGCCCTATGTATTCATCGTGGCGGCCTTCAGTGCGGCCTATCTGTACATCCCCAACGCCAAGGTCAAACCACGCGCGGCTCTCATCGGGGGGGTCGCCGCGGGCGTCGCCTGGAAGCTGGCGGGCTGGGCCTTTGCCGCCTTCGTCGCCGGCTCGGCCCAATACAGTGCACTCTATTCCAGTTTCGCCATCCTCGCCCTGTTCATGATCTGGCTCTACCTGAGCTGGATGATACTGCTGACCGGGGTGCAGGTGGCCTTTTTCTGCCAGCATCCCCGCTACCTGCGGTTTCCGCCGGGACGCATGCGGCTGCGCGGCAGTCTGCTGGAGCGCCTGGGACTGGCGATCATGGTGCTGATCGGACAGAGTTTTCTGCAGGGTGATCCGCCCTGGAACCGGCATCGGCTGGCGGAACACTTCGACCTGCCGGAAGACTGCATCGACGAGGTGCTGCAGATCTTCACCGGCAACGGCCTGCTGGTGACGGCACAGCCCCGCCAGCAGGCCTATCTGCCGGCGCGCGATCTCTCCGCCATCGCGGTGGCGGAGATCGTGACGGTGCTGCGGCTGGAAGCGGAGCGGGGATTTGCCTTCGAACAGGAACAGGCGTTCCCGGAGCCGGCGCGGCGGGCCATCGCCGAAGCGGAGGGGGCGGTCAGCGCGCTGCTGGGCCAGCGCAGCTTGCGCGAGTTGTGCGAGGGCGGGTAAGCCTCAGTTCAACTCTACAGATTGCCCTTACCTCCAACGTCGTGACTGATCTGGCATTGAATCGCTGCGCGATAGCCGATTTGAATGTGGGTTCTCGGACCCACGGCCGAGATACTTTGTCTTTGTTTGGCCAAAGAAAAGTATCCAAAAGGAAAGGCCACCCCCAGCCGCGAGAGCCCTTGCGCTCCTCGCTTTCAGCAGGGGTCGGCAGAAGGGCGATCCATCGCCCTCTGCCAACGCGCGGCATCCCTGCCGCGCCCCTTCGGGCGATTCCTACTGAAAGCTGCGGTGCTCAGCGCGGCTGCAGGGGACTGAAGAAACACACTCAGCAGCAGCATGTCTCGAATTTCGTCAAAGTAGAATTAGGCTTCGCCGCGTCCGAACCGGGCCGCTGCAATGAACAGCAGCCCCATGACGCCGTAGGCCGCGACGAACTCCCAGGCCGGCTGCAGCAGCATCTGGGTATCGGCGGCACTCCAGCGGAAACTGTGGACCAGGCCCAGCCCCGCCAGCAGGGCGGCGGCCCAGCTCCACAGGGCGGCCTCCCGGAAGCGCCGCTCGATCACCGCCACGGTCATGGCGGCCAGCAGGGTGCTGGTGAAGATGGCGCCCTGCTCCAGCGCGAAGGCCCCCTGCATCCACAGTTCCGACTGCAGGAAGCGCGGCAGCAGATCGGCGGAGAACTCCGGCCCGCCCGGAGCCCCGTAGCCCGCCGCCCGCAGGCCGGCCTTGGCCATGTAGGCGCCCCAGGCCGCCAACCCCGGCAACAGGCCGATCACCACCGCCGGCGCGTGGGAAGCCGGGGTCTCCCGAAACGCCTGGGCCGCGATCACGATGCCGATCCACAGCACGATGGCCAGGCCCGCATCCACCGGCACCGCCCAGGCGATGTAGCTCAGGGTCCCGGTCAGGCAGATGGCGGTGACGAACACGCCGTTGAGGATGGAATAACCGGCGCGGGCACCCAGCGCCTTCCAGCCCGGATGACCGATGTACAGTGTGGTCGGGAAGCAGGAGCCGAAAGCCGCCGCGGCGATGCTGCCGAGGCCGTTGACGGCGAGGGAATGGGTCGTGGAATAACTGTCGCCGGCGGCCTCGGCGGATTCGATGTTCTGCAGCGAGCCCAGCAGGTTGAACAAGCCCATGGGCAGGATGATGGAGAAATAATCCAGCAGCACATCGCCCCGCAGCGCCCCCCACAGTTCTCCGCCCACCCAGCCCGGCCAATGCCAGCCGGCCGGCGCCGGCGCCCCGCCCACCGGAGCCAGGCCCTGCAGCCACGCCAGCGCGGTGCCCAGCACCACCGCCACCAGCCCGCCCGGCAGCCCCCGGGGAAACTGCAGCTTGCCGAAATAGGTGAGCAGGATCACCGCCAGAGTGGCCAGCCCCACCAGCGGATGGGCATAGGCCCGGAACAGATAGCCCATGGCGATGAAGCCCAGGGCAATCCCGGCCAGGGTGGACAGCAGTGCGGCGCGCGGGGTGCAACGGCGCAAGCGTTCGGCCACCAGGGCACCGGCCAGTTCGATGGCGCCATTGCTGAAACAGGCGAGCAAGCCGGCCTGCCAGGCGATGCGGGCCGGTTCCTCGGCACCGGCCGCCTGCGCCGCCAGCTTGGCCGGCAGCATCACCAGAAAGACGAAGGCGATCAGGGACACGGTGTTGATGCCATAGGGCAAGGCGCACACATCGCTGCGCCCGGTCAGGGCGGCCAGCCGCTTGGCCTGCCAGCCGTAGAACAAATTGCCGAGCAGCAGCGATACCGCCGCCCCCGGCAGGATGCGGCCATAGACCAGTTCGTCGGGAAATCCCAGCACGCCGCCGCACAGGGACACGATCAACAGCAGCTGGACCAGGTTGTCGAGCGCCAGGCCGAAAAAGCCGTCGATGTCGCCCTTCACCAGCCAGGGCATGGCGGCGTTGCCGCGGATCGGAACCGGATGGGCCATGGGCGTAGGGATCTCGGGGTTGTTCAGATGAGGGGATGCGGCATGCCGGGTGCTGCACGATTTTTCTACTGCAGTTTCCCGCTGGAAACATCGAACTCGATACGGCGCCCGTCGACCAGATCGACCACCAGCCGATTCTGGCTGGACACGCCCAGGATCACCCCCCAAGCAAGGTGTGAAACCGTACGTTGGAGTCCGCGCAGGCCCGGGAAAAGCTGTCCTACCGTGACGACCCGTAATTGCTCGGTCCGATGCATGAAGACCAGCAGGGCGGAGTCCTCGTCGACATCCACCGAAAGCAGGTTGAGACCGTCCGGACCGATGACGAGATGCTCTCCGTCATTGGCCAGGAAGAATGACCGACGCCATCCCCGCAGCGTCCAGAGGGGCGTACTGGCGCCGCGCCTGAATACCGAAAGGAGATCCGACCGCGGATCTGCAACCGCCCGGAATGACCCGTCCGGCGATGACGTCTGGCTCACCGCAGGAGGCGGCATGGGAGAGTCCGCGCGTGCCGGCGCCATCCCCCCGATCAGGGAGAGTGCAGCCAGCAGGTAAACACCGATCATCGGCGAACAGCCGGCAACGGAGCCATTGGGACGACCCGGCAAAGATCGGCGTCATGGATCGGCGTTCTCCGCCACCTGACCTTCGATTCGCACGACATCGCAGCAATCTGTTCCATCCATTTTCCGGTCATGGCAGCACGGAGAACCAGCGAGGGTGCCGATCAGCCGATCTGACAGCTCGAGCAACCTCCTTGGCGCTTCAGCTCGGCGAGCCACCCGCTTCGCAAAATCCAGACGACGCAGTATCCATACTGCCGTCTTTGGCGGAGACAGCTTCAGCGGATCACGAGACGCCTGTCAAGCATTTCGCCGGGAGAGCCGATGAAGGAAGGCACTGGGGCGCCGTTTGCGACTGGATGCGATACGTTGCCGGCCCGAGCGCTTCGCCTCTCTGACTCCGGGCTGTTCGGGCAGTAGAATGTGCACCCGCCACATCGGCGTCACTCCAACCGCCCCTCAGGAGCTCCCATGCCCAAGCCCATCCTGCGCCCCCTGCTCAAGACCCTGGCGAGTCTGCTGTTCCGGGTGCGCCTGGAAGGCGACCTGAACCAGTTCCGGCAGGACAAGCTGGTGATCGTCGCCAATCACGAGTCGTTCCTCGACGGCCTGCTGCTGGGCTTGTTCCTGCCGGTGGACCCGGTGTTCGTGGTGCATACCGGGATTGCCCAGCACTGGCTGTTCAGCCGATTCCTGGGGCTTTCCGAATACCTGACCATCGATCCGGCCAACCCCATGGCCATGAAGAAGATCCTGCGGCTGGTGGAATCGGGACGGCCGGTGGTGATCTTCCCCGAAGGCCGGCTGACGGTGACCGGATCGCTAATGAAGGTGTATGAGGGCCCTGCCTTTGTGGCCGCCAAGACCGGCGCTACGGTGATCCCGGTGCGGCTGGACGGTCCCGCCCGCTCCTATTTCAGCCGGGTCTCCGGACGCTACCCCAGGCGGCTGCTGCCCAAGGTGAGCATCTCGATCCAGCCCGCCACCAGCCTGCCCATGCCCCACGCCGAACAGGCCAAGGAGCGCCGCCGCATGGCGGGCGACCGCCTGCGCCACATCATGCAGGACATGATGTTCCGCTCCCGTCCGGTGCAGACCCTGTTCTCCGCCCTGGTGGACGCGGCGGCGGTCTTTGGGCCGCGCCGGCCGCTGCTGGAAGACATCCAGGGCGGCGAGCGCTCCTATCGCGACCTGATCAAGATGGCCCTGGGACTGGGCCGGCTCACCGCCCGCCATACTTCGGCCGGGCAGAACGTCGGGGTGCTGCTGCCCAATTTGGCATCGACCTTCGGCCTGGTGTTCGGCCTGGCCAGCCGCGGCCGCATTCCCGCCATGCTCAACTACACCGCCGGCGCCGAAGGCTTGCGTTCGGCCTGCACCGCGGCCGGGATCGCCACGCTGTTCAGCTCCCGCGCCTTCCTCGAAAAAGCCAAGCTGGACTGGGTGCCGGAAGCCCTGCCGGGAGTCGCCATCCATTACCTGGAGGACCTGAAGGAACAGCTGGATTGGCGCGACCGCGCCTGGATCGCCCTGCATCTTTTGGCGCCGCGGCTGGCGGAGGAGCGGGTCAAGCCGGACGATCCTGCGGTGGTGCTGTTCACCTCGGGGTCCGAAGGCCGCCCCAAGGGGGTGGTGCTGTCGCACCGGGCGATTCTCTCCAATGTCGCCCAGATCCTGGCGGTGATCGACTTCACGGTGGAAGACAAGATGCTGAACGCCCTGCCGGTGTTCCACTCCTTCGGGCTCACCGCCGGCGGATTACTGCCCATCCTGGCCGGCGCTAAACTGTTCCTCTACCCCTCGCCGCTGCATTACCGGGTGATCCCGGAGATCGTCTACGACCGCAACTGCACCGTGCTGCTGGGCACCAGCACCTTCCTCGGCAACTACGCCAAGTTCGCCCACCCTTACGATTTCTATCGCCTGCGCCATGTGGTGTCGGGGGCGGAAAAGCTGGCGGAGACGGTGCGCAACCTCTGGTTCGAGAAGTTCGGCATCCGCATCCTGGACGGTTACGGCGCCACCGAGACCGCGCCGGTACTGGCGGTCAACACCCCCATGGCCTACCGCACCGGCACCGTGGGCCAGCTGCTGCCGGCGGTGGAGGCACAGCTCCAGCCGGTGCCCGGCATCGAGCGGGGCGGAATCCTCCACGTGCGCGGCCCCAACGTGATGCTGGGCTATTACCGCTACGAGCACCCCGGCCTCATCGAACACACCCATTCCGAACTGGGCGCCGGCTGGTACGAAACGGGCGACGTGGTGGACATCTCCGCCGACGGCTACGTCTCCATCCTCGGCCGGGTCAAGCGCTTCGCCAAGGTGGCCGGCGAGATGGTCTCGCTGGAAGCCGCCGAGCGGCTGGTGGCGGGCATTTCGCCCAACCATCTCCACGCCGTGGTGGCCCGGCCCGATCCCAAGAAGGGCGAGGCCCTGCTGCTGTGCACCACCGACAAGGCCTTGAGCGTCGACAAGCTGGTCCAGACCGCACGGGAGACGGGCTTTCCGGAACTGGCCACCCCCCGCGAGATCAAGCTCATGAAGGAACTGCCCCTGCTCGGCACCGGCAAGACGGACTATGTGAGCTTGAAGCGGATATTGGAATCGGAGGGCTAAGGCGGGGGGTTTGAGGCCTGCCAGGACATGGAAAATAAGTGGATGCCCACCTGCTGGATCATCGCCGGTCCCAATGGCGCCGGGAAAACCACCTTCGCCTTGGAGTATCTTCCCCGGATCGCACATTGCCGGCACTTCATCAACGCCGATTTGATCGCCGCCGGCCTGTCGCCTCTGGCGCCGGAGCGCCAGTTGATCGCTGCCAGCCGCTTGTTCTTGCGCGAGATCGAGCATTGCATCACCGCGCGACGGGACTTCGCGTTCGAAACGACCCTGGCGGGACGCAGTTACCTGCGATTGATCCGGCAGTTGCAGGCCGGCGGGTGGCGGAGCGTGTCACCCACGGCGGCCATGGCATTCCGGCGGACGATATCGTCCGGCGCTTTCCGCGCAGTCTGCAGAATCTTTTCCGCCTATTTTCACCGATTGCAGACCGCACCCGCTGCTTCATGAATCGCGGCGACCAACCGGAACTGGTGTTTCGCCAAGAATCAAATGCCCGAGAAGTCTTTCACTTTGACTACCATGACCTGCTCCAACGATTGCAAGACGAGCCCAAGCCATGAATGCACAGCTCCCACCGGTAGCGGACCCGGACACTGAAATCATGCTGGACTGCTTGCGCCGGGCGGTTTCGCAGGCGCTCGAACGTAAGCGGCGCCTCGGACAATACGCGGTGTTCTGGGACGGCAAGGGACCGGTCGCCGTTGGGGAAGATGCACCGCCGATGTTGCGAGCCCCGCAACGGGCCAGCGAGGATTGAGCGATTTCAGCCCTCGACTGGAATTCCGGTATTTGTCCCCGCGTAGCGACGGCCGTTCTGCTGCTCGTTCTAACCGAAGCTGCGGCGAGTGCCGGCACCGGCCTGGACCGGCTGTCCCCCGACGCCCGCTGGACGACCATCGCAGGCCCCCACTCCAGACTGACTCTGTCCGGCGCGGGGGACCGGAAGATGGTGCCATTGACGCTGGATTACGCCCAGAGCGGCGATCCTGAAGCACTCGTGCTGCGCTCCCGCTTCGACCTGCCACTGCCCGACAACTACGCCTTCGACCTCCGCTTCCGGGGAAGCGCACCGGCTTATGACCTGGAATTCAAGATCCTCGATTCGGAGGAGCGCAACGTCTGGTGGCTGCGGCGTTATGGCCTGGGAGTGGGCGGCGCGCCGGTCCGGCTGGAGATTCCCCGGCGCGACCTGGGCTTCGCCTGGGGGCCTGCACCCGGCGAGCCGATCCAGCAGCTGGGTACGGTCGAACTGGTGATCACCCCCCGCGGCAGCGGCAACGGTTGGTTCCGGCTCGAGGAACTGCGGCTGGAGGAGAGGCCCCCGCCTTACGCCGGAACGCCTCGGGCCTCGGCTTCGGCCAGCCGGCCCGGCCACCCACCCGCTGCGGTGCTCGACGACCGCGACGACAGCTCCTGGGCCGCCGCCGCATCCGCGCGGCCGGCCTGGCTGCAGCTGGACTTCGGCCGGCAGCGGGAATACGGCGGTCTGACCGTCGACTGGGAAGGGGACCGATACGCCCGTGGCTACCGGGTCGAAGCCTCCAACGACGGCCACCGCTGGCGCACGCTCTACCAAATGCGCGACGGCAACGGCGGACGCGACCACCTGCCCCTGCCCAACGCCTGCTCCCGCTACCTGCGCCTGGTCATGCCCGGCAGCGGCCTGGGAATCCGCAACCTGCGGGTGGAGCCGCCGGAGGTCTCCGATCCGAACCGCTACATGGCGGAGTTGGCGCGGCAATCCCCCAAGGGCATCTACCCCCGTTACTGGCTGGGCCAGCAGAGTTATTACACGATCGTCGGAGCCGATGGCGGCGACCCGGATGAGGGACTGCTCGACACCGACGGCAACCTGGAGAGCGGCAAGGCCGGCTTCATCGTGGAACCCTTCGTCCATACCCAGGGAAAGTTGTGGTCCTGGGCCGACGGCGAGGCACACCAGGCCCTGATGGACGGCTATCTGCCGATTCCCTCGGTGACTCGGCAAGCCGGCCCCTGGGCGCTCGCGGTCACCGCCTGGAGCGGCGCATCGGCAGCGGGTTCGAACAGCCTGTTCGCCCGCTACCGGCTCAGCAACCGCAGCGACCGGCAACTGGCGGCTACGCTTTACCTCGCCCTCCGGCCGTTCCAGGCCGTTCCGCCCTGGCAATCCCTCAACATGGACGGCGGTGTTGCGCCGATCCACACGCTAGGCTGGCGTGACGACAGTGTATGGGTGAACGGAACCCGGCGGGTTCTGCCCCTGACCGAGGGCGCGGACTTCGGCGCCGCCGGGTTCGACCGGGAGACGTTGACCACCGATCTGGCTTTGGGCCGGTTGCCGCCGGAGCGGACGGTGGCGGATGCCAGCGGATTCGCCACCGGCGTGCTCGCTTACCGGTTCGATCTGCAGCCGGGAGAATCGCGCGACCTCGACTTGGCGATTCCCTTCCACCCCACGCTGGTCCCGCTTTCGGGTGCGCTATCGGCCGATACCACGCTTCGGCAAGCCGTCGACTACTGGAAAGCCCGTCTGAACACCGTCGAGCTGAAGCTGCCGGCTACGGCCCCGCCTTTGGCCGACGGATTGCGCGCCGCCCTGGCCCACCTGCTGATCCACCGCGACCGCGCCTCGCTGCAGCCGGGCTCGCGCAGCTACGACCGCACCTGGATCCGCGATGGTGCGACGATCTCGTCGGCTCTGCTGCAAACCGGCCACGCCACCGAGGTCAAGCAGTTTCTGGATTGGTTCGGCGGCCTGCAGTTCGCCGACGGCCGCATCCCCTGCTGCGCCGATCACCGCGGTGCCGATGCCGTGGTGGAAAACGACAGCGACGGCGAGTTCATCTACACCCTGGCGGAATACCACCGCTTCACCGGCGACGACGCCACCGTCCGCCGCTTGTGGTCCCATGTCGTCAGGGCCGTCGGCCACATCGAGGCGTTGCGCGCCCAACGCATGACGGCGGAGTATCGCGACGGCGAACGCCGCGCTTACTACGGCCTGGTGCCGGAATCCATCAGCCACGAGGGCTACGCCGGTCACCCGGTGCACGCCTTCTGGGACGATTTCTGGACCCTGCGCGGTCTCAAGGATGCACACTATCTGGCGGATCGGCTGAACGACACGGATGCGGCAGCACACTACGGCCGGCTGAAGGAGGAATTCGCCGGCGACGTGTACCGGGCGATGACTTCGACCATGGAGCGGCGCGGCATCGGTTACCTGCCGGCGTCGGTGGAGCTGGCGGATTTCGATTCCAACGCCATCGCCCTGTTCGTCAACGCCATCGGTGAACAGCACAAGTTGCCGCAACAAGCGCTGACCCAGACCTTCGACGATTGGTACGACTACTTCCGCCAGCGCAAGGCCGGTCAGGTTCCGTGGGACAGCTACACCCCCTACGAGGTGCGGCTGGTGGAGGCGCTGGTGCGAATGGACCGGCGCGGGCAAGCGCTGGAACTGCTGGACTGGCTGCTGGCCGGCCAAAGGCCCCGCGAGTGGCGCCAGTGGGCAGAAGTGGTGTGGCGTGACCCGGCCAAGCCCGCCTTCCTGGGCGACATGCCCCACGGCTGGATCGGCGCCGAATTCATCCGCTCGGCACTGAGCCTGTTCGCCTACGAGCGGGAATCCGACCAAGCCCTGGTGCTGGCGGCGGGTATCCCGGCCGCCTGGGTGGAAAGTCCGGGCGGTATCGCCATCCGCGGTCTCAGAACCCGCTACGGCCTCCTCGACTACACCCTCACGGCGCCCAAGCCGGATCAGTGGCGGCTCAAGCTGTCGGGAAATCTGGCGATGCCCCCCGGCAGGCTGGTGGTGGCACTGCCCGCAGGTAAGGTGGTCGACCGGCTGGAAGTGAATGGAAAAACCGCCCCCGCTGCCGATCCCGGCCATCCCGTGATCTCCGAGTTTCCCGCCGAAGCGGTATTCGACTTCGGCGACCGCTAGCGCGATTCTGGGACTGCATCCGGTTGCCGTACAATTCCCTGCATCAACGTCCGAATCGTAACCGCGACATTATTGAATCAAGCCCTATTCGCGGGGAGAGCGAAGCACATGTTCGTTTCGCGACCTTCTCAACACGCTGGGATTCGTCCATTCCCCCTTCGACACGCTCAGGGCGAACGGACGAATCCTGAATGACGGCGTTGACGATAACCCCAGGAGTATCGAAATGACCACCCTGATTCGTGCAGAAATTCCCGATCAGCTCGCGCAGCAAGCGCAACTCATGGTCGCGCGCAGCTGGGCAACCGACCTCGAGTCCATTATTACCGAGTCGCTGCGCCGCTATCTGGAATCCCATCAGGAAGCGTTGACCGAGCAGTTCATCCGCGAAGATATCGAGTGGGGACTCAAGGGCGGTGACTGATCGGACGGGCTTTGGCGAGGACGCCGTGCGTATCGCCGTTGCCGATGCCGGGCCGCTGATCCATCTCGACGAACTGCAGTGTTTGGGACTATTGACCGATTTTTCCGAGGTTCGCGTAGCCGACGCGGTATGGCGCGAAGTCGAGATTCATCGTCCTATGGCACTGTTCGGAACAGAAATCCCTTGGGTCAGATGTAAACCGCCGCCATCGGAGAAGGTCGATGCCCTGACCACGCTCTATACGCTGCATGCCGGCGAACGTGAGGAGCTGTGCCTGTGCCTGGAGTTTTCCGGTGCGCTGCTGCTGACGGACGACACCGCCGCACGCGTGGCTGCGAAAACTCTCGCCATCGAGGCGCACGGAACGCTCGGCCTACTCGTGCGGGCCATTCGCCGTTGCCAGTTGAGCGAGGCAAAGGTCATCGAAGTGCTGGGGGAGATACCGGAGCGTTCCACCCTGCACATTCGTCCCGGATTATTTGGCGGAAATCATCCGGCAAGTTGCCGAGACACCGGAACTGCCACGGGAATCAACCTGATGACCAGCTTTGTCCCGTAAAACTACCAATCCCATCTCCTCGCCAGCATCGAGGCCTATTTTCAGGCCTGCCACCGCATGCCCAGTCCTTCGGTGGCGTTCATTGCCGTCACCGAAGAACGCTGGGGCCGAGGCCGGCGCCTTGCGGCCAGACTGGCGCCGGGAATCTCTTCCCGGCGCTTCATGCGGTTTGCAGCGGTGTGGCGGGCTGAAGCCCGCCCTACGGCCGGTGGGGATCGATCAGCCGTTGATCAGGTAGTGGACGAAGATGCTGCCGATGTAGCCGGCGATGATGGCCGGGGTCCACTTGAGGTGGCTGAAGAAGGTGTACATGCCGCGGGAGGTGCCCATCAGCGCCACGCCGGCGGCCGAGCCGATGGACAGCATGGTGCCGCCCACCCCGGCGGTCAGGGTCACCAGCATCCACTGGTACAGGTCCATGTCGGGGTTCATCTGCAGCACCGCGAACATTACCGGGATGTTGTCGACGATGGCCGACAGAATGCCGATGAGGATGTTGGCGGTAGTCGGCCCCAGCCCGTCATACATCGCCGCCGACGCCAGCTGCAGGTAGCCGATGTAGCCCAGGCCGCCCACCGCGAAGATCACGCCGAAGAAGAACAGCAGGGTGTCCCACTCGGAATCCTTGACGTTCTGGAACACGTCGAAACGCGATCCTTGATAGCTGAAGTACATCTTCAGGCGGTAACCGAACAGCATCAGGTAGGACAGCCCCACCATCATGCCCATGAAGGGCGGCAGGTGCAGGAACTGCTTGAAGCTCACCGCGGTGACGATGGTCGCCGCGAACAAGCCGCAGATCTGGATGGCGCCGGGCTTCAGTTCCACCACCTCGTCCTCGCCGCTGAAACTGGGCAGTTCGTCGGGGATGGCGAAGTGCATGATGGCGGCGGGAATGGCGAAGTTCACCAGGGACGGGATGAACAGCATGAAGAAATCGAAGAATTCGGCCTTGCCGTCCTGCCACACCATCAGCGTGGTGATGTCGCCGAACGGGCTGAAGGCGCCGCCGGCGTTGGCCGCGCTGACCAGATTGATGAAGCCCAGCGCCACGAACCTCGGACTGCCGTGTCCCACCGCCATGACCACGGCGCCCACCAGCAGCGCGGAGGTCAGGTTGTCGGCCACCGAGGACAGGAAGAAGGTGATGATGCCGGTGATCCAGAACAGCTTGCGGTAGCCGAAGCGGCGATTGATCAGCCAGGCCCGCAGCGCCTCGAACACATTGCGCTCGGCCATGGCGTTGATGTAGGTCATGGCCACCAGCAGGAACAGCATCAGTTCGGCGAATTCGCCCAGGTTGTATTCGAACGCCCTGTGTACGGTGTCCGATGGCAGGCCGGCGGAGCTGGCCATGTAGGCCACCTGGCCCCAGATGATGCCGGCCGCCAGGATGACCGGCTTGGACTTCCGCAGATGGGTGAATTCCTCCGCCATCACGAAGGCATAGGCGATGATGAAGATGAGCACGCAGTAGATGCCGCGGTGGGTGCCGGTCAGCCCCAATACCTCGATCTCTTCGGCGAGCGCCAGCCCCGGTACCGCCAGCAGCAGGGATAACAATGCAAGTGCGCGTATCAAAGCGAATTCCTCTCTTGTAGGGATTGTGGGGAACCGGCCGTCCGCTCGGGAACCCGCTGTTCCGGGAACGACATGGCCTGCGCGAAATCAAACGGCGATTATAGAGAGATTGCTCGCCGGAACGAAACCCGATCGGCCGCGGAGCCGCCAAACGGGGACGCCGGGTAACCCCCGCCGCCGATTTTGATTTACAATGCCGGACCCGCTTGCCGGCTCCGGTGCCCGGAACTCCCGCTCAACCGCCGAACCGCACGATTCCCGGCGCTTTGTCGACCGCCGGCAAAAACAGCATCAACTCCAAGGGATCATGTACCAGTACGACCAATTCGACCAAACCCTGGTGGAAGAGCGAGTCGCCCAGTTCCGCGACCAGACCCGCCGCTTCCTGGCAGGCGCGCTGACCGAAGACCAGTTCCGGCCGCTGCGGCTGATGAACGGACTCTACATCCAGCGCCACGCCCCCATGCTGCGGGTGGCCATTCCCTACGGACTGCTGGCGTCGCGCCAGCTGCGCAAACTGGCGGAGATCGCCACCCGCTACGACCGCGGCTACGGCCACTTCACCACCCGCCAGAACATCCAGTACAACTGGCCGACCCTGGAGTCGGTGCCGGATATCCTGGCGGAACTGGCCAGCGTGCAGATGCATGCCATCCAGACCAGCGGCAACTGCATCCGCAACGTCACCTCCGACCATCTGGCCGGCGTGACCCCCGATGAGCTGGAAGACCCCAGGCCCTACTGCGAAATCATCCGGCAGTGGTCCACCCTCCACCCGGAGTTCGCCTTCCTGCCGCGCAAGTTCAAAATCGCCGTGAGCGGTGCCGCCAGGGACCGCGCCGCCACCCAGGTGCACGACATCGGCCTGCAGCTGGTGCGCAATGACAACGGCGAAATCGGCTTCGAGGTGCTGGTGGGCGGCGGCCTCGGCCGCACCCCCATGATCGGCCAGACCGTCCGGCCGTTCCTGGAGAAGCGCCACCTTCTGTCCTACCTGGAAGCCATCCTGCGGGTCTACAACCTGCACGGCCGGCGCGACAACAAGTACAAGGCCAGGGTGAAGATTTTGCTGAAGGAGACCGGCGCCGAGGAATTCACCCGCCAGGTGGAAGCGGAATGGGCGCACATCCGTGACGGCATGGAGCTGGATTCCGCGGAGATCGAACGGGTCAGCCGCCAGTTCGCCCCGCCCGCCTACGAAGCCGCCGCCGCAGCGCCTGCAACCAGCGACGATCCGGCATTTGCCGCCTGGTACCGCCGCAACACGGCGGCCCACAAGGTGGCCGGCTACCGGGTGGTGTTCGTGTCCCTGAAGCCGTCCGGCATCGCCCCCGGCGACATGACCGCGGCCCAGATGGAAGCCGTCGCCGATCTGGCCGACCGCTACAGCTTCGGCGAAATCCGGGTCACCCACACCCAGAACCTGGTGCTGGCGGACGTGCGCGAGTCTGACCTGGCCGCACTGTGGCAGGCGCTGGCGTCGCTCGGCCTGGCGACGCCCAACATCGGCACCGCCACCGACATGATCTGCTGCCCCGGCCTGGATTTCTGCTCGTTGGCCAATGCCAGTTCCATCCCCATCGCGCTGGAGATTCAGCAGCGTCTGGAAGACTTCGACTATTTGTTCGACCTGGGCGACATCCGCATCAACCTGTCGGGCTGCATGAACGGCTGCGGCCACCACACCGTGGGCCACATCGGCATCCTGGGCGTCGACAAGAAGGGCGAGGAATGGTACCAGCTGACCCTGGGCGGATCGTCCGCCAACGACGCCAGCCTGGGCGAACGGCTCGGACCGGCCCTGGCGAAAGACCAGGTCGCCGGCGCCGTTGAACAAATCCTCTCGACCTACGTCCGGTTGCGGGAAGCCGGGGAGAGCTTCCTCGACACCGTGCGCCGCACCGGCATCGAGCCCTTTCAGGAGACGGTCTATGCAAGTCATTAGAGACGGCCACCTCGTCGCCGACCACTGGCAACACCTGGACGACGACTCCCCTGCAGGCGCCGGTCCCTGCACCGTGTCCTGCCGGCGCTGGCTGGCCGAGCGCGGCGCCTTGGCGGACCACGGGTCCGCGATCGGCATCCGCCTCACGGGCGATGACGACATCGCCGCCATCGCCGCCGACCTGGCCGGTTTCGCGCTGGTCGTCATCGAGTTCCCCGCCATGGCCGACGGACGCGGCTTCAGCCTGGCCCGGTTGCTGCGGGACCGCTACGGCTACCGCGGCGAGCTCCGTGCGCGCGGCCTGTTCATCCGCGACCAGGTGTTTTTCCTCAGCCGGGTCGGGGTCAACGCCTTCGAATGCGGCGTGGGTTCCGATCCCGAGGAACTGCTGGCCGCACTGGGCGAGTTCTCGGTGAAATACCAGGCCTCGGCCGACGAAGCCCAGCCGATTTACCGGAAACACTCGCGCTCCGCCTGACCTCCCCGCCGCCGATCCCCTCCCATGAAAGCGCTGCTGCAGAAGCTGATACCCATCGTGTGCGCGGCCGCCCAGCAGGAGCTGGTGCCGCGCTTTGCCGAGGCACGCCGCAGCTACAAGGCCGACGGCAGCATCGTCACCGAGGCCGACCTGGCGATGCAGGGCCGGGTGACCGAGGAACTGGCGGCACTGACGCCGGGCTACCGCCTGGTGGGCGAGGAAATGCCGGAACAGGAACAACAGGCGCTGCTGAAAGACAGCGGCGGCGAACTGTGGTGCCTCGATCCGCTCGACGGCACCAGCAACTTCGCCTCGGGCATCCCGTTCTTCGCGGTATCCCTGGCCTTGCTGGTCAACCGCAAGCCGGTGCTGGGGCTGGTCTACGATCCGCTACGCGACGAATGCTTCACCGCCGTCGCCGGCCGGGGCGCCTCCCTCAACGGCCAGCCGCTGCATTGCCGCAAGGCCGAACTGCCGTTGCGGCGCGCCATGGCGGTGGTGGACCTCAAGCGGCTGGGGGGCATGGCCGGGGTCATCGCGGTCAACCCGCCTTACGCCTCCCAGCGCAATTTCGGCTCGGTCGCCCTCGACTGGGCCTGGCTGGCCGCCAACCGCTTCCACGTCTATCTGCACGGGCTGCAAAAACCTTGGGATTATGCGGCGGGAGCGCTCATCCTGGCGGAAGCCGGCGGTTTTTCGGAAACCTTGGAAGGCCAGCCGATCTTCGGACCGGAACTGAAGGCACGTTCGGTGGTGGCGGCCTCCGACGCCGACCTGTACGCCGACTGGAAGGCCTGGCTGGCATTGCACCGGCCGCTGAACTGACCCGCCACGGAACCCCGCAAACGCTACCGCCCGCAGCGCAGCGAAGTCCCTTGATTTTTCGCGACATGACTGCGCCACCGCGGTTTCGAACCACTTCGAAATTGGCGCCGGCGGATGTAAAATGCGCGTCCCGCCGTGCTTGCCATGCGCCACCTCCGAATCCGGCCCCGACCGCTCGGAGCGATGCGAAGCTCCCGGGAAACGAATACCGGCCGCGCCCGTCGCTCCGCTCAGGGATTAGCCCAGCCGACTCAGCACGGATGGCGAGGCGCTCATACCCATGGCCCGAACCCGGCAGTTCGAATCGCAAACGGGGCCTTGGCCGGCCCACTGCGGCAGGGTGCCGATCCGGCATCCCCCCGGCGGCGTGCCCCGCACCACCAACCGTACGAAGCAGGATAATTAGAAATGACTTTCGTAGTGACCGAAAACTGCATTAAGTGCAAATATACCGACTGCGTCGACGTGTGCCCCGTCGACTGCTTCCATGAAGGCCCCAACTTCCTGGTGATCGATCCCGACGAGTGCATCGACTGCACCCTGTGCGAACCGGAGTGTCCGGCCAAGGCCATCTACTCGGAAGACGAGGTGCCGGCCCACATGGCGCAGTTCATCCAGCTCAATGCCGAGCTGTCCAAGACCTGGCCCAGCATCACCGAGGTCAAACCGGCCCTGCCCGACGCCGACCAGTGGAAGGACAAGCCGGGCAAGGCTGACCTGCTGGAGCGCTGACCAGCCCACGGCCCGGTCGCGCCCTCCGACCCGGCCGGTTCCACCACGATGCGCAGCCTGCGACTCGCCCGCGGCGCGGCGCAGTACCGGAACACCTATGAAGCTGCAGCAGCTGCGATACATCTGGGAGATCGCCCAGCACGGGCTGAACGTTTCGGTGACCGCCGACAGCCTCTACACCTCCCAGCCGGGCGTCAGCAAACAGGTGCGGATGCTGGAAGCGGAACTCGGGACCCCGATCTTTGCGCGCAACGGCAAGCAGCTCACGGAAATCACCGCGGCTGGGGAACAGATCATCGCCATCGCCGGCGAGATCCTGGAGAAGACCCAGGACATCCGCAACATCGCCCAGGAACACAGGGACAACCGGATCGGCGCGCTGACCCTGGCCACCACCCATACCCAGGCGCGCTACGCGCTGCCGCAGGTCATCGCGACCTTCATGCAACGCTATCCGGGCATCAAGCTCAGCATCCACCAGGGCACCCCCACCCAGATCTCCGAGCTGGCCTCCCGCGGCACCGCCGACATGGCCATCGCCACCGAAACCCAGGACCCCCACGAGAATCTGGTGATGCTGCCCTGCTACCGCTGGAACCGCTGCGTGCTGGTACCGCGGGAACATCCGCTGACCCGGCTGGAACGGCTAACCCTGAAGGAGGTGGCGTCCCACCCCATCGTCACCTACGTGTTCGGCTTCACCGGCCGGTCCCAGCTGGACCGGGCCTTCGGCGAAGCCGGCCTGCATCCGCAGATCGCCCTCACCGCGGTGGACGCCGATGTCATCAAGACCTATGTGAGGCTGGGCCTGGGCGTTGGCATCGTCGCCCGAATGGCCTACGATCCGGTGGCCGACAGCGATCTGGTGGCGCTCGATGCCGGCCACTTGTTCGGTGCCAGCGTCACCAAGATCGGCATGCGGCGGGACATGTTCGTACGGGGATTCATGTACGACTTCATCGGCCTGTTCGCGCCGCACCTGACCCGGTCCCTGGTGGAACAAGCCATGGCGTTGCGGGACCGGCGCGACGTCGAGCAGCTGTTCGGCAACATCGAGCTGCCGGTCCGCTGAAGACGGCACAACCGCACGGACGCAAACCCGCGTCCGGATCATCGAGGAGCCCCCATGGCCAGCCCCAATCCGCACGAACCCCGCATCCCCCACCACGACCCCTACCAGGCCATGGTGATGCAGTGCGTCGCCTACCGCGACGGCCATCGCATGGGGGAAGTGCAGCTGGAACAGATCAAGGAGCTGCTCAGCAAGCAGAACACCTTCGTATGGCTGGGCCTGCGCGAGCCGAACCACACCCTGCTGGACAAGATTCAGACGGAATTCGGCCTGCACGAACTGGCCATCGAGGACACCCGCTCGGCCCATCAGCGGCCCAAGCTGGAGGAGTACGGCGACTCGCTGTTCCTGGTGCTGCAGACCGCCCAGATCTACCAGGGCGGCGTGCGGCTGGGGGAAACCCATTTGTTCATCGGTGCCAAGTTCCTGGTCACGGTGCGCCACGGTTCCTCGGTCAGCTACCACCGGGTGCGCGAGCGCTGCGAGACCATGCCGCACAATCTGGCGAAGGGAGCGGGGTTCGCGCTCTATGCGCTGATGGACTTCATCGTCGACAACTACGTGCCGGTGGTGGATACCCTGGAAGACCGGCTGGAGCGGCTGGAAGCCGACATCTTCCGCCACCAGCTGAACCGGGAAACCCTGGAACAGCTGTACGAGCTGAAGCGGGAGCTGCTGGTGATCCGCAACGCCACCGCGCCGCTGCTGGACATCTGCACCCAGCTGATGCGGTTCCACGAGGACATCATCCCGCGCGAGATCGAGTTCTACTTCCGCGACATCTACGACCACGTGCGCCGCATCAACCAGTCCATCAACGGCATGCTGGAAATGCTCACGGCCGCCATGCAGGTCCATCTGGCCCTGGTCACCGTGGGCCAGAACGAGGTCGTCAAGCGCCTGGCCGGCTGGGGTGCCATCCTCGCCATCCCCACCATGCTGTTCAGCCTCTACGGCATGAACTTCAAGCACATGCCGGAACTGGACGTTCCTTTGGCCTATCCGCTGCTGCTGGGCGGGGTGGTGCTGTTCTGCTCGGTGATCTTCTGGCGGCTGCGGAAATCCGGCTGGCTGTGACCGGTCCCGAGCGGCTGATCCGGTTCAGCCGGGTCGTCAGCCTGAGCCATCCCATCGAACCGCGGATGCCGCACTGGCCCGGCGATCCGCCGATGGAATTTTCGGTCTGGGCCGAGTGGGAGCGGGACGGCTATTTCCTGCGCCGCTTCGCCGTGGGGGAACACGGCGGCACCCACGTCAACGCGCCGTTGAGCTTTCACCCGGAAGGCGAAGCCATCGACCGCATGGTGCCGGAAACCTGGGTGGTGCCCGCTGTCGTCATCGATATCTGCAGACAGGCTGAGGCCGATGCCGATCACCGGCTGAGCCTGGCCGACGTGGAAGACTGGGAAGCACGCCACGGGGCAGTGCCCGCCGGCAGCTGCGTGCTGCTCCGGACCGGATGGAGCCGGTTCTGGCACGATGGGGAGGCCTACCTCAACCTGGATGATCAAGGCAGACCCCGCTACCCCGGATACTCGCCGGAAGCGGCCCGTTACCTGCTGGAGACCCGCGCCGCCGCGGGCCTCGGCACCGATACGCCGGGCGTCGATGCCGGCCTGGACGGCGCGTTCTCCATCAACCGGCTGGTGCTGGAACGGCCGCGCATCGTCCTGGAAAACCTCGCCAACCTGGACCGGCTGCCGGCGGTGGGCGCCACCCTGGTCATCGGCGTGCTGGCGCTGAAAGGCGGCAGCGGCTCGCCCGCGGCGGTGACGGCGCTGCTGCCATAAACCGAAGGTACCGGGTTGCCAGTTCGCCCCGTCGCTTACGGACCGGCCACATCATCACCCGGTTCCGGCGGACCCGACGGACTCGCGGCCAACCAGGCATCGAATGCCGCAAGATTCCCACGTGCCATCCGCTCACGAAAATAGGCCTCGGTCTTGAGCGCCGAAACTTTCTCGGCAATGGCGGTGACAAAAAACTGGTTCATGGACACGTTTTCTTCTTCCGCCACCTGACGGGCGTACGCGAACAACGATTCCGGAACCCGCAAGGCGTAATTGGCCATCAAGGATTCTCCTCTTGTAACTGCCGGAAAAATGCTCCGGGCGGAAGCACCGCAAGCCCAAATCGATCAGCCACGGCAAAATCAGCCACATTCAGAGTGACCAGGGCATCCGCACGTCCATTCAATGCCGTTTCCAACACCATTTCGTCGGCCGGATCACGGGTTTGCGGACGCCACAGATAAAACAAGTGCACCGGCTCCATCAGCAAACACAGTGCATCCAAAAACTCCGCAGTCATTTTCGTTGTTCGGCCACCCCGGTCGAGGTGTTCGGGCCGGTTCAGCACCGCTTCGTACTCCAGCATCAATGGGACCGAAGCCAAAGCAACGAACTCTCCCCGTCTGAGCGACTCCAGGATCCGGAAGGAGGCTCCCAAACGACTGCGCGAAGCTGCGACCAAGATATTGGTATCCAAAACAACCCGCCACTTGCTCATATCTTATACGATATCATTCCTCGCCTAAGCGTCAAGCCGGCCATTGTCAGCTGCCTGCTCAAGGGGCCGCCTCGATAGTGCTTCCCCGTCTGGACTCTCCGGACTGATCGGCAATACTGTTAAATTGAGCCCCTCTCCCCGCGGGGAGAGCGAAGCGAGGGGGCGGAGCCGGTTAATGGGGTGAGGGCCGAGGCGCCTCGTGCTTGCGTCGAACTCATTAGAACTTTGGCCGCTTTGGCCCTCACCCTGCCATCTCCCGCGGGGAGAGGTGTTCCATATTTCAACACCATTGTGCCATCCCGTCGGCTGGAGAAAAAATCGCAACCGGACCGACGCGCTATTTCAAGCGCGCCAATTCGGCAACGGCGGCAGAGTAATCCTTCCGGTTCTTTTCGGAACGATCCACCACCTGCGTCCGATAAAAATCTGACCTGACCCGGGTGTTTTTGCAGCGGCACCAACGCCCGATCTGAAACCCCGCCTGGCAGACCCATTTGCGCGAAGCGGCGGGTCTGGGCACCGACACACCGGGCTGGACCGGCTGCCGGCCATCGGGCCACGCGGGTGATCGGCATCCTGGCCCTGGATGGCGGCAGCGGTTCGCCTGCTGCGGTGACGGCACTGGTGCCGTGACCACACAGGCCATCGCGCCGGCAACGCCCCGAAGCGGTTTCCGCCCGCGCAGGTGGGACTTCAACCCCGAACCAGCCCTGGAAACCGAGGTCCCAAGCCCGGTTCGATCCCGTCCCTATTCTGCCGCTCCCGCAGCCTTCGCGGAGCTGTCCGTCTTCCCGGCGACAACCTTGAGCAATTCCATTTCATAGATCAACACCGCGCCCGGCCCTACCGTCGGCGGCGCGCCGTTGTCGCCGTATCCCTGGTCCGGCGGCACCACCACCTGCCACTTGGAACCGGCCGGCATGTGCTTGAGCGCCTGCGCCAATCCCGGTATCAGGGAATCGAGCTTGACCGCGGCAGGCTGGCCGGTGGTGGTATCGACGAACACGGTGCCGTCGATCAGGCTGCCCTTGTATGCGATCTCCACGCTGTCGCGCTTCTTCGGCTTGGCGCCGCTGCCGGCGGCCAGCACCTTGTACTGCACCCCGCTCTTCAGGGTCTTGACATCAGGCAGCGTCTTGTTTTGGTTGAGATACGCCATGCCCAGATGCAGGTTGTTGACCTTCGCCTGTTTCCACGCCCGACCTTGCTGGTTCTTGATGTCCAGGGCAGCGGCCGCAGGCTCGGTGTTCAAGATGGGCTCCGGCGCACGCTCGCGCTGGCCCTTCATGGGGCGAGCCAGAGGCTGGATCGCATCGGCGCAAGCGGCGCCGCTCAATCCCAGAGACGCCGACAGGACCACCGCCGCACAGGCGGAGCGAGCCCGGCTTAGGATACGGAACAGAGGTGACATACAAGACATGAGGATTCCTCGGATGGAAAGTTGGAGTGATTTTCCGCCGCCGGGCCGATGCCGAATTGCATCGGCCCGGCGGCGGGGATATGGATAGGCTAGGAACGCAGGATTAACACAAGATTATCGGGCTTCGGGTCATCAGGGCGTCAACCAGTCGGTCTCGGCCGACAGCTCCTTACCCTCGGCATTGGCGAAGCGAACGATATACGCCCCCTTGGAGGCAAACCGTTGGCCTTGCGCCAGGCCGAGCCGCGGATAAATCGTGGTGCTCTCGCGCTTGGCGAAGACGTGCTCGGCGCGCCCCGGCATCGGCCTCGGCATGCGCTTGATCTGCTGCGTGTTGATGCGCTCCAGCGCCGACTGCGCCCCGCCGCGCAGCTGGTGCTTGGCGACCGACATCTCGCGCGCTTCGTCCTCGGCCTTGGAACTCTCGCGCAGACTCAGCATGCTCTCGGCGCGTTCGAGCAGGTAATCCCGGTGCACGTTGTCGAGCATGTCCATCAGGGTCTCTCCCAGGTAGGACATGGCGAAGAACACCTCCGACTGCATCACCTCGTCGACCAGGGGCAATTTCCGGATGCTGAGCCAATTGTGAAAGTACATCAAACCGGTGCCGCGCTTGTCCGGCAGCTGATAAGGGTAGATCAGGCGCGCCCGTTGCTTCCAAGCGGCCGGCAACGGCGCCCCTTCGCCGTTCGCCATGTACCCGGACAGATAGATCTCTCCGGGCGGCGGCGGCAGCTCGGCCAGCAGCGCCAGCTCGGCCGGCTTGAGCCACAGCATCAAGGCATCCTTCTTGCCGAGCTTGGCAACGGCCCGGCGCAGTGCCGCGGAATCGCCGGCAGCCACGACCCGCTCTTCCAGCTTGGGCGGGCGCTTGACGCCGGCAAGACGGCTGCGCAAAGCCTGGGCGCCGCCCTGTCCGACCGGTTCGCCGCCATGGACCTGGATGATACGTGCGGGACGCGTTTTTGCCCCTTCCAGGGACTTGCTCAACACGTCCGCTTCCAGCGCCACCCCGCGCGAGAAATATACGGAATAGAAATCGCCGGCCGCCCGTCCAGGCGGCAGATCGACGCTGGGGAACCAGCAGGCCACCCGCTGCCTTTCGCAGAACTCGTGCACCGGCTCCCAGGTGCCGTCTCCCAGGCCGGAAACCAGCGCGAACACGGGCTGCTCGCGGTATTTGTCTTCCAGCTGCTTGGCCCAGCTGTCCGGAGGACCCTGCAGTTCCCACACCGACAGATCCCAGCGGCGTTCGGTGCGCAGCATCATCTCCGCCGCACTCATGGTGCGCTGGCCGTGGGCGACCACGCTGCCATTCTTTTGGCCCACCGCCGCCCTGATGGTGTCGATGAAGGCCTTGCGCCGCGCATCATCGACCTCCGGTGTGATGACCGTGGCGAAACGGATCAGATTGCGGTCGACTCCCGGCGACCATTCCGCCGACAGGGAACGCAGATAGGCCGCGAGCCCCGCGACTTCGTTGTCGGTCAGCACGTAGCGCGGCATGATGGGCCCCAGCTCGCTGCCGTTGACCTGGCGGCCACCGCGCATCGCGTCGGCGAAGCTGGCCAGGCTGAAGGGTTCGTGGCGCTGGTTGAACTTCTTCAGGTTACGCGCGTTCATGGACACCAGCGCGCGCGGATCGTCGGAGAAGATGAAGCGGCCGGCGATGGGCTGAACCTGATCGACCCCTTCCACGGCTCCCAGGCCGCTGCGCCGGTGACAGGGCACACAGGCCACCGCGGCCCCCTCCGCTTCGACTCCGCCAAAACGCAGGCCGACGATTTTCTTGCCTTGTTCGCCGATGCCCTCCAGATAGATGCGGCGGCCCAGTTCGATCTGTTCGGGCGTGCCGGCGGGAATGTGCATCTGCTGCATGCCGGGCGGCGCCTCGATGACCTCGGCCGCGGCGCGCGCTGCAGCCGGAGCAGCCGCCGGGGCGGTGACCGCCGGCCGCGCCGGCACGGGCTCCGCTGCGGCGAGGCGGCCCAGACTCAGGCACGCCAGCGCCAGCACGATCAGGCGATTCCGGGGCATGAGCTTGCTCACTTGATGCCGACGAGTTCGACTTCGAACACCAGCGTCTCGTTGGGACCGATGGCTTCGCCCACACCGCGATCGCCGTAAGCAAGCCCTTGCGGGATCACGATCTGCCATTTCGAACCCACCGGCATCTGCTTGAGCGCCTCCCGCCAGCCCATGATGGTCTGGGTCATGTGCAGGGTCGCGGTCTTGTCTTCCGGGGTCGCGTCGAATTCGGTCCCGTCCAGCTTGGTTCCGCGGTATTTCACTTCCACCTTGTCGGTTTCCAGCGGTTTCTTGCCGTCACCCGCCTTGATCACCTTGTACATCACCCCGTTGGGCAGCGACTGCACCCCCTCCTTCTTTTTGAATTCGGCCAGGAACTCCTCGCCGCGCTTGCGGTTCTTTTGCGCCAAGTCCTGCCGATTGGCCGCCATGGCGCGCCGCAGTTGGGTCTGCAGCTCGTTCATCGTATTCATGATTTCCTTGTCGTCCATCTGCAGCTTGGCGCCGGCCGCGGCGTCGCGCATCCCATGGATCATCGCTTCCAGATCGAAGGGAACGTTGTTCTTGTTGAAGTTGCGGATGGTGCTCACACCCGAGGCATAGCTGATCTTGGCCTTGCTGTCCTTCAACTCCACCGGCGCGGCGGCTGCCGCCGGCTTCTCCTTGGCCGCGGGCTTGGCGCCGGATTCGGCAGCCCAGAGCCCCGGAATCAGTGCGAGGAGCAAAACGCTGTATTTGTTCATGTCGATGAAATCTCCAGATATGAAAAAAGATAAACCAGGTCGGCAACAGTGTAGGCCGGGTTGCTATAAAACTACTCCACCAGAGGACAGCCGTTCACCGCATCCTTCATCCCGCACAGCAGCAAGGCGATATCCACGTTGCTCCGATGCGCCCGCAAGCGGCGGGCGAGCCGCACTCCCAGGGCGTAGCTGCGGCGGTCCTGTTCGGTGACGATTTCGGTGACTTCGATGCCCGGCAGGGCTGTTTCATAAAGCTTCGGGTTCATGGGCGGAATTCGGTCAAGATTCAAGGAAACCGTTCCCTCGTCGTCATCTGCACGGTGAGTCCGGCAGCGATTGACGCCCGACCGGACCGGCGGTGTTTTTGGATTGGGCCGGAGCACCGGCACAGGCCAAAAACCCCCAAAAGAGCCGGCGGGGTTGCCGCCGGATCGAGTTCCTCTTCCCCCTTCCCTGGATGGCTGGATCGGCGATGCCTTGCCGACCCAACATTCGCGGGGGACGTCGGGTTGCGACGGAGCCGCAACCCGAGCTACGTCTTACTGAGCGGTCACGGCCGTACCGGTACGCCATTGCGAAGCACCGCGCACGTTCACCGCACGGATCTGGAACTGGTATTGCCGGCCAGCCGTCGCACCGTTGTAGGTGTAGGCGGTGGCATTTGCACCGATCGCCAGGTCAGCGTTGCTCCAGGCCGTGTAGACGCCACCCACTGGCCGGCTGCGGACCTGCAGTTCGTAGCGGGCGTTGTTGTTGGCTGCGTCGGCCCACTGCAGGTTGAATACACCACCGGCAGCCGCTGCGGTCAGCAACGAAGCCGGACGGGGCGGGACCACACTCAGATCCACACGCTGGCGGGCGGTGACTGCACCGACCGTGGCGCCATCCAGAGCGGCGACGGTGAAGTCGTACTGAGCCTGCGCACCGGGGATGGTCACCAGGGCGCTCATGGCACCGCCCGCACCGTAGGTGAGGGCCGTCATGCTGGCCGGGTTCACCGTGGCGTAGGCACCGCCGTTGGTCCGCATCTGGATGCGGAACCCGGTTTCACCCACCGAAGTGTCGGTCCAACGCAGTTCCACCATGGTGGCATCGGCCAGGCGACCCGTGTAAGCGGTCGGCAGAGCCAGTTGTGCCGGGGTATGGACCGGGCCCATCACCGTGGTGGCGGTACCGTTCAGGCCCGTGGCGACCAGGGTGTAGGTGTAGTCCATGCTCGGCATGGCGGCGTTATCCACAAAGCTGGTGGCAGAGCCAGCCAGGGTGGTGGTCACGCCGTCATTGCGGGTCACGGTGATGTTGGTCAGCGGACCTTGCACCGGGATGCTCCAGTTCAGCGTCACCGAGTAGGAGGTGCGGCTGATTGCTCCGGCCACCAGCGCCGCCGGAGCGGTGATACCGGTTGCCGTATCGGTCGCTGTTCCAGCCGCCCCCACCACTTCCACCGTGTAGGTGTAGCTGGAGTTGGGCACCAGGCCAACATCGGTGAAGCTGTTGACACCGGACAGACCGCTGGCCACCGCCACACCGTTACGCAGCACGTTGACCGTGGTGACGTTCGGGTTGCTGTTGGTCCAGTTCAGGGTAACGCTGTTGCTGGTGGTCACCGGGGCGCCGATCACCGCGGACACCGGCAGGGTGGTAGCGGAGGCGGTCGCATCGGCTGTACCGTTGGCACCCGTCACGGTCACCGTGTAGGTGTAGGCGGTGTTAGCAGCCACCGCAGCGTCGGTCGCGGTGTTGCCCACCACCGCGATCGCGGCGCCATCGTTGCGGGTCACCGTCACGGTGGAAACACCCGGGTTGGCGTTGCTCCAGCTCAGAGCCACGCTGCTGGCCGTGGCCGTGGCAGCCAGGCCATTCACCGCAGCCGGCGCCGTGGTGGCGGAAGCCGGGCTGCTGTCGGCGGGAGTACCGCCGGCCGCTGCGGTCACGCGGACCACATAGTTGTAAGCGGTGTTGGAGGCGACTGTGGTGTCGGTCCACGCCGTAGCACTACCGGTGGCATCGCTGAACACCGAGACCCCGGCACGCAGCACTTCGACGTTGCTCAGACCGCCGCCAACCGGCAGGGTCCAGCTCAGTGTCACGCTGCTGGCGCTCACCGCGCCCACGGTCAGGCCGGTGGCAGCAATGGCACCGGTGGCGGTCGAGACGGTCGACACCGCGTCGGTCTGGCCGGCCGCCGACACCGTGACGGTGTAGGTGTAGGCCGTGGCCGGAGTCACCGTGTTGTCGACAAACCCAGAGGCAGTGAACACGCCGTCCGCCGTCACATCGACTCCATTCCGCAACACGCTGACCGTGTAGGCGCCCTGGTTGGCATTGTTCCAGCTCAGAGTCACGTCGCTGGTGGTCGGAGTGGCGCTGAGGGCGGACACGGGCGCCAGCGGAGTGACGACATCGGGCACCACGTTGGAATCGGTCACCCCGGCACCGTTGACGGCCGCCACCTTGTACGCGTAGGTCACATTGGGCAGCGCGCTAACATCGGTGTAGGACACGGAATCTGCCGGCAACGCCGCTTCGATGTTGGTCCAGTTGGTGCCGCCATCGACGCTGCGGAAGACCTGGTAGGTCGCCTCGTTGGTGGCATTGTCGGTCCAGGTCAGGCCTACGGAAGTGGGACCGTTGACCGTGGCTGACAGGCCGGTCGGAGCGGCGGGCAGGGTGTAGACGTTGGTCATCAGCTGCACTTCACCCGAAACGCCGTTGCCGTTCTGGGCAACCGCCACGACCTTGTAGGCGTAGTTGGTGCCCTCGGCTGCCGTCGCATCGGTATAGGTCCCGATGTTGGCGACCGCCTGTCCGACCGTTGCGAAACCGCCGGCCACACCGCCAACCACCGGGGCACGCTGGATGTCGAACCGGAACTCGCTACTGGCGTTATCGACCCAGGTCAGTTCCACGCCGGCCGGAGTGGAAACCGCACCGGTCGTCGCATTTGCCAGCGGGTCTAACGTCGGGGCAACCGCAGCGGCTTCCTTGGCATCGAACTTCACAGGGCGCATGAAGTCGTTCTCTTCGTGGCCCAGGATGTGGCAATGCCAAACGTATTCCCACTTGAAGTCATCCGGCTTGTTGGTGACGACCGCCGGGTTGCCGGTGGCGGCATCGACCTGGGTGAAGCCGAAGGGCGAACCCTCAGGCTGGGTCGGGTCGAGCAGGCGCTGGCTGTTGGGCAGACCGAAGCCCGGCAGTTTCGGCTTCTTGGCGCGCACCGCGACGATGACGTCTTCCAGCGGGTTCATCTTGACGGTTTCCTTCCAGCCGAGTTCGTTGGCTGCCGGCGGCGAGATGAAGCCGTCCCAGCCCACGCGGTTGATGACCTGGACGTTGAGCAGGTGGAAATGCACCGGGTGGGTGTCTACGCCGTTGTGGGTGAACTTCCAAATCTGGGTCTCGCCGTCCTCGAATCCTTCCGTGGCCGGGTCGATATAGGCCAGCGGAATGGTGGTCTGGGTCAAGGCGCTGGTGAAGGGGATTTCCACCGCACCGATGGAGTTCAGACGGCCGTAGGTGGCGTCGAACAACTCATGTACCGCCTTGGTCTTGACCAGGGCGCTACCCATGGGCCTACCGTCCGGGTTGACGGTTGCATCCATATCGACGAAGGCCGTAGCCCCGACACCACCTCCATTGTTCAGGGAAATGTTGGGGAGACTCACATAGCCGGTACCGAAGCTGACCATGGTCACGTCGAACACCGAGCCGGTGGGCAGGGCCGCCGCGCCGGTACCGTTGCCCTTGAAGGTAACGGCGACGCCAGGCACGCCGGCGACCACGGTCATGTCGGTGTAACCACCACCGCCGGCGCTACCCAGGTTTAACACCGTACCATCGGCGTTGTAGCTGATGGGGTTGAGCGGATCGGGAGCGACCAGCTTGACGTGGCCTACCCCCGCCACCAGGGTGGCGCGGGCACGGGTCGTGCTGAGGGCGCCAGCATAGGGCAGTCCGATGGTCACGGTGGGCAGGCGGTCATAACCGCGGCCAGGATTTCCACCCAGAGCCGGATCGAAAGAGATGCCCGTCACTTTGTTGGTCACGTCGTCGATGAGGGGTACACCGACAGCCTGGATGCCGATTTCACCATCCTGAGGCGCGGAAACGAGCACGGTCGGGGGCGCGGCATTGCTGTAGCCGCTGCCGCCGTTGGTGATGGTCGCACCGACCGCCGCCAGGCTGGCGGTGGCGGTGGCACCGGTGCCGCCGCCGCGCTGGGCGACGATGGACACGGCCGGTGGCACGGTGTAGCCGGTGCCGGGGTTGGTGACGGTGATGTTGGAGATCTTCAAGGTCGCCGTGGCCGAAGCGCCGGTACCGGGACAACCAGCACCAGCGGCACACGTCGTGGAAGCGTCGAAGACGACATCCGGTGCACTGGTGTAGCCACTACCCGGATTGGTCACCACCACGCTGTTCCACAATCCCGGCGCACCCGGCTGGAACTTGAAAGCGGGTTCCTTCAGCGAGCCGACATAGATGCTGGAATAGGCGCCGCCTGAGACGTTGGAGCTGACGTTGTCGGTCCAGGTTTCGCCGAAGGCACTGTTATAGACCGACTGGCCGACCACCGGACGTTCCTGGGACAGGGCGTAGGCCTTGGGCAGTTCGGCTTCCAGGGTGGCGATATGCGCGGCGTCCATGGAGAAATCGCCATCCTGTGCCAAATATTCGGCCGTGGCGCGCACCTTGATCTGCATGAAGGTGCGGGTGTTGGGGCCATAGCCCCGTAGGGTGTCTTCGGCACCGCCTTCGGGAGACTGATCGCCCACCTCGGTGAAGTAGTCGTTGCGCGGATCGCCTGCAGGCACCGGAGCCGGGGCGTCGTTGTAGACGATCAGGGTCTTGCCGGCGTACTGGCTGAAGTCCACCACCACATCGGCCCGTTCCGCCGGCCCCAGGTAGAGGGCATCGGTCAGCACGTTCAGCACCGTGATACGGCCCTTGTCGTACTGGAAGTTGATGGGGGTCGGCTCGATGGGAGCCACCTTGGGCAGCAGGCCGCCTTCGCTGGCGATCTGGTACAGGGTGGGGCCGGCGCTATCGGCGCTGGGCACGCCACCGGCGCGGTTGTCCGTGGGCCAGGTTTCGGGCGTGCAGTAGCCGGTCACGGCACCCGTGCCATCGGTGATCGGCTGCGGACGCAGGACACCTGCGGCACAGGCGGTCAGGCCGTTGGTGGCGTTCGGCACCATGGCGGGCTGCATCTTCACTTCGGTCAGTCGAGTCTCGCCAGTGACCGGGTCGGTGAAAGACTGGGCCGAATCGGCCACGAACATGTTGAAAGTCATCATGCGGTCGTTGGCCGCGTTGAGGATGCGCAACCGGTAGCTGGTGGGGTCGACGGTCACCGTCGGATAGGCCACGCCATTGACCACGGCGGTGTCCTGCCAGGCCTCGGGGGTGGTGGTGACGTCGTTGTATTGGCCGGTAGGCAGTTCATAGAGAGCAGGGAACACGGGCCAGAAGTAGGGGCCATAGTGCCAACGACCGACTGCGTTCCAGTTGTTCAACTGCGCCGGGTCCTGCACGGTCTCGTAGACGTGGGGGAACCACAAGTCCCCGGGCTTGCCCCAGGCCGTGGTATTCCAGCGCGCGTCCTGCAGGGCGATGTCCTCGGGCACGAAAGTCTTGTCTTGCAGCACCAGCGGCATCCAGCGGGTGGGCAATGCCTTGGCGATGTTGGTATCAACACCGTTGCGGGTCACCGTGCCACCATTGGTCAGGGCGGCATCGACATCGTCGGTGAGGATATAGGGTGCCGCTTCACCGGCATAGACGTTGAGGCGGGTGATACCGGCGGAGTGGTCGTGATAGAACATCAACCGCGCCGACTGCTCGTTGGGGAAATAGAAGGTCATGGCGCCGGGGCCCGGATCGGGCATGTCGGGCACATTCACGGCGGAAGCGCCGCGCAGATAGCTGGGCAAATAGGTCTCGTCGACCACCTGGTCGGCCATGGTGACGATGGTATCAGCCGGATTTTTCACAGACTCGCCGGCCGGGGCAATCCACTGGTGCGGGGTGCCGTCGGAGATCCAGGGGGTGTCGCCGCCGTGCAGGTGGATGGTAGCGCGGTTCTGCCCGTACATGGTCATGCCATCGGGACCGAAGCCGGCACCCATCAGTGAGGGATCGACCGGAATGAACAGGTCGCCGTTGCGGGCGGTCACATTGACCTTCTCGTACAAAGTTCCGTCAGTAGGAGCCGGGCCATCGACATTGGCACTGCCGACCGGCAGCAGGTTGTAGAACTTGTAACGAACCGGCACGCCCTTGGTAGCAATGATGGCCGGGCCCAGGTAGTCGGGCTTCTGCACCGCCAGGGCCGGTTTCATCACCGGGGCGCCGGTGTTGTCGAACTTGAGGGTGCCGTCGGCGTTGGTGTCCTGGATCTGGATGGCGGTGCCATCGGGATAGGTCAGCTGCACCGCCGCAGCCTTGATGGCATCGGACATGGTGTTGGTCACCAGCTGCACGTAGCCGCGCAGGGTGGTGGAGTGGGCCAGGTCGGAGTGCATCTTGGTCTTGTACTCGACCACGGCGATTTCGTAGTAGTCGTCCACGCCATCACCGGGCATGCCGGCTTGCGGGGCCTTCCACTTCTCGGGAGTGGCAACCGCCATGGTGCGGCTGGTGCCGTCGGCCATGGTGGAGACCACGCCCGGCAGCGGCAGCGGATCGACGAACTTGCGCAGGGCCTTGCCGGAGCTGGTCAGGCGTGTGTCATCCGCAGCGGGGTAGAGGCCGGGCAGAAGGGTTTCAACATGCGCTTTCAGATTGGGGTCCAGCAATTGGCGGGTACCGGACGGGCTGTTGGCAAAAAAGGTTTCGATTGCCTGCTCGGTGCCGTCCGACATGGTCGCCCAGCCGTAGCCCACGTTGGCCTGGGCAGTCTGCTGCGAGCCCAAACCGGCGCCCACCGCCAAGGCCATACTGACCGCCGACGAGAGTGTTTTCTTTCGCATAAGGGGATATCTCCGCTTGGAATATTTGAGTTTGGAATAGGCTCCCCACCGGGGGCGGTTCGCCTTCACCGTTACTGCACATTCTGGTGACGGGATGCGGAGTCCACTTTCCGTGCCAAGCGACATATCGCTGTTTATTTTACGATTTTCCACGCTATCTCTTTATCGAGAATTAGACGCGACGAAACGTCGCAAGCACGTCCAATTAATGACTTAGCGGAATCCCTGGAAACTATATCTGGGTATTAGGATGAATTCGTATTCCCTATCGGCAGCCGGTTTCGTTCCGCGATCGTGATGGCATATATTCGTATTGCCCATGTAAAGAGGCCTTTACACCGCGCTTTCACATTGGCCTCGATTAGCCCCTACATTCCCCTTAAGTGACGATGAATGAGGCCATACGGTTCTGATGCGATACGGCATCGCGCATACCCATTCAACCTCTACTCCCATATCCATCAACACGTTGCCAATTCCAACAGCAGTGTCTAATTTTCCGACAGCTGGACGGGGGCGAACTTTCGGATCAGAGGCGGTCGCCTTGGGTCGCCATCTCCGGACGGAGCGACCCCGGTACCTGGGGAGAAAGGCTGTTGAGCAGATCCGAGGAGCCGCGCGGGGCTGCTGGAGCCCGATGCCGATTCGTTAAAGCGCGCAATCGCCAAGTTGCACCGTCGTCCTGCTTGCCTGGGCCAGGCGCCAACGAAGGGCGCGCGTAAAGCGACTTATCGACAAGAAAGAAGGTGTTGGGCGAGCAGCCTCCGGCCTCGGAAATCCGGGCGGGGCTTATAGGCGGTAGAGAGCCGGAGGGGCGTACAGTGCCGAATGGGCGGGCTTAACCATTCGCCCTGAGCCTATTGAAGGGTGAGGGCCGCGGAGCCCAATGCTTGGATCAGTCCGACTCGGCAAGCCGGGCCGGCGCGGCCCGATCCGGTCACCCGTACACCAGCATGATGCCCGCGCCCTGCAGGTATCCGGTCTCCTGCTCCAGATCGGCGGCGGTCAGGGGATGGTCGGCGAGCCAGTCGGAGGGGAAACGCAGCTGGATGCAATTGGCCGTCAGGGTCATGCCAATGGGCGGCGGCGGCTCCACCTGGCGGCTGCGGTTCAGCAGCACGGCCAGCCGCAGCACCAAGGCCATGGACTTGGCGGCCTCGTTCCAGGGCGCCGCCAGATCGCGGAACAGCTTGACCGGGAACTTGCGGCGGTGGGCCCGCACCAGGGTGGCCAGCAGGGTCTGGTCCTGGCGCGAGAAGCCCGGCAGGTCGGCGTTCTCGATGATGTAGCCGCTGTGCTTGTGGTAGCCGCTGTGGGCGATGTCCAGGCCGATCTCGTGCAGATCGGCGGCCCACTCCAGCCATTGGCCGGCGTTTTCGATCTTGCCGCATGGCAGGAAGCTGACCTGGGCCAGCAGGTCCTTGGCCGTGGCCTTGATCCGCGCGGCGTGCTCCAGATCCACGTGGTAGCGGGTGGCCATGGCGGTGACCGTGCGATCGCGGATGTCCTGGTGATTGATGCGGCCCAGCAGGTCATGCAGCAGCCCTTCCCGCAACGCCCCGTCGGCCACCCGCATGTGCTGGATGTTCAAGCTCTTGAACGTCGCCGCGAGGATGGCGACGCCGCCCGGCAGGATGGGCTTGCGGTCGGGGCTCAGTTCCGGCAGCGCCAGCTTGTCGCTGTGGCCGGCGGCCAGCAGCGCGTCCACCAGCCGGTTCAGGCCTTCCGGGGTGATGCCGGCCTTGCTCCAGCCGCTGGTCAGCAGCAGCTTCTCCACCGTCCGCAGGGTGCCCGAGGCCCCCACGGCCTCGTCCCACTGCCCGGCGCGGAAACTCTTCTGCATCGGCTCCAGCTCCATCTCAGCCGCGATCACCGCCCGCCGGAACCGTTTGGCGGAGATCTTGCCGTCGGGGAAGTGGTGGAGACTCAGGGTGACGCAGCCCATGTGCAGGCTTTCCTTGCGCAGCGGCACCCTATCGACGCCGATGATGTATTCGGTGCTGCCGCCGCCGATGTCCATCACCATGCGGCGCTTGCCGTCGGTGGCCAGGCTGTGGGCGACGCCGGCGTAGATCAAGCGGGCTTCCTCGATGCCGGCGATGACCTCGATGGGATGTCCCAGGGCGGCTTCCGCCAGTTGCAGGAACTGGTTGGCGTTGCGCGCCACCCGCAGGGTGTTGGTGCCCACCGCCCTGACGCTGCCGGGCGGCATGTCCTTGAGCCTTTGGCCGAACCGCTGCAGGCAATCGATGGCCTTCTGCTGCGCCTCCAGCGTCAGGTGCTTGGCCGGAGTCAATCCGGCCGCCAGCCTCACCATTTCCCGCAGACGGTCGACGATGACCAATTCGCCCTTGCGCAGATGGGCCACCACCATGTGGAAGCTGTTGGAGCCTAAGTCGATGGCGGCGACGATTTCGGGGGCTTGTTCGTACACGGGAGGACTTTACGGTTCGGGGAAGAAGGAGGGAGGGCGGGTCTGCTAAGATGCGCGACCAGTCATTCTAACCCGTCAACTCCGGCATCCGTACCGTCGCATGACCGCCCTGTCGCTCCGCAGCCTGCGCAAGGTCTACAAGAACGGCTTCGAAGCCCTCGTGGGCATCGACCTCGACGTCCAGCCCGGCGACTTCTTCGCCCTGCTGGGTCCCAACGGTGCCGGCAAGTCCACCACCATCGGCATCGTCAGCTCTCTGGTCAACAAGACCTCCGGAACCGTCAGCGTCTACGGCCACGACCTCGACCGCCGGCGCGAGGCGGCCAAGCGCTGCATCGGCCTGGTGCCCCAGGAGATCAACTTCAACCAGTTCGAGCAGGTGGAAAACATCGTGGTCAACCAGGCCGGCTACTACGGCATTCCGCGCCGGGAAGCCAAACGCAACGCCGCCCGCTGCCTGGAGCAGCTGGACTTGTGGGAGCGCCGCGACGAGGTTTCCCGCAACCTGTCCGGCGGCATGAAGCGGCGGCTGATGATCGCCCGCGCCCTGGTCCACTCGCCGCGCCTCTTGATCCTGGACGAACCCACGGCGGGCGTCGACATCGAAATCCGCCGCTCCATGTGGGAGTTCCTCCGCACCATCAACCGCCAGGGCACCACCATCATCCTCACCACCCACTACCTGGAGGAGGCCGAGAATTTGTGCAGGAACATCGCCATCATCGACCACGGCCGCATCGTCGAGCACAGCGACATGGCCACCCTGCTGGGCAAGCTCACCGTGGCCGACTTCATCCTGGAACTGAAGCGGCCGGTCACGGCCCTGCCGGAACTGGCCGGCTACCGGCTGGAACGGCTGGATGAGCGCACCCTCAAGGCCGGGGTGCCCACCGAACTGGGCATCAGCGGCCTGTTCCGGGGCTTGAGCGAGGCCGGCATCGAAGTCGCCGGGCTGCGCAACGCCTCCAACCGCCTGGAACAATTATTCATGGGGCTGGTGGAAAGCCGCCGCCCCGCCCGATCGGAACACTTCACGCCATGAGCCATTCGGTCGCCTTCCGCACCATCCTCTACAAGGAAATCCACCGCTTCGTCCGCATCTGGCCGCAGACCCTGCTGCCGCCGGTGGTGACCACCTCGCTGTATTTCCTGATCTTCGGCACTCTGATCGGCGGCCGCATCGGCCCCATGGGAGGCTTTCCCTACCTCGCCTACATCGTGCCCGGCGTGGTGCTGATGGCGGTCATCACCAACGCCTACGGCAACGTGGTGTCCTCCTTCTATTCCACCAAGTTCCAGCGCCACATCGAGGAATTGCTGATCGCGCCGGTCCCCAACCGGGTGATCCTGGCGGGCTATGTGGCCGGCGGCATCGCCCGCGGCTTGGCGGTGGGCGGGGTGGTGCTGGGCATTTCGGCCTGCTTCCACCCCATCCACATGGCTCACCCGGAAGTGGTGGCGGCGGTGTTCCTGCTGACCGCGACCCTGTTTTCCCTGGCCGGCTTCCTCAACGCGCTGTTCGCCAACAACTTCGACGACATCTCCATCATCCCCAACTTCGTGCTGACGCCCTTGGTCTACTTGGGCGGGGTGTTCTATTCCATCGACCTGCTGCCCGGCCTCTGGCGCTATGTCTCCCTGGCCAATCCCATCCTCTACATGATCAACGCGTTCCGCTACGGCTTCTTGGGAATTTCCGACGTCGACCTGATCCAGGCCTTCGCCATCATCGGCGGCTTCATCGTGGTACTGGCGGGGTGGGCGCTGCTGTTGCTGCATCGCGGCACGGGATTGAAGTCGTAGGCCGGGCCAGAGCGCAGCGTTGCCCGGCTATGCGTCGGGCACGATGGGGCCGTGCCCGACCTACCACGGCTGCATCGCGGCACAGGCTGAAGTCGTAGGTCGGGCCAGAGCGCGGCGCGGCGCGGCTATGCGTCGGGCACGATGGGGCCGTGCCCGACCTACCACGGCTGCATCGCGGCACGGGATTGAAGTCATAGGCCGGGCCAGAGCGCGGCGCGGCGCGGCTATGCGTCGGGCACGATGGGGCCGTGCCCGACCTACCACGGCTGCATCGCGGCACGGGATTGAAGTCATAGGCCGGGCCAGAGCGCGGCGCGGCGCGGCTATGCGTCGGGCACGATGGGGCCGTGCCCGACCTACCACGGCTGCATCGCGGCACGGGATTGAAGTCGTAGGCCGGGCCAGAGCGCGGCGCGGCGCGGCGAAGCATCCGATCGCGGCAGCAGTTACCGCACCTCCCATTCCCCGTCTTCTCCCCGGCAAGCGGTCCGGCTCATCAAATCGCGCTTGCCGCCATATTTCATCTGGGTCGTGAAGTCGCGGCAGTCGCGGCCTTGCACCCGATAGCTGCGCAGCGGCGTCAGCAGGTAGTCGACCCGTGACTGTGGATTGGCCCAACGCACCGCGTTGCGGTCGGGGGTGAAGTCCAACACGCGGCCGGTGCAATAGCGGTCGGCGGGATCCATGCTGCGGCCGATCTGCTCGCCGACGATGACGCCCAGGAGGGTGCCCGCCACCGCGCCGACGATGGTTCCCGCCTCGCTCCCCTGCCCCACCTGCGAACCCACCACCCCGCCCAGGGCGCCGCCGGCGGCTCCGCCCAGCACCTTGGCCACGGTGTGGCTGTCGCAGCGCCCGCCCTTGACGCCGTAGTCGTCGTATTCGCGGCGCACCGGACGCGCCCGCGGCTCGACCCAAACCGGCTCGTCATCGTCCTCCACCTGCCGCTTCCGGTGATGCTGGCCACCGTCGTGGCTGCGGTGATGTCCATGCTTGGCGCGATGGCCATGGGCCGGGGCGTGGCGCGGTGGATCGGCAGACGCAGCCGGGCTCAGCAACATTCCAAGGAGCAGCGCGCTGACGGCAGTGTAGATACGCGGAACGGAATTCATACGGGCGACTCGTGGACTGACAACGGCGCGGCGATTGTAGCAGGGCCGCAGCGGATGGCGGTGGTCTCGGTGATCTCATCAAGGCGGACCCGCGGGTGTCCGATTTGCCGGGGCCGGCCTCGCGGGTCTATCTTCTGTCGGTGTCGACAGCGGTATGCTCCATGGAAACGCATCGGCATTCCGGAAGTATTGTCGGCAACGGAGAATCGGCGAGAACTGAACCAGCACCGGAACACTTCCATGAACAGGCTCGCTTATTTCTTTCGGCTGTTTGTGCCGGTTGCCTTGCTGCTGATCGCCGGCGCCTGGCTGTATGCAAACCGGGAGGTCGATAGTCAAATCAAACAACTGTGCGCCAGGGACGAGGCCCGTGTCCGGGTAGGAACCGCAACTTTGCTCGGCAAGCTTGGATCGCTCGACAGCGACCTGGTTTTTCTGGCTTCGCACAGTACGACCAGTTTGGCCGTAAATCTCCCCTCGCCCGAGAATATCGCCGCACTGGCTGATAATTTCATGACCTTTTCGGCCAGCAAGGCCATTTATGACCAAATTCGCTGGATCGATGAAACCGGCATGGAGAGGGTAAGGGTTGATGTTCGACAAGGATCGCCTGTCAGGGTTGTCGATGCGCAGCTGCAAGACAAGAGCAAGCGCTATTACTTCACCGAAACCATCAAGCTCAATCCCGGCGAGGTATTTACTTCACCGCTCGACCTCAACATCGAACACGATCAAATCGAGGTGCCTTTCAAGCCGATGCTTCGCATCGCGACTCCGGTCGCCAATCACCGCGGCCAAAACCGTGGCATCGTTATTCTCAACTATCTAGGCAGCGACCTCTTTCAGGCATTTACCCTGGCGACCGGGGAAACCGATGCGCATGCCATGGTGGTCAACAGCGCGGGTTATTGGCTGAAGAGCGACAACCCTGCCGATGAATGGGGCTTCATGATCAATCGCCCCGAGCTCAACTTGGCGGTACGTTCGCCGGCCGTGTGGCAGCGGATTCGCGATTCCGACCAGGGCCAATTGGAACTGGATGATGGTTTATGGACTTGGGAAACCATTTACCCGTCGAATCACGGCAGAAAATCCGACCGATCCGTTTCCAATGCATCCGTCAGCGATTTTTGGAAGATTACTTCCCAGGTTCCTACCGATACACTCAATACCCTCCGCATGGCCATTTGGGTGAAGGCCGCCGGAATTGTGAGCCTGTTGCTCGGCCTGTATGGTTTGGGAAGCTGGAAACTTGCAAACATGTGGCGTACACAAGCCGCCTTGCAGCTCAAGTACAAAACCGTTGCGGATTTTACCTACGTCTGGGAAACCTGGATCGATCCGGCAGGACACTACCTGTATTGTTCTCCTTCCTGCGCCCGCATGACCGGGTATTCAGCGCAAGCGTTCTTGGCCGATCCCAATCTCTTGGCAGAAATTGCCCACCCCGCTGATCTTGCAAGTATCGAGGCTCACCTGCAGCGCAGCGGCGATGTCGAGAACGTGTGCGAACTGGCGTTTCGCATCGTGCGGACCGATGGCGAAATACGCTGGGTGGAACATGCCTGCCAGCCCGTGTTCGATGACAAGGGTGCCTACCTGGGGCGACGGGCCTCCAACCGAGACATTACCGACCGCAAACAAGCAGAAACGGCGCTACGCACATCCCATGAGCAAATGTATTCACTGCTCAACTCAATGGCCGAAGGCGCCTATGGCGTCGATACCGATGGTAATTGCCGGTTTGTCAACCGATCGTTCCTGCGGATTCTAGGGTACGAGAATGCCGACGCGATCATCGGCAAACCGATCCACGACCTCATCCATCATTCCTACCCCGACGGCAGGCCCTATCCAGCCGCCGAATGCCGGATGTATGCCGCGTATCGCCACGCCGAGGAAATCCATGTCACCGATGAAGTGTTTTGGCGCAAGGATGGCACGGCCGTCCCGGTGGAATACCGATCACATCCCATCGTATCCGATGGTGTCGTGACAGGCGCCATCGCCACCTTCGTCGACATCGCCGACCGCCGGCGGGCGATAGAGGCGCTGAAGGAGAGCGAAACCAAGTTTCGCACCCTTTTCGAATCCGCCGGCGATGCCATATTCCTCATGGATCAGGAAATCTTCATTCACTGCAACCCCAAGACCCTGGCGATGTTCGGGTGTAGCCGAGAGCAAATCATCGGGCAACCTCCTTATCGGTTTTCCCCTGAGTTGCAGCCGGACGGCAGGAGGTCCGTGGACAAGGCCAAGGAGAAGATCGAGGCGGCCTTTAGCGGTCGACCACAGTTTTTCGAGTGGACGCACTGCCGCTACGACGGCACCCCATTCGATGCTGAGGTTTCATTGAACACCTTCGTGACCGGGGGCAAACCATTCCTGCAGGCGATCGTTCGCGATATCAGCGAACGCAAACTGGCCGAACATCAGCTCCGTATTGCTGCTACCGTCTTCGAAGCCCAGGAAGGCATGATGGTGACCGATGCCGATCACGTTATCTTGCGGGTGAATAAGGCCTTTACCAACATCACCGGCTATTCGGCCGACGAAGCGGTTGGCAAGACTCCATTCTTTTTGAAATCGGACCGACAGAATCAACAATTCTATGATGCCATGTGGGAAAACATCGATCGTACCGGTGCCTGGGAAGGCGAAATCTGGAATCGGCGCAAGAATGGTGAAACCTACGCGCAATATCTCACGATCACGGCGGTAAAAGACCAAAACGGCATCGTTACCCAATATGTGGGGACATTCGCCGATATCACGCTGAAAAAGAAGGCGGCCGAGGAAATCGAACATCTGGCGTTCTACGATCCGCTCACCCACCTTCCCAACCGGCGGCTATTTCAAGAACGTTTGAGGCAGGCACTCACTTCAAGTCTTCGCACCGGAAAGACGGGCGTTCTGTTCTTCATCGACCTGGATAATTTTAAAGAGATCAATGATACCCTCGGTCACGACATGGGGGACTTGCTGTTGCAGCAGGTCAGCGATCGACTGAATACCTGTGTCCGTGGCGACGATACCGTGGCTCGATTAGGCGGCGATGAATTTGTGGTCATGCTGGAAGACCTCAGCGAAGAGCAAGCGGAAGCAATCAAGCAAGCTGAAACGATCGCAAATAAAATTCTTGCCCTAATCAATCAGCCGTTCAATCTGGCCCATCACGATTACAGCTGCACTCCCAGCATTGGCGCGACCCTGTTCAAAGGCTACCAACGGTCCATGGAGGAACTGCTGAAGCAGGCCGATATTGCCATGTATCAAGCCAAGAATGCAGGACGCAATGCCTTCTGCTTCTTTGAACCGTGAATACACGACCGTGACCGGGGTCAAACCGAAAAACTTGTATGACTCTGCACGTCAGCCGCGATTGATGCGGCAGGAATCCGGGACTACGTGGAGCACAGGGTGAAACTTACGCGCTCCACCGCATCCGGCCGATGGCCCCAATGCCGCCATTCTAAGGAGGGGCTTGGCGCACCGGGAGAATGAGGCTGGGTGAGGGCCAAGGAGCTGATATTTCGATGCGTTCGTCGCAAGCATTGCGCACTCCAGGCCCTCCCCCCTGCCCAATGGTGTTGAATCAATCCCCTCTCCCTCTGGGAGAGAGGTTGGGGTGAGGGTCTTAGCGCCACGGGCTTGCGACGAACTCATTGAATCATTGGGCGCTTCACCCCTCACCCTGCCCTCTCACAGAGGGAGAGGGTTCCCTATTTCAACAGCATTGCCCCCCTCTCCCGCAGAGAGAGGGGGCATCGGCTCACGATGATTTGATGTTGACCTTGGGCATCCATCCGCTCTTGCCGGCGCATTCGCCATCCTTGACGGTCACGCGGACGAAGCTGATGTAGTTGACGGTCTGTTCTTCCTCGACGGTCGCGGTGGTGCCGGCGACCACATTGCGGCAGATGATGGTGTCGTCCTCCTCGTCGGCGGCGGAACCGAGCTTGCCGGGCGCATTGACCAGGATGGTATTGCCGATGTTGGGGCTTTGAATGGTGACGGTCTGGCCGGCGCTGACCACCGCGGTCTTGTAAGGTTTCGGGTCTTCGCCACCGCCGCTCATCATCATCGCCAGGATCACCACCACCACGGCGCCGCCAGCGGCGTACATCGCCTTGGGATTGGTCTTCAGGGTTTCCAGGAGCCCACTAACGGGAGACTTTGCATTGTTTTCGTCGGACATTGGGTTTATTACCTCCTCATTATTATGTTTTCCCCCGGAGCTAGACCGGAGGAGCGAACGCACGTTACCACGTTGCCGTATCGATGCAAACCGGAATCTCGATGGCCGTGAAAGCGGGGTCGCGGCGCGCCGGAGCGAACACGCCGGCCGGGCCGAAGCCCGGCCGGCATCGGGTTAGACCGCGATGGGGCTGGCTTGAGCCGGATCGAAAAAACCGCCGATTTCCGGTGCCCTGAAATCGAACTTGAGGGCCAGCGGCTCGCCGGCTATTCCCAAGAGGGTCCGCAGCGCCCGGTGGACATGGGCGGTCTGGAGCCGGACCCCGTTGGCGTCCTCCAGCAGGGTGTCCGGATGGATGTTCACCTTTTGGTGCTCGGGACCGCTCAGTCCCACCACCCGGTTGGTCCAGGGCTGGTTGTTCATCATGATGACGGAACTTCCCAGGGACCAATGATCCTTGCCGTCGTTGGCGTTGTAATAGGGGGTGCGGCCGACGTCGGAGGTCACGTGCACCACCAGCCGGTCGGCGATCCCCATCTCCTCCGCCTTGGTCCAGAGATAATCCAGGGTGCGGGTCAGCTCCGTCAGGCTGGCTGCATGGTTCACGTCGTGGGCCGAATGGGTGTCGAAGCCGCCCCTGACCCCGAGGCTGGCGGTCACGCAAATGCCCGACTTGATCGCCACCAGGATGCGATGGACTGTGCTGATCTTGGCATCGCTGCCGCCTTTCAGGTCCAGGGTGTCGATGGTGGCCGGCAGGGCCGCGGCCAGCTGGTCCATCAACCCGCGGCTGGTGCGCGCCTCCTCCAGCTCGTTCAGCTTGCGCAGGGTATAGGGCAGCGCGGCCGGGGCCGACCGCAGCAACTCCAGCCGTTCCCGGCGGTATTTTTCGATGATGGAAATATCGCTCTGGCGGAAGAACAGCCGGGTGGCATCCTTTTGGTTAGGGTTGGCCAGCTGGCGCATCTGAGTGTCGGAGGGCACCCGCGTAAACGGCTGGACGCCCTGGTTGGCGGTCTCGCCGCCGTCGATCAGCCAAGGCATCGGCAAGCCGGCACCCTTGACGGCCGCGAACAGTGCGTTGGTCATGGGCAGACCGGACAACGAACCGGTGTTCTGGGTCAGGGAGGCTGCGTCGTGGCCGTTGGTCTGCAGGTCGATGCCGTTGATCACCAGCATGCGCTGGTAATGCTTGGCGAAGAACTCGGCGTTCTCCGCCATCGGCGCGTAGCGGAGATTGCCGGCGCTGCCGGCTGGCGCCGTGTTGGCCCAATGATTGACAGCCGGGTTCTGGCGCGGATCGCAGAACGAGCTGTGATCCCAGCCCCCCGGCGCGAACACCGTGATGAGGGCCGGGCCGACATAGGGCTCCACCGCCGCACTCGCCTCGCGCCAGCCGAGGGCGGGCGCCGCCACGGCCAGGCCGGCACCGGCGAATCGTTTCAAGAAGTCTCGACGTTTCATCGTGTCTGTCCTCGTGGGTGGCGGCGGCTATTGATTGAGGTAGCGGAAATCGGCCATCAGATAGACCAGGACCGCGTTCCAGGCGCGCTGTCCCGGAGCCGAACCGGCGCGCGCCTCGCACTGCACGCCCAAGCCGCTGGCCTCGGCCTCGCCGTTGTTGAAGATGTCCTGGTAGAGCCTGAAGCTGCGACCGATCTCCGGATCGGTGAGGGCCAGCGACTCACCCAGCAAGCGTGCATGGAGATGCTGGAGGTTGCGCTTGATGACGGTCTGGTTGGCCTGGCGTACCGCCGCCGGCACCGCAGCCAGTTCGGCGAAGTCGCCAGCCGCCAAGATGCGCCGCTCGAAACCGGGACCGCTCCAGGCGGCGGCGACGTGATCACCGTTGGCGGCTTCCTTGTGCAGCAGTTCCAGCAGGTAGCGCTTGCCGCCCGCCAAGGTGACGGCCACCGACTGCTGGGCGGGATATTTGTCCCATTGCTGCTGCGCGGTGTAGCCGGGCACTGCCGCGATTTCCTGAAGGTCCGCTTCATCCGGCGTCGCCGCCAGCCGCAGCGAGACCCGGTCGTCGCCGGCGACCCAGAAGGTGTAGCTGCCGTCGGCCGGCGCCACCAGATAACCGCGGTAGCGCTCGCCGTAGTTGTCGCCGCGGTTGGCCGCTCCTTCCAGGGCCTGCGGATAGTCCAGGGTGTCGGGGGCCTGGGCGTAGCGCGCGCTGGCTTCCAGGTTGGAGACGCCGCTGCCGCTGACGTCGTTCCACAGGGCATGTTCGATGGACACCCCGGCTGCGTCGCCGGTGAAAGGCGCCGGATTCTCGGTGCCCTGGACAAAGGGGAACAGGGTCCGCTGCTCCGCCGCCAGGGCCAGATCGGTCCTGGCCACCTGGTTGTCGCAGACCTGGGTGTAGATCCGCGATTCCACCGCCGAAAGCATGGTGCTGGTGATGTCGGTATTGCCCTTGGTGACGTCCCGCCCCCCGTCGAAGCCGTTGTAGAGCAGCCCCAAACCGGTGGTGGCCCGGTCGAACAGCGACCGTCCGATGGTGGCCTGGGCCTTGGCGTTGAGCGCGCCCACATCCAGCAACCGGCCCTGCCCCACCTCGGCCAGTTGCTGGCGCTGGGTTTCGCTGAGGGTTCCGGTGGCCTCGTGGGCACGGAACAAGTCGCTCATCACCAGCTCCACCAGCAGGTCCTTCACCTTCAGCCCGGAGGCCTGGAATGCCGCCGCCACCGCGTCGAAGGCCCGGTCCTGCACCTGGAAGGCCGCCAGCCGCGCTTCGTAGCCGGGATCGGCGGGATTGGAGGGGGCCGCCAGCGGCGGCCGGCCGAACACGCCGGGATACCAGAACAGCACAGCGCCCTTGGCGAAACGGGGGTCCTGCACCATTACCCGTGCCGCCCACTGGAGGGCATCACCGGCCCCGTTGCCGTTGGCGGCATGGGGGATCGCCACCTCCTCCGGCGCTTTCAGCGCATAGAGCTCGTTCACCTGGACCTGACCGGTGCCACCGGCCGCGTCGGTCTTCACGTAGAGCCTGAGGTAGCGGGCCTGGAGCGCCGGCTCGATGGCGATGAACTTGGCGTCGCGGCTGGCCGCGCTGTAAGTCCCGCTGGCAGCGGTGGCCCAGTTCTGGCCGTCGTCGCTCAGCTGCACCTCGTAGTCGCCGATGTGCATGCCGTTGCCGCGGGGAACGTAGACCACGCCACCGATCCGGGTCGCCGCCCCCAGGTCCAGCGCCAGGTGTTGCGGCAGTTGGCCGGCACTGCGCCAGCCGGTGGTGACGTCGCCGTCGATGGCCTTGGGGCCGGCCTGGCTGCTGCTGTTGGCTTGTGAGCTGACTTCCGCGACGCTCCAGCCGTCCCGCGCAAAGGTCCGCTCTTCCAGCCGGCCGCGGCCGAAACCGCCCCAGCTGCCGGGCATGAAGGTCTGCTCGAAACCGGGTTCGATCATGTCCCGATACCAGCGGTCGCCGGGCCGGAACCAGGGCAGGTCCTCGGCATTGCGGTAATAGGCGTTGGACTTGTAATCCGTGGATAGTGAATCGACTCCGCGGGTCTGCAGATACTGGTTGTTGATGCCCCAGTTCTGGAAGGCGCCGGCCAGAGGTTCCATGTTGCGGTGGCACAGCAGGCAGTTGGGATTCTCCATGGTCGGCACCAGATAGTGGCCGTTCTGGGAATCGTCCACCGGCCGCTGGCCCTGGGACTCGATGTCGAAGGCCAGGAATTGCCGGTAAACCATTTTCGAGCGGTGCCGGTTGCGGTTGGTGGCGGTGGTGGGGAAGCGCGACAGCCAGGCATGGGTGCTCAGCACCCCGGCGTGGGGATAAGGCGTCGCGGCCAGTTCGGGAGTGCGGCCCGACACCGACGGAATCCGCGCCGGCACCCATTCGGTGGCCTCGCCGGTGACGAAGGGCTGCAGCAGCTCGGCCTGGTACGCCGCCGCCAGCCGCGGGTTGACCAGGGTGTAGTCGGCCCCGAGGATTTCCGAATAGGGCTTGTCGTTCTCCACGATGTGGCGCAGCAATTCCAGCGGTTCCCGGCGGGAATCGTTGAGGGTGTTGTAGTACTCGCTGGAATTGGTCTGCGACAGCTCGTTCAGCGCCGGGAAGTCGTCCCTGCTGGGGGTGCCTGCACCTGCCGTGAGGAACTGGCGGCTGCCGGTGTCGTAGACGAACTCGGCAAACCGGCTGCCCTGCATCACTCCCCGCAAGGTCTCCCGCAGCTTGGTCTCGCCCTGGGCCGCCTGGGCCAGCTCCGCGTCGGTGGGCAGCCGGCCGGCGAACAACAGCGCGGCCCGCCTTAAGGTCTGCTCGTTGTTGAGGCGGGACACGCCCTGGATCGCGCTGGGTTCGGAGGAGCCGCCGCCGTTCTGGGCATCGAGCACATAGGCGGCCAGATCGGACACGTCCTGCGCCGACAGGAAGGAGAACTGGCCCATGCCGCCCCGGTTGTTGACGATGGCGGAGGTGAGCCTTCCGCCATCGGCCCCTTTGGTGAAATCCTTGGCGGGCCCATGGCAGGATGCGCAGCCGTTGGCGCTCCACAAGCCGTCGCCGTGGGCCACCGAGGGCGAGGTCAGCACCGGCTCGCCGGCGGTGGTGACGACCTTCTTGGCACTGGGTTCGGAGCGGTTGCCCGAGCCATCCACCGCCACCACGTTATAGCCGTAGTTCTCGCCGCGGGTGAGGCCGGTATCGGTGAACAGCTCGCTGGCGCTGGAACCCACCACCTGGCCGTTGCGGAGGATTTCGTAAGAGGCGGCGGGCCGGGCGCTGCTGCCTTTCCAGCTGAGACTGACGCTGGTCTCCTGGATGTCGCCGGCGCTCAGTTCGGTCGGCACCCCGGCCGGAACGATCACGTTCACCAGGGCGGCGTCGACGCCGCCGCGGCCATTGGACACCGTGTAGCTGAAGCCGTCGCCGCCGGTGAAACCGGCCGCCGCCGTGTACCGCAGCTGCGCGGTATCGCCGCTGCCCACCAGTTCCACTGCGCCGCTGCGGGGCTGGGTGAAGGAGCGGATGCTCAGCACTCCGTCGCTGCTGTCGGTGTCGTTGGCCAGCACCTTGATGTCGACGGAATCGCCGCTGTTCAGCGTGGCGCTGTCGTCGTTGGCGGTGGGAAAGGCGCTGTCGGCGGAAGCAATGGCTTCGAGCGCCAGGTTGTCGCAATAGCCGACGCTGGTGTCGTAACCGCCGCCGTCGCCCTTGAACTTGGGATTCTTGACATGGGGCTTGGCGATGCAGCTGACCGTGGCGGATGTGCGCTTGGGGCCGGTGCGGAAGTCCACCACCACCTCCTTCCAGTCGGTGGTTGCCGTCAGCCAGGGCGATTCCGTGCCGGCGCCGTAGCCTTCCACGGCTAAGGCCATGTCGGCCTCGTTGGAGCTGGCGACCCAGCCGCGCAAGCGGTAGTCGGTATTGGGGTTCAAGCCGAACACGGTCTGGCGGATCTCGCCGCGCCGGCTGGTGCCGGTGCCCAGTTGCACCGCACCGGATCCCTGGTACACCTTGGCGGTGGTGAAGGAGGCGCCGTTCGGGTGCCAGCCGCCGATGCTGCCGTCCTCGAAACAGCCGTTGCTGAGCCACATGCCGCCGCAGCGGGCCAGCAGCGATTCGCCGCTGGCCCGGAACAAGGCGTTGATCTCCTCCGGCTCCAGGGCGCGGTCGTAGATGCGGAAGTCGTCGATCAAACCGCGGAAGGGATACTTGCCGGACGGCGTGCCGCCGATGGCCATGGCGCTGATCGCGCCCAGCGGCAGTGCCCGGTCGACCGCCTTGCGCCAGGCCTGGCCGTTGAGATAGAGGGCCATCTCGGTGGTCTCGGCGTTCTTCACCAGCACCCAGTGGTTCCATTGACCCTCGTACTGGGCCCGCGCCGCCTTGGCCCGTAGCCGGTCGGACTTGCGCCCCTGCGTCCCCGCCACCCATTGGATCATGCCGCCGGAGGTGGGCACCTGGCCCCGCAACTCGCCGGTGCCGGCGCCGTCGGCCCAGAACGCCGCGGTGCGGCGCGGCAGATGGCGGCTGTCCCCCTTGGTCCAGAACGCCACGGTCAGCTGCTTCTGCAGACCCGCCAGGACCGCCGCCGGGACGTCGACGCGGCCGATGCCGGTGAACGAGAGCGCCGAACCCGCGACGCCTTCCACCAGTTGAGGCCCGTCCACCAGGGTACCGGCCGCGGAGTGGCCGGAGACGTCCGGCACCGTGGTTCCATCGATCTGGTCGAAGCTGTAGTGCAGGATGATCCCGGCGGTCGGCGCCACAGCCCCCCCGGCCGGCATCTCCCCGGCCAAGGCAGTTCCGAGCAACCCCCAAAGGCCCAGCGTGATCGCCCACCGCTGCCAGATACGGCCGCCACCCGTTCCCGCCAAGCGGGCCACTGGGACCAACCCCTGAATCCGATGTTTCCGCATCCTCAACCCTCGCATCTGTGGTGTTATTAGCTCCGCCAACGGCGGCCGGCAACTGGTTCCGGGGGAATGTATCGGCGTCCGCCGATAAAGTTTGTGATGTGCCCGGCAGAATCTCTCACCGATCGCGAAGCCGGGCGACAACCACCAGACTCGCGTACCGCCAGGCGCGCTCGGACATCCCGGTTATACTCTTGAGCGAAACCGGTCATGCCACTCGTGCCACGACCGGTTTCCCTCACCCCGGCCCTGCCCAGGAACCTGCGGCCCATGGCCGCCTCCTTTTCCCTTCACCCTCTGGGAGAAGGTGGCCCGAAGGGCCAGATGAGGGAGAGAGGCCACTCGGTTCCAGGGCACAATACACGGGCCATGGGGCCGAGTGGTCTCTCCCGGAGGAAGAGGGAGACCCAGGTATTCGCTTCGCGACTTTCATGGTAACGGTCTTCCCTGCCGTCTATGGCAGCCACTATTATGCCTATGATTCCGGACCGATCCAGAGTTTGCCTCCGTGCCGCCTTCACCGGGGCGGCCGCGAGTTGGACCTGCCGCTGTCTCGCGGTGCTGCTGCTGCAGTATCCGGGACTGTCGACCACCCAGGCCGCCATCAGCTACGTCAATAAGTCCACCGCAACCAGTGCCAGCGGAACCGGTAGCGCCGGTGGAATCCGCTACGTGGACTCGGGCGAGGAGGATAGCGAAGACAACGGCAGCATCCGGCTGAAACTCCCGGAGTCGCTCGCCGCCAACGATCTCGTCATCTGCCTGGTGGAATCCCGCGATAATGTCACCCCCTCCGTGTCCGCCAGCGGCTGGACCCGGCTCTACTCCCAGTCGACCGGCTCCGCCTCCCAATCCTCGCTGTTCTACAAATGGGCCGGGGCCGGCGATGCCGGCAGCAAGATCACCCTCACCCACACCGGCGGCGGCGGCATCGTCGCCCGCTGTTCGGCATTTCGCGGCGTCAGCACGACCACGCCCTTCGATGTCGCAGATGCGGGAGCTTCCTCACCCGCCGACGACACCGTGGAAACCGGTGCCATCGCCGGAGGAACCAGCGGCCGACTGCTGCTGTTCGCCGCCCACATGGCCGACGACCACCAGCGCATGAGCATCACCACGACGGGCGGCCAGACCTGGTCGCGCGCTTTCTTCAGTGACGACGGTTCGGGGTCGGGGTCGGTCCGTGGCATGGCGCTGGGGCTCCATTACGCCACGCAGGCGCCGGCGACCGCCATCGGTCCTCTGGCGGGAACGGTCGACTACGACGAACATTCGGGTGCCGCGGTGAGTTACGGCGCCTTGCTGGCACTGCGGCCGGGGACCAGTTCCGGCTCCACCGGGGCGGGCCTGACCATCGCCGTCCCGGCCGGGACCGTCGCCGGCGACGCCATGGTCGCAGCCATCGCGGTGCGCCCCTACCGCGGCTCCCGGCGCGCCTTCAGCATTGCAACGCCGGCCGGATGGAGCCGCATCCGCAGCGTACAGCAAAGCTCATCCACCGCCTCCCAGTTGGCCCTGTATCTGCGCATCGCCAGTGCCGGCGAACCCGCCAGCCACAGCTGGTGGTTCGTCGGCAGCCATCGCGGTGCCGCCGGGGCGATCGCCAGCTTTCGCGGGGTCGACCCCAACGATCCCATCGACGCCGAAAACGGCGCGGCCACCGAAGCAACCGGCAGCGGCGCGGGAACGGTCAAGTCGAGAACCCATACCGCGCCGGCCGTCACAACCACCAGCGCCTACGCCGCCCTGGTGGCAAGCTTCGCCTATCCGCGCGCTTACGCCTCCAACTTCGCCGACACCTGGACGCCACCCGCAGCCATGACCGAAATCGTCGATGCGGGCATCCGCTCCGGAGAATCCGGAGAATCGCTGGAACTGGCCTGGGCGACCCAGGCCGTACCGGCCACCGTGCGCGGCAAGGCAGCGACCGCCAGGGCCGACGCCGACCGCGGCACCGCCCACATGCTGGCCCTGCGCCCCTATGTCGCGCCGAACCTGGATCACATCCGTATCGAACACGACGGCAACGCCGTGACCTGCGCGCGCGAGCCGGTCACCATCAGGGCCTGCGCCGATGCCGGCTGTACCACCCCCTACACACCTGCGGTTGCGCTGACCCTGTCCCCCGCCGGCTGGTGGAGCGCCCTGACCGGCGGCAGCCAGACCAACATCGTCGGATTCAGCGGCGGCTCGGCGGTCTATTACCTGGCCAAATCCACCAGCGGCACGGTCACCCTGGACGCCGGCGGCATCTCCCCGGCGCCGGTCAATCCCAGCCCGATCCAGTGCATCAACAGTGGCGGCTCGCCGGCATGCGCCCTGAACTTCGGATCGGCGCAGCTGCTCATCTCACCGATCCCGACCCAGACCGCCGGCGTCGCCTCGGCGGCCATCAGCTTGCAGGCGGTCACCGGCACCTCCGGCGGCGGCACCACCTGCACCGGCATCAGCGGCAACAACACCCTCGACCTGGCCTTCCAGTGTATCGATCCGGACAGTTGCGCCGGGCGCCAGCTGACGGTCAACTCGACCGCCATCGCAGCCAATGGGGCCGGGGCGGTCACCGCCTGGACCCCGGTGACGCTGAATTTCGGTTCCAACTCCACCGCCAGCTTCACCCTCAACTACCCCGATGCCGGCAAACTGATGCTGGCAGCCCGCTATCCCTCCGGCGACGGCAGCGGCGCCGCCGGTCCGAGCAATCCCTTTGTGGTCCTGCCTTTTGAGCTCACCATCGGCAACATCCGGCGCAGTTCCGACGGTTTCGCCAATCCGGCGGCGGCCACCGCCGGCGGAAGCGTCTTCGCCAAAGCGGGCGAATCCTTCTCCGCGACCGTCACGGCGGTCGCCGCCGACGGCTCGGCAACGCCCAATTTCGGCAGGGAATCGGTTCCCGAAGGGGTCGTTCTGAGCCATTCCCTGGTCGCACCGGCCGATGGATCGGCCGGAACCCTGGGGGGCACCCGGCAGATCTCCGGCGCTGCCTTCACCAGCGGGACCGCCACCGTTACCGGCCTGAACTGGGACGACGTGGGCGCCATCACCCTCCGCGCCGGCATTGCCGACGGACTCTATCTGGCGGCCGGCAACGTCACGGGGACCTCCGTCACCATCGGCCGCTTCATCCCTCATCATTTCAGCACCTCCGCGACCCCGGCCTGTCCCTCGCCGACGAGGGACCCCGATCAATACTTCACCTATTCGGGCCAGGCCTTCGCCGACGTCACCGTGAACGCCCTGGACGCCACCGAAGACACCACCCAAAACTACGACTACGACCTGGGCTTCGCCAAGACGGTGACGCTCAGCGACGGCGGCGACGCTTCCCGCCTGAGCGGCAACAGTTTTTCCAGCGAAGTCGCAGCCGGATCGGCCCTGGGAACGGCCACCACCTACACCTTCGCATCCCCGCAGTCGGCGCCCCGCCAACTCACCCTCAGGGCCACCGATACCGACAGTGTCAGTTCGGCGGGCCATGACGAGGCAACCCCCTGGATGTACAGCGGCAGGCTATACGCCGGCAACGCCACCGGTTCGGAACTGCTGCAGCTGCCCGTCCCCCTGCTGGCCCAGTATTACGATGGCAACGCCTGGGTCACCAACGTCGAAGACCAGTGCAGCAGCTTCGGCACCGGCGACCTGAGCCTGTCCAACTACACCCAGAACCTGGCCAGCGGCGAGACCACGCCATCCATCGCCAACTCGCCCCTGGCGGCAGGCGATGGGGGCCTGAGTTTCTCCGCTCCCGGCGCCGGCAACACGGGCAGCCTGGAACTGACGGTGACCGTTCCGGATTACCTGCGGTTCGATTGGGACGGTGATGCCGCAACACCCCCCGCCAACCCCGCCGCCCGCATCGTGTTCACCACCCTGACCCCGTCCGGCGCCACCGTCATCGATACCCGCGAGAACTTCTGAGCCGCCTGCTACCGGCTGATGGTGGTGCTGAGCCGCCGTTCGACGTAGCTGAAACCGTTGGCGGCGCCGGGACAGCTGCCGATTTGCGGGATGTTGCAGGCGGTGGAAACGATGTGATACAGCTTGATATTGGTGCCGTCCGGATAGGTTCCGGTGGCCGTGCAGGTGATCGTATCCACCCAACCGCCGAACCCGGCATCGGAGAATGTCAGGTTCGCGTTCGCGCAGGAGCCGTTCTGCAGGACCTGGTAAATGGCATAGTCGGTACCGGCCTTCGCCAGCTGATAGGCACGAGCGCCTTCGAGGTCCATGACCGCCGTCATCTGCTGTACGCTGGCGAGTTTCACCATGAATACCCCCAGGCTCCCCAGGACCAGCACCAGGAACAGGGCGGACAGCAGCGAAAAACCGCCGTTGCGATGGGGCTCACGGCACATTGTTCACCGCCACTTGGTGGCTGAGAGCAACACTCTCGGCCGACCCCGGCCGGGCCAGCACCAGGGTCAAAATCGCCAGGGCACGGTAATTGCCCTGTGCCAGATAGCTGAAACTGCAGTTCACGCCATCCGCCAGCAGCGCGCTGGAAGCTCCGGCAAAGCCGGTGGGCTGGCTCGCCTGCAGGGCATAGCCCCAATAGCGGGTGAGCCTCCGGCCGGTTCCGTCGCATTCATAAGTCACCGGCCCTTCGACGATATGAAACCGCCGGCCCGCCGTCGCCCCGCCGAAATGAGCGGCGGATATGAAGGTGATGTTCCCTTTCGGCAGCGACGCGGTGCCCGACGGGCTGCTGTCCTGGATGACGGCGCTGTTGTCGCCGCAATAGACGCTGGGAGAAGCGCAGCCCGGCGGCGAATTATTCGAGGAATTGGCGATCACCAGGGAACGGCCGGAATAGTCGTGGGCATTGGCGATGACGTTCCCCAGTGCGGTCATCCCGGTGCAGGAACCGGTGAAACAGCCATCGGTGGGGGCGCCGTTTTCGTAGCGTCCCGCCGCCAGAGTCGGTATCAGTTCCAGGTAGACGTTGCCTCCGGTGCTGGTGGTGCGGACGCTGTTGGGCAGGGCGCGGCGGATGTCCCGCTGCATCTTGCGCAGGGCCAGGTCCGCCACGTCGCTCAGGGCCGCCCGCTCGGAAGTCTCGAAATAGGCCTGCAGGGGCTTCTGGACGAAGGCCGCGGTGATGGCGGCGACGATGCCGGTGATCACGATCACCATGACCATCTCCACCAGGCTGAATCCCCGTTGCGCCGGGCCCATGGAGATCGGTATTCCAGCCATGCCGCCTAGCCGTTGGGGGAATGGCGGAAGCGGTAGCCGGACAGGGTGATCTGCTCGCCCTTGCCGGTCACCGTCACCTCGATGCGCAGCGCCGCGGCATTGTCGGCCAGGCCGAAACTGGCGCCGGCATCGGCAACGGCTATGGTCGCGCTGAAGTCCGGGTAACTCACGGTCTCGCCGTCGTAGTCGTTGACGTTGTCCAGCAGCGGCACGGCGCTGCGGCTCTCGCCGGCCTCCCGTCCCATGGCTTCCGGGATGGAACAAGCCGCCGTGCTGGTGGTGGAAGGGTTCTGCCAGACTGGGTCGTCCGGGTCGCACCAGCTGAACGGCTGGGCCGCCACTTCCTCCAGCAGGCCTTCGGCGATGGCGATGGCCTGTTTGCGCACCACCGGATCGGCGCTGTGAGCCGCCGTGGAACTCATTACCGAGAGGATGCCGGTCACGGCGATGCTGACCACCAGGATGAAGACGATCAGCTCGATCAGGCTGATGCCGGATTGGCTCCGGTTCTCCCGGATTCCGCTGCGCTGCATCCGGGGGCTCCGGTGCGCCGGGCTAAGGGTGGGCATAGCCGGTTTCCTGCTCGACCACGATCGGATGATTGCCGTCGCCCGAAACCGTATAGGTGATCGTGCCGAGCGCCGTTCCCGCAGCGGATACCGGCTGTCCCAGGCAGTTGAAGAAGAACTCGGTGCCATAGCCGGCATCGTGGCTCAATGCCACGTCGGCCGGGGGAACCAGGGTGTAGGCCTGGCCGCTGGCAGGATCGACCAGGGCCTGAGTGCAGGCGGAAGTGTCAGCGTTGCAGCCGTCGCCGCCGCTGTAACCGCAGTAGGTCAGCGCCAGGCCGCCGCCGGTATCCGCCAGCCGCGTCCAGCGGCGCTGGGCGATGGCGATTTTCTGGGCGTATCGCAAGGCGGCCAGGGTTTGATCGTAAAAGCCGATGACGGAATAGGTGGTGGTCTCGGTGAACCGGGGCAAGGCGACCACCGCGAGGATGCCCGCCAGGACCAGGACGGCGACCAGTTCGATCAGGGTGAAACCGGAAGAGCAGGGGCAGGCGGGGGAGCGGCACATCGTGGCGGGGACTGGGTGGTCGGCAAACCCGCCGGGGTCGTCCCGTTCCGGAAGCCGCGCCGAGCCCGCCGGGCTTCCGGAATCCCGCAGCGTGCCAGTTAGTTGGTGCACATCACCGTGGCGGCAAATCCCGCGGCAGTACCGCTGGCATGCTTCACCTTGCAGTTGGTGAGGTCGATGCCGTTGGTGCAGGTGACGGTGGCCGTGCCGGTAACCCAGCTGATGTTGGTATCCGAAGCGAGGGCACCGCCGGCCATCAACGCATTGAGCCCGGTGCAAGTCGTGGTCCCACTGGTCACGGCGACCGCCCCCGTGGAAGTCCCGCCCGCCAGCTTGTACTTGGCGTAATTGGTCTGGGTCGCCATGCCCACCGCACCGGCCACCGCCTTGGCCGATGAATCGCCGGCATCCCCGCTCAGGTCGACGAACTTGGGCAGCGCCGTGGCCGCCAGAATGCCGAGGATGACGATCACCATGACCAGCTCGATCAGAGTGAAACCGCTTTGCTTGCTCATACACTGCTCCGGGATTGAAGAAAGGGTGGAAACCTTGCCGGCGGATCGCCGCCAAGCCTTTGGTTAATAAATCTAGACGAGGATGGCCGTTCGCGCTGAACCGGTTATCGGCGTCACTGGCAATTGGTTAAGCTGGCGTTGTTGATGTATTGCGGCGGCACCGCCTGGGCGGCGCCTGCGAGGGTGACGATTTGGGCCTCCTGGTAGACCACGGTGCAGTTGAGGTTGCCGCCGCTGCCGTCGTGGTCCACGTCCGGCGCGATGCGCTGGCTGGCGCCGGCGGTGGAACTGGTGCCGGCCACCCCCGCCAGGAAATAGTCCGGCGGCTGGATGCCCGCGATCTCGGCGATCTGGGCCGCCGCCGGATAACCGTTGACGAAGCCCACCACCGTGCCCTCGACGACCACCCGCTTGCTGGCCGGCTGGAGGTTTTGCATGTCGGCCTGGGTGATGGTCTCGGTGGCGCTGAAGCCGCGCGCGATCAGCTGGGCGTGGGCCATGGCAGCCGCCGCCTTGAGCGCGGCCAGAGCGCCGTTCATCTTGGCGACCCGAGCATCGGCCTGCAGCGCGGCGAATTTGGGCGCTGCCACCGCCCCCAGGATGCCCAGGATGACGATCACGAACACCAGTTCGATGAGGGTGAAGCCGGTTTGTCGAGGGGTCATGGTAGTAGTCCGTCTATTCTGGAAAATCGGGTTCTAAGGTTGCAGCCAGCGGTACGGCTCGGCCGGGCGAATTTGCACCGTCGTCGTACCGTCCGCACCGGCCGCCGCCTGCAGCCGGAACCTGAGCATGCCGTCGCCCCGTTCGGTCCACAGATGACTGCCGAGATTGGCGCGGTAGAGCAGCTCCCTGCGACGGCGGTCGTAGCTCCAACAGCCTCGCGGCACGTCGGCTTCGCCGTCGAACGCCCCGCAATAGTCGGCCGGCTTTTGCTGCAGCCAGTCGAGCGGGTTCTCTCCGGCCAGTTCGCCCCAGCGGTAGGCCTTGTTGGCGATCGCCAGCTCGGCCATGCGCAGCTTCAGCGCGGTATCGAGGCTGCGCAGCACGGTCTCCATCTGCAGCTTCTCGGCGGCTTCCTGATAATAGTGCAGGCGCTCCAGCAGGATGACCGCCAGGATGGCGAGAATGATCGCTGCCAAACCCAGCCGAAGCAGAACGTAGCCGGTCTGCCGGCGCGCCGCAATGGCCCCAAAGGGTCGCCGCGAGCATGACAAACGCAGGCCTGAGCCGCTCACAGCCGTCGCAGGCGCCGGCGCCAATACGAGATAGCCATGACCGCCAGGAGTACAGGACCGTCGAACAGGACAACCAGCAAGAACGCGGTCATCGCGAACCCCTGGTCGGACCCATAGTTTCGGTATTCCCAGGCCACCACATCGTCCCCCCGGCCCTGCTCGTCGATTTGATTGGGGCCTTTGGAATACAGATCGAAAATCCGGTCGGCCGCGGCCGAGGGATACCGGTACACCAAGGGCTCATACCAAGCATCCTTCAAAAGCGAGGATCGCACCGAACTTCCATCCGGATGCCGCACCACCGCCAGCCCCTCCGCCGTGGATGGCACATGGCCGACCCGGGCCGAGTGCCGCAGGATCAGCAACTCCAGGTGTTCGAGTGTCGTAAAGGTATCTCTGGCCTTGCTCGAATTGGCAGACACCCAGGACGACAGCAACATCAAGGCGGCACAGATCAGCAACGACCGCTTCATCGACATCAATGATGCAGCGCCGCCTTGCCCAGGTCCCAGATGGGCAGGAACACGCCCAGGGCCAGCACCAACACCATGCCACCCACCACCAGCAGCAGGATGGGCTCGATGGCGCTGCCCAGGTTGTTCAGATCGGTGTCCACCTCGCCGTCGTAATAGCCCGCCACCTCGTCCAGCATCTCCTCCATCCGGCCGGTCTCCTCGCCCACTTCCACCATCTGCAGCACCAGCGGCGGGAACAGGCCTAGGCCTGCGGCGGTGCGGCTGATGGATTCGCCGCGTTCGATGGAGCCGCACATGCCGGCGAACAGGCTGGCCATGTAGGCGTTGTCGACCGCCCCGCCCAACAGCAGCATGGACTGCAGCAGCGGCACGCCGGACCGCATCATCATGGCGAAGGAACGGGCGAACCGGGCCAGCGAGGCCTTGACCAGGATGGGACCGACCACCGGCAGTTTCAGCTTGTGGCGGTCCCACCACAGCCGGCCCCTCTCGGTGGCGATGAAGCGCAGCCACAGCCATGCGCCCACGGCCATGGCCACCAGGATCGCCGGCCAGTAGTCGACGGTGAAACGGGAGGTGGCCAGCAGGATCTTGGTGGCCCACGGCAGTTCCGCCTTGAAGCCCGCGAACACCTTGGCGAAGGCCGGGATCACCCACAGGTTGATGACGCCCATCGCCAGCACGATGGCGATCACCACCATGGCCGGATAGCGCATGGCCGCCTTCATGCGCGAGCGGGTCTCGCGCTCCCGCTGCAGATAGCCCGCCAGCAGCAGGAAGGCCTCGTCGACCCGGCCGGAGTTCTCGCCCACCTGGATGATGCCGATCATCATGGACGAGAACACCGCCGGATGCTGGTTGAAGGCCTGGCTGAGCCCGTAGCCGGCCTCCAGGTCGCGCATCACCTGTTTCAAGGTGACGCTCAGCAAATCGTTGCGGGTGGTTTCGGCCAAGCCGTTGATGCCGCGGATCAGCGGCACGCCCGACTTGGTGAGGGTGTGCATCTGGCGGCAGAAGAACATCAGGTCGTCCAAATCCGGCTTGCGCCGGCTCCTGCGCTGGCGGGCCAGGCCGGGCGCGGCGCCGGCGGCCACCTCGCGGGTCTCGCGGATGGCGACCGGAGTGACCCCGCGGGCCTGCAGCAACCGCGCCGCGCCGGCCGGGGTATCGCTCTCCAGCACCCCTTCCACCGCCGCCCCGCCGGACTCCCTGCCCTGATAGTGGAAATGCGCCATGGCGGTCAGGCCTCGCCGCTGATCCTGAGCACTTCGGCCAGGGTGGTCACGCCCTGGTGCGCGTAGTCGAGGGCGGCCAGGGTGAAGGGCCGGAAGCCCTCGGCCCGCTGAGCCACCTCGCCGAACGCCACGGTATCGCCGCGGCGCAGGGCGTCGAGCATCTCGCGATTGGTCTCCAGCAGCTCGTACACCCCGATCCGGCCGCGGTAGCCGGTGTTGTTGCACTGTTGGCAGCCGACCCCGCGCTGGAACTTCATGCCGGCCACGCTGAGCCCCAAGGCGGATTCCACGGCGAGGCGCTCGGCCTCCTCGGGCTCGTGGGCGAAGGAGCAGTTGTCGCAGATGCGGCGTACCAGGCGCTGGGCGATGATGGCCTTGAGGGCGGCGGCCACCAGAAAGCCCTCGGCCCCCATGTCCAGCAGCCGGCTGGCGGTGGCGATGGCGCCGTTGGTGTGCAGGGTGGACATGACCAGATGGCCGGTCAGGGCAGCCCGCAGGGCGATCTCGGCGGTTTCCTGGTCGCGCATTTCGCCCACCAGCACGATGTCCGGGTCCTGCCGCAGCGCCGCCCGCAGCACGCTGGCGAAGGTCAGCCCGATGCTGGGGTGGACCTGCACCTGGTTGATCCGGGGCAGGGTGTATTCCACCGGGTCCTCGGCGGTGATGATCTTCTTCTCCGATGAATTCAGCTCGCTCAGGGCGGCATACAGGGTGGTGGTCTTGCCGCTGCCGGTGGGGCCGGTCACCAGCACCATGCCGTGGGGCAGGCGGATGTTGCGGCGGAACCGGGCCAGCAGGTCGGCCGGCATGCCCAGCTGCTCCAGGTTGACGATGCCGGCGGAGCGGTCCAGCAACCGCATCACCACCGACTCGCCGTGCTGCACCGGCAGGGTGGACAATCGCACGTCGATGCCGCGTTCCCGAACCTTGATGGAGAAGCGGCCGTCCTGCGGCACCCGGCGTTCCGAGATGTTGAGCCCCGACATCAGCTTGAGCCGGGATACCAGGGCGGCGGCGGCCCGCTTCTCCTGGATCACGTGTTCCTGCAGCACCCCGTCCACCCGCTGGCGGATCCGCAGCAGGTTTTCGTCCGGCTCGATGTGGATGTCCGACGCCCGCATCTGGATCGCGTCCTCGAACAAGGATTGCAGCAGCTTGACCACCGGCGCCTCGGTAACGTCGGCACCGCCGGCCAGAGCCGCCAGATCGAAGTCGTTCTGCGCCAGCTCCTCGCCGATCTTGCCCGCCAGGGTGGTGATCTCGGCGGTGCGCCGGTACATCTGGTCGATGGTCTGCAGCAGGTCGACTTCCCGCACCAGGGCCGGCTGCAGCGGCAGCTTGAGTACCCGGCCGATCTCGTCGAACGCGATCAGGTCGGTCGGATCGGCCATGCCGACCACCGCGTCGCGCTCGGTCTTGCTGAGCACCATGGCGCGGAACCGGCGCGCCAGGGATTCCGGCAGCAGCTTCACCGCTTCCGGATCGATCTTGTACTGGCGGATGTTGAGGAAGGGAATCTGCAGCTGGCGGGCGAGGAATTCCAGCAGGTTCAGCTCCGGCACGAAACCCAGGTCCACCAGGCTGCGCCCCAGCTTGCGGCCGGTCTTCTTCTGGTCGGCCAAAGCCTGCTCCAGCTGGGCCTGGCTGATGATGCCGTTTTGCACCAGCAGATCGCCCAGCCGGATCTTCTTGAGCGCCGCCATCGCCCGTCCCCTAGCGAGCCGCCCGCAGGGCGCCGATACGGGATTCGGCGTAACGGCGGGCGGCCCCGGAAGTGCCGGTCTCCAGGGCGCGCCGGTAAGCGTCGATGGCCTCCTGGTAGCGTTGCGAGGCCTCCAGGGAGATCGCCAGGCCCAGCCACCAGCGCGACTCGCCGGGCTGGACCCTGAGGGCGCGGCGGTACAGCTGTTCCGCCTCCGGATAGCGGCCCTGCTGCTGCTTGAGGGCGGCCCGCACGCCCAGATCGGCCGGGTCCCCGCCGCCGGACCCAGCTTCCAGCGCCTTCTCGGCCAGCTCCGCCCTGCCCTGCTTCAGATAGATCTGCGCCTTCAGCCGGGCGGCGTCTTGGTCCTGCTCGGCTTCTCCCTCCCCCAGCACCCGTTCGGCGCGCTGGTACTGACCCGAGGCCAGATAGCTCTTGGCCAGCAGCGCGCGGGCCGCGCCGTGCCCGGGCGCCAGTTCCAGGCTCCGTTCCAGTTGCCGCTGGGCCTGCGGGTAGAGGCCGCGCCGGTAGGACCGCAGGCCTTGCCGGTAGAACTCCTCCGCGCCATAGCCGGACTCCGCCGGCGCCGGCTGCGGCAGGGCATCCGCCGGTCGGCGCGGGTGGCGGCGCTTCGGCTTGTGCGCCGGTTTGGCCGGCGTCGGGGCTTCGGCGGCGGCCTTGGCAACCTTGGACGGCGGCTCGGGCGGTTCCGCGGCAGCGGCCGGCGCCGTGGCCGCCAAGGGCTCGGTGACCGAGTGGGGCGGCCCACTGGCCGGCGGTGGCGGCACGAGGGGTGCAGCCACCGCCGGCTGGGGCGGCAGTCCGATCTCGGCGGCCTGGGGCTGGCCCGATTCCGGCCAGCGCTTGGCTGCGGGAAGGGATTCGGGGGCCGGGGCGCGATGGCCGTACCACCAGGCCCCGGCCCCCGCCAGACCGCCCACCAGGGCCAGCGCCAGTCCCCAACCCAGCCGGGAACGGCCGCCGCCCGCCACCACCCGGATGCCCGCCGACAGCGGCTCCGTCCCGCCACCGCCCTTGCGCCGCTCCAGGTCCTTCAGCATCTGATTGATCAAACTCATGGAACCAGGCTCCGGGACAGTCGCAGGACCAGCCACGCCAACCCCGCCAGGGCCGGCAACACCAGCAGCAGTTGCGTCAGGGGCAGCGGCCTAACGCCTTCGGTGTCGCGCGCCGCGGCGTGGACGTGCCACAGATTCACCACTCCGGCGCCCTTGCCGTAGGCGGACAGCATGGCCTTGTGGGCGAGGATGTTGATCAGCCGGGGCGTGCCCCGGCTATAGCCGTACAGCAACCGGTAAGCGGCGCCGGTCAGCAGGTCGCGCTCGCGGTAGCCCGCCACCTGCAGCCGCTTGAACACATAGTTGCGCAGTTCGGCGAAGCCGAGCATCTTGAGCCGGTAGGAGAAGGTGATGCGCTGCCGCAGCTGGCGCAGGTTGGGCCGGTCCAGCAGCTGATCCAGCTCCGGCTGGCCGAACAGCACGATCTGCAGCAGCTTGCGGCTCTCGGTCTCCAGATTGGTGAGCAGCCGCAGCAGCTCCAGGCTGTCGGGCGGTATCGCCTGGGCCTCGTCCAGCACCAGTACCAGCCGCTGGCCCTGGGCCGCCACGTCCAGCAGGTGCTGATTGATGAGCTTGAGCAGATGGCCGGTATTGGCCACCTGTTCGAACGGCAGGCCGATTTCTTCCGCCACCGTCGCCAGCAGTTCGTGCTGGGGCATGGCGGGATTGGGAATATAGGCGACCCGGTAGCCGTCTCCCAGTTCGTTGAGCAGCTTGCGGCACAGCATGGTCTTGCCGGTACCCACTTCGCCGGTGATCTTGATGAAGCCCTCGCCGCTGGCCAGCGCGATCATCAGCACGTTGAAGGCCTCCTGGTGGGTGGGCAGGGCGCAGAAAAACTGGGTATTGGGGGTCAGTCCAAAAGGGAATTCCCGCAAGCCGAAGTGTTCCAGGTACATGGGCGTCAGGGCAGGATTTCCCGGCGCGACTCGCCTTCCAGCCGCAGCGGCCGGTCGACCACTTCGCGGTGCACGGCCTGCCAGTCCCCATCGTCCTCGATGAGGATGGGCTTGAGCAGGATCACCAGCTCGCTCTTGATGAAATCGCCCTTGCCGCGCCGGAACAGGCTGCCGACTCCGGGGATGCGGCTCAGCCAGGCAACCCCCTCGCGGGCGCTCCGTTCGACGTTCTGCATCAGCCCGCCGATCACCACGACCTGGCCGTTCTCGGCGTGCACCACGCTGTCGGACTCGCGCACCTTGCTCACCGGCAGCGGCAATTCCTGCTGCTCGCCGTTGAGGGTGATGGTCTTGGTGGCGTCGGTCACTTCGGTGACGGACGGATGCACATGCAAGGTCACCTTGCCGCCGTCGTCGATCTGCGGGGTGACGTCCAGGGCGATGCCGGAGAAGAAGGGCGTCAGGCCGATGCTGGGGGTGGTGGTGGTATTGGTGCCGCCGGTCACGGTGGTGCTGGTGACGTCGGTGACGAAGAACTCGTCGGTGCCCACCTTGATCACCGCCTTCTGGTTGTTGAGGGTGGCGATGCGGGGGCTGGACAGGGTGTGGACCTCGCCCTGGGTTTCCAGCAGGTCGATGATGGCGGCGAAATCCCCCATGCGCACCGTCAGCACCTGGCCGATGCGGCTCGCCCCCAGCGCCGCCATGGGCTGGCCCAGCCCGGTGATCATCACCTTCTGGCCGTCGCGGATCACCGTAGCCCAGTCGATGCCGGCCTGGTAGCCGTCGCTCAGCACCACTTCCAGGATCTTGGCCTCCAGCACCACTTGGCGCTTGACCTCGCGGCGGATGGCGTCGAGGAACTGCTCGGCGTCGCGCAGCTGCTTGGGGAAGGCACGGACCACCACCACCCCGCTCTGCTGGTTGACCACGAAATTGGCGCCCTCGGCGCTGCAGACGATGACGCTCAAGGCCTGCTTCAGCTCGCGCCAGAAATGCGAGGTGGAGGTGGTGGCCACCACGCTGCCGGGCAGAAACGGCACGCCTCCGCGCGACGAGCCGCTGCCGTAGCCCTGCGGCTGGCTGCCCTGCTGCTGGGCCGCGCTGCGGCAGTCGATGAGCTCCTCGGCCTCGGCGCTGCCGGTGCCGCCGCCGTAACCGCCACCGCCGCCATATCCACCCATGCCCGACTGCCCCATCCCAGCACTGCCGCCGGCGATGCCGCTCAAACCCGATCCGATGTTGCTGCCGCCGCGCTGCAGCTGGGAACTCTGGCCGGCGCTGACCCGGGTCTCCGAGCGGCCGTTGCGCACCAGGTTGAGGTAGTCGACGTGGTAGATGCGCGACATCAGCTCGGCCGGATAGACGATGTAGCCGGCGTCGGTCTTCTTGTAGTCGTAGCCGTAGACCTCGCGCACCGCCTCCAGCACCTCCGGCAGGGTAACGTTCTTGAGGTCGATGGTGATGGCGCCGCGCACGTCCGGATGGACGATCACGTTGTAATCGCTGTCCGCCACCAGCCCCATGAAGAATTCGCGGGCATCGGAGCCCATCACCGAGATGTCGAAGCGCCGGCCGCCGCCGGTGCCGCGGGATCCGGGCGTGGATGTACCCGGAGCGAGATCCGGCAGCAGCGCATCGGTGACTTCCGGCGGCGGCGGCTCGAAGCGGTGCGACTCGCCCCTGACCGGCCTGGCGGAAGCGGGCTCCAGCGCCTTGCGGTATTCCGCCGGCGCCACCCGATCCGGCCGCAGGTCGACGAAATCGCAGCCTGCAACCAGCCCCCCCAGCAACCCGATCAAACTTGCCGTCAACCCACGGATGACCATCAGCGCCCCTTCGTTCTCGTTTTTTTGATGTGCGGCCACAGCTGCAGCTCCAGTTCGGCACCGTTGCGCAGCACGGTCACCCGGCCCGGCTCGATCGCCAGCACCCGGTAGCCTGCCACGGTCTCCCCCGGCGTCACCGCGACGCCGTCGATGACCGCGATCCGGCTGCTGCGGCCGATGCGGATGGCGCTGAGCCTGGGCAGATCGTGGCCGGCTTGCTCGCCCTCCACGGCTCCCTCGTAACCGGCCGGAGGCCGGGTCGGATCGGCCCAGTCCGCGGCTGCGGTACACATGGGACCCAGCAGGGCCAAGACCACTATCCAGTGCCAAATTCTACTTTGTCGGATGGCTCTTACCCGCAACGTCGTGACTGATCTGGCTTTGAATCGCTGCGCGATGGCTAATTTGAATGTGGGTACTCGGACCCACAGCCGAGGAACTTTCTTTTGCTCGGCCAAAAGAAAGTTCCCAAAGAAAAGGCCGCCCCCAGCCGCGAAAGCCCTTGCGCTCCTCGCTTTCAGCAGGGGTTGGCAGAAGGGCGATCCATCGCCCTCTGCCAACGCTCGGCATCCCTGCCGCGCCCCTTCGGGCTGGTCCTGCTGAAAGCTCCGGTGCTCAGCGCGGCTGCAGGGGACCGAAGAAAGAAGAAACACGCTCAGCAGGAGCATGTCTCGAAATCCGACAGAGTAGAACTAAACACCCAGCCACTCCTTCTGGAAACTCAGGGTGTAGACCTGCAGGATGACCCGGGCTTTCGGGTAGGCCGGCACCGTCAATTCCGCGGCCTCCCAGAACAGCGGCTGATCTTCCAGGGCGCGCAGATAATCCAGCACCGCGAAATAGCTGCCCTCCAGCTCCACCACCAGGTCGTGCCGATAAATCATGGGGGCGTCGGGGTCGGAGCGCCGTTCCGGGGCAGAGGGGACTTCCAGCAAGGGCCGCGCCGCCTGGGTCGCCAGCCCCAGCAGCCTGAGCTCGCCACGCCCCTTGAGGATGTTCCGCAACAGCTCGGCGATCTCGTAGGGGCTCATGAAGGAGGCCGCCAGCTCTTCCCGGCGCCGCTGCAAGTCGTCCAGCTCCCGCTGCAGCTGGTCCAGCTGCCGGTTCACGCCGGCATTGGGGTCGATCTGGCCGCGCGCCACCACCACCTGGGTCTGCTGGCCCAGCTCCGCCACCCGGGCCTGAGTCTCGCCCAAGGCACGCTGCAGCCGCGCCCGATCCTGCCCCAGGGGCGTGTTGATGCCGTAATCCCAGGCGGCGAACACCAGGGCACACAGGGTGACCACCACATAGCCCCGCTCGCGCGGCGTCAGCGCGGTGAAGCGCGCTTCCAGCAGGCCCCGCAACTCCTCAAGGCTGGCCATGAGTCTGCTCCTGCCGGGGTATCCAGGTGCGCAGGGTGAAGTTCACCTGGCCGGTCTGCTGCTCCGGCCGGCGCACGATGAGGTCGGAAAACAGGGTGGCCTTGAACGCCTCCTCGGTCCCTAAGGCCTCGACCAATTTGGGGATGCTGTCCGACGCCAGCGCGCTGCCGGCCAGCTCGATGTCGCGGCCGCCCCGCCGCAGGCGGACTTCCCGCAGCCACAGGTCGGCCATGGGATGGCGGGCGAGACCCTCGAAGTACGGCGAAAACCCATGGCGCTGCTGCGGCTGTTCGCCGACCGCCGCATCCAGCAGGGTGCGCAGCTGTTCCACCTGGCGCCGGCGCCGCTCGGCCTCGGCAATGAGGCCCGGGTCCGGCTTGGCTTCCGGGAACTGCGCCTGCAACTGCGCCAGCTGAGCCTCCATCCCCCCCACTTGCTGGCGCAGGGTGGCATCCTGCTCACGCAAGTGCCGATTCGCCTGCAGCTTGACCAGGCTGACACCGGCCAGCGCCAGCGCTAGCCCGGCCAAGGCCAGCGCCAGCGTCGCCGGGGTGAACTCGCGCCAGCTGCGGCGCTGGGGCTTGCGGTAGAAATTGATCTCCTGCCTCATGGCGCGCCTCCGCGCAGCAAGGCGCCGATGGCCGGCAGGCAGGCCTGCTGGGTGGCATCGTCCAAAGGTTCCCGGCAGGGCACCAGGGCACTCACGTCCATGGCGCGGGAAATCACGCCCAGGGTCTGGTTGAGCCGGTCCACCAGCGCCTGGGTATGGCGTGCCAGCGGCGCGACCACCAGCGAACCCAGGGTGGGCAGACCGTAGTAACTCTCGTAGTAGTCGAGCGAGCGCTGGACCTCCAGGGCCAGCGTATCCACCAGGCCGTCGCGATCCCCCTGCAGCAGCGCCTGCTGCAAGGCTTCGCCGGCCACATCCAGTTCGCGCATCACATAAAGCAACTGCTCCTTCTGCACCAGCAAATCGCCCCGCTTGGGTTCCAGCCGCAACAGTGCGACCCCCCGCTCCGCCTCGGGAAACCGGCTGATCAGGTTGCGCAGGCACAACTCGGGAATATCGATGACCTGAAGCTCCAGCCCCGCGGCTTCGCACCAGCCGCTGTAGCCGGCGATCACGCCCCTGCGGCAGACCGCGACGGTGACCATTTTGTCCCGCTGGGAACGGGCGGACGAGGGCATGGGGAAATACTCGATCTCGGCCTCGTCGATGGCGAAGTCGATCATGTCCTGGATACGCCAGCGCAATGCCTGGGCAGTCTCTTCCGGAGGCACTTCCGGTGCCGCCACGTTGAGCATCCGGCAGTCGGCCGGATCCAGTACCAGCCGGCACCCCGCACCCCTGAGACCCATCGTGCCGATCCGGTGTTTGAGCCAGTCGCCGCGGTCGGCTGGGGCAACGCCGTGGACCTCTGCCGACATTACCTCCAGGGGCGCCGCCGAAGTGGCGGACCGGGCATGGACCAGCGCGATGTGGTCGCCGCAGGGGGCAATGGCCACCACGTCGCCGGCCCTGGACTGGCTCTTCCCGAAATAGCGGCTCAACAGGGAGCGCAAGGTTAATCTCTCGAGGCTAGGAGAAATACGGCCTGGATCGCCCAGTCCGTTGAGTGAACGCGGCCGGTTCGTGGCGGAATCTGGCGCAACCGGAGTCGCGCGCAGTGAAGTGTAATGAAGACCTGCGATAACGCAACTACGCCGCGCCGGCAGCGGCTTCCGCGTTATACTGCCCGGCCTCCGCGGCCCTAGCGGGCACCCGGAGGATGGTCCCTCACCCCGGCTTTCCCTTATGCAGTTGCTTGCCCTCGCCCTCCTGGTCCTGCTGGTCGCCGCCATCGTTCGTCGCGCCCTCAGGGAGGCTCAGCCGAAACTGCGGCAGCACCTTCTCAAGCTGTTGTTTTACGCCGCGCTGGTGGTCCTGGCCGGACTCGCTGCGTCGGGCAGGCTGGCCTGGGTCCTGGCCCTGATCGGCGGCGTGGCCGCCGTCCTGGCGCGGTTCGCGCCGGTGCTGATCCAGCTGTTCCCGCTGCTGGAAAGGCTCATGGGCCGAACCCCGCCGGCGGCCCCCGGGGGCGGCTCCGGCGATCCGCCGAGGCCGGGCCGGACCCGCATGTCGCGCGCCGAAGCCCTGCAAGTGCTCGGTTTGCAGGAAGGTGCCGGCCGCGCCGAGGTCATCGAGGCCCATCGGCGACTGATGCAGAAACTGCACCCGGACCGGGGCGGCTCAGACTATCTGGCGGCCCAAATCAATCAGGCGCGACAATTGCTCCTGAACGAATAGGATCGCCCGAGTTCTAATGATGCGGGAAACCCGAAGCGGCACTGCGATACCGAACCCTGGCTCGATACCGCCCGACCCACACCGCACGCACGGTCCATACGCGTAAATGTTGGTTGCGGCATTCCTTCCTACTAGAATATAGCGATTCGCTAAAGTATCGGTCGACTTTGCCGCTGGTAATATGCCAGCCTCGATCGGTCCGGTTCGCAACGACGCACCAGTATTCGGATTCAGCCGCGAATCCGTTCGATAACTAAGAGGTTACCCAAGGGGGCTCACCATGTCCGAAGAATCCATCGAGAACTTGAAACCTTTTCCGGAAGCCGGAGTAGATGCGTCGGTTTTTGACGAGACTGCCATGATCTCGGAATTGGACGAAGCCGCCGAATTCGAGGAGGAGATGGAAGAGGAAGCCGAAGCGGAAGCCGCCTCCGGCGAGGAATGGGAAAGCGATCTGGGACCGGCCGGTTCCGACCATCAATACGATGCGACCCGAATTTACCTGAAGGAGTTGGGAAGCTCCCAGTTGCTGACCGCCGATGAGGAAAAATATTACGGCCGGCTGGCCCAGAAGGGCGACGAGGCGGCGCGGGCCAAGATGATCGAAAGCAATCTGCGGCTGGTGGTGAAGATTTCGCGGCGCTATTTGAACCGGGGATTGCCGCTGTTGGACCTGATCGAAGAAGGCAATCTGGGACTGATCCGCGCGGTGGAAAAATTCGAGCCGGACCGCGGTTTCCGCTTCTCGACCTATGCAACCTGGTGGATACGCCAGACCATCGAGCGGGCCATCATGAACCAGACCCGCACCATCCGCCTGCCCATCCACGTAGTCAAGGAAATGAACGTCTATCTCAAGGCCTTCCGCCAACTGTCGCAGAAGCTGGACCACGACCCCAGCGCCGACGAGGTGGCCCAGCACCTGGACAAACCCGTCAAGACCGTGGAGAAGATGCTCAAGCTCAACGAGCGGGTCACCTCGATCGACATCCCCATCAAGAAAGACTCCGACAAGTCGCTCTTGGATTCCATCTGCGACGAGGAGAAGCCCGCGGTCACCGATGTCCTCCAGAATGAAAGCATCGCCGCTTTCCTGGGCGGATGGCTGGACCAGCTCAACGAAAAGCAGCGCGAAGTGATCGCCCGCCGCTACGGCCTCAGAGGCTACGAAAGTTCCACCCTGGAGGAAGTGGCCGTGGAGATGGGGGTCACCCGCGAACGGGTCCGCCAAATCCAGATGGAAGCCCTCAAGCGCCTGCGGGAAATCCTGGAAACCGCAGGTTTCACCGCCGACTCGATCTTCCACTGATCCCGAATCGCCGGCGATCGCGCCGGCCCTGCCTTCTATGAGCCCAGAGCTGTCAAGTACCGAAAGGCGGTGGGTTACAAATTCTTTGCTCTTTTGCTTTTTCTTTCCTGTTTCAAACGGTTGAGACGCCTGGAAATCCGGTCTTCGCCTGCCTCGCC
>Ga0233425_10000656_pt1 | contig 86718 bp, 69 predicted proteins | sample Watercolumn_Towu_2_FD_181712 | JGI IMG/M metagenome (GOLD analysis project Ga0233425, IMG submission 181712) | Freshwater microbial communities from Lake Towuti, South Sulawesi, Indonesia - Watercolumn_Towuti2014_140_MG | ecosystem: Environmental > Aquatic > Freshwater > Lake | place... | reverse complement strand
AAGTTTACACGATAGGCGCGGGGGCAAAAGGACTGGTGCCTTATCCGGCAAGAGATATTTTTGGGAATAAGGTCTATCAGAGGGTCCAGGTGGATATTGACGAAGACACACTTAAGAAGATTGCCGACATTACGGGAGGAAAGTATTTTAGGGCGACCGATTCCGAGAGCCTAGAAGATATTTACGAAGAAATAAACAAAATGGAGACGACTAAGGTGGAGGTGAAAATATACATGGAGTATAAAGAGTTATTTCCGTATTTTCTCCTGCCAGCTATGTTGTTACTTTTAACGGAGATAGTTTTGAAAAATACTTGGCTTAGAAAAATACCATGAAATTTGCGAATGTATATTTTTTAAACCTGTTGTGGTTTTTGGCGGCGCTGGTTGTTTTTCACATTTATATTTTTAGGCGCTATAAAATATTGCTGTCCCAATGGGGCGATCTGCCTTTAGTGAATAAGCTTGTGTCCAAAGTCAGTTTTGGGAAAAGAAAAATTAAGGCTATAGTATTGCTGGTGGCTTTTTTATTTATCGTGATAGCGCTTGCCCAGCCGCAGTGGGGGTATCACTGGGAAGAAATGAAGAGAAAGGGTATTGATATTATTATCGTTCTTGATACCTCAAAGAGTATGCTTGCTGACGACGTAAAGCCAAATAGATTGTCCGCGGCCAAGTTTGAAATAGAAGATTTGCTTAAGGTAATTGAAGGGGATAGGATAGGATTGGTGGCTTTCGCTGGAACAAGTTTCCTGCAATGTCCGTTGACGCTTGACTATAGCGCCTTAAGATTATTTTTGGACAGTATTGATCCAGATATTTTGCCTCAACAGGGTACTGATATCGGAAGCGCGGTTAGAAAAGCGCTTAAGACTTTTAGCGGCGACAGTAAAAAACACAGAGCTATACTTCTTATTTCAGACGGGGAAGACCATAATAATTCGCTTCTAAACGCGGCGGAAGAAGCGAAAAAAGAAGGCGTTCCGATTTTTGCCGCTGGGGTAGGCACTTCGGAAGGAGCCCCGATCCCGGTTGTTGGAGAGTCGGGGGGCAGGGCATACTTGAAAGATAAGAACAACAATACCGTATTGTCAAAGCTTGACAGTAACACCTTAAAAAAGGCCGCGCTTACGACCGGTGGTGCTTATATTGACGCGGGTGCCGGAGGAGTAGGCTTGGATAAGTTGTATACTGAAAGTCTTTCCAAAATAGAAAAAAAGGAATTAGCAAGCGCCACTCGCCGAATATATGAAAATCGGTTTCAGTGGCCGCTGGTAATAGCGTTTATACTTCTAATGATTGAGGGTTTAATAAGTGAAAGAAAAAGTAAATAACAAGAGCTCCATATTTCTACTAGTCATAACGGCCTTAATCAGCGTTGCCAATTTAGGCTTTGGCCCTGTGACCGCGTCTAAGGTAAAGAAAGCGAATAAGGACTATAAAGCCGAAAATTACGATGAGGCTATTAAAAAATATACCGACGCGCAGATAGATAATCCAGAATCACCGGAATTATTTTTCAATATCGCGGATGCTCTATATAAACAACGAAAATATGCAGAAGCGGAACAAATGTTTGAGAAGTCTTTGCCTAAGGCGGATATCGGTATTACGGAAAAAGCCTACTACAATATCGGGGATTGTAAGTACAAACAAGGCAATTTGAGAGAATCAATTGATTATTACAAAAAGGCGTTGGAGGTGAATCCAAACAACGAGGACGCGAAATATAATATAGAGTTTGTGGAGAAAAAAATAAAGGAAATGCTTAGTCAGTCAGAAAAGAGGCAGGAGGAGCAGAAGAAAGAGAATCAAGAGGAACGAGGTGAACAGGACAAAAAGCAGGGGGAGCAAGGAGATCAAGGGCAACAAGAGAAGTCGCAAAGCGAGACACAGGGGCAGGAACAGCAAGAACAGCAGGAAAAAACACAAAACGAAACGCAAGGTCAGCAAGGGCAAAAGAAAGAGGATCAAGGACAACAAGAGAAACAGGACAAGAAACAGGGAAATCAAGGGGAGCAAGGAGATCAGGGACAACAGGAGAGGACACAGCAGGAAACACAGGGTCAAAAAGAAAAGGCACAACAGGAAACTCAAGGGCTGAATCAAGAGAATCAGGGACAACAAGGTGAACCAAGAGAAATGACAAAAGAAGAGGCGGAGGCGCTTCTACGCATGATGGCTGACGAAGAAAAGGGGCAGAAAAAACCTGAAGATGAGAGAAAGATAAAATCGTCACGTTATCCTGAGACAGATAAACCATGGTAAAAAAAGAAACATCAAACAACAAACATCAAACGTTAAAATTAAAGGCAAAATTCAAAAAGACAACTTTTGCTTTAGCAGTATTTGTGTGCGCATTTATTTGTAGTTTTGCTTTTGCGCAAGGCGCTGAATTTACGGCATCGGTGGATAAAGATAAAGTTGCTATGGATGATACACTAGAGCTTACATTGACTGTTATCGGTTCACAAAACGCGCAAGCTCCGGAATTGCCCGCAATGGATGGGCTCGAAGTTATGTCTACTGGGACATCCAGCCAATATAGTTTTATTAACGGCCAGACAAGTGTGCGTAAAAATTTTACCTATGTGCTAATGCCCACAAAGGAGGGTTCCGCAACTATTCCTTCCGTGTCAATGGAGATAGACGGCAAAACTTTACAGACAAAGCCGATTACCGTTGAAGTGGTAAAGGCGGGACAGTCACAGCCGGTAGCGCAGGGGCAGAAGCGCTATCAACCGGAGCAAGAAGAACCGGTAGGGTCGCAAGTAAGCCTAAAAGACAGATTGTTTATTGAAGTCACTACAGATAAAGATACAGCATACATAGGCGAGCAGGTGTCGCTAAAATTTAAACTTTATCGGTATGGAGTAATGGTGGATAACTTGCAATACAATCCTCCCGGAACAAAATGCTTTATCGCTGAACCTATGGGCAATCAAAGGGAATACCGAGAAACGAAAAACGGAATTGTTTATGATGTGATCGAGCTGGATACCGCGCTGTTTCCGGCTACCGCGGGTGAAGTCACGATTGATCCGGCCCAGTTAAAGTGCGACCTTCTGTTAAAAGAGCAATCAAGCCGCAGAAGAAGCACTGATCCTTTCTTTGACGATTTCTTTGGAGATTCTTTTTTCGCGAATTATGTGAGAAAACCTATTCTTCTGGAGTCGGAGCCGATTAAGATTACCGTTCTTCCATTGCCGGCTGACGGCAAGCCGTCCGGCTTTGCGGGGGCTGTTGGTGTTTATGAATTTTCCGCTGATGCTTCTCCTCTGTCATTAAAGGCCGGTGAACCGATCAATATTGTTATGAAAATTACCGGGACCGGAAATATAAGTCAGGTTTCTGAACCAGTGATAAACAATTTGGAGGGTTTTAGAGGTTACGATGCCGAGGTCAAAACCAATATCACAGAACGCTATCCGACGATATCAGGGACAAAGGAATTTCGCAAAATGATTATACCGCAGAGTGAAAATATTAAAGAAATTCCGGCAATCAATTTTCCATATTTTGATACAAACACAAAACAATACCGCGTAATATCAAAAGGACCTTTCTCCATTAGTGTGGCTCCCAATCCAAATAAAGGTACTGAGATCTTAGAGTTTAAAAAGGCGGCTGAAGAAAAAACGGAAGACGAAGGAAAAAAGACAGTTTCTCTGATCGCGAAAAATATTCAGTACATAAAAACTTTACCCGGCAACTATATTACTACCGGTAAATTGTGGTACTCGAGACGGTGGCTTTGGTTAGTAGTTATAGTGCTTCCTTTGTGTGTTCTGGGTGTTTCCTTCGTGCGTAAAGTCCACATGGTTAAAATGGAAACCGATACGGCCTACGCGAAGTCACGCGGCGCCGGCAAAATATCCAGACATTTGTTAAGCGAGGCGATAATATTTGAGAAAGAAAATAAGCACAAGGAGTTCTATGATTCGATAGCAAAGGCGCTACAAAAATTTATTAGCGATAAACTTAATATACCTGCGGGGGCGGTAACATCATCGGAAATTGAAAATATTTTGACCCCCAAAAAAGTGAATATAACTACCATAAACAGCATTAAGAATCTTTTTAACACGTGTGACCTTATGAGATTTGGAGCGCATGCAAGTGACAAGGAAGAAATGAAACAGGTTGTTAAGGAAGTAAACGTTATACTAAACATTTTAGGAAAGCACCTATGAAGAATGTAATGTCCGTGGCTTTATTGTTGTGTGTGTTTAGTGTCTTTTCGGAGGCATCCGACAAGGACGCGGCGAACAATTATTTTTACTCCGCGAATAAATTGTACGAACAAGGAAAATATGAAGATGCCGCGCATGAATATGAGAAAGTTTTGAGCGCCGGGGTTCAGTCCGGGAATTTATACTACAACATCGGTAACTGCTATTTTAAGGCCGGACTACTCGGCAAGGCAATGCTTAATTACGAAAGGGCCAGAAAAATAATCCCTAACGATCCGGAGTTAAAATTTAATTATAACTATACGCGGTCGTTATTGGAAGATAAAATTGTGGGAGCCAAACGCCCATTCTTAATAAGAAAAGTGCTTAGCATGGCACAGCTATTGTCTTTATCGGTGTGGCTAGTATTAGCAATTGCGGGATGGTCCTTGCTGATATTATTTTTACTAATCGCTATTTTTACTCCGGCACTTCGCGGGAAAATAAAAATAGCTTGCGTGTTGTTACTGGCCATGATCACTATATCCGCGTTCTTCGCATTTGTTCAATATAAGAATGCTTCTGAATTTAACGCTGTTGTCATCGCGAAAGAGGCAATCGTTAGATACGGGCCCGGCGAGGCCGAAGTCGAGGCGTTTATCCTCCATGAAGGCGCGAAGGTCGGCGTTATTAAGAATGAAGGGGAATGGTGTCAAATACAAATCGCGGACGGTAAGAGCGGTTGGATGGAAAAAAATAGTGTTGAATTAATTTAACTTTCATATATAATACCATTGCTTTAAAAAAGGAAAAGGTCAACGAGGACGGATAAAAATCCGTCCTCATTTTTTCATGCCGAGTAGGTTAAGGGAGGAAAATTATGTTAACATTCGTAGAAAAATGGGTAGAGGAACAGGCGCGATTGGCAAAACCGGATAAGATCTATTGGTGTAACGGATCAGATGAGGAAGCGCGCGAACTGATAAAGATAGGAGTAATACAGGAGAAACTTAATGGCGTCCCTGTATTTAGCGAGCTAAATCAAAAAACATGGCCCAATTCATTTTATCACAGAAGCCATCCTACGGATGTGGCTAGGACGGAGCATCTTACTTTTGTGTGTCACCCTGACAAAGAAACAGCCGGTCCGAATAATAATTGGATGGATCCAAAAGAGGCAAAAGAGAAAATGACGAAACTTTCCGACGGATGCATGAAGGGGCGCACAATGTATGTGCTTTCTTATATGATGGGTAACCCAGATTCTCCTTACGCGAAGGCATGTATTCAGGTAACAGATAGTGTTTATGTCGCGATTAGTATGCGCATAATGACTCGACTTGGGAAAAATGTTCTTGATAAGATCGGAAATACTGAAAATTTCGTAAAGGGATTTCATTCTATAGGTGATCTTAATCCGGAGAGGCGTTTTATTATGCATTTCCCGAATGAAAACTTTGTTTGGAGTATTGGTTCCGGCTACGGTGGTAACGCGCTTCTTGGGAAGAAATGTTTTTCATTAAGAATCGCGTCATGTATAGGGCAAAAAGAAGGATGGCTTGCCGAACACATGATTATTATCGGAATAGAAGACCCGAAAGGAAAGACGACCTATGTGGCGGCGGCACTTCCAAGCGCTTGCGGAAAAACGAATCTCGCCATGCTTGAGTCAGCTCTTCCCGGTTATAAAATCTGGACACTCGGTGATGATATCGCGTGGATGAATGTCGGCCCGGATGGGAAATTGTACGCCATAAATCCTGAAGCGGGATTTTTCGGTGTTGCCCCGGGAACATCAATGAAGACAAACCCAAATATGTTGCGAACGCTTCAAGCCGGTAAGTATTTTCCGACCCTTTTTACAAATACAGCGGTTAATAACGACACGAATGAACCTTGGTGGGAAGGCCTAGACGGAGATGTTCCAAAAAATATGACAGACTGGCAGGGGAATAAATGGAACAAAGAATCGGGGACCGCTGCGGCGCACGCGAACTCAAGGTTTACGGTATCGGCGTCACAATGTCCGACTCTTTCTCCGGAATTTAATAATCCAAAAGGAGTACCTATATCGGCTATAATTTTTGGCGGCAAAAGATCAAAACTTATACCTCTTGTTACCGAAAGCCTTAGCTGGCAGCACGGTGTATTTTCAGGCGCGAGAATGGGATCGGAAACAACAGCGGCGGCGACCTTAAAAGTCGGCACTCTTCGAAGGGATCCTATGGCAATGCTTCCGTTTTGCGGGTATAATATGGGGGATTATTTCAGACATTGGTTATCCATCGGCAAAAAAATGAAAAATCCGCCAAAAGTGTTTTTTGTAAATTGGTTCCGCACCGATGAGAATGGAAAGTTTATGTGGCCGGGTTTCAAACAGAATATAAGAGTCCTTAAATGGATTATTGAACGTTCCCAGGGCCAGGGCGGCGGAAAGGAAACTCCTATAGGGATTGTGCCTAGGACGCAGGACATAGATATGACGGGTCTTGATATAGACAAGAGTGTGATGGAAAAATTGTTTGAAGTAAATATGGGTGAATGGGAATCTGAAATCGGCGACATAAAACAATTTTTTACACAATTCGGCAGTCATATGCCAAGCGAGTTGTGGGAAGAATTTGATAAATTGTCGACGAAAGCCAAGACATAATACGGAGACCATATGTTTAAGGAAATTTATTTGACTCGATTCGGTTACGATAAATTGCGCGCGGAGTTGGAATTTTTAAAAACTACTCGACGAGTGGAAATTACTAAAGACATTAGTGAGGCGCGCGCGCATGGCGACATTAGCGAGAACGCGGAATATGACGCCGCAAAAGAGGCACAGGCGCATAATGAGAGAAAGGTCGCGGAACTTGAGGACAAATTGTCTATGGTTAAGATTATAGACGATTTGGACATTCCGTCGGATAAGGTTTACATAGGGGCGACAGTGACGTTAAAGAATCTCGACACAAATGAAGAAGTAACTCAGACCATCGTTTCCGGCGAGGAACTGCATCTTATCCCCGCCAGTATATCTATTTCTTCCCCTGTGGCAAAAGGGCTCTTAGGACATAAAGAAGGCGAAGAAGTGATAATAAAAGTTCCCGCAGGAGATATTCGTTATAAAATCCTTAAGATTGTTAGGGATTTTAAGAAATGAAAAAATCTTGTATCTTTGGGATTATTTTAGTCGGTGTTACTTCAATAACCGCGCAGATAATTCTCCTAAGAGAATTTCTAGTCATTTTTTCCGGCAACGAACTTTCTATAGGCATAGTTTTGACAAACTGGCTTTTTTGGACGGCGGTCGGGAGCACCTTTACCCCAAGGCTAGTAAAAAAAAATCAAAGGCCGGAAAAATTATTTTCAATACTTTTGACTGCCTCCACCATGTTGTTTTTAGCCGATATTCTTCTTATTCGCGCGATTCCGTTGTTTTTTGGAGGAAGCACAGGGGAGATCTACGGAATAATACCAATCTGGCTATATTCATTTTTTATTCTTTCAATAATATGTTTCGTGAACGGCGCGCTTTTTGTAGTAGGGTGTAGGGTTTTAAATACTGTGACACTCGCCTACATCCTGGAGTCGGCCGGTTCAGCCGCGGGAGGACTGCTCGCTAGTTTTATCCTAATAAAATATCTGAACGCCTTCGAGATAGTGTGGCTTATTATCATGGTTAATTTTACAGCCGCGTTTTTAATTTTAAGCAGAAACCGCGTGTTTATATTTTTTCTAATATTTTCTACCGGGATATTTAGTATTTCGAACATGATTGATTTAAAGACGCGGCATTGGAAGTGGAATAAAAGCGAGATACTGTCTTCATCCGATTCCGTATATGGAAATGTTACTCTTACCAAATATGAAAGCGTATATAGTATTTACGAAAACGGAATCTTGTCAGTAAGTGTCCCGGATAAATTGGCGGCGGAATCCGTTGCCCATCTGGCGCTATTGGAACATCCCAATCCTCGGCGGATTTTACTTGTAGGTGGCGGGTCAGGGGATATTTTGGGCGAGATTTTAAAATACAAATCCGTTGAACGCGTGGACTACATAGAGATTGACCCCCTTATCATTAAAACCGCTCAGGATTTTGAAATTTGTGAATACTTGAATGATCGGAGGGTGAAAATATATAACACAGACGGGAGGAAATATCTTAAAGGCACCCCGGCGCTTTATGATATCGTGGTCGTAAATCTCCCGGATCCGCAGAATTTGCAAATTAATAGATTCTATACTGCAGAATTTTACGATTTGTGCGCGAAACATCTGAATGGAGACGGGATATTATTTACAAGCGTAACTGCAAGCGAAAATTATATTTCACCCGAGCTCGCGCGTTACCTGCGATGTGTCTACTATACTCTGAATAGTGTTTTCCCTGAAATAAAAATTATACCAGGTGACGTTTGGCGCGTGGCCGCGGCGAAAAAAGCCGGATACATCAGTGATGATTATAGGGTCCTCGAATCAAGAATGAAGGTTGAAACATCGTACATAAGGGACTATTATTTGTTTGATACGCTAAGTTCTGAGAAGCTTGACTTCACGCGCAAGGCATTGACTGTCGATATGCCGCCGGACATAAATGCCGATTTTCATCCGGTGTGTTATTTTTTTAACACAACTATCTGGAGTACCTATTTTAATAATTGGTTCAAGAAGGTCTTTGAATTAGCGTCTAGAACTAAACTATGGCATTTCTTACCGCTTCTGCTGGTGCCTTTTATTGTCCGCAAGCGGAATTCCGGTTCATATGTGCTTTTACCGATTATGACGAGCGGATTTTCAGAAATAAGCTTTCAGATTGTTACAATTACCGCATTTCAGGCGCTATACGGATATGTCTATCATAAATTGGGCATCATCCTTACGAGCTTCATGATCGGTTTGTTTTTAGGTAGTTTTTGTGTTAATAAAATTATAGATAAAATTCAAAATCGCAAAAGGGTGTTTTTATGGACGCAGGTCGCTATTACTTTTTATCCTATAATATTGCCGATTTTGTTTTATGCTCTTAAGGCAAATCCTAAATTATCATTCCTAGGAGAAAATATCATAATGCCCTATATCCCGATACTCGCCGGTTTTGTAGGTGGATTCCAATTCCCGTTGGGGAATCGGATCTATACAGAAGAGAGGCAAGATATGTTAAAGACAGCAGGCATTACTTATGGGATAGACCTCTGCGGATCTTTTTTAGGCGTCCTTTTAATAAGCGCGTTTATACTGCCAATATTAGGCATAACACAGACGTGTGTAATGACCGCCATTGTAAACATGACGGCATTGTTGGTTATGTTAAAAGATAGATCAACTAACCGGCCAGCTCGCGGTAATGTGACGCCTCTTTAGGTGTGGACAAAGAAGCCGGCAAGGTGTCTTTTTTCAACAATTTAGAAATAAGAGTCACCACAGGTGCCGCCGCCAAAAACCACAACGATTTTTTTAAAAATTCTCGTCTTGTCATAAAATTCTCCGTTCTTATTTCCATATACCCGGTATTGTATATCCACAAAACTTACACTTTCCGTCAGACAAGTTATTTTCTTGTATGTAGTAACCGATCCTTCCTATGACTATTTTTTTACATGATGGGCAATATGTATTTTCTCCCGGATGGCTCGGGATATTCCCAACATAGACATAATTAAGTCCTGTCTCCATGGCTACATTCCTTGCTTGCGTGAGTGTTTCCTCGGGCGTTAAAGGCAGATTTTTAAGTTTGTACATGGGGTAAAATCTCGAAAAATGCAGAGGAACATCAGGCCCGACGTTATCTTTAATCCACAAGCACATCTCCTTTATTTTTCCCATGTCATCATTTAGTGTCGGGACAATGAGATTAATAAGTTCGATCCAAACGCCCTCCTGTTTCATTGTTTTTATCGTGTTTAGAACAGGTTGAAGAGATGCGGAACACACGTCCTGATAAAAATCTTCAGTAAATCCCTTTAGGTCAATATGCGACGCGTCTATACAAGAGCACAATTCTTTTAACGGTTTTTCATTTATGTAGCCGGCCGTTACTGTGACATTTTTTAGGTCGTTTTGTCTAGCTAGTTTAGCGGTATCTACCGTGTATTCGAAAAATACTACAGGATCCGAGTACGTATATGAAATACTTTTACAATCGCTTTCTTTAGCCATCTCAATGACTTTTTCAGGCGGCATATTCATATTGTTTGTATCTTCAGGCGGCACCTGGGATATGCTCCAGTTTTGACAGTATTTACAGTGCAGGTTGCAACCGGCCGTAGCGATAGAGAAAGACATTGAGCCCGGAAGCATGTGAAAAGTGGGTTTCTTTTCTATCGGATCCACATGAACGGCGCATGGATTTCCGTACACGAGAGTGCGAAGTTTTCCGTCTAAATTTATCCTTACGCGACAGTCACCGCGTGATTTCTCTTGTAATCTACATAGACGCGGACATAATAAACACTGAACGGTTTTACTCATAATACTTTGCCTCTTTGGGTTTTATTCCGTAACGCTCAAATGCGGGATAGCTTGGTTCTGTAGCGTCCAAATCTTCTTCTTCCGTTTGTTTTGTTGTTGCTGGTGTTTCAGACGCGGGTTCTGTAACCTGTTTGTCTTCCGATGCGGTGTCTTTTACGGTTCTCTCAATGATTCTTTCTATAACTACCGGAGTAGGGGCGGGAGTAAGAGTTTTCTTCCCGAGACTAATAATGACAATTACTAGGGAAAGAATAACGGCGACCAAGAAAAGAATTACAATTATATAAATCAGATTCTTCTTCACAATTTATACTTTATATCATAGAATCTAGGCGATTGCAAGAAGGGAACCACAGAGGACACAGAGAAAAGCAAAAAAAGAGCCACGGATTACGCGGATTAGGACATAAGGGTAAAAACAATAATCTAGGAGATATATTTTAGGGAGAAGATTTTATGGACAAACTAGAACACATTTTTGAATTACAAAAAAATCTTAATGAGCGAATAGGTGTTAAAACAGACGGGATGAATGAAGAAGATCAGATAAAATGGACTCTAAATTACTGCCGTGCTCTTAGTCAGGAAATAGCTGAACTTATTGATAGTGTGCCGTGGAAGTGGTGGGCAAAATATCAAAAGTTTGACAAGCAAAACGCTAGAGTAGAGATAGTGGATATGTTCCATTTCCTTGTATCTGCCGCTCAAGTTTTGGGCCTGACTGCTGACGATATCTACAACGGTTACATAGAAAAAAATAAGGTAAATCACGCCCGTCAGGAAAACGGCTATACAAAGAAGGATGAATCAGACAATAAAGCAATCTTCCAAGCTTAAATTGTCTTTATGCAATCGCTTATTTTATAAGCGTCTTTGTTTTCAAAAATCATTCCTACAATATACTGGTTTTTGTGCCCGTTATTTGACGGTATTTCCTCCGTCCAACCGACACGCGCGGTTGTTTTAATAGGTGAAATATTACTCGCGCAAATAATTTCTAATTTGATATCGGTATTCTTTGGTAATTTCTCGTCGTTGAAAAAACTTATTCCACCGGTGCTTATATTACGCACTTTTTTTACTCTTTGTTTTACGCCGTTATCGGTGTAGTATAAAACATCTATTGGTGAGCTAAATCTTTTAAATCTCCTTTTCTCATCCATTTGTATCCTCCTTAATATTTTTAAATCCCTGAACTAAACCAACTCAATCTTTTTGTGGTTTGAAGAAAGTGCCATGACTAAAAAATATTTTGCCGTATAAGTGTCGTAAACTATCCACATATCCGCCCCTGTCCCTGTTGCTGTCGGTTCATTAGTAGACAGTGTTAGTGAATTTTCCTCATATATAGGTAAAATAAGTTTTTCAGCGGTTAGGGTGTCCGAAACGTTGACTGACGCCCCTGATAACCCGTTTAATTGCCCGGTGCTGTTTATAGAAAAATATCTTGTAGGGGTGGATCCCGTGCTGAAACTTGTGCTTGTTTTGTGTTGAAATACGATGGCGCTATTGGTTCCGGAAGCATTTAGATTTATGGTAGATACTTTTGATCCGGAGTGTGTAATTGAAAAATCAACCCTTGGGGATCCCAAAATTCTTTGACCGAATGATTTTATAGTAGAAATACTGCCGTTATCAATTAAATTAAGTGTTGAATACGCCCCTCCTGTTTCGTTTGAGCCTTGTATGTGAATTTCAGCTGGACTAGACGCATTATTGTCTACTACGTGTAGTATGCCGCTGGGTGAGGTTGTTCCTATTCCAATTCTGCCGTTATGTTTAATAATCATCCTATCAGCCATGGGTGTATCTGGATTACTTTATGTTAAAATTGCATCAACATTGCGGTTACTTGAACCCCAGATTGAATATTACTTAACCACAATAAATACGAAAGATCCGTAATTTCTTTCAAACTGACTCTTCAGAAGAAAGTGAAGCAAGGCTGAATGACCTATTTTGCCTACTCGCATCAACTGAATTACTTCTATTGCTAGTTATTCCTTCGAACTTTAATGCATCTCCATCCTGAATTGAAATACATTCCAGGAATAATTCATCAGTTCGATCATCGTATTTTCGGCCAGGACAATGAATTGCATTGAATATTGACGATAAAAATTCTTCGTCTATATCTGGACTAATTTGCTTTGCTCTGTCAAAGATTCCCCGAGCACTGCCGTCTTCTTCTAATTCGCCTTTAACAACATGTCTTAATTGATCCTCTGCCGCTCTATAGGCATAGGTTTCCCCAACAACCCTTCTTTTTACATATTCCTGAAAAGTCATTTCGCCGGTATCAATACTGCAACCCAGTTTTGGTTTTATTAATAAATATTGGCCCAGAGACGAATAATAGTCGTAAACAAGAAGTGCCATTGCCAATACAGGATCATCAAGAGCAAGCCTTCGCGCCTCATTAATCCATTCGTCAAATCCTGCTTCGTCTTTCTCTTCGACACACTTTTTTAGCTGATAGACAAAAGAGTCGCTAAGTTTTTTATCGTCAGCGATTTTTTTCATAAAATGCCAGTAAAAATAGCCTCCGCCCCAGCGATTAAATAAATCATGAAAACTAACCGGCTGAACCGCGCCTTCAACCGCTTCCAATCCCAGCGAATCCAATTTTTCTAATATCTTTCCCTTTAGCACCGGATTTAATCCTCCAAAATTTCCGCCCTTCAGAAATACTAAAGCAGCATTGCCGGATCGAACAAGGCTGTCGTAAAGATTTTTACTCGGTGCAGAAATTCTATCTCTATATCCGCTTAAATCAATTCTTCTCTCGCGCTCTTCTTTACACCGCAAATATGAATACATATCGCTCATTATCCCTTTCGCTTTTCTGAATCTTGTTTCTTCCAGTATCGGCATGTATTCTTTTTCGTGTGAAAGATCCTCTCCTTTTCTGCCCGGCACATCCGCCACCCAGAACATAAATTCACAGTCCAACGTAATACTTTTCTGTTTCATCCTCTCAACAACCTTTCCTGTTTCACAATCGACACTCTTCATCCACTTGGATTTTAGAAAATCAACATATTCCGCGTCCTCTTCCAGCGGAGTATCAACGCTTGTGTGATTGGTAACGATAACATTTATTAAATCATCCGGGTTTCCGGCGTCTTCAGCCAATCCTTCCATTCGGACTAATACCCCGTGCTCATTGTACATAAGTATCCTATATGGAAACTCTGACCTGCTTAAAACGGAGCTGGCGCTCTCAACCATTTTTCTATAATTCAGCTCCTGCAAAAGAACGCCCCTTTTATCGTATACAGCCTTCGGAATAATAATATCCCCTCTGCGCAATCCCCATTTTTCTATCTCGTCATCGCTATAGAAAACTCCACAGCTTCCGGCGTGAAAATATCTTTTCGCGCCAAGCTCTTGCGCGCCTTCAGCGAAATCAGCCGCGAATGTCCCAAACGGGTATCTTGCCACAGGCTCTACATCTCTTTCGGTAAAATTCCCGGGAATAGGACGGCTTAGTAAGTGAACATCAAATACATCTTTTTCAATGCGTTTCGCGTTAAATCTTTCTCTAATTCCATCCGTATCGGGCAGGCGCTCATAATCTTTTAACTGCCTTAACTGCCCAGAAAACAATTTAGTAAATTTAAAAACCGCGATCAGCCCGTTTTTAAGTTCGGAACAAGAATCCAAAAATTCCGCATTGGCTAAAAATTCTAAAGTTACATGATCTTTAAAATAAATATCTTTTTTCTTGCCGTCGCTATTATCCCGCACATCAATAATATCCGATAAATCCACCCTTTGAACTTCGCCGTCTCTCTCATAAAAAACAACACCTGCTTCCGAAAGAATAACTCGGCTTAATCCCGGACTTACCTCTAGCCTTTTTGCAAACTTTGTGATTTCAATAACACTTGTATTTACGGTCCTTATCAATCTGACATAATCCTCAAACGCGTCACCGTATCTCTGCCAATAGATAAGAAAATCATCGGGATATGGATTTTCATCTATAACAGATTGCATTCGTTCTAGAGTTTTTAATACGTGAGAATCATCAAAAAAAGCCCTTAAATCATCTTCACTAAAACCCGCTTTATGCGCGTCACGAATCTGTTTCTCCAAAAGCTCTTTTATACTCGCGCATTTATAACTGGCTAAATCCATCCTTATTTCTTTGTATATTTCGGCGTATTTAATTTTTCTTAAAAGTTTCCGCTCAAATATGGATTTCCCGACGCCAAAAGATTTTACCCTTCGACCACCCATCGCTCTTTGTATGGTTTTTTTCGCGAAACCAACAAAATTAAATCCATAATCATAAACTGAAACATCTTTTAGTCCTAAAAATCTCAGCGCGTACAATTGATGCATGAGTTTTGATCTACCCCGGACATCAGTTATTACTACATCTTTTTTGCCGTCCTCCCTGTCTCTAATAAACCATCCAATATGGCACCCATCGGGATCAACAAGACTGCAATCTCTGTAACCTTTTAGCAATAGCGGATTTTTTTCTCTAACATAGCTGATTGGCCCGTAATGAATCTCAACAGCCCCTATATTTCCATTACTATTCGCATCCAAAAATTCTGCGGGGCACATGTTATTGACATAACCAAAAGCATCCAAAGTATGCGTATTGGGATCCACATCTGACAATTCTTGAGTTATTTCTTCGGTAATATCATGTATGGGCAGTAATATTCCGTCGGAATAAATCTTCTTTCCCGAATAACTGTCTACTTCCATTATGAAATGACCGTCAATAGCCTTTGTTTTTATTGAAGGCGGAGTAAGCGCGGAACGTACGACTCTCACTCCCATACTCGCCTGTCTTTCACTGAATTTCACCTTTCCGTCTAGGCATGGTATTCTGTAAATAAATATGCTTCCCCTTGTAAAAACACATCTGATATCTCTGCGAGGAGACCAATACCTAGACAAAGAACCTTCGCCGGAAACGTCTTCCCCGGGCAATAATACTCTTTCAGGCATACCTGTTTCTGAATTTACTGAACGCAAATTGATTAGTCCCGGTTCAGCAAAAGAGATACCAACATCGACTAATTCCCCTGATACGACATAATAACCCCCGTCTGTTTTGGCGACTACAGGGTGAATATAACATTTTCCCATTCCGTTTACAGGGTCATAGTTTTCAACCACCATGTCTAATATTTCAATAAATTCATGAGATTCCAGACTGCCTTGCATCTGGACATCATTTCTTGTACCAGCCTCTCGCGCGACCGTGTTATATTCCGCCGGGCTTAAAACAGCGCCGCCGAGCTCCCCGACTAATCGCATTAAGTCAGCCGGACTAAGATAACTTACATTCCCATTTTCATCCGCCGATAGTTCTATGCCCAATCTCTTGGCGGCAGCCTGAACACCCCTGTCATGAACTTTAAGAAAATCCCTGCAAACATATTTGTTAGTCGCTGTCGAATAAAAATATTCGTTAAACGCGGTAACAACTGGCATAAGTATCGGCGCGACATTTTTTCTTGAAAGCTGTGTTTCAACACCGCTCCAATCAAAATATTTTTCAGTTTTTGACAATGTTAGGGGCCTCCCGGTATATTGAGTCCGCAATATTGTTTCGAACAGATCAAACATTGCCTCTTTAAACGCTCCGGAAGCGTCATCTGAAAACTCGAAATACATCCTTTCCTGCCGGACCGTTTCGTTATCGTCGCGATAATCAGCTACCTTAACAACAGTTAGAGGCAAATTCTTTGCCTTATTATTCTCTCTTGCTAATGCAACCATCTTACCTAAAATAGGCTGTTTCTCTCCTGAAACATTGCCATCGTCATCAAAAACACCTTTCATCTTTGCTACCGCGAAACCAAAACCCCAGTCCTCTTTATAATCCCTCTGAAACAATAAATCCGCGTCATCGGTATTTAAAAGGGCGCTCATTAATCTTTGATAAAACTCTGTAGATGACTCTCTTCTACTATCTTCAGCAATACCGGCAGTTTCTTTTGTCTGATCCATAATAAGCGCGTCTTTTCCTGTAATCTTACTCTCACTCCAATTTTCCGTGTCCATGAGTGTTGCGCCGTAGGCAATCCTTGCCATTTCTTGGTCTATGCGAAGACCGATACCACAAAAACGCTGTATCACCATACCTGTAGTTGAACCGACTATCTCTATAGTCTTCGCGACATCCTGCCTCAGGGCTGTATCCGACGGTGTATGATGATCCAAAATAGAAATGACATATTTTTGAACAGGGCTGATATTTTGGTCGACCAATATCCAGTTTGCCTGTCCTGAATTTAATGCTTGAGAATACAACAAACAATCATTTTCCTCATCAGTTAGTAAGATAGAATTTGACATATTGTCATCGTTTAGCAACAAACGAACCTCATCAGGAATCCTTTGCCCCTGAACTACAGGAATACAAACAACATCCGGATTTATCAATTGATTGCGGTATGCCTCAAAAAGTGAACTTATACAAGTATCCGTATCAGGATTTCTGTGCCCCATTACAAAAACTATCGGCTTTGGAGCACTGGGATCCATCGCTGTTCGTAGCCTTTCTTTGCTTGTCCGTACGAAATCTTTAAAACCACTAAAATTACAGCCGGACTGGTCAACATTAAAAACATCCCTGCTTATCCTGCTCATTGTTCCTACAGCATCTGCGTCATTGGCCATCGCGTATGCGGATAAAAAACCGATAATATCTGCCAGTTTTTCTCTTATTTTTATATAACTATTTTCCGTACTGTTTCTCAACTTTTCTTTAACAGCCGGCTCTAACGAATCTACCAACGTAATAACAGAATTTTTATGCATTTCATAAAACTCAGAATATTTTCTTTCCTTCATTGCTATGTCATATTGCGCAACAGTTTCTTTTAGCTTGCCGAATACGGAAGACTCAATCGCGGGAGCCAAAAGATTTCTGCGGCAAGGACGAACCATCAGTCCTTTCGCGTCACTTGCATCAGGCGGCATACCGCAATCAAAAGAGGGAGTATCGGATGAAGTTACTCTTCCGCGTATTGCGGCTAAAGGCATTTTATCTATTAATCCCGTATAAACATCCCAATATTTAAAAGTAAATGTGTTTTTCCCCCTCTCGTCACGAACACTTTTAGGATTAGGGAAACCAGTCTTTTTATCAATGACGCTGAATATATCACTCAAATCAGGAAACTCAAACCACGCGTATCTCCCTTCGGGCGGCTTAATTTCTTTTATTCTTTCCGCATCTTTTTCTCTTTGCCACACGCCATGTTCATCTATTGTTGGGTGTTCAATCATGTAATACTTTCCATCAGATTTAAAGTACAAGACGTTGAGCCATTCGGCATACCGTTTAGATAACAAATCTCTTACAAATTCAAAATCTCCTTTTTTATAGGCCTCTTCCAAAATAGCCCAATAATCCGTAGGGCTCATCATCTCCATGCCCAATTTATTAAAAAGCCTGATAGTATCTGTAAGACTGATTTGGGCAATCCTTCCTTCATCATCCCACCACAATTTTATCCCCAAAGAGTTCGCCGCTTCCTTAACCCCCGGATCAGTTATCTTTAGCGGAGCCCTTTGCACAAATAAATCCTTTTCCTCAGAATAGAAATACTCTTCGGTCGAAGCCTTTGATGGATCTTTTTGCTGTGTCGTTTGTCTTTTAGATGATGTTGGCGCAACAAGTGGACGAACCAACATTTCCGGCATATCTGTGCATGCCGCTAGATAGTCTTTTCTAGATAACTGTTTTTTTATCCCGTTCCAATCAACAAATTCTTCATTCTCTTGCAGTATTACACCATTTTTCTCCGCAAGCACTCCTTTAAGAACATCAAACGTTTTTTTTCTAAATGCGGGAGACGCATCTTGTGAAAACACAAAATACATCCTTTCTCTGCGGACCTTTTCATTGTCCTCGCGGTAATCTACTACTTTTACTATAGTAAGAGGCAAACCGTTTATCCCATTATTTGCCCTTGCTGACTCAACCATACCGTCCAAAATTGATTGTTTACCATCTGCTACCACGCCTTGATCGGTAAATACACCCTTCATCTTAGCGACCGCGAAACCAAAACCCTTATCTTCTTTATAATCTCTCTGGAACAATAATTCCGCGTCATTCGTTGATAAAAGCGCGCTCATTAAATTCTGATAAAATTGAGTTGAGACCGCCCTGTCTTCTCCCTCCGAAATACCAGCCCTTGTCTTCACTTCGCTCATGACGAGCACATCTTTTCCGGTAGTTTTAGATTTACTCCAGTTCTCCGTATCCATAAGCGCCGCGCCGTATACTATTTTTGCCATTCTTTGATCAAGGCCAATCCCCATGCCGCAAAAACGCTGTGCGACCAATCCAGCAGTTGATCCGACAATTTCAATGGTTTTAGCGACATCTTGCCCTAAAACCGCCTCTGATGGTTTGTGGTGATCCAGAATAGAGGCAACTCGTTCTTGAAAAGAACAGGCATTGTGGTCAACCAAAATCCACCCGGTCTGCTCTATCTGTTGCGCCCGAGAATATAGAGATCCGTCACTCTCTTTGTCCGTCATTAAAATAGATTCTGAAATGGACCGATCGCCCAATAACGCGCATACTTCGTCTGGAATCCTTTTTCCTTGCAGAACTGGGATATAAACAACATTTGGATTTAGCAATTGATTCCTGTATGCCTCAAACAGAGAGCTTATGACGGTGTCTGTGTCCGGATTTCTGTGCCCCATTACAAAAACAATTGGTTTTGGCGTTGCTGAACTAAGTTCTGCCTGCAATCTATTTCTACTGGATTCAATAAATCTCTTAAAACTGCCAAAATTACAACTTGCCTGCGCAACATCGAAGAGGTTTCGGCTTGCTTCATTTATTTGAGCAACAGAATGCAGTTTATGAGCTACTGCGTAAACGGATAAAAATCCAAGAATGTCGGAAAGCTTTTCTCTGATTTTTAGATGTCTTGTTGCCCGGCCTTCTCTTAAAGTCGTTTTAGCCGTGGAGCTCAATAAGTTTATTTGCTGAGAAATAGGTTCCTTATACTCCGTGTAAAAGCTCTCATATTCCGAAGCCTGCATCATTCGGTCGTATTCGCGCATTATCGATTCAATTTTTTCGAGAATAGAATTATCGATGTCGGATGCCGTAAATTGAGTATTGGACAGGCTAATAAGGGACTCTGGCGCTAGCGCGAAACAACAGTTTGAAATTAACAAATTAATTGCCAAAAAATGGCATAATAACGTAGTAAATATTTTTATCATATATTTGTCCATGGTACAAAAAATGTCGACATGCGCGAATGTTTTTTCATACCGTCATTTTCATAGTTTATAATTTTTCGGGGGGAGGAGGGGGTGCAAATCTTGGGGATATGCCCCCTCACTCCATGGGTGCGACTCGCGCCGCACCAGATTACAAAGCAAGTTCTATGCCAAGATGGGAGTTTTGTAACAAGTTGCCTACTAGTGACATACAAAATGGGTTTTTCTCTCTTTTTGTGGATTTGTGGCTTCTGTGCCACATGTGTGAGGAATTTTATACGCAGGGGTATGGATTGCATTTACACTGACACGGCGGTTTTGTTTTCTGTTGGTTTCGCTCAGATTTGGACTAAACAGCTTCACTACAGGCGCGGGGCGAGTCGTGTGGTGGTCGGGACCTGACGACATTTCTGAGTATTCCTAAACTCACCAAGTCAACCAAGTCCACAAGTCCGTGTATGGATAGTGCGCTATTGTCATAACCAAGGTCAATCCTGCCTTGTCCCATGCCCTGGCTTTGCTTATTCTCAAAACCATATAGTATGTGCATGGCGTAGTAGTAGTAATTTATTTTCCCGAGTATTTCTTTATTTATGTATTCAATGCCGGCATTGTCGCCTTCAAGAATTATCTCGCAATAAGATTTAAGTCCTTCTCGCAGAAGATAGGCGAATTCTTCTATACTCGCATTTTGTTTATGCATCCTATCGGCAACAACCAGTATAAGCCCAAACAATTGCTTTCTTAAACTGCCGCATAGATTGTCTCCCATATGGTCTAGTCCAAAATCCGCGATTGTTTCATCTCCTCTTGTATTTGAATACCTTACCGCCGAAACAATATCATCAACGCATCCTGCTGGTACATTATTTTCGGAATATCGTCTTTTACTTACTTTGTCATGAAATAGTGAAATTAATTCGCTGTGAATCAGTCCAAACCTTTTAGCCAAAACCGCCAAATTCCTAAACCATGCCTTCATATCGTTGGTCGGGAAACCATTTTCTCCATAGTCAAAATATCCGTCTTCGGCTTTATAGGCAAAACCGATGTGGTAGCTGTCGCTAGTAGTAAAAACCGTTTGCGAAGAGTCAACTGAGACCAGTTTTTTTGGAATCTTAACTAAATAAACATCACCGGCCATCCCTTCAGGCCGCAAAACCTCCGGGATAATGCCTGTATATCCGGTGGGATTCAGTTTAATCTGTCCATAAGCCCACGCCTCAAAGTTTAAGTCCGTGGGAGATTCATTGTGTCTTAGTAACTTTAGATTCCAACGTTTTCCGGTGTCGTAATCTTGCGTCTGAATATTCCTGCCGGCAGTGACGAGGGTAGAGCCGCAAGGGAGTCCTAGTCTTTCTAAATTGTCCACAATGGGTAATTTTTCTATAGTACTGTCGTTTAATACGGGATGTTCCGCTTTAAGATCTCTCTTCGGTTTAAGTGATAAAGATATGGGCATATCTCCGGTAATGACAAATGCGACCCCGATAGGGTGGACGAGAAGGTCAATTTGTCCGTCCTTTGATATTACGTGGTTAATAGTCCTATCTAATATATTTTCCTCGGGGAATAAAGCAGATAAAATGCCTAAAGTAAAATATGGTATCATTGATTCTCCAGGAAAAACATAAAGTCTTTTATTAAAGAGCCCATTATTCAAAATGGCAATTCTATTTGGCGCAAAAAGGCACTCACGAATAGTGTTGTCTATAAGTTTTTCGCGGGTAGGGCTGCGATTAAAACCGGTGGTGCCCAGTAGAAACCTTAATGCGTCAAGGGCGCAACCTTTTTTTGATCTTGTGCTTATCAAGATATTAATTATAATCTTGAAGACCTCGTCTTTTTTGTTGTTCCAAAAACCCCTATTTTCTGACAAAGTCTTCTGAACATTCTTGTCCTCCAGAAAAGATCCCAATTCACTAATAGCGGAGTCTGTATCTATTCCCGTGTTGGTGGATATGATATAAAGGATTTCTAAAATCTTGTCCTGTTCTCCGCGCCAGATACTTCTTTTTGATAAAGCATTTTGGATGGCACTGTTTACTAGGAAATTTTTGTACCCGCCGATGGCAAAAGTGTCAAAAACGGTGTTTCTCACGGCATTGGCTGTGATATTAATCAAAATTTCTATAATTTTGTCTTTTCTGCTATTCCAAAAACCATGCGGTGATAAAGTGTCGCAAATTTTCCTATCTAATAGGAAAGAGCTGAGTTCTCCAATAACGAAATCTGTATTTATTCCAGCATTGGCAGAAATATTATGAAGCATTTCTAAAATTTCGTTTTTCTTCCCGTGCCAAGGTCCTTTATTTGATAAAGCCTTTCGAATGACTTTGTCTTTAAGAAAGCACTCTAATGTCCTCAAGGCATTAGTGATATTATGCCCGGCATTAACGGAGATATTTTCTAAAATTTTTGAGATTTTGTCTTTTTTATCAGTCCAAAAACTTCCCTTGTTTGAGAGAATCCGCTCAATGTTGTCATTTACAGGAGGAGGGATAGGTGGATCAAAGGCATTTTCCTCGTTAGCAGAAGGAAAAGCGCTGTCCGAAATAACTAAAACTTTGCCGCTCTTGCTCGTCCAAAAGTATCTCTCCCGTAAAATATCCGGAATGCTTTCCCCGTTGGTTTTTATAAAAGATCTAAATGCTTTAACAGGCGGTGTAATATTTATCGTAGGATTGGCAAAGATATTATCCAAAACTTCCAAAACCTCATCTTTTTTGCCTAAACAAAAACTTTCCCTCGATGATGAGGATAAGGCCTCCTGAATATTTATATCACTGAGGAAAGAGTCTAACAACGTAACTGGATACCTGAACCCTTTTCTATCGTTAGCGGAGATATTCTCCAGGATTTTTAGAACGGACTCTCTATCGTCTGCCCAAAAACCATCTCTTAAAGCGATACAAATAAAGTCCTTTAGCCGTTTCATATCTTCTTCCTTGTGGCCATGCATAAATCGCACGATCTTTCGAAGGATATATAATTCTTTGGTGGTGAAACCAGAAAGCAAATTATCCTTGCCGAACATGAACGTGGAGTTTAATTCCTGTAAAAGGGACGCGCGCAGATTTATTTCCTCTATGGTAATGTCACCCATCCTGCAATAAGGGCTTCGCGGGGCGAGGCAAGATCTTTTATGGCCGGATATATTTGCGGAATAAACGCAGTCCTGGCAAAAAAAGAGAATTGATATAAAAATAGAAAACCAACGAAACGGTAATTTTTTAAAATTTTTCATGGGCTTTTAACAGCAATAATTGTGCCAGTTTTTGAAAAAGTTTATTAGTTGATGCGCAACGCGTTATGTTTTTTTGTTTTTCTAGAAAAAATTATTTTGTGGAGTAGACTTCACAATTGTGTGGAAATAAAGAAACACATTGGCAAACACATTGGCAAAATCCCTTTCCTTTTTAATAAAAGTGTGGCACAATGTCGACATTGGAGGTGTCTATGCCACGCCAAAGCAAAATCCTTATTGTTGATGATGATCCCGTCTTTTGTGAACTCAAGATGCAGTTGTTGGAGGACAGAGGGTATTCTGTCACTATTATTACCGATGGAAGCAGGGCTATGCCTGCGTTGAAGGAAAAAAGATTTGATCTTGTGCTTTTGGATCTTAATTTAGGCGATGTGGGAGGCTTGGATATCTTAAGAGAAACAGAGGCATTATATCCCGATCTGCCTGTGATAATTATAACGGCATACGCGAGTATTGAGAACGCGGTTTCAGCGATGAAGCTCGGCGCGTATGATTATATAGCCAAGACCGCTTCCTCTGACGAGATGATGATAAAGGTGCATCACGCCCTTCAGGCAAAAGAAAACGAAAATAAGATAAAGACCCTTGAAGCGACGCTTGAAAAACGCTACGCCTTCCAGAATATCATCGGGAAAAGCGATAAGATGCAAGAGGTCTATAAACTTGTCGAAACGGTTTATGATACGGATGTCCCTGTGCTAATCCGCGGTGAGACGGGCACGGGTAAGGAGCTTGTGGCGCGGGCTATACATTTTAATAGTTCCAGAAAACACTGCCGTTTTGTCGCGCTAAATTGCGCGGCGATACATGAAAACCTTATGGAGAGCGAACTGTTTGGCCATGAGAAGGGTTCTTTTACCGGCGCGCACATACAGAGAAAAGGAAAATTGGAAGACGCGGACGGCGGGAGTATTTTCTTGGACGAGATAGGGGACCTGCCACTTAATTTGCAGGCAAAATTATTGAGAGTATTGCAGGAAAAAAAATTTGAAAGGGTCGGTAGTAATGTTGAAATTTCAAGTGATGTAAGAATCCTTTCTGCTACTAATAGGGATCTTCAAGTAATGGTAAAAGAGGGGAAATTTAGAGAGGATTTGTTTTACAGGATAAATGTCGTGGAGATAAAGCTTCCGGCTTTGAGGGAGAGGATTGAAGACCTGCCTTTACTGGTGGAGCATTTTGTGTCGGATTTTAATAAAAAGCACAAGAAGAACACTAAGAAAATTTCTCCTGAAGCTATGCAGGCGCTCGGGCTATACTCTTGGCCGGGTAATGTGCGTGAGCTTCAACATGTCGTCGAAAAATTGGTACTCTTTAGCTCCGGAGACACTATTACAGAATTGGACACAAAAAGATTTATTCCAAAGGAAGAAGGCTCTTCTTCCGAATCCATGATTACACCCGGGATGACGCTTGAGGAGTTAAGGAATAAAACCGAGAAAGAATATTTTGAGAAAATACTCGCCGAAACAAGGTGGAATGTCACAGAGGCCGCGAAAAAAGCCGGTGTTGACAGAAAGACGATGTACATAAAGATGAGCCAGTACGGTATAAAACGGGCAGAGTGAGAATCTCTATATTCCGTAAAACTATTCCACAGGCTGAAGGATTACATCATCAATGTATGCCTTATTTACTACTGTCCCTGTCTTGTCGTTTTGCGTACCAAGTACCAGCATTAAAGTAACTGTATCCGTCGGAATATCAATAGTCTTATCTTTAGAACTCCATGTGGCGGATTTTGTAGGGGTCAATGTGGCCCTTGTCACGACACCGGTAGAACTCACGAAATAACATTTAATTAAAGGATATCCCGCGCTTGCGGTAGGGTCATCACATTTTGCCGTGGCCTTGAGGTATAGTTTTTTCCATGCGCTGTTTATGGATATGTCTTGTCTGAAATAGTCGCTATTTGCCGGGATCACGAAGCAATTGTTGCCGTTATCTTCCGTCGCAGTGGAGGCTGTCCCTACGACTGTCCAATTTTCAGTGCCTTTTTCCGCTCTGTAATTTTTAAGTAATGAATACGGTGCGCCGTTGACTAGGTAAGTATTGCCGTTATTGCTGTTTTCAGCGTAAGAGCCTATTAGAACATCATTGTAACCGTCCCCGTTAAAGTCACCGTCTATGGAGACCGACAACCCGCCGTTATTAACCGCTTCCTTCCCCGTCAGGAGATAATCAGAAATGGATAAATCGTTAGTGCCGGAGAGTAGTTTTAAGGTTCTACCCATTGTTAAATATGCCTTCCCGTTAGGATTACTGCCATAGCTAGAACCGATAGTTCCTATTAGAATATCGCTTTTCTTGTCGCTATCTACATCGCCCATTGAGAGAGAATACCCGACATTGTCATAAGCGTTTTCACCTGTTAGGTTGCATCCGGCGTTTGATAGGGAATTTGATTCTGAAAAAGTCGCTATATCTTTTCCATAAACTATATAGACTTTTCCAGCGTAATATCCGTTACTGCTGTCATAAGGGGCGCCGACTACGATATCCTGCGTGCCGTCCGCGTCAATGTCTCCAGCTGCTAATGAAAAACCGGTGTAACTATTGTCAGATTCTCCGACAAATGAATAATCGGCTGCCGATAGATTCATAGAATATTCCGTTTTTAAACTGGTGCTTAGAACAAGATATGCTTTTCCTACGACATGACCCCCGGTTGTACAACCGACCGCACCGATAAGAATATCTGATCTCCCGTCCTTATTTACATCTCCTGCGGACGCTACTGAAAAACCGCTCTGATCGCCGATGTTTTCGCCTGTCAATACATAGCCGTATGAAGCTATGAAGGACAGGGAGATAGACGATCTGTATGCAATCTTGTCGCCCATTACTAAATATGTTTTCCCGGCGTCATTTCTGTAAGCGCCGATTAGGATATCCGCTTTTCCGTCGCTGTTAACATCTCCCGCTCCTGCGACCGCGTAGCCGCAATAGTCTCCGGCATTTTCCCCCGTGAAAGAGCAGTCGGCTGAAGTGATAGAGCACGTCTCTGGAAGTGAAGTCAGCGTTTCGCCATAAATTAGATAAGTTTTCCCGGAGTCCACTCCGTTGTCATCATTGCCGTAAGCGCCTATTAGAATGTCATCCTTTCCGTCGCCGTTAACATCACCGGCACCCGCTACTGCCGCGCCTAGGTAATCGCCTGCCTTCTCTCCGGTTAAAATCCAGTCCGCATTTGCAAGATTTATATTCGAGGAAAAGATGTTTTTCCCTAATACCACATAAACCGCTCCGGCGTTTTCTCCGGATTTGTTGTTGTGGGGAGCTCCTATAATAAGGTCATCTTTTCCGTCGCCGTCCAGATCTCCGGCATTCGCCACCTTGTAACCGCTGTATTCCCCGGTGGTCCCGCTCTGAATAACATAGTCAGCGTTTGTTATCTCATTGCCCGGATTTATGAAACTCTCTAAGCCGTTTTCGGAGACAGTGACAGTTTCGGTTGTGCTTGTCGGAGCAGTTATAGTATCGCTTGACGCGCTTGCCGCGGCGACCGTGGATGTATCCGCCGCCGGTGTTGTGTCTTGTTGTGTCGTCGTAGAATTATTCGTTGTGGTTGTAGGGGTTTCTTCAACCGGACTAGTCCCAGATAAATCATTTTCGATTACAGTATTTAGGTTTGCACCCTCGCTTCCTGTCGAGGTGTTTGCCGAAAGAGAGGTGTTCCCGGCGATTATAAATGTGCTTGCAGGTGTTATTGTGGAATCGCTATTTAATTCTGCTGAAATATCCTGAACTGCTTCTTCGACGGAAGAACTATCACTGCTTGAGTTGTTGCTGGTTGTATTTCCTGAACTAACACTTTCTGTGTCAGATGAACCGTATGTTTTGGAAGAGCCGCTGTTTGAAATTTCGCTATCCGAAATGTTGAAATTTTGCGCATTGTTGTTTGCTAAAGCGCCAACAAATTTTTCCAGATTATTAATAATGCTGTTATCCGATAAGATGGTTTTGTCTTCGAGCTCCGGGGTTTTCTGGCTAATTTCCTCGTCTACCCTTTCTCCCATAGCTATTTCGCCTTCTACAGTACTTTTTGACCCGCTGTCGCCGCTAACAGCTGTGAAGGCGTTATTATTATCCTTAGTCTGCTCGTTTGTACCAATGTGTTTTTCGCCAAATACGCTATTTTCATTCGTACGGTTGCTGGCATTGTTTTGCCCATAAATGTCTTCATCCACGAAAATCTCGGAGTTGCTTTCAAGGGGACATGACATTACAGATCCTGAAACGATCATTTCTTTCAAATCTTCTTTGGTGGACTTTGATATGGTTGAGGACTCCTTATACTTTACGATAAGGCTACCGAGTGTGCCGCTGCCTTTCTTCAAGTTTTGTATAAAGGGGATATAATTGTAACCAGGTTTGTGCGCAAAATCAATTCCATGGCCTATGCAGGTAACTTTTATACCTGATGCGAAAACCAAAAAAGCCATCAAATTCCTTGTAAAATGCGTGAACACGCTTACCTCCTTGTTATTTGTTTGCGGTTGTGGGTACTAATACGCAAGGACCATGCCAAAACTATTATTTTGCAGATGTATCTATGTCATTGCAGATTAGCTGCATAGGAGAGCCTTTTCTTGTTTAGTTTGGGAAATAATTTCCGCTTGTGAAAAAAGATGCATTTTAAAGCGAAAATATTTTCGTTTTTTCATCTATTTTTGGTCTATCATTGGCTGATTTTCATTGATTTTTCACGGACAAGTAATATAATTTAACTGTGAAAATAAAAACCAAGTACATTGTCGAACCGCTTATAATTGCTGTTTGCATGCTGGTTTACTACTATTACCTTTTCTATTCGCTCGATTATTTTAAAACCCTTCGCTACAAAAGTGCTGATTTACTAGCAAAGATTTCCAATTTTGTCAGCGATCCTCCAAAGCAAACGAATGAGATTGTAGTAATGGCCATTGATGAAGACAGTTTAGCGGCTTTAGACGTCAGCTATCCGATAAAACGTGATTCCATCGCTAATTTCGTGAAGAAGATAAGCTCATGTGGACCTAAAATGATTTTTCTTAATGTGCTTCTTTCAAGAGAAATTCCCGGTGAAGAGAACAATGATAAAATGTTGGCCGAAGAGTTTAAAAACGCTAAGAATATAATCTTGCCTACATACTATGACGTTTCGGGGAAAAGAATAGCACCACTTAAAATATTTGCTGACGCTGCCAAAAAAATCGGTTTCATAAACAAAGTGAAAGATTGGGACATGACGATGAGGCGTTGTGTTTTGTTCCATTTGTCCTCAGACAAAGGCATTGACGAGTACGCTCTCGAACAGGAAATGGCCTCAGAGTTGACAGGGAAAAAGGAACAGGATTTTATTTTTAGCTCGCCCCCGGACAATAATTCCAAAACATTTGAAGAGGTGTTTAATGAAAACAAATACAAGATTCCTGTGCAGTCGGATGGGAGCCTGCTAATTAATTTTAGGGCGACGCCGCGGGATTTTACTAATGTTCTTCTTGCCGATTTTCTCGCCGGAGGAGTGGATCAGTCCATCGTAAAAGACAAGATAGTTATTGTGACTGATATATCCGATATCGAGGGCACCGTTTATAACACGCCCATCGGTATGATGCCCGGGGTGTATATCTGCGCCAATGAGCTTATCATGCTTCTCTCGGGGGAATACATTTCCCACGTCGGATTTAAAGTGTCGGTGGCCCTATCTTTTGTCTTCGTTGTTTTCGCGGCCTTCTTGCCTTTTTGGGCCGGTAAGGGAAGGGGCATATTAGTTGCCGCGGTAGCAATGGTGTTAATTTTCGCAGGTAGTTTTTTTGCTTTTACGAAAGGACTATTGGTGGATTATTTTAGTATTCTCGCGTCGGGGATCATTTCCTACATAGCGTCGTCGTTTTTAAAATATATTATCGCGCTTCAGGAAAAAATAGAGGAACTAAAAATCGCCTACACGAAATTACGTGAAGCGCAGGATGAACTCATTAAAAAAGAACAGCTTTCTTCCATAGGAAAGATGACCGCGAAAATATTGCATGAAATAAAAAGCCCAATAGGCAATATTAGAAGTTCGCTCGAGTTGTTAAACCCGGCAATTAAAGGCAATGCCCGCGCGGAAAGAGTACTGAATCTTGCCGACGGGGAAATAGTGCGGCTTATAGAATTAAGTGAAGACTTGAGAAATACATACACGCCTCACGCCGAAGACAAGAAAGAAGTTGATATTAATGAATTTCTTGGTGAGATTATTGAGATCACCCGCAAAAGGTTTCAAGAGAAAAATGTTAAATTATCGGCCGTTTTGGGCGATAATATTCCGCGCGTTAGCGTATCACCGTCAAAGATAAAGCAGGTTTTTGTTAACATCATTAACAATGCTTTTGAGGCGTTGGGGTCCGGGGGAGAAATATCAGTGTCTTCCGGCGTGGAAACGAAAAACGGAAAATTTGTTAGGGTGTCGATTAGAGATAACGGAAGCGGTATTTCTGAAAGAGACCTGCCGCGTATTTTCGATGCCTTTTACACTACGAAGAAAGAGAGTAAAGGCAGCGGCCTTGGTCTTTTCATCTGCAAAGAAATTATAAAGGCGCATAACGGCAGTCTGGATGTGCAAAGTAGGTCCGGCGCCGGAACCGTATTTAACGTCCTCCTTCCATTAAGTTGAACCCAATTGTATTTTTTTACCGCATCAATATTTCTTGATAGAAATCGAGGATATGTGTATAATGTCTGGTTTTATTAACATGGAATTGGTGTGCTTGTTTGTTGTTGGGGTGTTTGGTGAAAATAAACTGGGTTGACATTGTTATAGTTATCTATATCGCTTGGTCATTTTCTATCGGGAAAAAACGCGGCTTGAGCGGAGAAGGTTTGGCCCTTGTCACGGCGCTTTTTTCGTTGGTGCTGTCTTTGCACTTTTATCAGGGGACGGGTGACTCCCTGCATAGATGGTTTTTGTTGAGTGTGCCAAGTGCGGATACTATCGCGTACACGGCGATAGCTGTGCTTATTATTTTGTTGGGAGTACTTTTAGGAAGTTTTTTTAAAAAAATAATGAAACTAAGTTTTCTTCCTAATATAGAAAAAATCGGGGGATGTATATGTGGTACATTGAGGGGTATTTTAATTTCGGCGGTTATTATTGTGGGTCTGGCGATATCTCCCGCGGCCTTTATGCAGGAGGAAGTTTATATAAATTCTTTTTTAGGTAATTATTTGGTGGCGTTGAGTCCCAAGATTCACGGATGGGTTTTATCAAATGGGCCGCAAAGCTCGGCCTCTTTTGACCAAGGGAAGTTTCTTTCTCAATTGCCCGAAAGGCCGAAAAAAGAAATACTTTAATTGAACGATGCTGAAAAAGGGGAATTTTAATGAAACTCAAAGATTTTTACGCGCGCGCGGTTGAACACGGACAGAAACAAGATCCTCGCGGGAAAAAAGGAATAGCGCAAGAACTGGAAAGGCTTAAAACCAATTACGAAGAAATGTCCGAGAAGAAAAAGGACAAGTTCGATAAAGAAAGGCTCAACAATCCATACGCGGATACGCGTATTCTTTACGGGGATCCTAACGCCGATATTAAAACTGTACTGCTTGGTATTGATATGGAGGTCGGAGAACTGCTGCTTGCCGACAGGTTGAGGGAAAAAGGCAAAAAGATAGACCTTGTGGTGTCGCACCACCCGGAAGGAAAGGCGCACGCGAATTTTTTTCAGGTTATGTATATGCAGGCGGATATACTCAATAAGTACGGCGTGCCGATCAATATAGCGGAAGGTATACTGGACGATAGGATCAGAGAAGTAGAGCGTAAAGTCTTGCCGGCTAACCACAATAGGGCGGTGGACACGGCCAAATTACTTGATATTCCGTTTATGTGCGTGCACACGCCTGCGGATAATTGTGTTGTTGCTTTTCTGCAGGAAATTATAGACGATAAAAAACCGTATTTGGTTAAAGATGTCGTTAAAATAATTGAAGATATCCCGGAATATAAGCATGAAGAGGCCAATAATGTTTGTCCGAAAGTTGTGGCCGGTAAAGAAAATAACAGAGCCGGGAAAATATTTGTGGATATGACCGGAGGAACGGAAGGTCCGGAAAAGATGTTTCAATATTTAGCGCAGGCGGGTGTGGGTACGGTCGTCTGTATGCATTTAAGCGAAAAACATATTCAGGAAGCGGCTAAGCAAAATATTAACGCCGTTATCGCGGGACATATAGCAAGCGACAATCTTGGTCTGAATCTTTTAGTGGATGAGATTGCAAAAGGCGAGAATTTGGAGATAATCGCTTGTTCGGGGTTTTATAGGGTGGAGAGGTGAAATAAGCTTCAAACCTCAAAACAAATCCAAAGACTAGAGGTTTTGGGATTTGGTGCTTTTGATTTGTTTGGGATTTTGAGGTTTGGTGTTTGAGATTCCGAGGTTTTTTATGCCATCGCATATTCCTGAGGAAATTATTAACGAGATTCAATCTCGTTGCGATATTGTGGAAATAATAGGGAGGTACATTCCCCTAAGAAAGGCCGGAAATAATTTTAAGGCGCTGTGCCCGTTTCACAATGAAAGGACTCCCTCGTTTGTGGTGAGTCCGTCTAAACAGATATATCATTGTTTCGGGTGCGCTAGCGGCGGGAACGTGTTCGGTTTCGTGATGAATCACGAGCATCTCGAATTTGTGGACGCTGTAAAATTATTGGCGGATAAGTGCGGGGTTGTAATCCCTGAAAAAGATTCCGGTAAAAGCGACGGTTTTACAAAAGATTTGTGGGAAGTAAATAGATTTGCGTCTGAGTTCTTTCATAAACAACTGTATGGTCTTCCGGGTAAACAGGCCCTTGCGTACATAAGAAAACGCAGTATCAGCGATGAAACGATTAAAAAGTTCATGGTTGGATACGCGCCAGGCGGTGGGGATTTGATTAAGGAGGCCGCCAAAAAGAATTTTTCAGCGGAGATTTTATTAAAAGCGGGATTGGCCGTAAAAACGGATCGCGGTGTTAATGATATGTTTAGGAATAGGCTTATATTCCCTATACATAACACTATCAGTAAAGTGGCCGGGTTTAGCGGCAGGGTTCTGGATGACGGATTGCCGAAATATCTAAACACGCCCGAAACAAATTTGTTCCATAAAGGGAAGATTTTATACGGTTTGAACGTCTCAAAAGGAGATATAGCGAAAGCAGGTAGGGCTATTATCTGTGAAGGGTATTTTGACTTTTTGAGGATATATCAAGAAGGTGTTCATGAAGTTGTTGCTTCGCAAGGGACTGCGTTTACAACTGATCATGTGCATCTTCTTAGGCGGTACGCATCAACAATATTTATATCGTTTGACGGGGACAGTGCCGGCAGTCAAGCGTCAATGCGTGGGTTGGAGATGTTTCTCAATGAAGGTATTCAGGTAAAAATTATAGAAATATCTAAAGGGTATGACCCCGATACCTTTATCCACGCCAAAGGCGTGGCCGAATTTAGAAAGCTTATAGGCGGAGCGCAGGACATTCTTGATACAAAGCTCGCGTGTTTGTGTAAAGAAAACAACATAGCTACCACTGACGGCAAGATAAAGGTTATAGCGGATATATTGCCGGACGCGGTAAAGATAAAGAATGAGGTTAAAAAAGGGCAGTTCATTAAAAACATAGCGTTCAGATTGTCCGTGCCCGAAGAAAGTATTTGGTTGGAATTAAAAAGGATAGTTAAGAATTCGCAGCAGCATCATAAACAGCCGCAAAGCGGAGCGGCGGAACGTAAATTTTACACAAAGGTTGGGGACGCGGCTGGGGAAAGGCACCTTATTCAGTTGCTCTTGGATAATGACCCTTTGCCGGATTGTATAGATGCGGTGGTTATTGATCAAATGAAGCACCCGTTGTTTAAAAAGATATTGGAACTGATCGTGGATTTGAAGAAAAACGGCAGATGGAACGGGCCCAATTCCCTTATTGCGTTGTTAAATGAGAAAGAACTTTTAACGGCTTTTTCAAGCCTCGCGGCTGAAGAAATTCCGCATGGGCTTGACAAAACTAAGGTTATAGGCGATTGTATATACGATATTCAAAAGAGGGATAAGGAAAATAGGATAAAAGGCCTTATCGTAAAGATGGAGGAATCCGAAAAACAAAAACAGGATGTAAGCGGTCTTATGCAGGAGATACATAACCTACAGAAAGAACTTACACAATTGAATAAATTGAAAATCTGACCCTTTTGTGAGTAAGGGGTGGATTTTTTATTTGGAGGAAAAATGACAAAGATTAAGGACAGGACAAAAAAACTTCAGAAATTGCTCGGGGCGAGCAAAGAGAAAGGATATGTCACGTACGATGAATTGAACGACCTCTTACCGGATGAGGTTGTTGATTCTGAAGAGATTGACTCTCTTCTCATTCTTCTCAAGAATATGAAGATAGACGTTTTGGACTCAAGCGAAGTTCCGAGAAAGGTCGCGGAGAAGAAACAACAGGAGAAAAAGGAAGCAGACAAGGAACATGTTGCCAGGTTAGATATCCTTGAAGACCCGGTTAGGATGTATCTTAAACAGATGGGCCAGATTCCGCTTTTAACGCGTGATCAGGAAATTGACATATCTAAACGCATAGAAAAAGGGGAAACGGAAGTAAAACGTATAGTCATTAACTGCGGCTTTGTTCCAAAACAGGTAGTTAGCTTAGCGAAAAGGCTTCTTGCCGGACGTGAGAGGTATGATCACGTGGTTGACGAAAAAATGGTGAAAAGTCGGGAAAAGTATCTAAGGGAGCTCCCGAAAATATGCAAAGACGCCAAAGTTATAGAAGACAAAATTACTAAGAACTACCAGCTTATAACCGGATCTAAGATTTCGCAAAAAATGAAGGAAAAACTCCTTAAAAAAGACATAAACGACAAAAAGGCATTAGAAGGAGTTTTTAAGAGCTTCTATTATAGACAGAAGGCGGTAGAGGATTTTGCCGATGAAATCCTTGAGATGCACAGCCGTGTGAAAGAGGTAGAAATAGAAATAGAGTCTTTAGAAAGGCAGAAGGGCAGAGGCATACAGGAAAAAGTAAAAAATGAGCGCCGCAAACTTCGAAGGGTTGAAGTAGCCAGTTGGATGGATTTAGAACAGTTTAAGAAAATGGTTGAGGAATTAAGGGGTTGGCTTATAAAAACCCACGAAGCAAAGGCAGAGATGATAGAGGCGAACCTAAGGCTTGTTATAAGCATAGCCAAAAAATATACGAACAGGGGTTTGAGTTTCCTTGACCTTATCCAGGAAGGAAATATCGGTCTTATGAAAGCGGTTGAGAAATTTGAATACAGGCGCGGCTATAAATTTAGTACTTATGCCACATGGTGGATAAGACAGGCCATTACGCGCGCGATTGCCGATCAGGCGCGTACTATTAGGATTCCGGTCCACATGATTGAGACGATAAATAAGTTGGTACGCACTTCCAAAAAATTAGTTCAGGAGCAGGGGAAAGAGCCGTCTCCGGAAGAATTGGCCGACAAAATGAATTTGCCCTCCGGGAAAATTCGCGGCATTTTAAAAATCGCCCAGCACCCGGTTTCTCTTCAGACGCCGATAGGTGACAGTGACGAAAGTCGTTTCGGAGATTTTATTGAAGATAAAACCGTAGAAAAACCGGACGACGCAACGAGTTATACTTTTCTAAAAGAGCGTGTGGAAGAGGTCTTGGGGACACTTACACCGAGGGAGAAAAAGGTGCTTATGCTTAGGTTTGGTATTGGCGACGGCACCCCTAGGACTCTTGAAGAAGTCGGGAAAGAATTTAATGTTACGCGTGAGCGTATACGGCAGATCGAAGCAAAGGCACTTAAAAAGATGCGTCACCCGACAAGAAGCAGAAAACTTACCGGTTTCCTTGAGAGTGTTGAAGAGGAGATAGCGGCTTTAGGCGCGTCGCAGGAAATCGAAGAGGAAGAAGATTAGTCTCGACTTTTTTGTTAAAAAGTTTAAAAAAAGATAGCCGGAGGGTTCATGCCTGTCTGCGAGTGCAAGAAGATAATTGAAATCGGACTAAAGGTCGGGGACTCTAAGATTTTTGAAGAAGATAAAATTTGGTCAAAATACAGCAACGATAAAGTAGATATCGGCGAAAAAACAGTCGGTATTATCAGAAAGTTTCACAAAAGCCTTCCGCTAAAGAAGAAAATGTTCGCCCTGTCTATCGGTTCCAGCAATGAGCCGCAATTTCGCATTTTAGAAGCCGCGTTTAGAGGGGGATTATATCTTTTGGATATAGAAAAGGCCGCGTTGGACCTAATAACAGAACGCGTTTTTCGTCAAAAAACAGCACATGTGAAAACAATCCTCGGAGATTACTGTAAGGTTTTTTTCACAATAAGCAATGCATCGGATTTTAGAAGAACCACCCTAGACGAGAATAGAATGAATCTCGTTACGCTTCATCACTCTTTATATTATTGTATCGAATCCGAGTGGATGAACATTTTTAAAAATCTCTATACATCCGTGCTTGCCGATAAAGGCGCGATACACGCGGTATTAATGGCGTCGGAAAGTGAAGACGGACGTTCGACTACATGGCTCTATAATAAATTTGTAAATGAGTGTTTCGGGGGGCGTAACACGCAAGATATGTATAGATTCAAAAAATATTTACTGAAGGAGAAAATATTTAAAAACTCTCGCATTGAGTTAGAAAAAAGCCGCGTATATTTCATGCCGGACGATTTTGGTAAATTTATGGCGGTGGTATGGATGGTCCTGCTTTATCCTGAGGTGCATTCATACAGCCTGAATCAAAGAGAAAGAATTACCGAGTATATGTATAAAAACTTTTGGGCAAAGAAACTACCCCTTACGCAGACACAGGATCATCTGGTAATATATAGAGGAATAGATTTGCCGGATTGACCGGAGTGACTCCTTTATGAAAATACAAGTAAGGTTGATCGTCTTATTCTTTTTTCTGATCATTGTTTTTGCCGCGGGACTTTATTTTCTGCATCAAGTTGACGTCAAAAAGCTTGATGAGGTTTTTAGAAATAAGGTAAAAGAAAGCAGTGAGGTGTTTAATAACATTTTGAAGCTTAAAGGCGCGTCCCTAGAGGCCATGGTTTTTGATTACACGTACTGGGATGAAATGGTTAAGGCCATCAATGAGAATGATACAAAGTGGATAGCGTCAATGGAGACCAAGGACGTGCTGGATAATTACAATGTCAGCGCCGCATGGGTCTATAGGCTCGATTCTTCAAATCTGTTTACATTAAACAACGTTGGCATTCCCGAATTCAATGCAATACCTATTCCGGCGGATGTTTTCGGCAAAGTATTAGAACGCCTTCAAAAGGAACATTTCTGCCATTTTTTTATCAATACCACTAGTGGTTTTATGGAAATACGCGGGGCAACTATTCATTCTACTTATGATCCTCAACGTAATACTTCGCCCAGGGGGTATTTTTTCGCGGGATGTCTATGGAGCCCGGAGTATCTAAAGGAACTTTCAGGATTTATCACGGGTGTAACGGCGATGGCTACATTGACAGAGAAGGAGCCTTTTGTTTATAAGCCAAGCGTGAATACAGGAATAATAAGTTTTGCCAAAATACTGCCAGCGTGGGATGACACGCCTCTTGTAAAAATTTATGTGCAGGTGAAGTCCCCTATGTTAAAAGAATTAAATCAGTCCTACAAGGACAGGCTTGTCTTGTTTGTTGTTTTCTCACTTCTGATGTTTATCATACCTACCTCATTTATTTTTCACTGGGTAAATCTTCCGCTGCAGGCGATTTCCAGGACATTGAGGGAGGAGGATTCCTCGTACATATCAAAACTTCAAAGCGTGAAAACAGAATTCGGGGATATAGCGAATCTAATATCCAGATTTTTTGATCAGAGGGAAATGCTTATAAGAGAAATAGGACAGCGCAAATTGATAGAAGAGGCGTTGAGGGAAGCAAAGGATTATACGGATAATGTTTTAAAGTCGATGATTGACACCCTAATTGTCGTAAATCCTAATGGTACGATAAAGTCGGTTAACAAAGCGACTCTGGACCTTCTCGGATACACTGAAGAGGAGGTAGTTAATAAGCCGTTTATTATTATTCTTGGGGAACAACCCTTCAAGGTTATCAAATTTAAAAAACTTCTTAAAGACGGATTTGTGCGAGACTATGATATCAACTACTGGACAAAAACCGGCGAACGTATTCCGGTTAGTTTTTCAGGATCTATTTTGCGAGACAAAAAAGGCAGGCTTTTAGGTTTTGTGGGCATAGCAAGGGACATGAGAGAGATCAGAAGGTTGATGGAAAAAGAAAAAGAGCTTTTAATAACCGCAAATAAAAGGGCGGGGGAGTTGGAGGTTGCATATAACAAACTTAGGGAAACGCAGGAAATGTTGATTCAGTTCGAAAAATTGTCCGCTATTGGCCTTATGGGAGCCGGTATAGCACACGAGTTAAATAGTCCGTTAGCCGGTATATTAAGCCTGATAAGATTTTATAAGGCGAAAAAAGATGTAAGCTCCAGGGAGCACGATGATTTAAAAGACATAGAAGAGGCAGTTTTGCATATGTCGAAAATAGTGAAGGATTTAAGAGATTTTTCGAGAAAATCGAAAGGTGAGATTGTGGATTTGAATTGTAACGAAGTTATTGAGTCTACCTTGAGTTTCAGTTTGCACGAGTTGGGAAAGAAGGAGATAGTCGTAGAGAAAAATTATGACGCGAAACTTCCTATGGTAAAAGGAGATAAGGGACAGTTGCAGCAGGTAGTCTTAAATATGATTACAAATGCCCGGGATGCTTTGCCAAATAAGGGTGTATTTAAGATTAGCACTAAAACGGTTCGTGTAAATGAGGCGCGATTTGTGGAGATGGAGTTTTCTGATAATGGATGCGGAATAAGCAAAGAGAACTTAAAATACATCTTCGATCCTTTTTTCACAACAAAAAGGCCGGGTGGAGGAGTAGGATTAGGGCTATCTATTGTCCATAATATTATTCAAAATCACAACGGCCAGATAACTTTAAACAGTGAAGCCGGAAAAGGGACTACGTTTATTATAAGGATCCCGGCTGTAGGCAAGTAAAAAATATGAAACCTGTGGAAAAGACAAAGATATTAATAGTGGACGACGAAAAGATAGTAACAGTCGCTTATGCGAGGGAATTGGAAGATTTAGGATATGAGGTTTTTAAAGCTCTATCTGCCAGAGAGGCAATCGAATCTGTTAAGCGGGAAAAACCCAGGGTTGTGTTTACTGATCTTATACTGCCAGGTACTAATGGTGTAGAGTTGTGCAGGCAGATTAAGTCAATTGATCCGAAAGTTGAGGTTGTCCTTATGTCCGGGTATACTTCTGAAACCGGTAGATACATGGCGGATTTTATTGAGGCCGGAGGCAGTTCCAAATGGCTGGAAAAGCCCCTTCCTGAAGGCGAATTACGGAGAATAATAGAAGAAATACTCAAAGAATCTCCGGGGGGTTAAGAATTTGTAGTTACCCAAATTTTGAAAGTGAATATTTTGGGCATAGAAGCCATTGTTTGTGTAGTAAGTCATTGGGTAAATAGCATCGAAAAGTATTGCCAAACAGAAGAAATTCATAGTAAAATTGCGAAATTGTTTCGGGCCCATAGCTCAGTTGGTTAGAGCAGCTGACTCATAATCAGCTGGTCCTAGGTTCAAGTCCTAGTGGGCCCATAGCCATTTGCTACGGCAGATGACAAAACAACGAATAAATAGTGACGGTTTACTTTTTTTGTTGAATAATTTGTTTGTCATTGGTCATTTTTGCGGACGATTGGCTCAATGGTTAGAGCACTGCGTTCACATCGCAGGGATTGCTGGTTCGAGTCCAGCATCGTCCATTGAAATATAGCAGGTGTTTTGGAGTTGTGCGATATTGGAGATAGTATAATGCAGAAAGACGTCGAGATTTTGCTTCAGGTCCAGGAAAAAGATGTTCAAATAATCGGTTTAAAAAAAGAAATCGATGCAATGCCGAGAGAACTAAATGAAGTAAAGCATCAGCTGGAGTCTGCCGAGGAAGAATATAAAAAGGCGCAAGAAGATTATAAGCAGGCTCAGGCAAAAAAGAAAGAAATAGAAATTGACCTAGAGACTAAACAGGAAAGTATCAAAAAATACGAGACACAGCTTTTTCAAATTAAAACCAATGAGGAATATAAGGCGATGCAGAAACAGATAAGTGATCTAAAATTCCAATGTGGTTTTACCGAGGACAATATTTTGGAGAAGATGGAAGAAATAGAAAAATCACAGGCGATTGTTAAAGAAAAAGAAAATTTGTTTAATAAAGAGAAGACTCTTTATTCCGAAAAGGAAAAAGAAGTCGCAAAGAAAAAAGAAGTATTGGAGGGCGAGGTAAAGAAATTGCTGGAAGAAAGGAATGAGATAGCGAAAGGGGTTCCGGCCGATTTTTTAGCAAAATATGAAGTTATCTTCAATAACAAACATGGCGCGGCGCTTGTATCCGTTGATCTTAAGTCATGTCACGGATGCCACATGAAACTCCCCCCTAATGTTATAAATGATGTGCGTAGAGGCACGTCGGTAATTGTTTGCGACAATTGTTCCAGAATCCTGTATTGGATTGAACCGGAGAAGGAAGAAAAGTAATGCCCATGAGTGAAGATAGGTTAGTTCTTTATACCGATGGCGCGTCGCATGGCAATCCCGGGGAATCAGGTGTGGGGATTGTGATGTGCGACATTAACCACAAAGAGATCAAAGGTTTTAAAAAATATATTGGTGTAACTACCAACAATGTCGCAGAATATGTCGCGTTAATAATCGCGCTTCAGGAAGCGATGAAGGTGCGGGTTAAAGACGTAGCGGTATTTAGTGACAGCGAATTATTGGTAAGGCAGATCCTTGGTATATACAAGGTAAGGGACGACAGGCTAAAGCAGTTTTTTGCGATTGTTGAAAATTTGAGGGAGTACTTTAATAATTTTTCGATCGAGTACATTGAACGCGAAAAGAATACAACCGCGGACAAGCTCGCGGCGCAGGCGATAAAAGAAAGAAAATAATGTTCATTGAAATAAAGCAGATTGGGAGGCCGTCCCGCACTTTGTCCTTCGAAGTAATTTTTCGCGGCACAAAGTGCGGGGAGGAAAGTCCGGACTCCATAGGGCGGGATGCCCCGATACATTTTGTTATCGGGGGCGGGGAAACCCGACGGAAAGTGCAAAAGAAAATACACAGCCTCTTCGAAGCCCGCTTTTGCGGGCGTGGTAGGGCAACGGTGAAATCGTGGGGTAAGAGCCCACGGGTGTTTCTGGCGACAGGAACATTTGGCAAACCCCATCCGGAGCAAGACCAAATAAGCTCTGCATGAAGAATTGCCCGTTCGGTACGCAGAGTGGGTAAGGTCGCATAGATGAATGGCCCCGTCTTGTTGTTTTCGCAAGAAATCGACGAGGAACAGAATCCGGCTTATAGATCTGCTTTTTCAACTTAAATTTGTGTTTAGCAAAACAGATTTTTTCTGTACAATGCAACCGTTAGTTTTCCTAGCTAGTCATAAGGAGAACTTTCGGTACGGACGGCGTGATGTCAATGAAGATCCTAATCGTCGACGATGAATTTGAGGTCAGGGAAACGCTTAAGAATATGTTAAGCGGTGCGGATTTTGATTTAATGTTCGCGTCAGATGCGATAACAGCGCTTCTTGCCTTGAAAGATAATGACGATGTGCAAACTATAATAACGGATTACAGGCTTCCGGGCTTAGGCGGAAAAGATTGGGTCGACATTCTGAAGCATTATCATTCAGGAAAAAATATTGTGGTGATCAGTGGTTTTGAAATAGCGCAAAAATTGGTTTCGGATAAGGCAAAGGTAGTGCTGAAGCCTTTTACTCGGGCGCAACTTATGGACGCCATAGAGATCAAAGGGTAAAGGGTAGGGTTGGCCATATAGAGTCAGTATATAACACCTAGATGATAAGGTGCATATACATCATGTTGGATATTCTCACTAACAGAACACAACATGTTGTGGTATTTTCTTGACAATCGGTTGTTTCCTGTGATATGCTTACTTCCGATGGGGCTTTTGGTGTTGATTTTGACTCTAGATTTTTGTCTCTACCCGGCGGTTTTCTATAGGTGGGGGCTAACTTAACAGGGGTTGTATGTTAGGCCTACTCCAGTTTTTTACCAGAAGAAGTGATAAGTACAATAAGAATGCCAAGGTCGAATCTCTTGGCAGTAATCCTTTATTCTACAAGGTGCTTACAGTTGATAAAAAAGTTTTGAAAATTAAACGTAGAAGATGGAATTAAAAAACAAGCGACTAAGGGACAGAGACTATGAGTTATAGTGGACAAGAGAGGCGCAGAAGTCAGAGGGTCATTTATCCTTTCGAGGTGTGGTATAAAGATTACAATAAATCAAGCCAGGGTTTTAAACACGCTTATGGTAAGGATATAAGCGAACACGGCCTCCGGTTTGAAACCTACGAAAATTTTCTTCCATGCACGATTCTGGAACTCCGATTTGATGTTATTTTATCAGACTCGTTGGTTAAGACATTTAATCTGCTTGCCGAAGTTGTTCGTTCTGAAGAAGTGCGAAAACCGTGGTTGTACAACATATGTATCTCCTTCTGTAAGATCGATACCGAGTGTAAGGATTTGATAAAGGAATATGTGCATAAACAATTTAACGAATTTACTCTTGGTGCGGCGGTAGTTTAACTTAAAAATAGTTGTTGTTTTTTTTTCAAAATAGTGGCATAGTTATCATGTCCGGTTGGCGGTAGGTATTCGGAGGATATGTGACAAATGAATAATGCCAATTCAAAACAAATTACCGACGTAGAGCGCAGGCGTTTCCCTAGAATAGTAAGAACCTTCCTAGTAGTTTGCAAGGATCTCCGTGGCACGGTAGCAACAATTCCTCATTTTGTTTACGCATATGGGAAGAATGTTAGCAAAGGCGGCATATTTTTTGAGTCGGCGGAGAAATTTCCTTTGCACGCGATTTTGGAATTTAATCTATACGCGTCTACTCTTCCCGAGGCCATAAAAGTTAAGGGCAATGTGGTTTGGACAAAATCAGCTCAAGAGAACGGACTTTACTACTATGGTGTGAATTTTTGTGAAGTTTCAGAGCACGATATGCTTTTAGTGGAGCAGTTAGTGGGTACCGAAATAACCGCGGCGACTAGAGTGTAGGTTTTAAACATCAGTTTTACCAGAATTGCTATATGGATATAAAACAGGACATCCTTGCCCAATATATACAACAGAAGGAAATACTCCGTAATTTTTCCAAAATTTTAAGTGCCGGATATGACCTCGAAAAACTATTAGACCATTTTGTAAACATCGTCCAAGATATGCTGAAGGTTGGGAGGATCGCTATAGCCCTTCAGGAAGATGGGTGTTTTAAAATTAAGGCCTACCGAGGTATTCTGCCGGATGTTGTTCAACGAGTGACCTTCCCTTCGAGCGACGGAATTGTCCAGTATTTGACCGACGAGGGTACTGCCTTAAGGGTGGATTTTGCTAAGGTTGTGGATTCGTCGATCGTAAACCAATTGCGCGTAATAGGTGCGACCACGGCTGTTCCGGTGCTTGAACACGGTAGGCTCAGGGCTGTTATAATGTTCAATAATAAGATCATAGGTGTGCCGGTAACCGACGAAGAACTTGAATTGATATTTGCCCTCGGAAGTCAGTTGGCGGTGGCTATTGAGAATGCGAATCTTGTTGAACTTATTTCTAAGCAAAGGAATTACCTGGAGAATATTTTGTCGAATGTAAGTTCCGCCGTAATAAGCGTTGATATTAGCGGCACCGTTCTTACGTATAATTCAAAAGCCGAGGAAATCCTCGGGATCAGTAGTGCCGAAGTGCTGGGAAAATCTATAACCAATCTTCCTCAGGATATTAACGCTCTATTAAAAGACGTTATGAGCTCTGGAACGCCAGTTTTTAGAAAGGAGCTTGTACTTTCGGGTTTGAGCAAATGTGTTGGCGTAAGCAGTTCGACTATAAAAGATAATCATGGTTCTGTTATTGGAGCGGTGATGGTTTTTACAGACCTAGCCCCTATTAAAGCATTGGAAGAGCAAATGAGGCGTACCGATAGATTGGACTTTGTGAATACCGTAGCCATGAGAAGTTCTCATGAACTGAAAAATTGTTTGGTCTCCATTAAAACTTTTGCCCAGCTACTGCCTGAAAGGTACGCGGACAAACAGTTTAGGGAAGATTTCTATCTGGTGGTTAATAAAGAGGTCGACAGACTGAATCGCGTCGTGGAAAATTTGCTATTTTTCGCGCAACCGTTGAAATTGGATCATACCTCATGCAGTATTGATGATATCATTCAGGACACGCTGGATGAACTTGAAAAAGAAGAAATGCTGGAAGGGATAAACGTACAGAGGGATTTTAAGCATGGCTCGTCCCTTGTAAATATCGATAGGGAATCCATGGGGTTGGTTTTAAGGCATCTTATTTATAACAGTATTCAGGCTATGCCTAAAGGCGGGGAAATAAAAATATCCACAAACAGTAACGATACTGAGGCCGGACATGCCTTTGAGATAAAAATAAGCGATCAGGGTGTAGGTATTCCCGAGAATGTTCATGGTAAAATATGGGAGCCTTTTTTTACCACTAAAACAAGGGGTATAGGGCTCGGCCTTACAATAGTCAGAAAGATTATAGAGGCGCATAACGGAACGATCGCCATAATAAGTCATGTAAATTCTCAAGGGACAGAAGTTACCGTTCGTCTACCGCAAGACCAAAAGAAGTATAATTCTGCGAGGGCGTATTTCCCGTCGGGCAGGACGGTTATAGTTTAGTGCAGTTAAAAAACAGTTAAAGTAACCATTATTACCTGCGTGAAACCAAAAATTCTTATTCTTGACGACGAAGCTAGTGTACGAGAGTCCCTCCAACAACTGTTGAGTAGGGACTTTGTTGTTGCTACGGCGGACTCGGCTGATTGTGCCTCAAGGTTGTGGCTCGAAGAAAAGTTTGACTTACTGCTGTTAGATATTCTTTTGCAGGAGAATTCCGGTTTATCCATCCTCAAGGACGCGAAGAAATTATATCCTGATTTGCCCGTAATTATGATTACCGGGACAAAAGAAATTAAAACCGCCGTGGAGGCCATGAAGGCTGGTGCATATGATTATCTCACAAAGCCTTTTAATGTTGAGGAGTTAAGGTCCTCGATTAATGGGGCGCTAAAACCTAAGATTAAATATAACGGCGACAAATCTGCAAATACTGCGCCAAGCGAAGAAGTGTTTTTTGGGACCATGGTGGGGAGAAGCCCTGTTATTATGGATGTATTTAAACGCATAACACAGGTAATGAATACGCATGCGACTGTGCTTATCCAGGGGGAGAGCGGCACAGGCAAAGAGCTTGTCGCAAGAGCGATTCATTATAATGGTATGCGGAAGGAAAGACCTTTTATTCCAGTGCATATTGCGAGTCTTTCAGGGTCGCTCATAGAAAGTGAATTGTTTGGTCATGAAAAAGGCGCTTTTACCGGTGCGATACAAGCCAAAAAAGGGACCATTGAAATTGCGGACGGAGGGACCTTGTTTCTCGACGAGATAGGCGATATCCCTATTCCTATCCAAGTCAAATTACTCAGAGTTCTACAGGAACGTGAGGTGCGTCGTGTGGGAAGTATTAAGGACAAAAAGGTTGATGTTAGGTTTATAGCCGCGACAAACAAAGACATTGGAAAAATGGTGGAGAATGGTGTTTTTAGAGAAGATCTATACTACCGAATAAGCGTGGTTCCTATTAAAATCCCAAGTTTAAGAGAAAGGATAGAGGATATTCCCGCCCTTGTAAATCATTTTGTTGAAAAGTTTAGAAAAAATAAAGGGCCTAGTGCCGTGAAAGGTTTTGATAGGGAAACCATTGAGGTTTTGAAAAATTACTATTGGCCGGGCAATGTGAGGGAGCTTGAAAATCTTGTAGAGCGTCTAATTTTTACATGCGATGTTCCGTATATACTTCCGGATAACCTACCTAGGTATATCTTAACGAACGAAATGATTTGTAGAGAACCTGATTCTCTTGAAGAAACTATATCGGCCCATGAACGTAAGATAATCGAAGAGGCCTTGCTAAGAAATGATTGGGTTGTTGCTAAGGCCGCAAATTCCTTGGGTACGACGAGGCGCATTCTTCGGTATAAAATGGATAAGCTTGGTATATCAAATACCAAATTAGAAGGATATTCAACTCTCTCCTCAATTTAGCAAAATTGCGAATTTTTCGACATAATTGTCCAATATTTATAAGATGTCAAGGCAATCATAGTTGTTATGTGCTTGCACAGAAAATATTTATGGTGCAGTTGTGTTTCTTGGTATGTAAATTGCTAATAAATGTCTCTCTATGGTGTTTTGCTTTGGATAGTCGTCTCATGGCGGGGGTATTGGGATGAGTGAAGAGACTAAAGGTGTTTTGCCAAGCATCATGATAGTAGATGACGAAGAAAGTGTTCGTACGTCGCTAAGGGAAATTCTAAAAGGGCAGTTTTCCATTGTAACAGCCGGTTCTGCCGAAGAAGCCCTAGAGATTATCCGTCAAAATTTGCACGGCGACGGGTGTGGTATAGATGTGGTGGTAAGCGATATTTGTATGACCCACATGGATGGTCTAGCCCTTCTTAAGGAAATTAAGAGAAAAAATCAGCGCGTTGAAGTTATAATGGTTACCGGTTATCCCAGTCCGGATAATACCCTGCATGCGCTTAGGTTTGGCGCAAGTGACTACATAGTTAAGCCCTTTCAGGCGCCGGAAGTAGTGGATTCCGTAAAAAGGGTAATGGATAAGCGCAAAGAGTCCGTGAGAATGGAAAAAATGATAGAAGAGTTGCACATTTCCGTTCAGAAGAATTATCATGCTACTACAGAAGCCCTTATCATGGCCATTGACGCCAAAGATAATTACACAAAGGAACATTGCGCTAGGGTCTCATATTTGATTGAGGAATTTTCCAGGTATTTGAGAATGAATGAAGAAGATGTTGATTTGTTAAAGTCCATAGGAAAACTTCATGATATCGGGAAGATAGGTATAAGGGAAGAAATACTTACAAAATCGTCAAGTCTTAATGCCGAAGAATGGGATGAAATGAAACAACATCCATATATAGGGTACCAGATTATCCAGTCGGTGGAGTTTTTGTCTAGCGTACGGGATGTCATTCTTTACCATCACGAAAGGTATGATGGAAATGGATACCCCACGAGGTTACAGGGTAATAGAATTCCTCTTGGTGCTAGAATGTTGTCGATAGTTGATAGTTATGATGCAATGGTTATAGATAGGCCGTATAGGAAAAAATTGTCGATTCCGAACGCTTTGACCGAGTTGGACAAATGTAAAGGTAGGCAGTTTGATCCGGAGTTGACGAACGCCTTTGTGGGAATGATAAGGGACAAGTACTCTTATGTCGGAAGCGGCCCAAATATCGCGTCAAAATGATATTCATTTGAACGGCAAATTTTACTGCCGGCTGACTATGGAAAAATTTCTTATCCATAGCGGGTTGGCAATGGGCGTCTGTCTGGCTTTTGTTGTTTTATACGCATTGAAAAATGTGAAGTAGTGTATTTCCGCATGGGGCGGAATACTTACGTAGGAGGTAGAAATGAGAAAGTTTTTGGCGTTATTTATGGTTGTTGTTTTTGCTGCATCTTATGCTCCGTGTGTTTTGGCGTCGGGTTTTTACATTTATCATCAGGACACAAAGGCGCAGGGCCAGGCAGGGGCTTTTACAGCTCAGGCGGATAATCCGTCTGCTATTTATTACAATCCCGCCGGTATGAGCCAATTGAAAGGTACGCAATTTAATTTGGGTACAAGGATATTTAGGCTGGAAACAAATTACAAAGATTCATATGGAAACAGTGAGGATCTGGAGGCAAAGTGGCAGCCTGTTCCAAGCGTGTTTCTAACAAGCGATTTTACAACGGAAAAATGGACATTTGGTTTAGGAGTTTTTGCGCCATACGGGCTAAGCACAAAATGGTCCGGCGACGGGCTTTTAAGATATTGCGCGACGAAAACAAGCTTCAATATGATAGATATAAATCCAAGCATTTCATACAAGTTCTGTCCGGAATTTTCACTAGGTGCGGGTGTTGACTACTACAATGTTTACTCGTATGTTAGCGAAGTTAAGCAGAATTTTATGGTAGCTGATGCCAATACGAAATTGGATGTAGACGGTGACGGATGGGGTTTTAACTTGGGCGCCCTGTGGAAACCGCATCCAAAACACAATTTTGGATTGGCGTTTAGAAGTGCCGTAGATGTGGAGCTTACGGGCAGTCTTAAAACCGAAGACATACCCACAGTGTTCGGTCTTCCTCCTGTGATTTCGTATGGAGCAAAGACGAATGTGAATCTCCCTGCTACGGTAACGGGCGGGTACGCATTTAGGCCTACAGAGAAACTGAAACTAGAGGCGGATATTTCCTGGGTTCAATTTTCTAACATTGATAAGGCAGAGATAAAAGATCGTGACACTGGAGAATTGCTGAGTTACATAAACAAAGATTGGAATGATACTTGGATATTCGCGCTGGGCGGCGAATATCTTATAAACGATAATTGGTCTCTGAGGGCAGGATACAGTTACCAGCAAAATGCTGTTCCCGAGAAGACTTTTAATCCGAGTGTGCCCGACGCTAATATGAATGTTGTAGCGCTGGGTTTGGGATACAATAAAAGCGGATGGACGATAGACGTTGCTTATGCTATCGGATTATACTCGAATAGAGATATAGAGACGGATTATTACGGATTAGGTGCGGTTCTTCCTGATGCAAGCGGGAAATATGACTCATTGATTCACATAATAGGGGTTAGCGTAGGATACGCGTTTTAAAGTTATTTCACAAAAATATTTTGTATTTCTGTTAACACGGCGTTCCTTCTGTTTTTTAGGGACGCCGTTTTCTCTTGCATTTTTTTCTAACCTGGTATATACTCACGCGCATGAAGAGCCGCAATTCGGTAAAAGATGCCCCGCGTATTTCATACGATCCGTCAGAGGTTGTGAGATTCGGCGGTATTGTTACACGTAACCCGCGTATGATTGCCTGTATTCATACGGCAGAGGTCGCGGCCCGCGCTTCCGATATAACTGTTCTTATCCTTGGTGAGAATGGTGTCGGAAAGGACATGATGGCCGAGGCAATCCATAGAATAAGCCCTCGTAAGCAGGGTCCATACATCGGTATAAACTGTAGCGCGCTTTCCGAGACTTTACTTGAGAGTGAATTATTTGGCCACGAAAAAGGCGCTTTTACCAGTGCTGACAGGCGCAGAAAAGGTAAATTCGAGCTAGCTAATGAAGGGACGCTGTTTCTTGATGAGATAGGAGACATGAGCTCTGCGGCACAGGCGAAGATATTACGTGCTGTTGAGCATCACGTATTTGAAAGGATAGGCGGAGAGGCGCAGGTGCAGAGTAATGCACGTATTATCGCCGCTACAAATAAAAATCTTGCCGAATTGGTTAATCTGGGAAAATTCAGGGAAGACTTATATTATCGCTTAAACGAAGTGTGTATAGAAGTGCCGCCTCTGCGCGAAAGAAAAGAGGATATTCCTTTGTTCATAGACGAATTCGTTAAGGAGATTAACTCTGAGTTCGGGAAGAAAATAAAGGGTGTTTCGGACGTTACAATGAAATATCTTATGCGTCATGAATGGCCAGGTAATGTCAGAGAATTAAAGAGTGTGATTAAGAGAGGCATGCTTGTCGCGAAAGGCGATTCTTTATGGCTGGAAGATTTGTCTTTTCAAGTAGAACTTGCGGTTGATACTGTTGAAGAGGCCGCAATGAGGGACTTTTCGCTTAAAACAGCCGAGCGTAACCATATAGTGCGCGTGTTGCAAATTTCGAGAGGTATCAAAAAACAGGCATGTACCCTTCTCAAAATCTCAAGGTCTACATTGGATAAAAAGTTAGACGAGTACAAGATAGATATGCCGAAAGAGTAGTTTGGAGAGGAGGTATTTTATGGGCAAGTATATTAGTGCTTTTGGCGGGGTTGTGGCAATGCTCCTTGGTGTATGGGGGATATTTGCCTGGAGAAGCCAGTTTGTTGTGGTGCTACAGGGATGTCTGCCTATAATGATGATATTTGGCGGGCTTATAGCGCTTTTTCTTGGCATCAGCGAGATAAAAGATGAAATGGCCGCTAAGAAAGAGGAAAAAAAGCAGGAAGACAAAAAATAATTTTGTTGACAAAGTCGGCAGGGATGTGATATCATGCCCCCGATGCGCAAAATGTGCAATTCTGTGTATATGGCGTTGCCTTAGCCTCAAATATATGGGTAAAAAGGAGGTGATTTCTTACTAATACCTGGTAGGGGCTGGATTTGGCAATGTTAGAGTTATAGATTGGATATTTCAGAACAAGGTGTTCTGTTAAAAAAATAGAGAAGCACGTTTAACTATTCAGGAGGAACAAAATGAAGAAACTTGTCGTATTATTAGCACTAGCTATGCTAGTTGCGTTTACGGTAAGTTCTTATGCTGAAGTCCAGAATGTGAAGGTGGGCGGAGACATAAGAACGAGAATACTGTACCAGGCGAAAGAATATGATTTAACGAAACACGAGAGTGATTCTTTCAGCTACATCAACACGAGAACAAGGGTTATTACAGAAGCTGACCTCACCGATAACGTTGCGGTAAACGCGACAGTTGAAGCGAATGGAATGTGGGGACAGGATGATAACCTATACGCTTATAATGGTGGATTACTGGACAGCAGAAAAGAGTGGAGCGCCGGTTTCAGCGAGGCGTGGGTACAGCTTTCAGAACTCTATTACACTCCTTTGACAGTTAAGATAGGTCGTCAGTATCTTAACTATGGTAAAGGTTTCGTGATCAGCTCAAACGAGTATGAAATTAACTTTGACGCAGTAAGAGCCATCCTAAACTTTGAACCGTGGACAGTTGACCTAGTGTACGCGAAGATGTATGATGGCGTAGATGCGGATCCTTTTGTCAGGTATCCTGGTGAGTCTGTTGATATGTGGGGAGCAAACGTTCATTATGCGGCTGACACATGGAACGTAGAAGGTTATGTATGGGGTTGGTCAAATAAGAACGTTCCTAGCCATTTAGAGACAACGCCGGTATTGTTTGGTATTCGCGGTGATGTTGCCCCGGTTGAGAACCTAGATTTATGGGGTGAATTATCGTACGAAGCGAACAAAATTCTTGGTTCAGATGCCGGTGCGTTTGGAACAGACCTTGGAGCGACATACACATTTGCAGATTTCGCATGGAAGCCGAAACTAGGTGCGGAATGGGCATGGGGACAGGGAAAAGCAGATGAGGCGAACTATATGCCTTTAGCTCAGTACAATTACTGGGGATATTGCTACAGCCCGACTATGTCAAACATCCACATCATTAACGTCAACTTGACAGTGGAGCCTATTGAAAAGTTGGCTTTAATATTGGATTACTATCATTACATACAGTCTAGAGCCGAAATGATGATTATGGGTAATCCATTCGTCGATAACGGCGGTGTAATGGCACTCACAAACGGCAGTGACAAGACACTCGGTGATGAATTAGACTTAATCGCGGAATATGACTACACCGAAGATGTCAGTACACAGCTTTATTTGGCATGGTTCTTCCCAGGCGATGCATACAGTGGAACAACAACAAAGGACGATGCGTATGAGATTCGTGGCGAAATTATCGTCAGCTTCTAATCTCTTTAGTAAGTAACAAACCCCTCTCGGTTAATGCCGGGAGGGGTTTTTTTTAGGAGGATACTTTCATGAGAAAATTTTCAGTATTGTTGGTGATACTTTCTTTTGTTATGTGTGCCACTGCTATCTCCGCTGAGCTATCTCAAGAGGGTGTAGTGGTACAAACGAAAGAGGAAACTACGGCGCCTACCACATCATCAAGCCCGCGTTTTAACATAGGCGCAGGATACATGTATACATGGGGTTCTTTAAATACAACGCTTAATGCTTCTGAAGATTTTTACCCTTTTTTCCTGAAGGGCGATAAGATATCACAGCTCGATTATAAAACAGATGCTGGCATGTTTATCATTAACGCTGACGCTTTTTTGTTCTGGCGGTTATATCTTGACGCATTTGTAGGAATAGGAGATATCCAGGATGGGGAACAGACGGACACTGATTGGATGTGGCAGATCTCTGATCAAAAATGGCTTGAGTCAAAATCCGCCGCAGACGGTAATGTTAATACATGGAATGTTAACGTCAACTTTAGAGTTATAGAGGAAAAGGACGATAAGGGATATTTTGATTTGTGCCTAGGTTATCTGTACTACAGAGACGACATAACCAATATTACTGATTTGGTGTACTATATTGAGAATTGGGAGCCTGTATATGATCCTATAGCAGGTCATGATTCTTCTGACAAGTATACCTTTGATGGTTTCAGGTTAGGTGGCAGGGCAAAGATTCGTATGAGCGAGAGGTTCGCATTAGTAGGTAATATCGGTTTTATGCCTTGGATGGACGCCGAAAGAAGCGGATATTGGAATCTTAGGTATATGGATATAAGTGGTGATACAAGGGGAACAGCGTTCGATTTAATGGCAGGAGTAGAGTTTAAAATAACGAAGTTTCTTTTTGTGGAGGTAGGATACAAATACATGAGTTTTGACACCAATGAAGGCGACTATTTCCATACGATTGATGGCGTTAAATACGAATACAGGAACGGTTGGGGGAGCACGGAAGCCACACGTAGCGGTGTTTATGCTATGGGTAAATTGAAGTTTTAGTAGTATTCATTTCTATACATACGCAAAACCCCTGTTGGATATTCCAATGGGGGTTTTTGTTTGCGCACAATTTGTATTGAGTAAAAAAGATTTTTCTAATATAATACTGCTTTGAAAAATAGACTGCCAGATCGTCTAATGGTAGGACAACGGACTCTGGATCCGTTTATCTTGGTTCGAATCCAGGTCTGGCAGCCAGAAATTTATTAGATTGGCCCTATCGTCTAGCCTGGTCTAGGACACGGCCCTCTCAAGGCCGCGGCACGGGTTCGAATCCCGTTAGGGCTAAAACCTCTTATTGACAAAATTTTATAATATGGCATATTAGTTGTGTTACGGAGGTGTGAACATATGCGAATTAGACAAAATCTTGTAGTTTTTTCTTGCCTTCTGATTTCTTTTTCTCCGTATGCGTATTCTCAACAGCAAAAGAATATTGCTAGAGTAGCGAAGCCTAAGGTAGTATCCGAAAAAACAACAACGGAATCTTCAACAAAAGAAAAGTCAAAAGTGCCGCTTACTTCCCCGGAACAGTTAAAAATTTCCGAGAATTATGGATCTATAAAAGAGGTGTGGGAACCCGGGGCCGGTGCAGTGGATAAAATGATTATTCATATTCAAGATGCCCACTGTAATTACGAGGCGCAGTCTAATATATGCAAAATTATCGATGATCTTATGACAGAGTATCCCGATCAAGTAAAGCTTGTGGCCGTAGAAGGTTCTGTAGGTCTTATTGATACTTCCCCATTCGCGGAATTTAGCGACAAAGAAATAAAAAAAGAAGTCGCGGATTATTTCATGAAAAAGGGAAAGATTACCGGGCCGGAATTTTTATCCATTACCGGTGATCACAAATTCACGATTTACGGCATTGAAACTAAAGAACTATATGACAGGAACTATAAAGCATTTCTGGATTCGTTGCCGTTTAGGGACGAGTCCGGGAAATACTGTGAACATCTAAACGACATATTGAATCAGCTGAAGGAAAAGATTTATAGTTCGGACTTAAAAGAGTTCGACAAAGAACTAATGTCCTACCAAAAGGGTGACACTGGTTTTCTCGAGTATGTAGATATGCTGAGTAAGTGGTCTGAAAAAGAGAAAATACAGTTAGAAAATTACAAGAATTTTGTGTTGCTCAAAAAAGCGCAGGCGATAGAGAAATCCATAAATTTTAACACCGTCGAGAAGGAGCGCGCCGCGTTGATTGACAAACTAAATAGCGTTTTGGGTAAAGAAGAACTCTCCGAGCTTGTGATGAAGAGCTTAAATTTTAGGACCGGGAAAATGACTGCGGCAGAGTATTACAATTACCTAAAGAAGGTTGTGGAGAAATATTCTAATTCGGTTTCGACAGCGGAATATCCGAATCTTTTTGCGTACATTGATTATGTGAATGTTCATTACACAATGGATAAGAATTTATTGTTCGATGAGTGCGCCGAGGTGGAGGGCAAGATTGCCGATGCATTATGTAAAAACGAATTACAAAAACGTCTTTTCACTCTTTCTAAACATGTGGGTATTTATGAGCGTATGTTTAAGCTGGAGTTGGTAAAAGACGATTACCGGTATTACAAAGCGCACAAACAGGATTTTAAAATCCAAACGTTTCTTGATTTTATAAAAGTGCAGGCTCCTGCAAATGGTATTACTTTTACGGAAGATCCCGGATTATCAAAAATTGACAGCAATCTGCCGATAATAGAAGAATTTTACGAAGTTGCTATTTTAAGAGACCCGGTTCTAATAAACAATACCATTGAAGAAATGAACAAAGAGGGCGCAACAGTTTGTGTAATGACAACCGGAGGATTTCATACTAAGGGTCTTACTGAGATTTTGAAAGAGAAAAATGTGGCATATGCGGTAATAAGTCCGAAGATTACGAAACAACCGGAATATAATCCCTACATAGATGTAATGACAAACAAGAAGACCCCGTTTGAAGAGTTCTTGGACCAATTAGGAAGCGAAGAAGAGTAGGAAAATATTACCAGGTGGTTATTTCTGCCGTGTCCGATGTAAGGGTCGTTGTACGGAGTATCTTTGATCCGGTTTCTATCCTGCCTCTAAATGTATCCCCGACGGTTAGGTAGTGTCCATTATCTCCGGGAGATGAACCCGCGGAATAATAATTAAGTCCGCGCCACTTTTCGGTATAGATTGTGAAATTGTAATCAAACCCAAGTGCGATCATGTCTATAGCTGTTAATTCATAGTTAATGCCGTCAAAGGTGAGGGCGCTATTTATTATAGGTATTTTGGCCGAATAATCGGATATTTCGGTAGCGTCTGTATCTACTATGGAAATATTGTCAAAAGCCGAAATCGCGTATATTGAGTTGTAAGAAATATTCCCAACCCAGGTGTAATAAAATTCATGTACTGAATCGCTCTGATGCAATTCATATTCGGTATATTCAGTTAATAAGCCGTTTTCATTGTAGGTATTGACTCTGGAAATCGTCACAGCGGTTCCTTCTTCATCGAAATAACTGTCGCTAAATGTAGCGATAAGCCCATAAGAATTATAAGTTAACGTGATTGTGTGTTCAATGCCAACGGAGCTATAGTGATAATTGGTCAACTGCCAAAGATCATTATATTGCATATCCCAGTACGTATATTCAGTGGTCTCTCCGTCTAGGGTTTCGCGCATGGAATAGCCTATTACTCGCGATAAAACATCGTATTTAATGTTGGAATACTCTCTAGTATATGATTGCCCATATATGCTACCGCTTACTGAATAAGAGATTTGCCTGCCGTAACTGTCGTACTGAATATTCGAGTATGTGTACTCGGAAATTATTGTTCCTCCTATGTAATTGGTCTCGGTATATCCGGCTAAGGAGTTGTGGCTGTCATAAGTCGCGCCGAAGAAATCTATTTCATTAGTTATGCCAAGTGTAGTGCTTAAAGTATGTGATGATGCCTCTTTTGCTTCTTGGTTGTTATGCAAATTATTTAGGGTCGCGTCTTGTGCGTGCCACCAATATTGTGATAGCGGTGTTGTATAAAGTTTATCCAAGAGGTAGTATTTAATATTGCTCACGTTTCCTGATTCTGGCGCCTGCGGTGCGCTTGTTGAAACCAAGGTGTAGTCGTAACTTTTTTTCTCTCCGTATACTCCGCCCGCCTTGTTGCTAGTGGCGTTGTCCTCCGCCAAAGTGTAGTATTTTATATTAGAAAAAGTAGTTGTTATGGTATAAGACAACGCAGATTCTACCGACGGTAAAATGTTGTCTATTAGCCTGTCATACAAATTTTTAGCGCTTCCTGTGCTCGTAGGTGTTGTTAGTTCCATTGCGGAAGTTTTGATCACCGCTCCTTCTGTTGTTGTATATTCCGACGGCCGGTCAGAAACATTGCTGTTATAAGTTGCTTCGTTAAAATTCAAATACTGAATGGCTCCTAGAGGGTCGTAATCAAGTTTTATATATCTCAATAAGTGCGTCATTGTAGTCATTTCGTTTGTCGCAAAATTATCGCTGGACTCATACATCATGTTCAAGTAGCTTATATAATGAACATTTCCGTAGTTATCTTTCTCGGCCAAATTAAAGATATCTGTAGGTCTCCCATCATAATAACGTATATAGCTTCCGTCGGTCTGAAGAATTAATTGCTCCCCGTAGGAAGAAACAGTGTTTCCGACCTCCTCGACCTTTTTGGCGACCTCAACAAATCTTTGCAAGGTGTAATTTTTGTTCCATTCTTCCTGGTCTTTGACTCTTTTGTAGGCGTTTGCCATATATTTTTGTTGTGCGAAGTTCTTCTTCTCTAAAATGGTAATATTCATCCTTTGCTTCTCCGCCCAAGAAAGTTTTTGATCTTTCTTTTGAATGGTATCAAGGGATGAATATTGTGAGGATTGTTCGTCAGTGGCTATTTTTGCGGCAAAGGGATTACCGTCGCCTGAATAGGCGTTGGAAGAAACGATTAATGTTAATAGTAAGGGCAGAATATATTTTCTCATAAACACATCTCCTAACACCTACTATATAGCATTATACATGCCATATTTCAAGTGGAAAAGTTATTAGTCCTTGCTGGGCAATGCTTTGCGTATAGCTATTTATTTTAAGAGTGATATTTTTCCGTTAGAGCAAGTCTAGAAATTAGACATATTGATGTTTAAAATTGTACACCGGAGAAAAACAGAAGATAAAAGACCAAAGACAAAATACTAAAAAACCAAAGAAAAAGATCAAAAACGAAAAACAAAAGACATATAATGCGGCAGAAGCTTGCTGGGACAATTATTTGGATTGAATGGATAGATTTTTTTTGATACTCTTAAAGCTCTTTTTTGAGAACGTGTTTGTAGTTTTTTGTTTGTGTTTTTAACTTTTTGTTTTTCATTTTTCATCTTTTATGACAGCGAGTGTTGATGTGAAAAAAACGCCCATCTATGACGGCCACGTGAAACTGGGTGCGAAAATTGTGGATTTTCACGGCTGGCTTATGCCTATACAGTACAAAGGTATTGTAGAGGAACATAGGGCCGTCCGCAGTCATGCCGGAATTTTTGATGTCTCTCACATGGGGGTAATTGACATTCGCGGCAAAGACGCGTACGACCTTGTTCAATTTCTAACAACCAATAATCTGGATAAGATCGGCCCGGGACGTGCTATTTACGGGGCGCTTTGTAACGAAGACGGAAAAATGCTGGATGACTTAATATCTTACATGTTTTCTAAAGAGCACATTCTTTTAGTTGTTAACGCCTCGAACCTTGAGACGGATTTTGAGTGGATTAAAAAACATACCGGGAAATTTAGTGTAGATGCGAAAAATATATCTGATAGTTTAGTGCTTATAGCATTACAGGGGCCTGACGCGCCTGACATAGCGGAAAAATTATTCAAACAATCACTTGCGAGTTTAAAGAGATTTCATTTTTCGGAATATACCGCCGGTGGAGTGAAAATATTAACAGCGCGGACCGGTTATACCGGCGAGGATGGATTTGAGCTGTTTGTAGAGGCTGCCAAAGGCGAATGGCTTTGGAATGAATTGTTAAAATTAGGCGCGGAGCCAATAGGACTTGGAGCTAGAGACACGTTGCGATTAGAAAGCGGATATCTTTTGTACGGCAATGATGCGGATATAAATACCACACCTCTCGAAGCCGGGATTGGCTGGGCGTTGGATTTAAATAAAAAGGGTTTTATTGGGCAAGAGGCTTTAAAGATTTTTAAGCCGAAAAAGAAACTCTTCTTTATGGAAATGCTGGAGTCAGGGATTCCTCGTCAGGGATACAAAATATTTAGCAATCGCAAGGAAATCGGAGTGGTGACAAGCGGGACATTTTCTCCTTCTCTAGGAAAGGGAATTGCCATGGGGTATGTAGATGGGGAATATGGAGAAGTAGAGATAGAGATAAGGGGAAGAATGTTGAAGGCGAAGGTGAAAACATAACATGAAATTCGAAGCACGAATTTCGAAGCACGAAACAAATTAGAAATTTAAACGACAGAAATTAGAATACTGTTTTGAATTTGAAATTTATTTTTTTGAATTTGTTTCGGGTTTCGGATTTGGGATTTCGAATTTTAAAGAGAGGTTAGTTTATGAATCTTCCAAGTAATTTAAGTTACACAAAATCACATGAATGGGTAAAGGTTTCGGGGAGTGTCGCGAGGGTGGGCGTCACGGATTTTGCGCAGCACGAACTTACGGATATAGTTTTTGTGGAGCTTCCTAAGGAAAATTCGGTTCTGGCCGCTGGGAAGAATTGTGTTGTGCTAGAATCCGTAAAAACAGCGGCTGATGTTTACTCTCCAGTAAGCGGGCGTGTTATAAAAGTAAATAGTAAGGCGGCAGAGGCCCCGGAAGTGGTAAATCATGATCCATATGGAGAAGGCTGGCTATTTGAAGTCGAGATGAGTAACTCTAATGAAATAGATAATCTCTTAACCGCCGCCGAATACGAACAAATGGTAAAGTGATTGACGGAATATTTTAAGTAAGGCGAAAAGTTATGGATTTTATCCCACATACTGATACGGAAATACAAGAAATGCTTAGCGCAATTGGCGTCAGGAGCCTTGGAGATCTATTTAAGGATATTCCCGCTGAGATCCCGAGGAAAAAATTGTGTTTGCCAGAGGCGTTATCGGAGCAGGAATTGATCAAGGAGATGGAGTCTTTAGGCGCGAAAAACGTGTCAACAAAAAATTATGATTCATATCTTGGCGCCGGCAGTTACGAACATTTTATCCCAAGCGTTGTACAAAGCTTGGTCAACAGAAGCGAATTTGTTACTGCTTATACGCCTTATCAAGCCGAGGCGAGCCAAGGGATTTTACAGAGTATATACGAATATCAATCGCTGATTTGCGCGTTAACCGGCATGGATGTTTCTAACGCGTCTATGTATGACGGGGCTACAAGTTTGACAGAATCTCTATTAGTAGCATACAGAGCAAAGGAGATCTACGGCGGTAATATTATAATTTCGAAAACTATACATCCTGAATATAGGGATGTAATAAAAACATATTTCAACGCGTTTCCTGTTGAGATAATAGAAGCGCCGTATTTTAATGGTACGACGGACATGCAATTTATAAAAGAGCATATAAACGATAACACCGTCGCCGTTGCGCTTCAGTCCCCTAATTTTTTCGGATGTCTTGAAAGGGCTTGGGAAATTCCTGAATTAGCAAAAAGGCACGGAGCTCTAAGCGTCCTATGCGCCAATCCTATAAGTCTTGGGATAATAAAAGATCCCGGCAGAATGGGGTTTGATATTGCTGTTGGGGAGGGCCAGCCGCTTGGGAATCCTATTTCTTTTGGCGGACCGTATCTTGGATATTTCGCCTGCAAAAAAGAATTGGCTCGTAAAATGCCTGGAAGGATAGTGGGGCGGACAAAAGACTCAAGAGGAGATCAAGGATTTGTCCTAACTCTTCAGACCCGCGAACAGCATATCCGTAGGGAAAAGGCGACGTCGAATATTTGTAGCAACGAGGCGTTATGCGCGTTGACGGCATGTGTATATTTGGCGACAGTGGGGAAAAGAGGAATCGAAGAATTGGCCAAGCTGAATGTTTCGCTAAGTCATTATGCGAAAGGTAAATTGTGCGCGATTCCGGGGGTAAGCTCGCCTTTTAGCGCGCCGTATTTTAATGAATTTGTTTTGAAGATAGATGTGCCGGAAGAAAAATATTTGTCTGAGAAAATTATTCCGGGTTTGTGTTTAGAGAAATTTTATCCTGATTTGAATGGGTGTTCTTTATGGTGTGTTACTGAAACAAAAACGAAAAAACAAATTGATATGCTTGCTGAGGTGGCTGCATGCAAATAGCGATAGCCAGTGATCATGGCGGGTATAAGCTAAAGGAAGAAATAAAAGGGTATTTGGTGTCGAAGGATATTTCTTGTAAGGACTTCGGATGTCATTCGGAAGAGTCATGTGACTATCCTGATTTTGGTTTTGCCGCGGCGGAGGCTGTCGCAAAGGACAAATGCGAGCGTGGGATTGTCATTTGCAGAAGCGGGATAGGAATGAGTATTGTCGCAAATAAAGTAAAAGGCATAAGGGCCGCCTTGTGTAATTCCACGGACATTGCGAAAAGAAGCAGGGAACACAATGACGCGAATGTACTGGTTTTGCCTGCGGATTTTATAGATATTAAATTGGCAAAAGAAGTGATTGATGTTTGGCTTACTACCGAGTTCGCCGGCGGCAGGCATCTTAATAGGATAAGTAAGATAAGTAAATACGAAGAATAAAATACTTCCTAAATTCGTATCCGCGTAATTGCCTAATTCCATTTCTAATAACACTTTTTCCCCAGTAAATATTATCGGAAATTGTGTCAGAAAATTATTGAACGAAATGTCGGGGATACGATCGATGGATGTTGTTTTGCCGATAAAAGACCGAAGTCCTTTGAGATTAAGACTTGTAGCAAAACCGGAAGATCACCTAAAAGAACTGATGCACAGGCTAAACCTGAAACTGCCGAATCAACCGAAAATATTGGCAGAAATGCCGCCTAAAATTGTCAATTTAACGCCAGAATAATTGCAAAAGTACTGCAAAATGTAGTGACGAAAAATGACTAAAAATTGATGTAACCCATTGCAATCCAATCCAACGTCCTCCGCAACTGCGGAACTTCGGTTAGGAAATCTGAATTTGCTATTTTTTAAAATCGTCTCACGCCAAGACAGCCAAGAACGCCAAGAAAATCTTCGGTAGTTTTTCTCCGCTACGGCAATAATTCTCCGGCAAGATTTTGGGCATGATTTCGTATGCCCATGATTTCCAATAACATAAAAATAATTCAATCTTGGCAGGAAACTTGCGTTATATCAGGCTGAGGTCCAGAGTCTATCTGGATATTATCAACCTGCAAAGTGTCTAGAAATACAGAAAATTCCGCACAGGGCGGGATTAATGGCAAGAGAGGAATAAATACTTGGGAAAATAACAAGTCCTTGAATGGACAAAATGGTCCCGGCAAAAAGGGTGATGCCCCAAAAAACGTGTTGAGACCTATGGGAGGAGGTTATGAAGGCAAGATGCGGGCCAGTATTAGGATTGATTGTTGTTGCGAGTTTTTTAGTGTGCAATGTTTACGCTGATCTCATAATGGAGACACCGGCTCTAACAAGAGACGCCTTTACAAGCCTTACAAACGGCTCTCTTTTTGGACAGGATAGCGGTCATTGGACCGGAGCAACTGAGAATGTCACAGTTGTTACTGACCCCGCCGAAGGAAAAGTAATAAAAGCAGGAGTTACCCCAGAGGATCCGCCATGGAGCTACGCTCACTATGGCTGGACGTATCCGGGTTCCACAATTGATCGTGTCACATTTAGCGTACTCATTGACAGCGACCACGCAAGTTTTTCACAAAACCAGCGTGTAGTATCGCTATCATTGGGAAAGGGAGGTGTGGGTGGTGGATGGATGGGAATTCTTAATGTGTACTACGATAGTAGCCATATAGGTGAGGAATTTCGAGTATATGCCCAAACATGGGGTCCTGCAGGCAATGTCTTTAGCGGAAGTTTCGGTTTTAACGAATGGGCTACGTTGTCTCTGGGCACTAAAGACCACTACCAAGCAGTACAAACGAATGATTATTGGAGTGGTTGGGTAGATGATTGGGAAGACCCCGAGGGATACGGTCCTGACTGTTTCAGCCTTGACCCAAACATACTCAATAACGGCGAATACATCTATTTTAAAGATGTGGGTGTTTATCACAACCCCGAACCTAGCACAATATTTATGTTTGTGTCAGGATTGTTTGGATTGGGCTGGAAATTAAAATTCAGATTTACGAAGTAACTATTCTACAAAAGGTTTAAAGGGCATGCTCTAAAATAATTGGGCGTGCCCTTTCTTATTGGATCACAAATCTGACGTGAACAGCCGTCAACTTTTTCCATTCCTCATATGCCTGTCTGTCAAACGTATACTTAAGGTGGATGTCCACAAATCTCAAATACTCATCCATGGACAACTGTTTTGGTTCAAATTTTGTTCCTTTTATTATTGGAAGTTTTAGATCATCCATAAAAGGTTATCAACACAGTTTCAGTATTTCATCATATAGTGCTTCGGTACCGAACTTTAGGCAAAGTTGTTTAAAACTACCTTCTCGAACTTCGATACCGTTTATTTTTATAAGATTTATAATGTCCGGCAAATCCTTATGTCTGCGTATGTCCGGATTATATCTAATGGAGTGCAGTTTCAGGGCGATAAGATTTTCTAATGATGGCACTGTAAATTCTTCATCCGCAATTTTTATTTTCTGCCCGGAATTGATTGCTTTCTCTAACGTAGCCCTGTCAACAAACATAAAATCTATATCCATTAGGTACATGCCGTTATCTTTTACTCTCGCAAAAACAGTTTGCACCAAATCTTTTTTATAACCTTTTTCCTCAAGTATAGGCGCGATTTTATCAAAATCCTCTCTTGTAATAAGAAAGTCAACGTCGGCTGTCTGGCGAGTAACCTTGTAGTAATTGACCGCAAAACCACCTATAAGAACACAGGCAACCCCTGTCTTGTCTATTACTCCTTTTATGAAATTAAACACCGTTACCGGTTTCACACGTGACATTTTAGCAGAAAAATGCGGAAATGAAAAGGATATCCAAAAATTCCGCGTAATTGAATTATTTTACTTTTTTTGATAGACTTACTACGATTAAAGGCGGTTTTATGGAAATATCTCGTTCAGAAATCATCGAAAAGGTAAAATCTTATTCTTCTGGTAAAAAAGAAGTCATTATGTCTTTTTTATTTGGTTCTTACGCTTCCGGCAATTACTGTAAGGAATCTGATATAGATGTGGCTGTGTTTTTAAGTAAAGAAGGGAATGATTTGGAAATAGAAATACAAAATGAATTAGAGAAACTGTTGGCAAAAGAAACAGACGTAGTATTCTTAAATCGTTCGCCCGCGACCTTATCGTGGAATATTCTCCGTAAAGGTATCCCTATCGAGATAAAAAACAGAAAGACCTATCTGAATCTTATGCTTGATGTGTCAAGTGAGGCCGAGGACTTTCAAGAATTTAATCTTGATGCTTGGAGGATGAAAAATGGAAATGGCTGACAAAGAGAGAATCGCGAGAATAGCGGACTTCATGCGTAGCGAGTTGGATGATGTAGCTAGTGAATTTCAAGGGATTGATTATAAATCTTATCTTCATGACCGCAATCTTGCGAGAAATCTTGAAAGGTGCCTGGAAAATATAGTGAATTCGTCATTGGACGCTGCGAAGATTATATTGGTTAACGAAAAACTGCCTATCCCTGACACTTACAGGGAATATTTTTTAAGTTTAATTTCCTCAAGTATTATTGATGAAAATACTGCCAACAAATTGTCGGAAGGTGTTAGGTTGCGTAATGTTTTAGCGCATCAGTATTTGGATTTAAAATGGGACAGAATAAAAAAGTTTGTTTTTGAAGATTGGAAATACTTTAAGAAGTTTTTGGAAGTTGTAGAGAGTTATGTTAAATAACGAGAAAATAATTAGTGGTTCACATACTAAAACATGCTTTATGGAGGATATATGAGTAATCTAAAAAAAGTTGACAGTGAAATCTATGACCTTATTCAGAAAGAAATTGTGCGTCAGCAGACGGGGCTGGAATTAATCGCGTCTGAAAATTTTACTAGTCCGGCTGTTATGGAAGCGCAGGGGTCTGTGATGACCAATAAATACGCGGAAGGTTATCCGGGTAAGCGCTGGTACAACGGCTGTGAATATTATGACACGGTCGAAACATTAGCTATTGAACGCGCGAAAAAAATATTCGGCGCGGAGCATGTGAATGTACAGCCGCATTCTGGGGCGCAGGCCAATATGGCCGTTTGCATGTCGGTCCTAAAGCCGGGAGACACAATACTTTCGCTTGACCTAGCGCATGGCGGGCATCTGTCGCATGGGCATAAGTTAAATTTTAGCGGAAGATATTTTAATATTGTGTCATACGGCGTGGATAAAAATACGGAAATGATAGATTACGATGTAATGGAGAAACTTGCCAAAGAACACAAACCAAAAATGATTATTTCAGGTGCTAGCGCGTATCCTAGGGTGTGGAATTTTGAGAGAATTCAGGATATTGCGAAATCCGTCGGTGCTGTACACATGGCGGATATAGCGCATATAGCCGGACTTGTTGCCGCGGGACTTCATCCTAGTCCTGTAGGATTAGCTGAATTTGTTACAACTACAACTCACAAGACTTTACGTGGGCCGAGGGGTGGACTAATTATGTGCAAGGAACAGTTCGCGAAAGATATTGACACGGCCGTTTTCCCGGGTACGCAGGGCGGGCCGCTAATGCATGTTATAGCTGCTAAGGCTGTTGCTTTAGGAGAAGCGTTAAGGCCGGAATTTAAAGAATATCAGAAACAGGTGGTGAAAAACGCGAAGCACTTATCTGAGGAATTGAATAGTCATGGCGTGCGCATTGTGTCCGGTGGTACGGATAATCATCTTATGCTGGTGGATCTAAGATCCAAAAACGTAACCGGGAAAGATACGGCGAATACCCTTCACAAGGCCGGAATAACTGTGAATAAAAACCTTATCCCATATGATACTCAGAGCGCTTTTATTACCAGCGGCGTAAGGATAGGAACACCTGCGGTCACAACGCGCGGAATGAAAGAATCTGAGATGACGGAAATAGCAGGTTTAATAATAAAAGTGATTAATCATCTTCAGGATGAGGCGGTTATACGGGAAACCAGAAAAGAGGTTGAAAAATTGGCAAAGAAATTTCCGTTGCCGTATTAATTAATGTTTGAAAAGAAGTAAGAGGCAAGAAGAAAGAAGTAAAGACTTTTCTTGAATCTTGTTTCTTACTTCTTACTTCTAATTATGAAGTGCCCTTACTGTTCGCATTTAGAAGATATGGTTGTTGACAGCCGCTCTCTTTCCGACGGGAGCATAATACGGCGGCGGAGGGAGTGTCTTAAATGCCGTCGGAGGTTTACTACTTACGAGAGGGTCGAGGAAGTTCCTCTAAAGGTTATTAAAAAAGACGGGCGCAGAGAGGATTATGACAGGCAGAAGCTTATGAATGGAGTTATTAAGTCCTGTGAGAAACGGCCCGTCAGTATGGAACAGATAGAAAAACTTATTCTAGATGTAGAAAAGCAGATTGAATCGGAAGGGAAAAGAGAAATTAAAAGTAAAAAAATTGGCGAGATAGTTATAAAAAAATTATATAAACTCGATGAAGTTGCCTACGTTAGGTTTGCCTCGGTTTACCGCCAGTTCAAAGATATTAGCCAATTTATGCACGAAGTAAAACACCTGCTTGAAAAATAGTTCCTCATTTACAACAAATTTTTGGTGAAGCTCCAAACCAATTAAACCCCTTTACATAAACCCCTGCGCCACTTGACAAGAACGAATTCATAAGGAATATTTTAAGCATAGAAACAATTATTTACCGGGGGGAAGAGAAAATGGGCAAAAATATCAAAAAAGGGATATCCCTTTTTTTAGCAATTTTATTTGTCTGTCAAAGTAGTGGATATGCTGGTAGTGTATCCATTCAATTCACACAACACCATACCCTTGCAGCTGAATCTTTCCTGATTGAAATTAAACGCGGAATGGATGAAAGGGTAGAATCCGAAGATCAAGTGATTGCGAGATACATTGCCGCATGGAAAGAAGCGATAGCAAAAGGTATGGGTGAGGGTGAACAGAAAACAAGTGCCGCAAAAGAAATAGAAACAATAGTCAAAGGTTTAGCGCAACACACCAAAGATACCTGGAATAATGAGCGACGAGACATGTCCCAAACAGAGGTACTTAAAAGCATAAAAGATGTATTAAACGCCGCAGGCGCATGGCTAGAAAAAGAAGTTGTGAAACAAAATCCTGGCCAAGTGGTTGGAATAATACAGCAGGCGGCATCATTAGCACGTTGTATTAGTGAAACTAAGGATCCCACCGTAGAAGAAATAAAGGTTATATTGGGTGTCATGGGTGATTGGCTAGACAAACCTGCTATGACAAAAATAGCTGAAATCAATCCTGCCGCGGTAGCAGAAATAATGAAACAAGTGATAAGCTCGATGGATGTGGGGAAATTTAGAAAAATTACCGTCAAGGAGATGAATGTCATATTACAAAATGTGGGTGCGTGGTTAGGTAAAAATATTGTAATAAGCAATTCTTTACAAGCGATTAAAATAATGAAATGTGCCGCGGATTTGGCGTCCTTAGCTGGGATTCAGGGATATGTTGATAATGTAGGGGGTATACTAGCAGGACTACAAGGTGCCAGCCTATGGTTAGACAAAGAAGTTATAATAAATAATCCCGAACAAGCAGCTGCAGTAATGGAACAAGCGGTGCTGATAGCAACTCTTGTTAGACGAGTAAAGGGCTGTACTAATGATGAAATAAAAGCCGGGTTAGATGTTGCGGGCATGTTGTTGGATAATGGATTCATAAAAAATAATCCCAATAAAGCGGCTGAAATATTAACACAGATGAGGCATTTAGTGTCAGATATTAAAAAAACTAAAAACGGTACCGTAGCTGATGTAAAAGACGTATTGGATATCATGCGTAGTTGGCTAGATGAACCTGCAATGATGAGGTTAGCAGAAACAAATCCAGCTTCAATAGTCGAAACGATTAAACAGGTGGTTTATTTGACAAACTATGTCAAAGGGGATAAGTATACAGTGGAAGAGTTGAAATCTGTACTAAAATTAGGTTTAAAGATTTTATCATCTGATGTGATTTTAGAAAAGGAGCAAATATCAAACGTGGTTGAAATGTTTTACAAATACTATTATGTTTTCCTGACTGAGGCTAAGCAGGCAGGCCTGCATCGGTTGAATTTTCTGTGTGATAGAGAACAGTTCTTATATATGGTCTGTCTTGCGGTGAAAACAGGTCAAAAGATAGAGAATGAAATATCGGGTGGTTTCAATGAATTTAAAGAGAGTATTCCTGCTTTACGACCGATAAAGGCAAGCAATATTGTATTGACGCCATACATTGTCAATGAAATAGCAAAAGTGGAAGATTGTGATAGTTTTTGTGCCGGGTTTTCAAAAAAAATAGACGCTGTGATCGAAGATATTTCCGAAGGGGATTTAGATAATCTTGTCGGTATAGAAGAAGAAAAGAAAAGCCTGCTTTACAATTATCTTTTTAGGCAGTTTCCGGAAGTAATGCGATATATGGAATACGAAAACTATCTTACAAATCCGATTGTTGGCCTACTTGTAAAATATTTAAAGAATCCTGCATATGTAAATAAAGTTTATGGGTTGACGGAATTTTTACAGCTACTAGATAGAATAAAAAGTACGACCGAGCAAGAAGGTCTAGGCGCGGCCAAGTCTATATTACAGAAAAGGGGGTTGGGAAATTTTATAGACGAATACGGAAAGATTATTCGAAAAATTTCGCTGAGAGAAGAAGCATTTTCAAGAAATCAGGCAGAAGTAAGAAATTTTATTTCTCAACTTTTCGAAAGCATAAAGACTCCGAACGGATATTTGTCATTGCCTCAATTCCGAACAGCTATACAAATGGTCTTAAATGAAGAGGATGGTTATGGAACTAACGTTCTTTTACAACATAGAGAAGATTTAATAAGTGATCCAATAGTTCAAATAAGGGTGAGCATTATATATGGAGAACCTATGCCTGCAGAAGCATTATTGTCGGAAAGAGTAAGGGCCGTATTGCTAAATCACCTTAGAGAAATATCTATTTACACGGCCGAGAGGATAACGGATTATGCAAGCAGGCCCGCAATTGTCCGCGGGATAAGAATATTCTTGGAAGGATTATTAAAACATGCCGGATACATTTTGAGTGGACACCGTATGTATCCAGATAAGATTACAGGGTATAGTATTGAAAAATTAATGAGTGATATAAGTGTTACGGAGGAAGAAAGGGATGTTAGAAAAACAGAGGTTTTAGGTGTTCTTAAGAAGATGGGATATGGTATTGATGAAAAAGGAAGTGTGATATTGGCGGCTATGGATGTTGTAACAAGTGTATATAGAGGCACATTGGAAAAAGATTCAACGTGGGCGCAGTTTGTTACACATAGCCCAGAACACGCACTATGTACATATGCGGAAACGGGCAGTGAGTTGGCGAAATATGGCGATGATGATAAGAAGGCTATGGGTAATAAAACACTACAAGAGATAGATTATGCCTTGATCTGTTACGAACGAAATGTAATAGATCCACGAAGAGTTGATGACAAGGTCCCGCTTGCATTTTATTATGGAGAGAAAAGATCTGAAGATGAAGATAATCTGCTAAAATACTGTTATAAGAGGATCGTGGTAATAGAAGGTAAATCCGGCCTAGAGGTATTTGAGGACATAATGGACAAGCAAAAAAAAGAAAGGGTAGCCGAGGAAGTGATGTTGCGGATACTTTCTGCTATAGAGAAGGGCGAAATATCCAAGGAACAACTGCCTCAATATTTTGACATTATGCGGGAAATGATTGAGATTCTTCGCGAAGTGTACAACTGGGAATATTGGGTGTCAATGTTTGGATATATGGACGAAGCGTTTTATAGTGAATTAGTAAATAGGTACGAGACTGTTTCGGATAGGCATGCACTACTTGTTACGGCATTAAGCAAAGCCCGCGACAGGCAGTTAGAATATTTGGAGAAAATGTTTTCCGATAGTGAACCTTTGCAGGAACACAGAAATAGACTATTAGTGAGACAATTAAGAATGCAGAAAGATAAATGGGAAGCGGATGGGAAAAATATATTGGACTTCTTGAGGTTTAAAAAAGAAATACGAGAACAGACCTATGCAAGCGACGAAAACAGGCCGGATATAACGAGTGAGGTGGATAGAATAATGGAAGGAGTAGCGGTTGAGAGGATTAAGACATATAGGGAATACGCGTTTGAATCCTATAAAAAATGGATGACGGGAAAGCTGGTGGATGATGAGGAATTGCAAGAAGTAATAAGTGCCGTACCTAAAAAATCAAGTGCCGAGGAATTGCGAAGGTTTAGGCCAAGAAGAGAATGGTTTTTGAAAATACCGAGCAGTATGCATGGCGTAGCGCATGAAAGCAGGGTTTTAGTATTAGCAGAAACGATAATGAATATGATTGGCAATGTTAAACTTCAAGACAGAGATGCAGTGAGGTTGTCTTCTGTGACGCATGATGTGAGAAGAAAGAATGATGGATCAGATGATGGTGGAATAGATGGCGGACATGGAGAAAGGGCGGCAGTTTGGGTAGGACAAAACTTGCGGAGATATTTTCCGAACGCCGGCGTACAGAAGGTAGCTGAAATAAATAGAGGACATGTTCCGGATGATACAGAAGTTATGTCAGGATTGCTAAAAATTTTTAAAGATGCTGACGCTCTAGATAGATGGCGATTAGGGGGTAGTCCGAACCTAAAGATGTTACGATATGAGCAGTCAAAACAATTGGCGAAACTTGCAAAATATCTCTACGAAATAAGCTCTGAACTTATTACTCGTTTTGGCGTGTCAGATTTTGAGGCGGTCCTTCTCGCCGGGAAGATTATGGGAATTATAGACGGTGAAGTAGAATTACCTGAAGAAGGATTGTATAGGGCGCAATTGGGTGATGATGCCGGTTTGCCGGGCGCGAGAAAAACGGAGCACGGACAGGAACAATACGAACATTTTACGGCAGTTTAGTATAAAATACTCTGCGGCAAGCCGCGGAGTATTTTATTACGAAATGATGGATGCGCTCTCATCCCCGTAGCAAGCTACGGGGTTTTCGCGCGCCGTTATAAAATGCTTCCGTCATCATGCTCCGTGGTGTTTTATTTTGAATGGCCGATAAATCTATCAACACATTCGTATATTTTCCCGGCGGGAAAATAAGGCAGATTAAGCAGTTCGTAGTCTTTTCCTTCAGGAGTTTTTAGTTTGTTAACACTATATTCTCCCGCGTAAAGACGTACCGCGTATTTGTGTGTGGAATTATTTACGAATTGATGCAGGGATTGCGGTGTGCCGGTTGCCCCTGATTTTACCTCCACAGGAATAACGTAGTTATTATGCCGTAATAAAATATCAACTTCGGCGTTTGTCTGTTTTTTTCTACTCTGCCCACAGGGAAACTAATATTATCCCATTTTTTGCATTGGAAATGTTTCTACGAGGAGAAACGTCTGTACAAAAAAGTGCAGGCAAAAAATGGGATTACGGCGAACTCCGCCGCAAATATAAGAAAATCTCTTCTCCCGTTTGATAGAACATTTAAAGGTCGGGATTGCCCATTTTGGTTAGTTCAACTTAAAGGATGGGGCGGCGTACAGCCCGCATAAAGCCTAGAGATTTTATTTGCCGACCCTTTGGGCGGATTTTCAAATGCAAAATCCGGGATTATTATTCTCAAGTAAAATCTCCAACAGGGAGCCGGCAGATATCACATAAGTTTCTTTTTTTTCGTAGAAATAACGAAGCATCTTTACTGCTAGGGGAGAATTTTAAATTTCGTCTATAAAAAGAAGTGTTTTCCCGTGTTTTGTTTGAATGTTGAAGTAGGGGATTATTCCTGCGTCAACAAAGCATTCATCCACTGCTGGAAAAATGCTCGCTTTTTCTGATCCAGGTAAGACTTCTCGAATTTTTCCTTTTCTTTTTCCCAAGTATCCTGCGAGACTGGGATAAAGGAGTGAAGGCTTACTAGAGTGCATCCCTGGGTGGTTTTTATAACTCGTGTGGTTGTGCTGAAAAGTTCGTTGGTTCTGGTGATTGGTTTAGACTTTTTCGGATGAAACCCTAGAAATTTTACAGCCATTGTGAAAGGTACGTCTTTGGGGAGTTTACCCATGGTTTCTTCGGCGGTTTTTAAAGCTAATTCCTGCGCTTTTTCTTCCGATAGAACCTTTTTGATTTTTTCTTTTACTTCTTTAAATTCCGGGATGTAACTGTTTTTTTTCTCCGCCGGGGATAAGATAACCCATTTCCCATTAACATTTATTAAGTCGCTAACTGAGAGAAGATCCATGCCCCATGCGGCCTGCATAAATTGTTTAGCCTGGCCAAGATTTGGCAGAAAACTTTGTGTTTGCGGTAAAAATTCAGTTTCTTCAACTACAATACCTTTTTCCCTGGCTAGTTTTATCATATCGCTTAATTTCTTTTCCTGTGTCAACTGTATGGATATGTCCAACGCCGCTTCTTGGCAAAGTTCCTGTGATCTTTGGGTTGATATTTTCTGCGCGATAGTGTCTTTTACGCTTTCCAGGGGTTTTATGTTCCCGTCTTTGTCTTTAAAGCTTTCTTTATTTGCCTCGTAATAGTCCTCAATATCTTTTTGTGCTGCCGCAATTGTCTTGTCTTTATATTTTGCCGGATCAAACACGATGTACATTATTTTGAGTTTTTCCGGTTCGTTAAATTCTTCCCTGTGGGCTTCGTAATATTTTTTCATTTCTTCTTCGGGAATATCTTCTACCTGGTCAACATAATCCTTTGTAGGAAAATCCACATAGTAAACAGATGCCTTTTCGTTTTTTTCCTTATAAGCATCAAACGCCTCGGCATCCGATAGTAAAACGGTATCTGTTATCGTTTTTTGGAGTTCCTTCACAATTAGGATTCGTCTGATAGTGTTTTCAAAACTGGCAGGTAACGACTGAAAGATGTTTGTGACTACTTTGTTGTATCTCTCTAGGTCAAAAACGCCGTCGCTTTGGAAAAGCGGAAAATTTTCAAGCCACTTTTTTACTTTATCGTCCGAAACCGTTATACCGTAAGACTCCGCTTCCTCTAAAAGCACTATGTGCTGTACTGCGTACTGATTGAGGTCAATTTGCCTTATCAACTGATTAAACCATTCCCTCAAAGAATTAAATTGCTCTGCGCTCTGAATCCCGTTTCCTTCCACAAAATCCGCTAAAAGCCGCACCTGGCTGTCGTTGGCGGCCTGCCTAAGCTGAGATTGCGAGAAGGTTTTGTTTTTAATGCTTATTTTTTCTTTCTGTGAGGCGTCCTGTTTTCCGATAGAACCGATCCCAAAAAACAGGAATGGCACTACCATCAGAGAAAGAATGATGGCAAATAGTATTTTTGTGTTGTTGCGTATGAATTTTAATAACATGGCGACCTCGCTTTTTTGAAGTTAGTGAAAAAATAAGGATCATTATAATAAAGCCGTGACTGTTTGTGAAGAAAAAAGCAAATTATTTGACCCGACGATGTTCAATCTGTTACAATACCGGGACTATGATCCGTATATGTTTGTTTGCTGCTGTATTCTTGTTTTTGTTGGGTCCCTGCTGGGCGGAGATCCCGTCTGTGGTATTGGACAAATTAAATTCCGAAAATCCTGATGAGGAGATGGATGCGTGTCTTATGTTGGGGCGGCTTAGGGATGCAGAAGCAGTGCCTCTATTAAAAGAGAAATTGAGAAATAATTCTATGCTTGTAAGGCATTCGGCCGCAAATGCTTTAGCGAGGATAGGTGGGGCTGAAGTAGTGGCTATTTTTAAGGAAATGGTAGCTAGCACCAGTGAAGAAAAGAAGCGGATAGGGCTTGCGGGTCTTGCTATGACAGGCGATCCGGGAAGTATTGAGCTTGTGGCGGCGCAATTGGATGATCCCAACTGGCAGGTTAGGTGGTCGGCTGTCTATGCGCTTGGGCAGTGGGGGTATAGGCCGGTGCTTTCAAAACTTGAGGAAATAGCGAAAAGCGATCCGTACAAAAACAGTGCGGACGGGGAATACACAATAAGGCAGATGGCGGTGGATGCATGCAATAAAATCAAATGTTCCTTTGAGTGGTATCGAAGCCTGAATGACGCTAAGCTCTTAGCGGAGAAGTTAGGGAAGCCGGTATGGGCGTATTTTTATATTCAGGACAATGCCCTATGTTCTCAAATGGAAGATGGGGTGCTGTTTTCAGTAGAGATGTCTGATTTGTCTCAGCATTTTGTATGCGTGAAATTAGACGCTCAAAAAGAACATGGATTGGTCGCGCAATATGACATTTCGGTGGTGCCTTATAATGTCGTTTTTGACAAGTCCGGCAATGAAATTGACAGGATAGCCGGGCTTTTGCCGAGAAAGGAATTGATAAGTAGGCTCAATAAGGTTTTGGAAAATAAGGGCACACCCAAGGAATGGAAGGAGAAGATTGCGTCGAATGAAAGAGATGTAGAAAGCCTTTGGCATTTAGCCGAATGGTATTTGGATAACGGTAAGACAAAAGATGCTTTTATTCTTTTGGAAAATGTTGTAAAGTATGACGAAAAAAATCAGTTTGGATACACCGATGATGCCCTTTTTGCCTTGGGTTTTTCGTATGGTTCGATAGGGGAATATAAAAAGGCGATTGGGATGCTTGAGGATTTAAAGGCTCGGTACCCGTCTTTTAAATACATGGACAAGGCGATGTATTGCCTCGGGTTGGCGTACTTGAGTTTAAATAAAGTGGATTCCGCTAGAAAAACTTTTGGCGATTTGGTCGCAGTGTATCCGGAAAGTAAGGCCGTAAATCCGGCAAGAGAGTTGTTGGATAAGATTAAGGAGTGAAATGAAAACTAAGAAAACAAAATTGGGTTGTTGTAAGGCTCTCCTATTTATAGCTTATGCAGGTCTAATCTGCGTGACCTTCGGCTACGGACCTTTTGGCGTAGGGCTCTATGCAGAGGTAAACAGGGAACGTGCCGAGGAGTATTTTAACGATGCGAATGAAGCGTACAATAAGGGCAATCTTCAGAAGGCAAAGTCCGCTTATGAAAAAACGATTGCAGCTTATCCCGATCATCCGGCGGCACACTACAATTTGGCGGTAGTTCTTGCGGAGCTGAAGGATGTTAATGGCGCGATAGCCGAATATAAAGAGGCGTTGAGGGTAAATCCGCAGGACGCCGTAAGTCACAACAATTTAGGTAATTTATACGACGAACAAGGTAATACGGATCTGGCGATGCTTGAATTTAATCAAGCCGTAAAGATAGATCCGCAGTCTCCACTCGCGCGTAATAGCCTGGGGAACCTTTATTACAAGCAGGGTAAATACGAGGAAGCGGTAAAGGAATTTCAGGAAGTAGTAAGACTTGTGCCGGAAGAGACCTATGGGTACAACAATTTAGGAAATACTTATTACAAAATGGGCAGATATGATGATGCGGCGGCGCAGTATAACATAGCGCTTGAAATAGAGCCTAGAACTATTCATTTATTAACCAACAAAGCGCAGGCATACATTAAAAAAGGGAATTACGCTTTTGCTCTGGAATGCCTGCGTGACGCGGCAAAATACGCTCCGGACAATGCCACTGTTTACAACCTTCTTGGAGACGTGAATGTCATAAAAGGTGATGATGCTGAAGCGGCGAAGAATTACAAAAAGGCGATTGACCTTAAAAAGGATTACGCCGATGTGTACTACAAGCTTGGTAAATTATATAGAAGTGTTGACACAAAGGAAAGTATCAGGTATCTTAAGGAATATTTAAAATACGGTAGTAACGCCATTAGAAAGGTGCAGGTAGAGAAGTATCTTAAGTACCTTGAGTCAAAAGAAAAGGAGGAATCAAAATGAGTCTTCATTCAAGTCTAAAAGGAGTAAGCTCGGTTAAAACCAAAAGAAGTGTGTGGAAGAGATTTGAGCGAATTGAAGAAATGAAGAAAAAAGGCAAGTGGCAGGAAGGCAGATCTGTCTATGGCCTGGCGAAAACAAAAACGGTCGAATAATCACAATGACGAAAAGACTGTTTTTCGCGATTATCTTATTTCTTTTTTCCGTAACGCAATGTTTTGCCGGTGAAACGAGCGGCAAATGCAAAGGCGATAGGGTCAATGTCCGTGCCAGAGCGAACGCTACTTCCGAAGTGGTTACCCAATTGGGTGCCGGCGAAGAAGTTGTTGTTCTTGGCAGGGAAGGCGATTGGGTCGAGATAAAAGCACCAGCGCATTCTAAGTGTTGGATTTTTAACGGCTGTATAGGCGACGGCAAAACAATAAAAGAAAACACCAATATGCGTTGCGGGCCGGGACAGGCCTTTCCGGTCCTAGCGCAATTAAAGACGGAAACACCGGTAAAGGTTGTCGAGGTATTTGGCGAATGGACTCGTGTGGAGCCCCCTGTGGGATTTTCGTTGTGGGTCAATTTCCAATACTTGGAGATCGTTGACCCTACAGAATCAACGGAAGTTGCAACTCCTCAAATTAAAGAAGAAGTTGTCGTGCCTGAAGAAAAAATAGAAGAAAAGCCAGCCGAACCGGAAATAATATCAAGCGAACCTGCTGTTGAAAGCGAATCTATTACAGAAGAACAACCACAGATAGTGCCACAACAGCCGGACGGTATTTCTGTCCCGGAAGAAAATATTTCAGGGATAGATCTGGTGTCTTTTTCTGGTAAGTTAGAAGATATTGGAGTAATTGTTAATAAACCCGGTACATATAAGCTCTTAGACGAAAAAGGAAAATGGGTGTGTATTTTGAGATCCCCCACTATTGATGCTAATCCGTACGCTGGCAGGGTAGTTCGTATTGAGGGTGTGGCCTTATCTAAAACAAGCAGTTGGGGCGTGCCGGTTGTTGAGTTAAAGAAACTAAATGTGATTAAGTAGGAACAAAGAAGTTCTAATTATGTCACTAAATCTATTTTCTCCGTCATTTCGCGGCGGCCTTCATTTGAGAGATTATAAATGGCTGACCGAAAACCTGCCTATAAAAAAAGCTCCAATTTCAAAAAAAGTAAGGATACCACTGTCTCAACACGCAGGGAAACCGGCGGCGCCCGTTGTGAAAATGGGCGATGCTGTGAAAACAGGCCAATTAATCGGCGCCATGCAAGGCATAGTCTCTGCGAATGTACATTCCAGTATTACAGGTAAAGTGACCGCCATTGATAAGTTTCCAGATCCTGTATGCGGCGAATCTTTGTGCGTAGAAATTCAGGGAGACGGGGTCGCTGACGAAATTGTAAATTTAAATGATGACGCCAAGGATATTATCGGGCGAATTAAATCCGCAGGGATAGTAGGTATGGGCGGGGCCATGTTCCCGACGCATATTAAACTTCAACCGCCTTCGGATAAAAAAATCGATACCTTCATTTTAAACGCGGCCGAGTGCGAGCCGTATATAACTTCAGACTACAGATTGCTTATAGAAAAAACCGACGAGATTTTGAGCGGCCTAAAGATCATGATGAAAGCTACCGTGGTGGAGAAGGCTTATATAGGGATTGAAGACAATAAACCCGAGGCTATAAAAACATTGACAGAAAAATGTTCGAAGCCTGAATTCAGACATATTCCAGTCGTAGTCCTGCCTGCAAAATATCCCCAAGGCGGAGAAAAACAATTAATTAAATCCGTTCTTGGCAGAGAAGTCCCGAGCGGAAAACTGCCGTTTGACGTCGGAGTTATTGTCCAAAATGTTGGTACAGCTTACGCAGTGCATGAGGCGGTGGTTTTAAGTAAACCTTTTTATGAAAGGGTTGTCACTGTTACAGGGTCATGCGTAAAAGAACCTGGTAATTGGCTAGTCCGGGTAGGGACCTTGGTTGGTGATTTAATAGAACAAACAGGCGGTTTAAAAAGTGAACCGGGGAAAGTGATAATGGGCGGTCCTATGATGGGCATAGCCCAGTACACAATGGATGTGCCGGTTGTTAAGGGCACAAACGCAATTTTGGTATTAAGTAAAAACGAAGTATTTGAGGCTAAAAAAGAGGTTTGCATAAGATGCGGGAAATGTTTGTTGTGTTGCCCGATGGGGCTTGATCCGGGAAAGATAGCGACATTGGTGGAAAAGGGTAAGCTAGATGAGGCAGTCGAGGCCGGTGCCCTAGACTGTATTGAATGCGGGCTGTGCGCTTATGAATGCCCGTCAAATAGGGATATTGTGCAGTTGGTAAAACACGCGAAAAAACAAAAAAAATGAACATCGACAAAAATTTATGAACGAAAGTATTGATTTTACAGTTACCGCTTCACCTCATATAAAATCCGGGAATTCCGTCAAAAAGGAGATGTGGCTGGTTGTTGCGGCACTTGTGCCCGCGCTTATCGCCGGTTATATCTTTTTCGGTATACCCGCGGTTGTGATTACGTCCGAATGTGTCGCGGCGTGCGTTCTTTTTGAGGCGATTATACAATGGCTTAGGAAAAAACCTATTACCGTTTCTGACGGTAGTGCGGTTATAACTGGTATACTATTGGCTTTTAATCTTCCTTCCACTGTGCCTTGGTGGCTTGCTGTGGTTGGTTCCGCGTTTTCTATCCTTGTAGTTAAACAGGCGTTCGGCGGACTGGGGCAGAATATTTTTAACCCCGCGCTTGCCGGCAGGGCATTTCTATTAGCGGCGTATCCGACGTATATGACGGACTGGATGCCGACAAGGTTAATGCAGGGTGTGGATATAGTTACCTATGCCACACCGCTCGCGGTATTAAAAGAGAAGACAGGCGCAATGTTGCCGACATATTGGGATATGTTTATCGGTAACAGAGGCGGATGTATCGGCGAGACATGCGCCTTGGCGTTAATCCTCGGCGGTATCTTTCTATTGTATAAGAAAATTATAAGCTGGCATATCCCGGTAGCATATATCGGAACGGTATTTTTAATGACATGGATTTTGAAACAAGACCCGATATTTCATGTCATGGCCGGCGGGTTATTGCTCGGCGCGTTTTTTATGGCGACGGATTATGTGACAAAACCTATTACGGGGAAGGGTATGATAATTTTCGGCATAGGTTGTGGAGTATTGACCGTTTTTATTCGCCTGTATGGTAACTATCCCGAGGGCGTTTCATACGCGATTTTGTTAATGAATACGTGTACGCCGATAATTGACAGATACATTAAACCAAAGAGGTTCGGGTTGAGATGAAAATGATTGTTGTTTTGACTGTAATTTCCGTGATTGCCGCGCTCCTTTTGGGAGTTACTTATAGCGTAACGAAGGGCAAAATATTGGCGCAGGATTTAAACGCCGAGAAAGAAGCGCTATGTACTGTCCTTCCGGCGGCAGTGAATTTTTCAGATAAAATAACGGGGACGGAGATTGAATATTACAAGGGCACTGATAAAGACGGTAATGCGGCAGGTTATGCTTTTGTAGGTGAGGGGAAAGGGTATTCTAGCATTTTACGGATAATGATTGGTGTTGATACTGCCTGTAACGTGCGGGGGATAAAAATAATTAGTCAAAATGAAACGCCCGGACTCGGAACAAGGGTGAATGAAGTTAAGACTAACGAAACTTTGTGGAGCAAAATTAGCGGTAAAAAAATCGAAACTGAAACAGAACCATGGTTTCAGGCGCAGTTTAGGACTAAAAAACTTGAGGATGTGGATATAATAACTGGCGCTTCGGTGACCTCAAATGCGGTAAAAGATATAGTAAAAAAGACGGTGGAGAAATTTGGGAAAGAGCCGAAGTCCTGAAATAGAACGGCTGACGTGGTGATGCTAATAATTGCTCGTTTAGTGTTGATAACAGCATAAACACGTGTCATATTACTCTGTGTCGGATGATAAAATTGAGGGGAGGAAGAAATGTGGCTTTGGATTTGAGCAGTCTGCAAAAAGCTGTAGATTCTTTAGAGCGGGCAGTTAATGTTTCTTTGGTTGTGGCCAAAGAAATAGCCAACACTGATCAAATAGAACAGCCGTTTGTTTTGTCAATGACGCCAAAATGTTATTGAAGGTTTTGGAGAACAAAATGATTGATCTCTCATCTACGCGCGGTAATTTTCAGCAAAAAATCGAACTGCACTGGTTCGGATTCTGCGTGTAGTGAATGTCCAATTCTAGGAATCTCTTTTTCGAAAGTTAGACACACCCTAAAAAGCCAATGCATTGCAATTCAATAGCATCCCAATTCTGGCACAAAAAATGCTGGTTTTTAACTGGGAATACGATTTGCCATGGTCATTCTGTGATTTATTTGTTTTCCCCTGCTCCTCTTGACAAGCGCGATTTCATCATGCATATACTAGGTATAGAAGTAATAAATACCGACGAGAAATTAAAAGAGGTATTTTAAAACCCGTGGGGGGTAAGATGCAGAAATTTTTACAAAAAATATTTTCATTTATTCTTGCCATAATATTTCTATGCCAAAATACTGCCTTTGCGACAGATCTGTCCTCTAAGGATAAACTCGCGCCCAGGAGCCCAGTAAATGGTGAAGAATTTCAAGAAGGTTTTAGTCGTGCTTGCGATGAAGCAGGCATGATGGGCGAGGGAAATTGCGAATTGCCTCGAAGGCTTACGGAATATGAGAAATCTAGTAATAGATTTTTTCAGGATGCTGTAGTTGATATACAAAATAGATATAAAGAAGCTTTAAGGTCGGGCAAATTGAATGAAGCTCAACAAAAATCTTTTTTACAGATTAACAGCGGTATTATCAAAATAAAAAAAGGCATAAGCGTTTCACTTGATAGCGTGGTTAAAATTTTCCTCTTCTCTGCTGTTGTTGATACAAAAAATAAATATTTATTTGGCCGTTTTGGTGAAATAAGGGGGAGAAATGAAATTGCCTTAGCGGATTGTTTTGTGCATAATACCGGGATGCAGCAATATTTTGCTCAAGCACTGTTTCATGAAGTATGCCATGAACACTTTCAATTAACAGAAAGAAAAACTCCTGCGCAAGCCCATATGTCAGCAAAAGAATTGGAAAGAATTCTCTTCCCAGAAAATTACGAAGGTGGTAGAAATAGGATTGCCGAAGCAATACGCGCGGAGAGAGACAGGATTCTTCATGCTAGTACTCACGCTTTTGAAATAGAGCCTTTGCCTGCACGACCATCTATTCCAGCCTTTGATGTTGAAAGAGTGCCCTCTGGTAGTCCTGATATGCGTGTTACCGAAGCTCAATATGCAGGTTATCTGCGTAGGCATAGTGGTGGGGGTGTCCAAGCTTTCCTTGGTCATTCACATTCGTTGGCTGATGTTCCAGTCTGGAATAGAGAAATGGTAGATACGTTTATTAAGCGTTTCTCGAGAAATGGCACAGACATAGATAAAAAAATCGAGATTATTAAGGAAATGGAAGCATGGTTTCAAATACAGGAATTGCATATGCCTTATCCGGATGCATATGCCTATGTGTGTAGCCTAACACCAAGGCCAGAAATAGATGATACAACTGTGGATGCAAAGATTATTGGAGAACGTAAAGATTTATTTGGATCAATAATAAGAGGTCCTTTAAGAGGAGAGTCGCTTAGCGTGATATTTGACGAAGAGAACGAGAATGTGGTTCTGAATGGAGGTAATTTAGCGGCGGAAATATATTTAGATAAAATGGGTATTGTCAGGTGTAAGGTTTCAGAAAAGACAGGGACTTCCTCTGTGACCCCTATAGATATGAATAATGACATAAATGTTGATAGGGTTTATCAAGCAGTAATGAGAGATTTAGTGAATCCTATGGCTAATCGCGGCAGAGAGCAGAGACAAGAGTATGTGCTTACATCAATACGTCTGAGTATGCATAGATTTTTAACGTTTCGATATCGAGATGGCGGAAACATAGAAATATTTACGGCGGATATTAGTCGAGGTCAGGACAACATATTTTATCAAAAAATGGATGCAAGTACAGTCAGCGCGAAAAGAGACCTTGTTTGCGCGTGCGTTAGATCTATGGCGTATAATATAGCGATGAGGGGTTTTGTCAGAATGGCCGCTGTAGAAACACCTCCCTCCACCGGCGCTCCCGGTCCCTCCGCTCCGCCTGATAATAGACCATGGGCAAATACTTCATTGCCGGTAAAGCTTAATATTAATGTAACAGAGGCGGTTATAGGCGGACATGATGACTGGGTATTGGATGAGGAATTAGATGCGAATGAGGTTCTTCGTAGAGTTCAAGATAGGCTTACGAAGTCAGATATTTTAAAGGCATTTTGTAGCCAGCTTGGTAGTGGATTTAATCCCAATAGTTTGAATGAACAAGAACGCAGAAGTCTCTATAGATTATTTAATATGGTAGAGTTATATTTTGAGTGCGCAAAAACTGCGGAAGAAGCAAAGGCAATAATAGGGGTTTTTATAAGAGAAGGTTTCATGGATAAGTTACTACATAGTAGTTCTGATGGTGAGTTTGAGGCGATTTTACAGGTGGCGGAGTATGTTTCTCATAGTAGTGCTCCTAATTTGGATGACGCGATTAATGATATGGCCCTTGAGGCAGAGGATGAAGCGAAACGATGGTTGATATCTAAGGCCCGTAATTTTAGCAGGAGCTTATTTTATACAAATAATCAAATGTATCAATGTTTGTTTCTCTATTGCGCGAGGGAGAGAGTATTGCCGTATAGGATGAATTTGGCAGAGCTATTCTACACGAACGGTAATAATAAGGTTTATATGAAGTTTTCTCCGAATACTAGACTTTATTGTCAGGTTAAATCGGTGCTTTTGTGGCAGTTAGTTAAGCACAGCAAGAATTATTATTTAGTATGGAGTGCCGCAGACAATTTATCTAGCTTAAAAAGATCTGGCGAAGCAGCCCCTAGAGAATGCGCTGATATAGATGTTGATTCATTAAAGGCATATTTAGAGATAAAAGGGCGCTCCCTTACTATGCTTGGCGGCGCTTATCGCGAATTGTGGCCTGAATATTTGCAGTTTAGAGCAGACAGGGTAAGACGGCAGGCAAGGATATTGGCGAGAAGTATACAACGGGCAGAGAGATTGCCTGATCCTGAAACTAGAATTCCAGCATTAGAATCTGCTTTTAAAGAATTTAGTAAATACGATATTTATGACGCAAGCCATCCTTTCTCAGTAAGATATCATTTAGAAAATTTTCCTAGTGACTATAATGAGGCAATGCAAAGAATAGCGTTGATGCTTTATGGTGTGAATATGCAGACAGTGCCGGCGGGATATTATATAAATACTTCATTAGGGACGGATGTTAGTGGAGATATTCGTTTTGCTGAAATAGTCGCGGGAGAAGTAGTGGCAAGACAATATATTGTTCCAGAAAAAGGCGATCCATTTGTTCAGATTTATGTTAATGCCGGCAGTGACGATACTGCATACTATTTTCAGGAAACATTAATGCATGTAACTAGAATTACTTATGATGCAAGTACTGGTGTTGTTACAGATATTGAAGAAGGTGATATAAACGCGAAATTTTGCCCTGTCTTTTTACATGATATGTATAGAATTGGACGAGAGGCACATATTCATCCTACAAAATTGTCTAACATGATAGCAGTACACGAAAGAGATCATGGTGTTGAGGCAAGTGTCAGGAATAGGCAAGTAAGTGAATATATGGTACGGAGCGGAATTAGAAATCATGCGCTTATTGTAAGACATTTAAATCAAGATACAGAAAAAATATGGAATGGATTGCATAGTAAAGGAATCCCAAGATATGAATCATTTGGCAATCTTGGAGAAGCGACTATAGAATTAAAGAGAAGGGCGATATCTGAGTTAAAAGCAGTTCTAAAGGAAGCATATTTCGACCCGAAAGAAATACACGTGCAATTTAGACAATGGGGTAATGATAAGAGCCATCCTATTTATAAATGGGCTGTAGCTGTAGCAAAAGAAATGCTGGTAAGATATCCGAGTAATTATATAAGCGCGTATCAATATCTTTTTAATCAAACTCCTCCGACAGCGAGAGAATATCCGATGGTTCTGCCATGTTATGGAAAAAATTTAGATAGGGCATTGGGATGGTCATTTAATAACGTTCTTAGATCTCAACCACGAATGACTCTTCCTGTTACACGTGATAATAGAGCGGACTTAACCAGTGAAGATGTAAGAGATGTGAAATGCGAAGCATCTTTTGATGAGGGTATAGGGACATTAACAATAAACATTCCTACTAGTGAGGCGGCGAATGATGGCGTAAGAAAATCCGGCGAAATTCTGCAATCCGCGGCAAGGGATATTTTGGGAAGTTATGCCAGTGACAACGAAATGGGGAGATGGCTTTCTGATTTGTTAACTGAAGCAAAAGATGGAGGTTTTAGTGAAATTACATTCAACAATGATTTGGATACTGTAGCGGACTTTAATTTTAAAGACAGAAGAGTACAGTTTGATACAGATACAGCATTATTATTGCCGGAAGATCAGGCAAGGGTGCTATTTGCTTTGGCATTGGTGCATGAACTATTACATTTTAACGGCGCGGATGAAGAAAAGGCTTTGCGAGATACATTGTCGTTTATTAATTTGATGAGTGTAGAACATAGAGAGTTGCTCATGAAAGCCCTAGGCAATGAAGGTATAGATAAAGAAGGCCATTTTAAAAACTTAATAAATACAGCGAATGAAGAATTGCTAAGAGCGATTGATGATATTCAGGCAAGGATGATGCTAAGGGGTGTTGAACGTATATTGAGGCGACATGGAGTGCCATATCAAGTTGGTGAAGGAGCTAGTAGCGATGGCGTAGGAAAAGTATCATTTGAAATAACATCCAGCGGTGTAAGAGTTGTAGTTGGAGATATGGATCTATACCGAAGATTGAGCGAAGCGGTATAAGAAATATGGGAGACAAAAATGGTTCGAATATCTATAAAAAGGATATTATTGTTCATACTAGCCAGTGTGTTTTTTTTGTCAAAATGTTGTTTCTGCAGAGATTACAAATCTTTAATATAAACTTTCTCCTGTAAGTCGATTAGATAATCAAAAATTCCTAGCAGTTACTGATGGACTAAGTGCTTTTTTAGAGCGGTTGAATGCCTTGCAGACCAAAAAGGAAAGAATCGGAGAAAAAGATATAAAAGTGCTTAGGAATACTTTTTTGAGGACTTTCCTTGCCGCATATCTTAAAGGTGATCCAGAGTGGTATAACCAAAACGTAAATTTCATTTATTGCAGAGAAACCGGTACTGTATATGTTTATTCAAAAAACCCAGGAAGTGGGCCGGGTGTTGTTTATATTCTTTATCCATTAGAACAAAGGGATAAACTATCAATACTGAAAGCGTCCGGCGCAAATGATGTGATACAGGATATTAGCGTTAAAGATAAATGGGGTATAGCTCTTTTAGAACGTAATCCATCTATCGATGAAGAATTAGGCAGGATAGATTTAAGAGAAAACCATTCTGAATATTTTTCTGTAAAAATATACCATGATTCAAGTAAGCCCGAATTAGCGGAGATGCATTTGTCAGAGCTAGAAGGCGTGTTGAAATCCGCAAGGTCATTGGGTAAGGAGCCGGTTCTGGTATTAGATTATGGAGGCCCGGATTGGCCTGCCCAAGAACCGGGAATTCCATATATTACTCCTGCAATGGTCAAACAAGCAATGGAAAGGGGGAATAGGAGGTTATCCAGTTTTTTAGATCAATTTCAGAATTATTGAAAATGCGTATACAAGGAATAAAAGAAAGAGCAAGAGGAGATTTATTAGTTGAGGAAAGGAGTATATAAGAAATTAAGAAAATAGAACAAAATAGAATTAGGGACAGCTATCAATTTATCTTAAAGACGCGAGAGATGAAATAGCGAAAGCAACGTAAGAGGAGCAGGGATTAGGTGATAGGCTTTAGGTTATAGGTAATCGGTGTGGGTCTGGGACGTAACAAACAACAAACAGCCGCCTTTGGGTAAACCCCGGGGGCGGTTTTTTTTATTTGTTTACAACGATGCAAGAATGTAATACAATTTTGCATCATGATAAAGCGTTGGTTGAAATTGCCGGAAAAGCAGTCGTTTTTTCTTTTTGGGCCTAGGCAGACCGGAAAAAGCACCTTGGTGGGTGAAATGTCCAAAAAAGATTTTTGGATGGTAAATCTTCTTCTGAATGAAACTTTTTCCAAGTATTCGAAGTATCCCGAATTATTTCGCAAGGAGGCACTCCATAAGATCGAAAAAGAGGCTGTAAAAACGATTTTCGTGGATGAAATCCAAAAAATTCCTGAGATTTTAAATGAGGTCCAGTTTCTTATGGATCAGAAGAAGATTCAGTTTATTCTGACCGGTTCGAGCGCCAGAAAATTAAAAAGGGGCGGCGCCAATCTTTTGGGAGGCAGGGCGATTGAGCGGTTTTTATTTCCGTTTACTTATTATGAGATAGAAAAAAGTTTTGAGCTTGATGATGTTTTGAGGTTTGGCGCATTACCCTCGGTGTATGGAAAGGGAGAGCAGGAGAAAATCGATCTTCTTACAGCATATACGAATATATATTTACGCGAAGAAATTCAATCTGAAGGGATTGTGAGAAATCTTGGCGGATTCTCAAGATTTTTAGATGTCGCGGCAAACCAATTTGGTGAAATGATTAGTTTTTCTAATGTCGGGAGGGAATGCGGCCTGCCGACAAGGACAGTTCAATCATATTATGAAATCTTAGAAGATACGCTTGTGGGGTTCCGATTGGAATCATGGCGTAAAAGCCTGCGTAAACGGCTTACCGGACATCCGAAGTTTTATCTTTTTGATATGGGTGTTACAAACGCTATTAATAGATGCCTAAGTGTTTTGCCTGATAGTATTTCGCGAGGGCATCTTTTTGAGCAGTTTATTGTGTTAGAAACATACCGTCTTTTAAAGTATCTTCAATGTGAGTCAAGGATTTTTTACTGGAGGACAAATACCGGAGCAGAGATTGATCTTGTTGTTGAAAAACACGGGGAGTTAGCGGCCGCGTTCGAAATTAAGGCGAAAAAAAGGGTTGGCGGAAACGATTTTTCTGGTTTTCGTTCTTTTAGAGCCGATCACCCGCACGTCCCTTGCTTTCTTATTTGTGAAACAGAGGAATCATATAAAGAAGGAGCAGTTGATGTTTTGCCGTGGAATGCTTATTTAAAAAAACTTCCTGAAATTCTGTCTTAAAATGGGCCGAATAACGATCTTATGAATAAAGAATTTGTAAAAGGTTTTATTAAGGAGAATCCGATTTTTGTGATAATGCTGGGGCTGTGCCCGACCTTAGCCACTTCTACCTCGGCCGTTAATGCCTTTGGTATGGGGCTTGCCGCGACTTTTGTTTTGGTGTTTTCAAATATTGTTATATCCGCTATTAGAAATATCGTTCCGAACAAGGTCAGGATCCCGTGTTATATTGTAGTCATTGCAACTTTTGTGACGGTGGCAGAACTATTTATGAAGGCATATTTCCCGGCTTTAAATAAAGCGCTCGGGATTTTTGTGCCGCTTATCGTCGTAAATTGTATTATCCTAGGGCGTGCGGAGGCATTTGCCTGTAAAAACGGTGTTCTCGCGTCTTTCTGGGACGGGCTAGGAATGGGGCTTGGGTTTACCGTAACTTTGGGGTTTATCGCGTGTATCAGGGAGATAGTAGGAAACGGAAGTGTCTTCGGGATGAAATTAAGCTTGGCATATAAGCCGATGCTTTTAGCGGTTCTTACTCCCGGCGGGTTTATAACAATCGGATTTCTGATGGGGTTAATGAAATGGAAATCACGAAAGAATTGATTGCGGTATTTTTTGCTATTGTGTTCGTGAATAATTTTGTGTTCGCGAAGTCAATAGGGCTATGTCCATATCTTGGTGTGTCTAAGAAATTTAGCTCTGCCGTAGGGATGGCGCTGGCTGTAATTTTTGTCATGGTTATGACAAGCGCCGTTACGTGGATTGTTTACGCGTATGTGCTTATTCCTTTACATATAGAATATCTTTACATAATCGCGTTTATTTTACTTATCGCGGCGCTGGTGCAGTTGGTGGAAATGATGCTTGAGAAGACAAGTCCCGCGCTTTATCATGCCCTAGGGATTTATTTGCCTTTAATTACCACAAACTGCGCGGTGCTTGGGATTGCTGTGCTTAATAAGGATATGTTTTTTTCGGGTGGCGCGCCGTCACCGGGAAGTTTTATAAAGAGCATCGTGAATGGCCTTGGCGGCGGGGTTGGGTTTGCCATGGCGTTATTTTTAATGAGTGCGATAAGGGAAAGGCTAGAGGTTAGCGATATTCCGGAAGCGATGAAGGAAATTCCGATTGCATTTATAACGGCGGCGCTTATTTCAATCGCGTTTATGGGTTTTTTATGATAATTGTTTATTCCATTTTAACTTTAGGCCTTTTGGGTTTAGCGTCGGGTGTTTTGCTTGCCTTCGCGGCGAAGAAATTTTATGTTCCGGTTGATCCTAGGGTTGAACAGTTGACGGGAATATTACCTGGGGCAAATTGCGGCGCGTGCGGATACGCGAGTTGTCAGGCATTGGCAAAGGCGGTTTTAAAGGGGGAGGCAGCCGTAAATAGCTGTATTGCTGGTTCTGTTTCGACGGCGGAAAAAGTTGCCGCTTT
>Ga0233425_10000655_pt1 | contig 86728 bp, 68 predicted proteins | sample Watercolumn_Towu_2_FD_181712 | JGI IMG/M metagenome (GOLD analysis project Ga0233425, IMG submission 181712) | Freshwater microbial communities from Lake Towuti, South Sulawesi, Indonesia - Watercolumn_Towuti2014_140_MG | ecosystem: Environmental > Aquatic > Freshwater > Lake | place... | reverse complement strand
CAGCATCCTGAGCGGAACGAAGCTGCCCAGCATCCTGAGCGGAACGAAGCTGCCCAGCATCCTGAGCGGAACGAAGCTGCCCAGCATCCTGAGCGGAACGAAGCTGCCCAGCATCCTGAGCGGAACGGAGCGCCTTTTGCGGAGTGTAGTCGAAGGATGCGGCCTTGTCACCTACAAGCTGGCTTCCAGTGGGCGCATCCTTCGACTGCGTCTGGCCTCTTCGACTGCGCTGCGCTCCGCTCAGAATGCTTTGTGCTTCGGGAAGAGGAGTCTTTCATGTCTCGCATTTTCATCGTTCTCACCATCACTGTCATCATGCTGACCGCGTGCGGCGGCGGCCGGCCGACGCGCGCCGCTGTGGAAGCGCCCGAAGCGCCGTCGGCGACAGCCGCCCCGACGGTGAACGTACCGCCGCGCCCCCCCGCGTCACCATCGGGCAAACAGGCAGCCGGCGATCACCCGCGATTGTGGCTCACCGCGGCCGACCTGCCGCGGCTGCGCGCTTGGGCCAGCGCGAGCAACCCACTCTATCGCGACGGCCTGGCCCTCCTGGCCGCGCGCGCGGTGCAGGAGATGGACGAGGGCCGCGTGCCCGACCAAGATTGCGGCAATGTCGGCTACGAGGAATATCCCACCGAGATGTATGCCGAGTTGTTTGCCTTCCTTTCGCTGGTGGAAAACGACGCGGCCGTGCGCAGCGACTACGCCGCCCGCGCCCGCACGCTGATCATGTACATTATGAACGAGGCCGCCAAGGGACCGGCGACCGCCGAGGACTATACCTGCAACGGGTCGCAGCAGTACCCGCCTTTCCGCCACCCCGATTTCGCCACCGAGGATCGTGACCGCATCCGCTATCACGGCGAGGCGTTCCCGCTGACCGTAGACTGGATCTACCCCACGCTGAGCGCGGCGGACAAGGCGACCATCCACCAGGTCTTCCTGCGCTGGTCGCAGGAGGTGATCACGCGCGGCTACCACCATCCTGAGCCGGTCGGGCTGATCAACGATCCGGCGCTCCTGGCCGACCCCCAGCAGGTGCGTTTCAGCGGCAACAACTATTTCGCGGCCCACATGCGCAATCTGGGCTTGATGGCGCTGGCGCTCGATCCGGCGGATGACGCGGGCGGTGCGCTGCGCGCCTACCTGGACAACGCCGTGGGCGCCTATCTCTACATCTTCGAGCATCTCAGTCGCAACGACAGCCGCGGGGGGCTGCTGCCGGAAGGACTGGAGTACAGCCCACAGACCATCGGCTACGTGACTCAATTCCTGCTGGCGCTGCACACGTCCGGCGCGCCCCATCCGCAGACCGCGACGCTGGCCGCCAATCCGTTCTGGGGCGAGAGCCTGACAGGTTACCTGCACTCGCTCAGCCCGGCCACGGTGGCGCGGGATGAGGGGGGCGTCGAGTATCAGCCGGCCTTCTACGGCGACGGACAGACCTACCACCTACCCGATTTCATCAGCGCCTTCGCCCCGATCGGCCTCTACGACATCGCGACGGGGAACGCGGCCCGGCTGAACACCGTGCGCTGGCTGCAAGCCCACACCGCGCCCGGCGGGGCCGAATGGTTGCTGGCGCGCGTACGCAACCCCACCGATTTCCGCGAGGCGATCCTTTATTTCATGCTCTACGACCCGGCCGCCGCGGCCGCGACCGATCCGCGGCCGGCCCTCGCCCCCGACTTCCTGGCGGCGGGGCTGAACCGCTTCTTCAGCCGCACCGGCTGGGGGGCGGACGCGGCCTGGCTCACTTATGGTCTCAGTTGGAACTCGATTGACCACCAGATGGCCGACGGCGCCAACTTCGCCTTCTACCGCGAGGGCGAATGGCTGACCAAAGGCCGCGTGGGCTATGCCGACATCGCCGAGGGGATCGCCAGCTCCGAGTTCTACAACACACTCGCCATCCAGAACGACCAGCCTACCCAACGCGACGAGAGCGATTGGCGGACTGACCTGTGGCGCCGCGGTTCCCAGTGGAACTACGTCAACGACGGCGATCCGACCCTGCTGGCCCACAGCGCGACGGGCGCCTATGCCTACGCGCTGGGCGACGCCACCCATCTCTACAACTCGACGGGCGAGGGCGCGACCGACGTCGTTCACGCCAGCCGCTCGCTCCTCTGGCTCAAGCCCGATCACATCGTCGTCTACGACCGCGCCGAGACGAAGACCGCGGGGCGCTTCAAACGCTGGTGGCTGCAACTGCCGCGGCCGGCCACGGTCGCAGGCAAGCGAGCCACGATGCAGACCGCGACCGGCCAGCAGTTGTTCATCACTGCGCTGCTGCCGGCCAACGCGACGCTGACCGCAGTGAATATCAACGAACAGCATATCGAAGACACCGCGGCCGCCAACGATCCGATGAAGGTGCGATTGCGGGTGGATGCGCCGGGCAACCCGCAGGCCGTGCGCTTCCTCCACGTGCTGCAAGGGGCGGATGCGGACGCGAGCGCCGACCCCGCGATGGCGATCAAGAGCGAGGACGGAGCATTCGAGGGCGCGGTCGTGGCTGGCACGGCCGTGCTCTTCCCGGTCAATCTCGGCGCGGCTGCGGCGGGGCTGGCCTACGTTGCGCCGGCCGGCGTCACGCGCCACCTGATCACCGGGCTGACGCCGGGCGTCGCGTACACGGCGCAGACCACGGCCGTATCTGGCGGCGTGCGCGTCACGATGCAGCCTGGCGGTACGCAGCGGGCCGACAGCGGCGGCGTGCTGCTGATCGGCGGCGGGGGGGCCGCGAATGCGCTGGCGTTTCTGCCGTTGGTGGGGCGTTGAGCGGGGATGAGCCGTCCTCGCGCCATCGTCTGAAGGATTTTTCGCTCATTCGGCGTTCGTAATCGGTAGTTGAGAAATGGAACCTGCCATGAACGAATCGCCTGACCCCGGCCTGATCTACGACCTCTACACCGGCGGCTTCCGGCCGCAGATCGTGCGCCTGGCGCTGCAACTGGACGTCTTCACGCCGCTGGCCGACGGTCCGGCCGACGCGGCGGCGGTCGCCCGCGTCTGTGAATGCAGCGAGACGGGCATTGCCCATCTGCTCGACGTGTTGGTCGGCGCGCAGATGCTCACCCGGCGAGAGGGCCGCTACGCGCTCACGCCCAGCGCGGCGACCTTCCTGGTGCGCGGGCGGCCAGCCTACGCCGGCGACCTGATCCTGACCTTCACCGGCCAGGCCCTTTGGGAGGGCCTGGGCCGCGCCGTGCGCACGGGCCAGGCGGCGCCGTTCGAGGAGCATCACGACCAGGATGCCTGGCTGGAGAGCTACAGCGAGTGGCGGATCGGCAACAGCCTGGAGTTGTGGCAGGCCGCCGGCGTCGAGCCGCAACCGGACATCCCGCGGCGGTTGCTCGATCTGGCCTGCGGCTGCGCCATCAAGAGCTTTGCGCTGGCGCAACGAGACCCAGCGCTGCACGTCACCTGTGTGGACACCCCCCGCGTGCTGCCCGTGGCGCGCGCCCTGGCCGAACGCCTGGGGTTGCTGGCGCAGGCCAGCTTCGTCACGGCCGATCTGCTGACCGCCGATTTTGGCGTTAACCGCTACGACCTCTGCCTGCTCGGCCAGATCACCCACTACCTGACCCCCGCGCAGAACCGTGACCTTTTCCGCCGCGCCCATGCAGCGCTGCGGCCGGGCGGCGCGCTGGTGCTTGACGTGCCGATGACCGGCGAGCAGCCGTCGGAATGGACGGCGATCACGTCGCTGCTGTTATGGGGCCGCGGCGGCGGCGGGGCGCATGGCGTCGAGGCGTATCGCGAGTGGCTGGAAGAGGCCGGTTTTGCCTCGGTCAGGCAGTTGAGCGAGCGGCGGCTGGCGGCGGTCAAGTAAAGGAGTCACATGTCGAATATGCGCGATGATGACTATGCTCTTCCCGAAAGTTTAGTCTCCACTCAATGGGTCGCCGGCCATCTGACCGACCCAGCCATCCGCATTATCGAAGTCGTCTGGGGCGATTCTGACGAGTGGGGCGCGGCCGCGTACCGCAGCGGCCACATTCCCGGCGCGGTAGCCTGGGATTTCGCGACCGACCTGCAAGACCCTGCTCGCAACGACATCGCCGACCAGACCGCGATCGAGGCGCTGCTCGGCCGCTCCGGGGTCACGCCGGTCACGCCGGTCATCGTCTACAGCGGGCTGAACAACCTCCTGGCGACCTTCGCGTTCTGGCTGCTCAAGGTCTACGGCCATCGGGACGTGCGCCTGCTGGATGGCGACCGGCGCAAATGGCTGGCCGAGGGGCGCCCCCTCTCTGGCGAGCCGCCGGCCGTCGCGCCGACCGTCTATCGAGCGCAGGCGCCGAACGGGCGTCTGCGCGCCCGGCGGGATGACATGCTGCAAGCGATTGGTCGGTCCGATCACCTGCTGGTGGATGCGCGCTCGTCGGAGATGTTCAGCGGCGCGGACAAGGCGGGCGCGGCGCGCGGCGGACGCATCCCCGGTGCGATCAATCTGCCGGCGCGCCGTGAAACGCACGCAGATAGCTCGTTCAAGGCCTGGCGCGTTCCCACCGTTCGTGATGACGGAACCTTCAAGCCTGCGACGGAGTTGCGCAGCCTTGTCGAGAGCCTCGGCATCACGCCGGAGAAGCGGATTATCACCTATTGCGTGCGCGGCGGCCTCTCCACCCACGCCTGGTTCGTGTTGACGCAACTGCTCGGCTATCCCGATGTGCGCGAGTACGATCGGTCGTGGGTCGAGTGGGGTAACGTCGAAGGATTGCCGATCGCAGCGGGGTGACAGGGTGACAGCCGAACCGAGTTCCGCCCAGGCCGCGCCGCCCGTCAGGTGTCCAGCCTGTGGCGCGACGGCGCAGGGCAAGTTCTGCAGCGAGTGCGGCGCCGCGCTCGCCGAGCAGCCCACGAACGCATATCTGCTGTTCGTGGACTCGTTCTTCAAGGTCGGCGAGCTGCGACGCTATCTCGAGCTTTACTGGCGCATCCTGCGCGCGCCGACTCGCGCCACGCTTGAGCTATTCGAGCGGGGGACGCTCCAGGACGCGCTGCGCTTCCTGGAGTACAGCGCCGGTATCCTGATCCTGCTCTTCATCTCGCAGCTCATCGTCGTGCCCGGCAGCGACCTGCTTTCGGGGCTGGCCGCCAACGCCTACTTCGTGCTGGCGCAGTCAGTCGGCATGATGCTGCACTATCGGCTGGCCGCAGGCCGCGTCGCCCCGCGGCGCAGCTTCGCCGAGTTCATGCGGCTGGCCGCGGTCTTCTATGACTTCACCTTGCCGATCAGCGGGCTGCTGCAGGCGGTCAGCCTGGCCCATCGCACGGCGGGGAGCGTCCTGTTCATCGTCGTGACCGTGCCTCTGCTGGTCTACACGGTCAGGGTCTGGCGGCGCTTCTGGGGGCTGCCGGCCTGGGTCGTGTTCCTGTTGTTGTTCTTCAGCTCGCTGGTCGGGGCGCTGGTCGGCCTGGTGTTCATGGCGCTGATCGCGCAGATCATCGGATAGCTATCGCATCAATCAGATCTTTGCCAAAACCGGCGGGAGGCGACGATGGGCCGATGTATAGCCAAACTTCGGTTCTTCCAATGGGGATTTGTCGTGGGAGCCATCCTGTATGCGTTGGCCGGCGTCACGATCTTTGCCGCGCACACGCAGGCGACGCGGCCGTGGCTGGCCAGTCGGGCGGCCGATCCGCCAGCAACGACCGTGGCCGCCGCTGCCATCTGGAACATTGACCTGACCGCCGTCGGTTTTGCACCCCCCAGCGTGTCTATCCAGCCCGGCGACAGCGTGCGCTGGACCAACCGCATGGCGAGCGTCCACGTGCTGCACAGCGGGCTGCCCCGGCTCCTCTACCTGCCGCTCATCTTCCGTCCCGCCGGGAACGCGGCGGCGGTTACTGGCGCTGCGGTCCTGCCGCTCGCGCCGGGCGCCGATGGGGAGTTCGCGGTCACCCTCCAGCCGGGCGCACAGTTCACCCACACCTTCACCGCCGAGGGGGTCTATCCCTTCTACGCGGCGACCGCGCCCCACTTCACCGGCGAAGTGGTCGTGGCGTTCCTCGAACCACCCCTGCCCCCCGACCCGGCCGAGGTCGCGCCGCCGCTGAACCCGACCCAGTTCACCAGCCTGCTGGACGCCATGTCCTTCCTCTACACCGGCGACAATCCCATCCAGACCGGCATCGTCTCGGGCACGATCGAGCTGCGGCGCGTCGCGGTGCTGCGCGGGCGCGTCATCCGTCGCGACGGCTCGGCGCTGTCCGGCGTACACGTCAGCATCCTCGGCCACGAGGAGTTCGGCCAGACCCGCAGCCGGGCCGACGGTATGTTCGATCTGGCGGTCAACGGCGGCGGCTGGCTGACGGTGAACTACACCAAAACGAGCTATCTGCCCGCGCAGCGCAAGGTGGAGGCGCCCTGGCAGGATTACGCCTGGCTGCCGGATGTGATGCTGATCCAGGAAGACCCGAACGTCACACTGATCGATCTGAACGCCAATATCCCGATGCAGGTAGCGCGGGGCAGCGTGATCTCCGACACGGCCGGCGTGCGCCGGGCGACGCTATTGGTTCCCCAGGGGACCCAGGCCTACATTTTTGACACTGATGGCGTGACCCAGACGGCGACGACTCTGCACCTGCGCTTCACCGAATACACGGTGGGCGAGCAGGGGCCAGAGTCCATGCCGGCGGAGTTGCCGCCTACGAGCGGCTATACCTACGCCGTCGAGCTGGGCGCGGACGAGGCCATCGCCAAGATGGGTGGTCGTGACGTGATTTTCAACCAGCCAGTAGTGTTCTATCTGGAGAACTTCCTCGCATTGCAGGACGGCGTGCCGGTGCCCATGGGTTATTACGATCCCGAACAAGGCGCCTGGACGCCCTACGAGAGCGGGCGCATCGTGCGCATCGTCAGTCTCACCGACGGGATGGCGGACCTGGACGTAGATGGCGACGGCGTGTCCGACAGCGGCGCAGCGTTAACCGCTCTGGGCATCACGGACGCCGAACGCAGCGCGCTGGCGACCCTCTACGCCGCCGCGCAGAGCCTCTGGCGCGCGCGCCTGGAGCATCTCTCCACCTGGGACGCCAACCAGGGCACGCGCTGCAAGGATAACAAATGCGAGTATCCGAGCCTGCCTGGCGATCTCAAACCGCAACCGTTGGATCAGCCAGGCCAGGTCTGCCGCTCTATCGTCGGCTGCCAGGACCAAACTCTGGCCGAGGTGATCGATCTGGTGGGCGTTCCGTTTCGGCTCCATTATCAGAGCGCACGCACACCGGGCCGCGCGACTGAATACCAAGTGGAGATCCCGCTCAGCGGTCCGACCTTGCCAGCCAATGTACTGAGTATCCTGCGCGAAGTATCTATCGCCGGCCGCCAGGAGCGTCGTCGCTTCGCCGCCCTGCCCAACCAGTCCGAAACCTTCACTTGGGACGGACGAGACGCCTATGGACGCTCTGTTGTAGGCGCGCAGAATCTGCGGGTCCGTGTGGGTTATGTCTACAAACTAGAATACGTGCGAACCACACGCTTCGGCTACAACGGTTCCGGCACGATTGGAGTGTTGCCATCCCGGCAAGAGTTCATCCTCTGGCAGATCTGGGACATCCCCCTGCTCATCCCCGAGAACCCCTCCGGGCAGTTGGGCGGGTGGTCGCTGGATATACACCACACCTATGATCCCCAGAGTAAAACGCTCTACCTGGGCAATGGCACGCGGCGCGGCGCCGACTCGCTGAACTTCCAGGTCATTGATACGGCAGCAGGGGTGGCCGGCATCCAGAGCGTCGTCGCTGGCGCTGACGGCAGCCTGTTATGGGCGCTGGCAGCCGGGTATATCGGCTGGACCCGCAAGGCGCCATCACGTCCTATGCGGGGGACGGTCATTTGTGCTGGGGGGGGCCGGGCAGTTGCGGCGACGGTGGACCAGCTACCCAGGCGCGCTTGCATACGTCGTCCGGGCTGGCGCTGGGACCGGACGGCAGCCTCTACATTGCCGAAGGACAGGCCAATCGCATTCGTCGCGTCGGACTGGATGGCATCATTATGACGGTGGCGGGGAATGGTCAGGGCTGCCCGTTTCCCTACAACGCCTGCTTTGCCGGTGATGGCGGCCCAGCCACCCAGGCCAGGCTCGCCTTCCCTTACGACGTTGCCGTTGATCCAGACGGCAGCCTGTATATCGCCGACACGGTCAATAACCGCATTCGCCGGGTCGATGCCAGCGGCATCATTCACACGGTAGCCGGTGGCGGAAGTACTCAGCCCTGGAGTGACGGTATCCTTGCCACCTCGGCAATTTTGGGCAGGCCGGAAGGGATCGAGATGGCAGGGGACGGTAGTCTGCTCATCCTCACCCGGACACGCATCACCCGTGTCCGGCCCGACGGCACTATCTGGAGTGTTGCCGGGAGAGGTTCCACAGGCAACACCGGAGATGGTGGGCTGGCGACGCAAGGTAACATCGACACCTTCGGCAATGCCCTGGCGCTGACGGACGGCAGCCTCCTGTTTTCGGAAAGGCACAACTCCTGCAAGGTACGCAGAGTCAGCCCGCATGGCATCCTTACTACTGTCGCCGGCAAAGATTTGTGCGCCTATGGGGGGGATGGAGGGCCGGCGCGGCAGGCGGCGCTGAATTTGGGAGGAGCCGGCATGGGATTTGGCAGTCCCCTGGCGCTGGGGCCGGACGGGAGCATTTACATCGCAGATTATTACAACGGCCGCGTGCGCCGCCTGCGCGGGGTGTTGCCTGGCGTGGCGGCAAATGAAATCGTGATCCCCTCCGAGGACGGCAGCGAGGTCTACATCTTCGACGGGGACGGCCGTCACCTGCGCACCCTGCACGCTCTGACCGGGGCAGTGCTCTACCAGTTCGCCTACGACGGCGCGGGCCGATTGGTCAGCATCACCAACGGCGACGGCAACGCGACCTCCATCCAGCGCGACGCCAACGGCAGCCCGACCAGCATCACCGGACCCTACGGCCAGACCACTCTCCTGACGCTGGATGCTAACGGCTATCTGGCAACTGTCACCAATCCGGCAGGCGAAGCAACCCGGATGATCTATGCTGACAGCGGGCTGATGACCAGCTTTACCGCACCGCTCAGCCACACATCAACCTTTACCTACACCAGCCAGGGGCGGCTCACGCGTGATGAAGATGCCGCGGGCGGCTCCCTTGACCTCAGCCGCAGCCAGGTCAGCCAGGGCTATGTTGTTACGGTAACGACGGCTCTCGGTCACGCTACCACCTACCAGGTCACCACCGACAACCTGGACAATCAGACGCGCACCAATACCCTGCCTAGCGGCCTGCGCAGCGAGCAGATCGTCCGTGTGGACGGCACGCGGCGCTGGCAGGCAGCCGACGGTGGGGCGATCAATTTCACCCTCGGCCCCGATCCGCGCTGGGGGATGCTGGCGCCTGTGGCAAGCACGTCCACCATCACTACGCCGGGCGGCCTGAGCGCAGCTATGACCAGCCAGCGCACGGCCACCCTCTCCCAGGCCAGCAATCCCTTCAGCCTGACAGCGCTCAAAGAAACCTTCACCCTCAATGGGCGCGTCTACACCAGCAGCTACATCGCCGCCGGCCGCATCTTCACCGATACATCGCCCGCTGGCCGCCAGCAGACGACGGTGATCGACAGCCAGGGCCGCCTCACCTTCGCCCAGATCGCCGGCCTCGAAGCGCTGACCTACGCCTACGACGGTCAGGGGCGGCTCGTCGCCGTGACGCAGGGCAGCGGGCCGACAGCGCGCACGGCCACCTTTGCCTACAACAACGACGGCTACCTGGCCAGCGTCGCCGATCCCCTGGGGCGCACAGTCAGCTTCGTCTACGATCTGGCCGGTCGGGTGACAGCCCAGACTCTGCCCGATGGACGGGTGGTCGGCTACGCCTACGACGCCAACGGCAATCTCGCCGCGCTGACGCCGCCAGGCCGCTCCGCCCACACATTCACCTACACGCCGGTTGACCTGCAGGCCAGCTACACCCCGCCGGATGTGGGCATCGGCAATACCGCCACGAACCACACGTACAATCTCGACCGCCAGTTGACCCGGGTCGCCCGACCCGATGGCAAGAGTGTTGACATCGGCTATGACTTCGCCGGTCGCGCCCAGTCGCTCACCTTCTCTCGGGGCGTCGTCGCCTACGCCTATCACCCCACCACCGGCAACCTGGCGGGTATCCTTGCGCCGGGCGATGCCCTGAGCCAGTCGAAGGGCGGCGTCAGCCTGACCCTCGACTACGACGGCAGCCTGCTGACCCGGCAAAACTGGACAGGCCCGGTGGCGGGCAACATCGGCTACACCTACGACAACAACTTCCGCCGCACGGCTGTCAGCGTCAATGGAACTAACGCCATCGCCTACAGCTACGACAGCGACAGCCTGCTCACCGGCGCTGGCGCTCTAAGCCTCAGCCGCAGCGCTCAGAACGGTCTGCTCACCGGCGGCGCACTGGGCGGCGTCACGGACGGGTTTGGCTACAATGGCTTTGGGGAGCCAATCAGCTACACGGCGGCTTTCGGCGGTGGGTTGCTGCTGGGCTTCCACTACGAATACGACAAAGTGGGGCGCATCGTCACCCGCACAGAGACTATCAGCGGTGCGACGGATGTCTACGTCTACGGCTACGACCTGGCGGGTCGCCTGACGACAGTGGGCAAGAACGGGACGGCGATCAGCGCGTACAGCTACGACGCCAACGGCAACCGGTTGAGTTACAGCGGCCCCGGCGGGCAGGTTGCAGGAACGTATGACGCCCAGGACCGTCTGCTGACCTACGGCAACGGGACTTACATCTACAGCGCCAACGGCGAACTGCAAAGCCGAACAGTGGGCGGACAGACCACAACTTACACCTACGACGAACTGGGCAATCTGACCGCTGTCTCCCTGCCAGATGGCGCACAGATCGAGTACATTATCGACGGCCTCAACCGGCGCATCGGCAAACGGGTCAACAGCGCGCTGGCCCAGGGCTTTCTTTACGACGGCCAACTGCGCATTATGGCCGAATTGGATGGCGCGGGCGCTGTGGTCAGCCGCTTCGTCCACGCCACCCACGTCAACGTGCCCGATTATCTGGTCAAGGGCGGCGTGACGTATCGCATCCTCACCGACCATCTGGGCAGCCCGCGCCTGGTGGTGGATGCAGCTACAGGCAGCGTCGTCCAGCGCATGGACTATGACGAATTCGGGCGGGTGTTGAGCGATACGAATCCCGGCTTCCAGCCCTTTGGCTTTGCCGGCGGGCTGTACGACCGGCAGACCGGGCTGGTGCGCTTCGGCGCGCGGGATTATGACGCGGCGGTGGGACGGTGGACGGTGAAAGACCCCATCAGGTTCATAGGCGGTGATCCGAATCTGTACGGATATGTGATGAACGATCCCATTCAACGGCAAGACCCCTCAGGTCTCCTTTCCGCGCAACAGTGTGCTAGAATCAGACAATTTCTGGCCTTCGAGAAGTTGCACGGAACGTGGGAAACGGCGCGTAAGTTCTCCAATACGCCCGGCTACTACGAAGGCCGCACAGAATTGGGCGAGGAGTTCAACAATCAGCCTATCCCGACTGCGGCCGGCACACTGGATTTGGACTGGTATACGGATATCGCCGCCTACGGAGGCGCGGCTGCCACAGATGTCGGCAGCCCGCAGACAGCGATTGCCCTGTATGTGGGCGGCAAAGTCCTCTGGAATATCGCTCGCGGTCGTTGGGTAACGCCTTTCCAGGACCCGAAGGAAAGGGCAACCATCTCTGCATATCTCAGCGGCTACACAAGCTTTGGGTCGTTATTCCCAGAGCATCTTCTGCAGAGAGAATGCGGGTGCTCCGACCAATAGTTCCGACTCCGCAAAGGATCCGATATGACACATCCTTCATATCTGTTATTGCTAGTATGTAAGCCATGACTTACTTTATTTGACAGGAAAGACAGATGAAATCCGCAATTGCGTTCCTTCTAGCGATCAGCCTTCTGCTGCTGCTCGACGCCGCGCTCTCCCTGTCCCTGGCCCAGAATAGCGACACGACCACCCGGGTTTCCGTGGCCACGGATGGCAGCCAGGCCAACGGCCCTTCCAGCCAGGCGTCCGTCTCCGGCGATGGGCGCTACGTGGCCTTCGTTTCCCAGGCCAGCAATCTGGTGGTCAGCGACACCAACGGCGTCCAGGATGTCTTCGTTCACGACCGGCAGACGGGGCAGACCAGCCGGGTCTCTCTCTCCTCCGGCGGCGACCAGGCCGACGGCGCTTCCTCCCAGCCGGCCATCTCAGCCGATGGACGCTTCATCGCCTTCGTCTCCGCGGCTGCCAATCTGGTCGCCGACGACACCAACGGCGCGGACGATATTTTTGTCCACGACCGGCAGACGGGCCGTACCGTGCGGGTTTCGGTGACGAAGGAAGGCGGGCAGGGCGACCTCTTCGGCAACGCGGCCAACCCGGCCATCTCCCCCAATGGCCGCTTCGTCGTCTTCGATTCGGATGGCAACCTCACCGACGGCGATTCTTCGGCCTGGCGGGATATCTTTGTTCACGACCGGGACGCGAGCGGCGACGGCGTCTTCGACCAGGCGGGGGATACCCAAACCGTGCGGGTCTCGGTGGCGTCGGACGGCAGCGAGGCCAACTGGCATTCCAAAGCGGGCGACATCGCGGACGACGGGCGTTTCGTCGTCTTCGAGTCGGGCGCGCCCAGTCTGGCCCCGGACAAGAGCGGCTACACGGCTGACATCTTCCTGCACGACCGGGACGCGGACGGGGATGGCCGCTTCGACGAGCCGGGCGCCGTCGACACGGCGCGCATCTCCCTGGCCTATGACGGCAAAGAGGCGAACGGGGCGTCCAGCAGCCCCGTCATCTCCGGCGATGGGCGCTTCGTCGTCTTCGTCTCCCGGGCGACGAACCTCCTCAATCCCAATACACCGACCAACCGCAGCCACATCTACGCATACACCCGGCAGACGGGCCAACTCGCGCTGCTCTCCCAGGCCGTCAACGGGCAGCCGGCCAACGGTTCATCCAAATGGCCGGCCATCTCCCGGGATGGCCGCTTCGTTGGCTTCGAGTCCGAGGCCAGCGATCTGGTCAGCCACGACACCAACTATGCCAACGACATCTTTCTGCGCGACCGGGACGCCGATCGGGACGGAATCTTCGACGAGGCGGGCGGGTGGAATATCAACCGAATCAGCCTGTCCACCGCCAGCGCGCAGGGCGTCTCCGGCTCCTATGGCCCGGTCGCGCTTTCCGACGACGGGCGCTTTGTCGTCTTTGCCTCCTCTGCCGCCAATCTGGTGGCGGATGATAGCAACGATGCGCACGACATCTTTGTCCGGGAGCGCCGGATCGGCCCACTGGGCTATCCACCAATTGCGTGGTCGGACTACGAAGGCAGTCTCGACCCTGGCAAGCCTGTCGTTCTCCAGGTAACCGCCAACGATTACGATCCCGACGGAGATGTGCTTACGGTCACTGCGGTGGGGCCGGCGTTGCGTGGAACGACCTTCATCGCCTCCCGTTCGCAGGTCGGCTGGTTACCGGAGGACAATCTGGCGAGGAGTGTTTCGTTCGACTATACCGTCAGCGACGGCGTCTTCTCGGACGTGGGCACGGTGGCTCTCACCTTCTGTGACACCACCTGCGCGCTCTTCGTGCTCACCGGCCTTTGCGGGGAGCCTTCTCAGTCGTCCGTATCAGACCCCACCTGGCGCGGGCGGGCGGTCAGGGCCGCCCCGCCAGATTTGGATCTGCTCTACCGGGTGCGGGATGAAATCCTCGCGGTCACGCCGGAGGGGCAACGCTACACAGAGCTTTACTACACCTACAGCCCACACATCGCCTATCACCTGCTGGCAGAGCCGGGCCTGGCGGACGACGCGCTGGATCTGCTGACGCTTTGGCGGCCCGCGCTCCAGGCGTTGGTGGACGGCCAGGGCGAGAGTGTCAGTCTCGCCGTGACCCAAACCCAGGCCCTGCACGCTTTTCTTGAGCGGCTGACGATCCTGGACGGCGGCGCGATGCGCCAGGCCATCCACGCGGAGCTGGCTCGCCTAGGCCCGCTGAACAACTACGCGGGGCTGAGTGTGGAGGCGGCCCGTGGCGCAGTGGTGGGCTATGCCTTATATCTACCTCTTATGATGCGAGCAGACAAGTAGCCTGCCAATTCCAACCCAACGGAGTCAAACGATGAAACATTCTGCAATCATCTCTCGCAACCGAACACTACTCGCGCTGGGTCTGGTCGCCCTGGCCCTGCTCTGGCTGAGAACGGCCCTGGGACAGCCCGCGGCCACGAGCTACGCCGCCGCCCCGGCCAACGGCAGCCTGCCCATCTACACCGACGCCATCGCCGCCGGCTGGGCGGATTGGTCGTGGGGCGGCGTCACGCGGGTCTTCACCAACACCGCGCCGCTCCACGGCGGCGCGGCTTCGATCGCCGTCACCTACACTGAGGGCTGGAGCGGGCTGAAGATCAGCCGCTTCGATGGCGTGGATCTCGCCGCCTACGACACACTGCGCTTTTGGGTGCACGGCGGCGCAACCGGCGGCCAGCAGATCGAGGTCGAGGTGGGCTACGGGGAGATTGCTGTGGCGAAATCCTTCACGCCGACGGCGGGCGTCTGGACCCAAGTAGACCTCTCCATCTTCGGCCTGGGCCAACCGCGCCTGGCCCGCTCCATCCAGTGGTTCAACACCACTCCCGGCGGCCAACCCACCTTCTACCTGGACGATATCGCCTTCATCAACACCGGCGCGGCCACCCCGACGCCGATCACGCCGACCCCCACCGCCACGCCCGGCCCCGGCCCCGACCTGCGGGTGGATGCGGCCGCCGACCGCCGCCCCATCAGCCCCGACATCTATGGGATGAACTTCGCCGCGGAAGACCTGGCGGCCGAGCTGCGGCTACCCGTGCGCCGGCGCGGGGGCAACGCCCAGACCCGCTACAACTGGCAGAACGACATCTCCAATCGGGCCAGCGATTGGTTCTTCGAGAACATCCCCTACGACAACGACAACCCCGGCGCTTTGCCCAACGGCTCCGACGCCGATCAGTTCGTTGCGCAAGACCGCCGCACCGGGACGCAGACGATCCTCACCGCGCCGCTGATCGGCTGGACACCCAAGAGCCGCGCCTACGCCTGCGGCTTCAGCGTCGCCAAGTATGGCCCGCAGCAGCGCACCGACGAGTGGCGGCCCGACTGCGGCAACGGCGTGCGGCCCGATGACAGCCTCATCGCCGGCAACGACCCGGCCGACACCAGCATCCCCATCACCACGACCTTCGTACAGGATTGGATCAGCCACCTGATTGGCCGCTACGGCGCGGCGGCCCAGGGCGGCGTGCGTTTCTACAACCTGGACAACGAGCCGATGCTGTGGAACGACACCCATCGCGACGTCCACCCCGCGCCCGCCAGCTACGACGAAGTGCGCGACCGCGCCTACGCCTACGTGGCCGCCATCAAAGCCGCCGACCCCGGCGCGCGCACCCTCGGTCCGGTCTTGTGGGGCTGGACGGCCTATTTTTACTCGGCGCTGGACATGGCGTCGGGCGGCGATTGGTGGAACCATCCGCAGGATCGCAACGCCCACGGCGGCATCCCGTTCGTCCCCTGGTATCTGCAACAGATGGCGGCTTATGAGCAGCAGCACGCCGCGCGCATCCTGGACTACCTCGACCTGCACTACTATCCCCAGGCGCAGGGCGTGGCGCTGTCTGGCGCCGGCAACGCGGCCACTCAGGCGTTGCGCCTGCGCTCCACGCGCTCGCTGTGGGATCCGGCCTACGCGGATGAGAGCTGGATCGCCAACACGGACGATGGCCCGGCCGTGCGGCTGATCCCGCGCATGAGGGAGTGGGCGGCGGCGAACTACCCCGGCACGAAGCTGGCCGTGACCGAATACAACTGGGGCGCGCTGGATCACATCAACGGCGCGCTGGCCCAGGCCGACGTGTTGGGCATCTTCGGTCGCGAGGGGCTGGATCTGGCGACGCTGTGGGATCCACCCACCGCGCAACAGCCGGGCGCCTTCGCCTTCCGCATCTATCGCAACTACGACGCCGCGGGCGGCGCGTTCGGCGAGACGAGCGTGCGCGCTGCCAGCACAGATCAAGAGCGGCTTGCCATCTACGCGGCCCAACGCAGCCGCGACAACGCGCTGACCCTGGTGGTGATCAACAAGGCGACGGCCGGTCTGACCAGCGCCATCACGATCACCGGCTTCAATGCCGCGGCCGCCGCCCAGGTCTACCGCTACAGCGCCGCGAACCTGGGCGCCATTGTCCGCCAGGCGGATCAGCCGATCAGCGGGGGCCGCTTCACCATGCTCTTTCCGGCTACATCCATTACCTTGCTGATCGTCCCGCCTGGCCCGGCCACCCGAAACATCCATCTGCCGCTAATCCGCCGCTGACAGAAGGAGGCACCCAATGCGATCATCCAGTCTGTTGCTCTCGATGTCCATGTTACTGCTCACGTCGGCGCTGCTGATGGCGGGCGCCGCACGGGCTGCGCCGTCGGCAAATACCTACTATGTGGCCCCCACCGGCGATGACGCCAACCCCGGCACGTTGGCCCAGCCCTGGCGCACGATCCAGCACGCCGCCGACCAACTGACGCCTGGCGATACGGTCTACATCCGGGCCGGGACGTACCACGAGCACGTGAATGTGACGCGCTCCGGCAGCGCAGGCGCGTGGCTCACCCTGGCCGCCTATCCCGGCGAAACGCCGACCGTGGACGGGGAAGGCTTCGACCTGTGGAACTGGGGCGCGGTGATTGATCTGTCGGAGCAGAGCTACGTGCGGGTGAGCGGCCTGCGGGTGATCAACTCGGCCTACGCCGGGATCTTCGCGGACACCGGGAGCCATCTGATTGTAGACCACTGCATCACCTACAACACCGCCTCATCCGGGATCGCCTTCTTCGGCGCGCGCGATGTCCTGGTGGACAGCAACGAAGTCATTTGGGCGGGCTGGGGCGGCCAGCAGGAGCACATCTCCATCGCCGATGTCAACGGCTTCGAGGTGCGCGACAACCGCGTGCATGGCTTCAATCCGGCCACCGGCGGCAAGGAGGGGATTGACGCGAAGGATGGCGCGGCCAACGGCTCGATCCACCACAACCAGGTCTATGATCTGAACCGCGTCGGCATCTATGTGGACGCTTTCAGCCGGCGCACCTACAACATCGCGGTGTATGCCAACCTGGTGCATCACATCGCCGCGGATGGCATGGCCCTGGCGTCAGAAGCGGGCGGCGCGCTGGAAAACATCCGGGTCTACAACAACGTATCGGCGCACAACCGGTACGTCGGGCTGGGGATCTCGAATTGCTGCGCCGATCTATCCGCCACCCATCCGATGACGGACCTCCTCATCCTCAACAACACCTTTTTCGGCAACGGTCAGCCCGATTGGGGCGGCGGCATCCATATCGTCAACCCCGACCTGACGAATCTGGTGATCCGCAACAACATCGCCAGCCAAAATCTGACCTTTCAGATCCTGGCCGAAGCCGGCGCGCCGCTCGCAGCCATGCGCATAGATCACAACCTGATTGACGGCTATCGCGGGGAACCGGGCGAGTTGTACGGGGAAGATTATGTCGAGGGCGACCCGCTCTTCTTTGACTCGGCCGCGGTGGATTTCCACCTGCGCCGCGGCTCGCCCGCCATTGACCGCGGCGCAGCGTCGGACGCGCCCGCGCAGGACTTCGACGGCCGGCCGCGGCCGTTGGACGGCGACGCCGACGGGATCGCCGCCTTCGACATCGGCGCATACGAGGTTGCGCCGCAAACTGGTTGGAGCTATCTCCCCCTCATCCGGCGCTGACGCGGCCCGGGCCGCTGGATCGTGGTGAACCTTGCAGTGAAAGAAGCAGTCGAATCATCCGCGCAAGCCGGCCGCCAATCGGGGGAGCGCCGCCAGCGGCAAGACGGTGATCCGTTCCCCCAATACGTATTCCTGCTGCCCCGGATAGATCACCCAAAGATGCTCGAGGGCGAGATCGTGCAGGGCGACCTGCATCGAGCGGCTCGTCCCCGGCGCGTCCGCGTACTTGATCTCGAATCCATAGGATTTGCCGCGGACGCGCGCCAGCAGGTCAAGCTCCGCGCCGCTGTGGGTTGACCAGAAGTAGGCATCGCGCGTATCGAGCAGGTGGATGATCTGCTCGATGGCAAACCCTTCCCACGACGCGCCCAATTTGGGATGAGACTGCAATTCCGACAATGCGCCCAGTTGCAACAGGCCGTGGAGGATGCCGCTGTCGCGGATGTAGATCTTGGGCGACTTGACCTGGCGTTTGCTGAGATTCTCGAACCAGGGCGGCAGGATGCGCACCATGTACGCGCCGGCGAGGATGTCGAGGTAGCGCCGCGCCGTGACTTCGGAGGCGCCTAATGAACGGGCGAACTCGGCCGCGTTCCAGACCTGCCCGTGGTAATGGGCCACCATCGTCCAGAAACGCCGCAGGGTCTCGGCGGGGATCGTAATGCCCAGTTGCGGGATGTCGCGTTCCAAAAAGGTGCGGATGAACCCCTGCCGCCATGTCATGCTGGCCGGGTCATCCTCTGCCAGAAACGACCTGGGAAATCCGCCGCGCAGCCAGAGCCGGTCGCGCTGTGTACTGTCCACCTCGGTGAGATCGAACCCGGCGAGATCAACGAAGCCGATGCGGCCGGCCAACGACTCCGACACGCCGCGCACGAGTTGGGGGGAAGCAGAGCCAAGCAACAGGAAGCGGGCGCGATTATGCGGCCGGTCTACCAGCACCCGCAGCAGTTGGAACAGATCGGGTTGTCGCTGCACTTCATCAATAATGACCAGCCCCGACAAGGCCTCCAGTACAGTCAAAGGCGCAGAGAGCCGCTGCACATCTACCGGATTCTCCAGGTCGAAGTAGGCGGCGGGCTGCTGCTCGCCGATCATCCTGGCCACTGTCGTCTTGCCGCATTGGCGCGGCCCCAACAGCGCAGCGACCGGATGAACGGCCAACATGTGCGCGATTCGTGCGATAATAGCCGGACGTTGTACGAGCATGGCCCTATTATATCCTTGAAAATCCAAATGTCAACTTTGGATTTTCAAGGATCGTTGCGAATAGGCACGTCAATTGCTCCGATACGCGGCCGTGCGGTCTTTGCGGCGGGCCAGCTCGCTGGTGTAGCGCCGGCCCAGGGTGTCGGCGTGGGCCGCGATCCAATCGGTGAGCTGCGTCGCGCCCGCCGGCGGCGCGTCCACGTAGAGCAAGCCCGCCATCAGCCCCGCGATCTCCGCGCGCGTGATCGTCACGTCGCCCATCAGGCTGCCGACCAGCCGGCCGACCCAATAGCCCACGGCCGGGGGCGCGCCGATCACCGGCCGCGGCGCGCCGATCAGCCGGCCGATCGTCTGCACCAGCTCCCGATAGGTGAACGTCTCCGGGCCGATGGCGTTGATGATGGCATCCTCCCGGCCCGCGCCCTGCGCCACGGCCAGCTCGGCCAGGTCATCCACGTAGATCGGTTGCAGCCGGTAGCTGCCGTCCCCGAAGACGCCGAAGACGGGCAGGCGGCGCAGCAGCCATGCGATGTTGTTGATGAGGATGTCCTCTTTGCCGAAGAGCACGGTTGGCCGGAGGATAGCATACGACAGCCCCGACTCGATCAGGCCGCGCTCGAGCCGCGCCTTGCCGCTGAAGTATTCGAACGGCGAATCTTCCGCCGGGTTGGTGATGCTCACGTGGACGATCCGCCGCACGCCCGCGCGCCGGGCCGCGTCGAAGAGGATGATGGTGTTGCGCACCGCGTCGGCGTGACGGAAGAGCGGGTGGTTGAAGCGCACCCAGTAGGTGTTGTAGAGCACCTCGACCCCGGCCAGCGCGCGCGCCAGCTCGTCGGGCCGGTCGAAATTGAAGGGATAAACCCGCAGCCGGCCGCCGAACTCGTTGGCCCGGTCGGTCGAATTGGTCAGCGTGATGACCGGCCGGCCCGCCCGCAGCAGGCGGTGCGCGATGTACTTGCCGGAATAGCCGAACGCGCCGGTGACGGCGTGGATGAGTGGGTTGGACATGGGAACCTCACGACTGAAGCCAGCCGGCAGTTGATGAATGTTGTAGAGAACAAACCGGTAATCGCCTTCGCCCGCGCGCTGTGCGTCACGAGCGCCCGCCCGGCGATGAATCGGCCGGCTACCAGGCAGCGCCCCGTAAACGGGGCTATATCCTGCCGACGCACTGCCCAGCCCGGTTGACCGGGCGCTGCCTCCCTGTGGGACCGGGCGCTGTTTGGTAACACGAGCGCCCGCCCGGCGATGAATCGGCCGGGCTACCAGGCAGCGCCCCATGAATGGGGCTGAAAGCTGCATTATCCCAGCCAGTCCGGTTGACCGGACGTTGCTGAGTAGCCCGGAAATTCATTTCCGGGCGGTCTGGCGCAACGATGAGCGCCATGGAATTAGCCATCCCACTGAAAGACGCCGCACGTCTGGGGGGTGCGGAGCACCCCCCAGACCCCCCACACCCGACAGCGCGCAGCGGAACAGGGGACAGCGGACAGGGTGCTTACATGGGTTGGGACACGGTGCTTGGCATCTTTGACGAAGGCCGCATACTGGACGTTTGTCACTGGCGCTTGCCCGATGTAGAAATTGGGGAGGCAGAGAGGGTGCTGTGGTTTTTCATCGTCATCGGCCTCCCGACCCACTGCCGGGTCGCTGCCCATCAGGAATTCGCCAGCGGGAATGCAGATGAGCTTCAGGCGAATGGGAGAGGCGAGGACGGCGCGCGGTCCTTTGCCACGTTTGAGGCACGACCCGCTCGCTGAGTTTATCGAAGCGGCGGTCGGTGTGGAGTACGGCCCATCGACCGGTTCAGGGCGCGTGCCGCTCGCAGACTGGCTACCAAGCCGTGTCGAACCGCCCGCCGGCTCCGGTTTCACCGCCGTCAAGTCGTCCGCCGGCCCGTGGGCGAAATCAGCGTCTTCGTGCGCGTGGCTGATGAAGATGCGGCGCGGGTCACGGTTCACCGGCGGCGGCGCGACGCGCGGCGCGGCGGTCGCGGCGAAACGCGGCCGGAACTGGTCGGGCCGGTCCCGCTCCAGCGCGGCGGCCAGGTTGGCGAGCAGATCGCGATGCTCGCAATAGTCCAGGAGCCGTTGGATCTTCTGGCCCTTGGACATCCCCGTCGCGAAGTCCTCGTACACCGCGCGGAAATAATCGGCGCACAGGGCGCCGAGCTCTTCGTCGCCGTATGCGGCCGTCAAGTATTGGCGGAGGTCTGGGGTGGGCGGCGTCATGGGCCTGGGTCGTCCCTTTGCGATGGTGGGATGCAGCCGGTTTTCTTTGTCGCCGCAGTGTATCACAGTCTCGGTGGGGTGGCAATACATGCGTTGCCTCACAGCAGTTTGGAGTTCCTGGCCCGGCAGTGACTTTTGTCACAGCATACAGTCCTCGTTCATGCTACCATACTGCCATCGTGTTTCCTGCGTTCTGCGCGCAACCGAAACGCTCTTGAAGCACTGCTCAGGTTGTTCTCTGGCTCATTCTATAACGAGGTGTATGCGCTATGCCAACCCAACGTTTTCGCTGGTTCGCGCTCCTGATCCTCTTGGGGATCACGCTGACAGCCACGGGCATTCTGGCTCAGGCTGCGCCACTTGACCAGGATGCCGTCGCCGGCGAGCAGACGTACAAGGCGAAATGCGCGGCCTGCCACACCATCGGCGGGGGCAAGCTCGTCGGCCCAGACCTGAAGGGGGTCACGGCGCGGCGCGAGACAGGCTGGCTCAAGAGCATGATCGCGACGCCGGATAAGTTGCTGGCGTCCGGCGACCCGACCGCCGCCCAACTGCTGAAAGAGTCCAACAACGTCCCGATGCCGAACCTGGCGCTGACCGGCCGCGAAGTGGATGACCTGTTGGCCTTCCTGGCGACCAAGAGCGATGGCGCCGCGCCGGCCACCGCTGCCCCAGGCGCGGCCCCGGCGACCGCGCCGGCCGCTGACGATACCGCGGCCGTGCTGGCGTTGTCGGGCAGCGCGGATGCCGGAGCGCAGCTCTTCGCCGGCAGCCTGCGCCTGCAAAACGGCGGGATGAGCTGCGTCGCCTGCCACTCCGCGGCGAGTGTCGGCGCCCTGGGCGGCGGCGCGCTGGGCCCGGATCTGACGCAGGTTCACACGCGCTATGGCCGCCATGGGCTGGCCGCCGCGCTGGGCAGCCTGCCCTTCCCGTCCATGCAGGGCATCTTCGCGAACAAGCAGCTCACCACCGCTGAAAAAGCCGACCTGCTGGCTTTCTTCGCCGCAACCAGCCAGCGGGGCGAACCGCGGCCGCTGCAAAACCTGTTGATCGCCTTGGGGGTCGGAACCGGCCTGGCAGGGGCGCTGTTCCTGGGCATGGCCTTTTTCTGGCCGCGCCAACGCCTGAGCGTCGCGCAACGCCTGCGCAAGAACGGCAAGCTGTAACACGCACTCGGAGGACTTCATGGCCAAATGGGTACAAGAGAACGTTGCGCCGGTTGAGCGCAAGTGGGAGGAGTTTTATCGTAACCGCTTCGCCCACGACAAGCGCGTGCGCACCACCCACGGCGTCAATTGCACCGGCTCCTGCTCGTGGGAGGTGTTCGTCAAAGATGGCATCGTCACCTGGGAGATGCAGGCCACCGATTATCCCCTCCTGGCCGAGGGCTTGCCGCCGTATGAGCCGCGCGGCTGCCAGCGCGGGATCTCCTTCTCGTGGTATCTCTACAGCCCGCTGCGCGTGAAATACCCCTACGGCCGCGGGGCATTGCTCGACCTGTGGCGGGCCGCGCGCGCCGAGCACGGCGATCCGGTCGCGGCCTGGGCGGCCATCATAGACGATCCGGCCAGGCGCAGTCGCTATCAGCAGGCGCGCGGCAAGGGCGGGTTCCGCCGCATCGCCTGGGACGAGGCGCTGGAGCTGATCGCCGCCTCCCTCATTCACACCATCAAACGCCATGGCCCCGACCGCATCATCGGCTTCTCGCCCATCCCCGCCATGTCGCAGATTTCCTACGCCGCCGGCTCACGGATGTTGACCCTGATGGGCGGGGTCGCCATGTCGTTCTACGACTGGTACTGCGACCTGCCGCCGGCCAGCCCCGAAATCTGGGGCGAGCAGACCGATGTGCACGAATCGGCCGACTGGTATAACGCGCGCTTCATCGCGGTCATGGGTTCGAACATCAACATGACGCGCACACCCGATACGCACTTCCTGGCCGAGGTGCGCCACGCCGGAGCCAAGCTGACCGTCTTCTCGCCGGACTTTTCGCAGGCCGCCAAATACGCCGATTACTGGATCCCGCTCCATCCCGGCCAGGACACGGCCTTCTGGATGGCCGTCAACCACGTCATCCTGAAGGAAGCCTACGTGGATCGGCAGGTCCCATACTTCGTGGACTACGTCAAGCAATACACCGACCTGCCCTTCCTCGTCCAGCTCTCCCCCCTCCCTGAGGGAGAGGGGTCGGGGGTGAGGTCCGGCGATGCGGGACTGAGGCCCGGCAAATACGTGCGCGCCAACCTGCTCGCGCCCTATGCCGACCAGGAAAACGGCGCCTGGAAGCTGCTGGTCTGGGACAAACGCACTGGCCGGCCGGCCATGCCCAAGGGAAGCATCGGTTTCCGCTGGCAGAGCGCCAAGGGCCAGTGGAACCTGGAGATGAAGGACGGCGCGACGGGCGAGGCCCTGGATCCGGAGCTGTCGTTCATGGGGCAGCACGATGCGGTGGCGCAGGTTGCGTTCGACGACTTCACCGACGGCGGGATGCGGCTGCGCGGGGTACCGGTGCGCACCATCGAGACCAGCGCCGGCCCCATCACGGTGGCGACCGTGTTCGACCTGCTGATGGCGCAGTTCGGCGTCGGTCGCGGGCTGCCCGGCGACTACCCTGCATCCTACGACGATGAGACGTGCTACACCCCGGCCTGGCAGGAGCAGCTCACGGGCATCCACCGCGACACGTGCCTCCGCTATGCGCGCGAATGGATCCTCAACGCGGAGAAGACCCACGGCAAGAACCTGGTCATCATCGGCGCGGGCGCCAATCACTGGTATCACAACAACCTGCTCTACCGCTCCGCCATCGTCGCGCTGATGTTGACCGGCTCGGTCGGGGTGAACGGCGGCGGGCTGGCGCACTACGTGGGGCAGGAGAAGCTCGCCAACCAGGCTTCGTGGGGCGCCATCGCGTTCGCCGCGGACTGGAAACTCCCCAACCGCCAACAGAACACTCCCTCCTTCCACTACGTGCATACCGATCAGTGGCGCTACGAACGCGGCTTCACCGCCTATGATGTGCTGCCCGGCGAAAAACAGCGCGAGCACACCATTGACTATCAGGTGCGGGCCGTGCGCCGGGGCTGGCTGCCCTTCTTCCCGCAGTTCAATAAGAGCTCGTTGGCGGTGGTGAAGGATGCCGAAGCGGCGGGCGCGACATCCGATGCGGACATCATCAAGTATCTGGTGGCGCAGTTGAAGAGCGGCAAGCTGCGCTTCGCAGTGGAAGACCCCGACGCGGCCGAAAACTGGCCGCGCGTCTGGTTCATCTGGCGCGGCAACGCCATCGGCACCAGCATGAAGGGGCACGAGTACATGATGAAGCACTACCTGGGCACGCACAGCAACATGACGGCCAGCGAGATGGCTCAGGGGTACACCAACGAGGTGGAATATCGCGCCGAAGCCCCGACCGGCAAATTCGACCTGGTGGTGGATCTCAACTTCCGCATGGACACCTCGGCGCTCTACTCGGATATCGTCCTGCCGGCCGCCACCTGGTATGAGAAGACCGATCTGAACTCCACCGATCTGCACACTTTCGTCAACCCGATGCAGGCCGCCGTAGCGCCGGCCTGGGAATCCAAGAGCGACTGGGACATTTACAAGGCGGTGGCGCAGAAGGTCAGCGAGCTGGCCCGCACGCATCTGCCCCAGCCGGTGCGCGATCTGGTCGCCATCCCGCTCCAGCACGACACCGTGGACGAAATCTCGCAGCCCGATACGCGTGATTGGAAGCGGGGGGAAGTGGACGCCATCCCCGGCAAGACCATGCCCAAGTTCCGTGTGGTCGAGCGGGACTACACCCTGTTGTACGAACGGATGGTCACGCTCGGGCCCGGCGTCGAGGAGAACGGCGTGGGCATGCACGGCATGATGATCCCCGTGGCTGACGAGTATCGGGCGCTGGCCGCGACCCAGGGGCGCCCGTTCAACGGCAAGCTGCGCCCCAGCCTGGAAGAGCCGCTGCAAGTGGTGGACGCCATCCTGCGCCTCGACCCGGTCACCAACGGCGAGCTGGCCTATCGCGCCTTCGAGGAGGAGGAGCACAAGACCGGCCGCAGCCTGACCCATCTGGCCGCGGGCACGCGTTCGGTGCGCTACTCCTTCGCCGACCTGGTGGCGCAACCGCGGCGCGTGTTCACCAGCCCCACCTGGTCGGCCAGCATCAACCAGGGCCGCGCCTATTCGCCCTTCACGCTCAACGTGGAGGAGCTGATCCCCTGGCGCACGCTGACCGGCCGCCAGCACTTCTACCTGGATCACGAGAACTACCTGCAATGGGGCGAGCACCTGCCGACCTATAAGCCGCGGCCCGATCACACCATGCTGGATGAGACGCAGAACTCACAGGCCGAGGCGCAGGGCCACATGATGAACTACATCACCCCGCACGGCAAGTGGAGCATCCATTCGACCTATTCCGACAATCACCGCATGATGACCCTTTCGCGCGGCGATTATCCGATCTGGCTCAACGATAAGGACGCAGCCAGCCTGGGGATCAACGACAACGACTGGGTGGAGCTGTTCAACGACAACGGCATGTTCGTCCAGCGCTGCGCAGTTTCGTCGCGCATTCCGCAGGGGACGGTCTTCGTCTATCACGCCACCGAGCGCACCATCAGTGTGCCCAAATCGCCGTTGCGGGGCAAGCGGGCCGGCATGAACAACTCGATGACTCGCGCCCGCCTCAAGCCGGTGCTGATGGCCGGCGGCTACGCCCAGTTCACCTATGCCTTCAACTATTGGGGGCCGACCGGCGTCAACCGCGATACGAATGTGTTTGTGAGGAAAGTGGAGAAGGTGGAGTTCTAGCGTTGGAATGTTGAAACGTTGAAACGTTCTAACGTGCCAACGTTTCAACGTTTGACGAAAGGAATCATCCATGAAGGTACGCGCGCATATGAGCATGCTTTTCCACCTGGACAAGTGCATCGGCTGCCACACCTGTTCCATCGCCTGCAAGAACCTGTGGACCGATCGCAAGGGCGCCGAGTACATGTGGTGGAACAACGTCGAAACCCGGCCCGGCAGCGGCTATCCCACGCAATGGGAAGACCAGGAGCATTTTCGCGGCGGTTGGGAATTTATCAAGGGCTACGGCGCAGCGGATAAGCTCAAGCTCCGCCTGCACGGCAAGCTCAGCGGGCTGGCCAAGCTCTATTTCAACACCGATCTGCCCAGCCTGGAAGATTACTACGAGCCGTTCACCTTCCGCTACGCCGATCTGTTCAACGCGCCGGAAGGGGACGACCAGCCGACCGCCATCCCGATCTCCGATCTGACCGGCCAGCCGCTACACATCGAATCAGGCCCCAACTGGGACGACGACCTGGGCGGCTCGACCCTCTACGCGGCCAACGACCCCAACCGCCAGAACCTGCCCGCCGAGGTCAAGGCCGCCCTGGATGAAGTGGAGCGCGTGGTCTACAACTACATGCCGCGCATCTGCAACCACTGCCTGAACCCGGCGTGTGTGGCGGCCTGTCCCTCGGGCGCCATCTACAAGCGCGCGGAAGATGGCATCGTGCTGGTCAACGAGAACAAATGCCGCGCCTGGCGCATGTGCGTGGCCGCCTGCCCGTACAAGAAGGTTTACTACAACTGGGGCGCCGGCAAATCGGAGAAGTGCATCCTCTGCTTCCCGCGCCTGGAAACCGGCCAGGCCCCGGCCTGCGCACACTCCTGCGTGGGACGCATCCGCTACATGGGCGTGCTGCTCTACGACGCCGACCGCATCCCGGCCGCGGCCAACGTCCCCGACGCGCAACTGGTCGAGTCGTTCATGGCGACGATCCTCGATCCGTTCGATCCCGCTGTGATCGCAGCCGCCAGGGCCAACGATGTTGACGACGGCTGGATCGCCGCCGCGCAAAAGTCGCCGGTCTATCAGTTCGCCAAGGTCTGGAAGATCGCCCTGCCCTTGCACCTGGAATACCGCACGATGGCGATGATGTTTTACATCCCGCCCCTCTCGCCCGTGATGAGCACGGTGGAGAACGCGCTCACCCGCCTGGATCTTTCGGATCAGGTGCAGGATTTCGACCTGCTCGACCGCCTCGATGCGGCGCGGCTGCCGGTGCAGTATCTCGCCAACCTGTTCAGCGCCGGCGATGAGCAGGTCATCCGCCGCATCCTAGCCAAGATGTATGCCGTGCGGCTCTACATGCGGCGGCAGACCGTGGATCAGCGCGTGGATGACGCCACGCTCCGGGCTCTGGCCCGAGCGGGGACCAATCCTGAGGAGGCGGCCGCGATCTACAAGCTGACCACCCAACCCCACCTGTACGAGCGCTTCGTGCTGCCGCCCTATCATCGTGAGATGGCGGTTGAAGCGTGGAAAGACCCGCTGGCGCACAAGGGCGAAGTGGGCGTGGGTGTGCTGCAACCACCCAAGCGAGGCGATTGATGGGCATCTTTGCGTTGCTGGCCGAAGCATTCTGCTACCCCCACCCGAAGCTGCGCGAGGAGTTGGCCGCGGGCCTGGCGGCGGCAGGCAAAACTCCAGGCCGCGACGGGCTGGCCGCATTCGTCAAGAAAGTCGGCGCGCTGTCGCTGGCCGATTGGGAAGAGCTGGCTACCAGCACGCTCGATCTCAGCCCCGCGGCCGCGCCCTACGTCGGGTTTCAGGTTTGGGGCGAGAGCTATCAGCGCGGGGAATTTATGGCCAAGTTGAATCGCGCCATGGCTGAGCTGGACATTGACCCCGCGGGGGAGCTGCCCGATCACCTGGTCCCGATCCTGCGCTACCTCGACGTGGCCGAACAGCCGCTCGCCGAGCTGAACGAGCATCTGAAGACCGCGCTTGGGCGCATGATCGGCATCCTGCGCGAAGGGGACAAGGGCAACCCCTACATCGTCCTGCTCGAAGCGACGCTGGCGGCCGTGCAAAGCCAACGCGCCAGGACTTACGCAGCATAGCCGGAAGTAGCCACGAATTACACGAATCATCACGAATTCCCAGGCCCTTTCGTGTCAATTCGTGAAATTCATGGCCAAGAAGGAGGCAACATGGACTGGAACAGCTTGTTTTTCGTGATCTTGCCCTACGTCGCGCTGGCGATCGCGATTGTGGTGACCATTTATCGTTCGATCTATCGCCCGTTTACTATCTCGGCCTTGTCATCGCAATTGCTCGAGCGCCGGCAGCTCTTCTGGGGCTCGATCTCGTTTCACTGGGGCATCACGATTATCCTGGTCGGCCATCTGGTCGCCATTCTGATCCCGCAGAGCATCGTGCTGTGGAACGCCCAACCGCTGCGTCTCTACCTCTTGGAGCTCAGCGGAATCGCGCTGGGGGTGTGGGCCACGGCCGGCCTGCTGATTCTGATCTGGCGGCGGGCCACGGTGCGTCGCGTGCGCGTCATCAGCACGCCGATGGATTACGTGGTGCTGGCGCTGCTGCTGGTCTCGGTGGTCACCGGCCTGATCATCGCCACGGTCTACCGCTGGGGGTCGTACTGGTTCACCGGCATCTTCACGCCCTACATCTGGGGCGTCCTGACCTTCCGGCCGGATGCTGCGCCGTTGGCCCCGCTGCCGTTCACCATCAAGCTGCACGTCTTCAACTTCTTCCTGCTGGCGCTGGCCTTTTCCTTCTCGCGGCTGGTGCACATCATCACCTGGCCGGTGGGCTATCTGCTGCGGCCGTGGCAGCTTGTCATCTGGAACCGCCGTCCCGCGCCGCGGCCGGAGAAGTCCACGACAACATGATGCGCGTCCATTGAGGAGTGGAATGTTATGAGCACATGGCTGAAGAACTGGGAGCCGGATAATTCCGCATTCTGGCAAGAGACCGGCAGCAAGATCGCCTGGCGCACGCTGATCGTCACGACCATCGCCCTGACTCTGTCCTTTGCGACCTGGTTCATGATGAGCGCGGTCGTGGTCAGAATCCCGCAGATCGGGTTCAAGTTCAATACGATGCAGTTATTCTGGCTGGCGGCGATGCCTGGGCTGGCCGGCGGCACCTTCCGGATCATCAACACCTTCTTGATCCCGATCTACGGGACGCGCCACGTCATCACCGCGGCGACTTTCCTTAAGCTGATCCCGTGCGTCGGCATCGGCCTGGCGGTGATGAATCCCGCCACGCCGTTCTGGGTCTTCGTCGTGCTGGCGCTGCTGGCAGGTTTGGGCGGCGGCGATTTCTCCTCCTTCATGCCGAGCACGCGGTTCTTCTTCCCGAAAAAACTTCAGGGCACGGCGCTGGGCATCCAGGCGGGGATCGGCAACTTCGGCGTGAGCCTGGCGCAATTCATGACGCCCTGGATCATCGGGTTTGCCGTCTTCGGCGCGCTGACCGGCGGCCCTCAAACAATGGTTGCAGGGGGAAAGACGCAGAACATCTGGCTCCAGAATGCGGCCTTCTGGTATGTTCCTTTTCTGGTGGTCATCGGGGCGGTCGCGTGGCTCCTCTTGCGCAGCGTCCCGATCAAAGCCTCCTTCCAAGAGCAACTGGATATCTTCAAGATCAAGCATACGTGGTTTTGCACCATCACGTACATCATGACGTTCGGCTCCTTCTCGGGGCTGTCGGCCGCATTTCCACTCTTGATCAAGACATTGTATGGCTCGTTTGAAGGCGCGCCGGATCCGCTGCAATACGCGTTCCTGGGGCCGCTGGTCGGCTCGCTGGCGCGCGTCCTGTTCGGCCCGATCGCGGACAGAATCGGCGGCGCCATCCTGACGCACATCACGGGCATCGTGTTGATCATCGGCACACTGGCGATGGTGGGGCTGGGCCTCCTGGCGCCGACCTCGCTTGCGCAGTTCCCAGCTTTTGTCGCGATCATGTTGATCCTGTTCCTCTTCACCGGCATCGGGAACGCCGCGACTTTCAGACAATATCCCATCATCTTCGCCGATTCGCCCCGCCAGGGCGCCGGGGTGATCGGGTGGACCGCGGCTATCGCGGCGTATGGCCCCTTCCTTTTCTCGACGTTGATCGGCGTGACGATCTCTAGCACAGGCTCGCCGCGGGTCTTCTTCCTCGGGGCGACTGTCTTCTATGTGGCCGCCACCGCCATCAACTGGTGGTACTACACCCGCCGGGGCTGCGAAAAACCGTCTTGATCCTTTTCAGAGCAGGAGTGACTATGATCGCGAGAGTAGCAGACAACACAACAGCAGGAGGCCGCACGCGCGTGCTGGCGCTGTCATCCATCGGCTTCACGCTGATGTTCGCCGTATGGCTGATGTTTGGGGTGTTGGGCATCCCGATTCGCACGGAATTCGGATTGACCGATATTCAACTGAGCTGGCTGGCCGCGATCGCCGTGCTGAACGGTTCGCTCTGGCGGTTGGCCTTCGGCATCCTGGCAGACCGCTTTGGCGGGCGTCGGGTCTTTCTGTGGTTGATCCTGGCGACGATTGCGCCGGCGTACATGGTCAGCCGGGTAGCCACGTTCACCGAGTTGATGGTGTGGGCGTTCTTCGTCGGGATGGCCGGCAACGCTTTTTCGATCGGCATCGCCTGGAACTCGGCCTGGTTTCCGCGCGAGCAACAGGGATTCGCCTTGGGGGTCTTCGGCGCGGGGAATGTGGGCGCGTCGGTGACGAAGTTGATCGGCCCCACATTGATCGCGGTGGTGCCCGCGGCGGGATTGGCCGGCGGGCTGATACCGGGCGGCTGGCGGTTCGTTCCACTCTTGTATTGCGTGCTGTTGGGCGTGATGGCGATCGCCATGTGGCTCTTTGCGCCGAGGCACGACCACAAACCTGCGGCCAACCGACCCCTCCGGGACATGCTCAGACCGCTGAAATATGTCCGTGTGTGGCGGTTCAGCCTGTACTATGTCGTCATGTTCGGCGCGTATGTCGCCCTTTCGGTATGGCTTCCGAAGTACTATGTGGACGTGTATGGCATGAAGTTGCAGACGGCGGCTTTGTTGACTGCGCTGTTCATCTTTCCGGCCAGCCTGCTCAGGCCGATCGGCGGACACCTTTCGGATCAATTCGGCGCCCGGCGCGTGATGTACTGGGTATTCGGGGTGATGCTTGTGGCCACCTTCTTGCTGTCGGCGCCCAGCGGGCATATCGTCTTCTACGTGCCGGAGAAGTTCGTCGCCGGCGGACAGTATGAGACGCTCCGGTTTACGATGGGGCCTTTCTGGTTCACCGTGTTGGTGTTCATCGTGGGCGTTTGCATGGGGATCGGCAAGGCGGCCGTGTACAAGTACATCCCCGAATACTTCCCGAAAGATGTCGGCGCGGTGGGCGGGCTGGTGGGTCTGCTGGGCGCGCTGGGAGGCTTTGTGCTGCCGCCCATTTTCGCCGCGATTACCGAACTGACATGGATTCCGCAGACCACTTTCCTTGTCCTGTTCCTGGTGGTGGCTGTCAGTTTTGCCTGGTTGCATTTGACCGTGCTGAGCCTGCTGCAAAAGGCGTCGCCCGCATTGCAGCATCGCGTGGATTCCAAAGAAGAGTGGTCCCCGGCTTCATAAAGGCGTCCCATGCAAACCTTCGACGAATTACTGAACCTCAGCGCCGCTCGCCATGCGCATCTGTGCCCGCGCCAGGTGTTGGGCGCGCGCATCGGGCTGGCGGGCGCGTCCGTGCTGGGGCTGGATGTCCCACGCCGAGACAAACGCCTGCTGGTGATCCTGGAAACCGACGGCTGTTTCGCAGATGGCGTCGAGGTCGTCACGGGATGCGCCGTGGGGCATCGCACCCTGCGGATCGAGGACTACGGCAAGATCGCGGCGACCTTCGTGGATGTTGAGGATGAACGCGCGCTGCGCATCGCCCCGCGCCTGGATGTGCGCCAGCGCGCCTATGCCTATGCGCCGGGCGAGCCTCGCCACTATTTCGCGCAGCTCCGCGGCTATCAGATCATGCCGGAGGAGGAGCTGCTGACCATCGAGCCGGTGCAGCTCATCCAACCGATCTGGCAGATCATCAGCCGGCCGGGGGTGCGGGTCAACTGCGCCGGCTGTGGGGAAGAGATCATCAACGAGCGCGAGATCATGGTTGATGGGCAACCGTTCTGCACTACCTGCGCGCAGGGCGGCTACTATGCCGCGACGATCCTCCTGCCGATGCCGCAACAGGTATACCAGGAGGCGTAGGCCTGTCACGCGAGTGTGCGCGAGCGGCTCAACAGCCATTCCAAAAATAACAACTGTCAGAGGGGATTTTCGTGCTCAGGGACTTTGTGGCGCCGGCTGATTCTCGGCCAGCAGCCGGCGCAGGATGACCAGCGCGGCCTGTTTATCCAGCGGTTGGTTGAAGTTGCCGCACTTCGGGCTTTGCACGCAACTCGGACAGCCGCCCACGCACGGGCAGCCCCGGATCACATCCAGCGTGGCCGACCACAGCTCCGCCAACAGCTCGAACCCCTTCTCCGCGATGCCCACCCCGCCCGGAAAGCCGTCGTAGATGAAGATTTGCGCCGCATCGGTGTCGGGGTGGCGCGGGGTGCTCAGCCCGCCGATGTCCCAGCGGTCGCACATGGCGAAGAGCGGCAGGATGCCGATGGCCGCGTGCTCGATGGCATGGATGCCCCCCAGGAAGTCCAGCCCACGCAGGGTCAGCTCGGCGGGCAGCTCCGGCGGCAGATTCCACCAAAGCGCGACCGTCTCGTACTCGGTGACGGGCATCTCCAGCGGCGCTTCGCCCAACACTGCCTCGGTGAACTGCTGGAGGCGACGATAGCCGATCACCTGGCCCCGCACCCGCACTTTCCCCAGGAAGGCCGCCCCGCTCGGCAACACCCGATGCCGAGTCGAGCGCACGATGCGCACGTCGTTCACCTCGCGCGGCTGGGTATAGTAGTCCGCGTTGACCGGCTTAACGATGGCGTGGCGCAGCTCGGCGTTGTATTCCGTGACCAGGTACGAATCCCCCTGGTGCAGATAGATGGCGCCGGGGTGGACGCGGAACGGCGCGGTGCTGCTGCTGATCTCCTCCAGCATCCGGTAGGTGTTGGCCGCGTTCAGGATGGCGAAGCGATCCCCTTCCGCGTCGCGCAGGCTGACATCTTGCGCCGGGTAATCCCCGCGGGTGTATACCCACCGCTCGCCGGTGAAGCGCAGCGTGCCGCTCTCCTCCAGCGCCACCATCGCGTCCACGAAGCCGGGGCCGAACAGCGCCTCATCATCCAGACCTGACAGGTCTTGGCGACTTGTCAGGTCTTCGCCGGCCACGTGAAGCGGCGTCTCGTGCGCCGCGCACGGCAGATGGCGTTGGAGGATGTAGACGTTGTCGGGGTCGAGCAGCGCGTTCTCGTGGGGGCGGCCCAACAGATCGGCCGGATGGCGCATGTAGTACTGATCGAGCGGGTTATCGAGCCCGATCAGCATCGCCAGCGCAGGGTCATCCCCGCGACCGGCGCGGCCCGCCTGCTGCCACAGGCTGGCGATCGTGCCCGGATAACCGACGAGCAGCGCCGCGTCCAGGCCGCCCACGTCAATCCCCAATTCCAGCGCACTGGTCGCGGTCACGCCCAGCAGCCGGCCGCCGAACAATTCCTGCTCGATCCGCCGGCGCTCCTCCGGCAGATAGCCGGCCCGATAGGAGGCGATGCGCTCGGCCAGACCGGCCGTGGCGCGGTTGCGCCGCAGCGCGTCCCGCGCATAGCGCAGCAGCAGCTCGGCGATGACGCGGGCGCGGGTGAACGCGATGGTGCGCACCCCCGCGCTGACCAGCGTCGTGAACAGGTCGCTCGCCTCATGGTTGGCGCTGCGCCGGGCGGTGTGGCTGCGATCCAGGAACGGCGGATTCCACAGCGCGAACGTCCGCGGCCCGTGCGGCGAGCCGTCGTCGGAGATCACCGTGGCCCGCAGGCCGGTCAACAACTCGAAATGCTCGGCGGGATTCGCAATCGTCGCCGACGTCGCAATGAACGTGACTCCTGACCCCTGCCCCCTGCCCCCTGCCCCCTGATACAACCCGCACACCCGGCGCAGCCGTCGCAGCACGCACGCCACCTGCGATCCGAACACACCCCGGTAGCTATGCGCCTCGTCTATGACCACATACTTCAGATGGCGGAAAAACTCGGCCCACAGCGGATGGTTGGGCAGGATGCCGGTGTGGAGCATGTCCGGGTTGGTCAGCAGCACGCGCGCGGTCTTGCGGAGGCGCGCTCGCGCGGCCTGGGGCGTGTCGCCGTCGTAGGTCGCGGCCAGGGGGTTGATGATCCCGTCGCCGGCCCCCTCGACCAACGCCTTCCATTTACCGAGCTGATCCTGGGCCAGCGCCTTGGTGGGATAGAGGTACAGCGCGCGGGCCAGTGGATCACGCGCCAGCGCCTCCAGCACCGGCGCGTTGAAGCAGAGGGTCTTGCCGGAAGCCGTGGAGGTCGCGACCACCACATGCCGCCCCGCCAACGCCGCGTTGAGCGCTTCGGCTTGATGCGTGTAGAGCCGGCCCGCGCCGGCCGCAGACAAGGCCCGGCTCACCGCCGGGCTGAGTTTGACCTTCAGCTCACCGTAACGCGAGGGTCGAACAGGGAAGGTCTGCGCGTGGATGAGTTGCCCCGCGTAGTCGCGCCGATGGCGCAGCTCATTCAGGAAAGCCGAAGGGTCGAAAGGCATGGGCGTGTTTCACTCTGCGATAATGATGGGTTCGTAGTCGCGACTTCAGTCGCTCGTCTCCACGAAACGACTGAAGTCGTTACTACCAGCCCAGCCATGCCCGCGGCTTGATGGCGCGCGTGGCGATGAATGTGGGCATGATCCGGCTGAGCGGGTCGTTCTGCTCCGCCGGATAGCGATCTTCGAAAAACCCGGCGATCAGGAACCCGGCCGCGAGCTGGCCGCCGATCTGGTCGTCCAGGCTGTGGCTGAACTCCAGCGGCCAGCCGTCATCCATCTGGCGTTGCAGCTCATCGTCGGTTCGGTGCGCCAGGTCAGAGTAGGGCAGCGTATACTTGACCTCCAGCACGCCCGTCTCTTCGGCCTGGATCAGGTCGAAGATGTAGATCGCCGGGTTGTTGAAGCCGGCCAGGAGCGCGCCGCCCGGCCGTAGCACCCGGAAGGCTTCGCGCCATACGGGCCGCACCTCGGGCGCAAAGACGTTGGAGACGGGATGGAAGACCAGGTCGAAGCTGCCGTCGGCGAACGCGGAAAGGTCGGCCATCTGGCCTTCAACCGTGCGGATCGCCAGTCCCTCGCGTTCCGCCACCAGCCGATCCTGGGCGAGTTGGCGGGGGGAGTTGTCGAGCACGGTCACGGTCGCCCCGGCCGCGGCGAAGATCGGCCCCTGCTGCCCGCCGCCGCTCGCCAGGCAGAGCACATCCGCGCCCGCCAGCGGCGGGAACCAGGCGGCCGGCACCGGGATGATCGGCGTCAGCAGCACGCGCCAGCGGCCGGCGCGCGCCGCGGCGATGACTTCCGGGCCGACCGGCACGGTCCACTCATTGCCGGATTCGACCTGCCGGTTCCAGGCCGCCCGGTTGTAGGCGATCACATCAAGCTGTCTGTCTACCATTTTTCCTCGCGACGACGATCAGCAGCAGCCCGTAGAGCGCCAGCTCAATGACCAGGGCGGCTGCGACGAAGATGACCATTACGGCTGGCCCCACCGAGTCGAACAACTGGCCGATCAGCAGCGGCAGCGTCATGCTCCCCAGGCTGGAACCCGCCAGGAAGAGGCTGGTGACCTGGCCGGTGATCGTCATGTGGCGTTGGGCGAACGAGATCATCGTGGGGAAAACCGAAGCCATCGCAAAGCCCGCGCCGCACGCGCCGATCCACAACACGGCTGCGGAGTGGGGGAAAAGCAGGATGAGCACGACGAACGCCAGCGCGCCGATCAGATCGGCCAGGAGCACCGTGCGCTCGGCGAAGCGGGTGGCGAGCGGGATCGAGATCAGCCGACCGGCCGTGAACGCACCCCAGAACGCGGACGTCAGATACGCGGCCCCGGCGGCGTCGGCCAGGCGGAGCTTGATCGCATAGGTGGATAGCCAGTTGCCCAGGCTCAGCTCCGCGCCGACGTAGACATAGAATGAAAGCACAAGCAGGAGCAGCAGCTTCCAGTTCGTGCGCCCCGAACGATGCGTTTCGGTGACAACCTGATGCTGCGGGCTGGGCAGCCGGTTCAGCCACAGCATGGCCGGCAGCATCAACACGGCCAGCGCCCAATAGGCCAGCACGATGTCGCCGGTCGCCTGGATCGCCTGCGCCACGATGATCGGCGAGATGAACGCGCCCACGCCGAAGAAGAAGTGCAGCGCGTTCATGTATGGCGCGACCTGCTCCCGATAAACCCACACCAGAAGCGTGTTGCCGCCCACATCCAGCGCGCCTTCACCCAGGCCCAAGATCAGCAGGGCTGCGGCCAATAGCCACAGCAGCGGCGCGACCGGGATCAGCAGTATCATCCCCGCGATCAGGATCAACACGCTCATCATCACCCGATGGCCGGGCAGCCGATCATACAGCCGGCCGCTGATCAGCGAGCCGATGAAGTAGCCCAGGGCGCGCGCGGTGAACAAGAAGCTGATCTGACCGATCGTGGATCCGGTGTGTGCAGCGAGGCCAAGCAGGGTTGGCCCCATCACCGCCGCAACAAGGCCGAGGGCGATGAAGCCCACGTAGTAGGCGGCCGCATAACTGAACTGCTTGTTGCGGGCAAACGCCGGCAGTCTGGTCGAAATCGCGCTCATTTTGCCAACTCGCTCTCGATGAACTTCTGCCAGGTTTCATTCGGCTGCCAAAGCGCCATCAGGTTTGCCAGCGCCTCGGCCGGCGGATCGCCCAGCCGGGAGATCCGGTAGAACGCGATGAACGCGGAGGCGCGGTAGTTTGCGACGCAATGCACAAAGACGCGCTTGTCGGCGTATTGATCCATCGCGGCCAGGAATTGGATCATGTTTTCATGCGTGGGGGTCTCCCAAACCACCGGGATTTGCAAGTAGGTCATCCCCAACGACTCGACCGTCTCCCGTTCGTTGGGCAAGGCATATTTGGAGTTGAGTTGGTCCAGGTTGATGACCACCTCAAAACCGGCGCGGGCGATTTCAGCCAACTGCGCTTCGGTCGGCATGCCCGATGTGCCGATGCGGTCTGAGATGCGGCGATAGTTGTAGATTGAGGCTAGTGTCTGATTGCTCATTCTTGTGAAGTCCTTTGATGAGAGTATACGGATACCTGATTCTAACCGATGAAGCCGTAACTTGCCACTTTTGGAGATGCTGTGGTAGAATCTCTCCAGTCTCTTTTTGGCCGCGGGACATGACCAGGTGTCTCGCGCCGAAAGCGTGGCGGTACGCCCTCACCCATTGGGCCTCTTGTGCTGAAACAGCGAGGAGGTGCAACGTTCGAGACACAATCATTCTCTGATCTAGCCTGACGATTACTGCGGCCGCGGCAGAGCGGTTTTGGCAGTTTGCCTGAGGTGTTCACCCGAACCGATCTTGGTCATTGGGCGTGCGGAGGCGGGGCCTAGCCACCCAATCGGCAACGCTGAATCCCTCGACCGAACAGTCCTGTTTGCCCGGCCCATTCTGGCGTTGCCAGCGCATCCTAACATCTCAATCCAGGAGCAAAATCACCCGATGGCCAGTGTAACCTACGAGCATGTCTACAAGCGTTTCGGCGATGTCGTCGCTGTCAACGACCTGAGCATCACCATCGCCGACAAGGAATTCCTCGTCTTCGTCGGCCCGTCCGGCTGTGGCAAGACCACCAGCCTGCGCCTCCTGGCCGGCCTCGAAGAGATCACCGACGGCCAAATCCGTATCGGCGACCGCATCGTCAACGATGTTCCGCCTAAGGATCGCGATATCGCCATGGTGTTCCAAAGCTACGCGTTGTACCCGCACATGAGCGTGTACGATAACATGGCGTTCGGTCTGAAGCTGCGCAAGACCCCCAAGGCCGAGATTGACAAGAAAGTGAAAGAGGCCGCGGAGATCCTGGGCATCGGCCAATTACTTGACCGCAAGCCCAAGCAACTCTCCGGCGGCCAGCGCCAACGCGTCGCCGTGGGCCGCGCCATTGTGCGCCACCCGGCCGTGTTCCTCTTCGACGAGCCGCTCTCCAACCTGGATGCCAAGCTGCGCGTCCAGACCCGCGCCGAAATCAGCAAGCTGCACCAGCGCCTGGGCACCACCTTCATCTACGTGACCCACGACCAGGTCGAAGCCATGACCATGGCCTCGCGCATCGCGGTGATGAAGGATGGCCTGCTCCAGCAGATTGACACGCCGCAGAATCTGTACGACCATCCGGGCAACGTGTTCGTGGCCGGTTTCATCGGCAGCCCGTCCATGAACTTCTTCGATGGGACCCTCGTGGAACAAGATGGCAAATTCTTCGTGGACGGCGGCACGTTCAAGGTGCAGGTGCCCGAGAGCAAGCGCACGACCTATGCCCCGAGCAAGGGCAAGAAGATCATCTTTGGCATCCGACCGGAAGACATCTACGCCGCCGAGTACGCCGCGCCCGGCATCGCGCCGGCCAAGGTGAACTGCGAGGTGGATGTGACCGAACTGATGGGGAACGAAATCTTCCTCTACCTGCTTAGCGGCAAGAAGTCGTTCATCGCTCGCGTTGACCCGCGCACGCGCACGCACGCCGGCGAGACGATTGACGTGCTGTTCAACATGGACAACATGCACCTGTTTGATCCGCAGAGCGAAAAGACGCTGGATGCCGTCTGATCCGGCGCACGGCCCTGCCGCGTGATTTCGGGCCGGGCAGGTCTGAAGTGACAGCAAAGTAGGGAGGGGGTTGCCCCTCCCTACTTTCATTTTGGAGCCAGGATGACGGAAAAACGGGAGACCGCTGAAGTGGTTATCGTCGGCGCGGGGCCGGCCGGCAGCGCGCTGGCCGCGCATCTCGCCAGTCGCGGCCACGATGCGTTGCTGCTGGATCGCGCGACCTTTCCGCGGGACAAAACCTGCGGTGACGGCTTGACCCCGCGCGCGATCCTGGCCCTGGCGCGCCTGGGGGCGCTGACGGCCTTGCGGACGAACGATTACCATGAAATTCACGGCGCGCGTCTGATTGCGCCCAACGGCCACGCGTGGGACATGCGCTTCGCGGACTATGACCTGGGCTTGCCGGCCTACGGGCTGGTGATCCCGCGCCGCGACCTGGACGAGACCCTCCTCCGGCACGCTATCGCGCGGGGGGCGCGCTTCCGAGAGGCGGTGGATGTGACCGGCCCATTGCACGACCCGGCCGCCAGCGGGAGACAACCGGCTGTCGTGGGCATTCAGGGCAAGCGCGGCGGCGAATCGTTCCGCGTCCAGGCACGGCTGACGGCGCTGGCGACCGGCGCGGCGATCGGCCTCTTGCGCACATTCGACGTTTTGCAGGCCATGCCGCCCGGTGTGAACGCGATCCGGGGCTATTTCGACGGCGTAGCCGATCTGGAGGATCGGTTCGAGTTCTACTTCGAGCGCGATCTGGCCCCCGGTTATGCCTGGGTTTTTCCGATGGCCGAGGGCCGGGCGAACATCGGGTTGGGGCTGTTCAGCCGTGGCCGCGCCGGCCCGGCGCCCAATCTGCGCGTCGGGCTGAGCGAGTTCATACGCCGACATCCCCGACTGCGCGATGCCACGCCGGTCGGCCCGGCCAAAGGCTATCCGATCCGCATTGACTTTCCCAGCAGCCGGGTGATCGGCGAGGGATATCTCGTCGTGGGGGAGGCGGCCGGGCTGGTGAATCCGGTGACGGGGGAGGGGATTGACCTGGCGTTGGAGAGCGCGGAGATGGCCGCGGACGCCATCAGCGCGGCGCTGGCCGCGGGCGATACCACGGCGCGCGGCCTGCGGGCCTACGAACGGGCGCTCCACGCGCGCTATGCCGGCTTTTTCCGCGGCGTGCGCCTGCTGTTGCGCCTGGCCACCGGCCCCCGCGCCCTGAACGTCCTGATCCGCCAGGCGCAACACCGGCCGCGGCTGGCGCGCACGATCGCCGGCATCAATCTGGGGGTAACGTCTCCCTGGCAGGCGTTCTCGCCGCGGACGTGGTGGGAGATTTTGCGGCGGTGAGCGTGGCGATCACTCTGCGTTTTGCACCACGTCCAACACTTCACATGCCACTTCGTACCGCCCAAAGCTCGGCATCAGATACACGCCCTGCACTTTCGGCAGCTCCTTAAGCTCTAACAGCAGCTCCTGGGCCATGCGCACCCCTTCTTTGCGGCCCTCCGCGCCAGCGCGCGCCATGCGCTGCAACGCGCCTTCCGAGATGGTGATCCCCGGCACTTCGTTGTGCAGGAACGAGGCGTGGCGGTGGCTTTGCAGCGGCAGGATGCCGATCAGCACCGGAACCGGGAAGAAGCCGTGCCGCGCTTCGTACAACTCGAAGAAGCGCTGCCACAACGCCTTATCGAAGATCGGCTGCGTCATCGTCAGGTGCGCGCCGGCGGAGACTTTGCGATGGAACCGATCCACTTCGCGCTCCAGGTCGGGGCGGGTCGGATCGCACGCCACCGCGATGGTGAACGCGCCCCGGCTCCCGAACGGCTTCCCGGAGCGATCCAGCCCCTGGTTGAATTGGCTGATGACCTTGACCAGGCCGATCGAGTCCACGTCATAGACCGGGGTGCTCTCCGGCTGATCCCCCAGGCTGGGCGGGTCGCCGGTGAGCGCGATGATGTTGCGCACGCCCAGCGCGTGCGCGCCGATCAGATCGGACTGGAGGCCCATCAGCGAGCGGTCGCGCGTGGTGAAGTGCAGGATCGTCTCGATGCCCACCTGCTGCTGGATCAGCACGCACAAGGCCAGCGCGCCCATGCGCACGCGCGCCATCGGGCTGTCGGCCACGTTGACGGCATCGGCCCCATGCGCTTTGGCGATGCGCGCGCCCTCCAGCATCTTGGCCGCGTTGAACCCGCGCGGCGGATCCACCTCGACGCTGACCAGGAACTTGCCCGCGGCCAGCTTTTGGAGGAACGGGGTCGGTTCGGGCGCGGCCTCGTCGTCGGTCACGCCCGGCGCGGTCACGCGCACCATCGGGATCGGGGCGAGCGGCTGGCCGGGGCCGGCCGGCTTCTCCTCGGGGCCGCCGGCATTTTGCGCGATGAGCCGATCCAACGCGCCGCGCATGGCGTGGATGTGGCCGGGCGTCGTGCCGCAACAGCCGCCGAACAGGACGACCCCCGACTCAAGGAACAGCCCCAGATGCTCCACAAAATAGGCGGGCGTGGACGGGTAGATCATGCGCGCGCCGGCGCGGAAGGGAAAGCCGGCGTTGGGCATCACCGACAAGCGCAGCCCCGGCGCGGCCCGGTGCATCTCGGCGATGAATTCGATGGCGCGCGCCGGCCCGACCGAGCAGTTGACGCCGGCGACCTCGACCCCAGCGGCGGCCAATGTCTGCGCGACCTCGGCCGGGGTGGCGCCCGAACCGGCGACGCCATCGTTGCCGAACGTGACTTCGGCGACCACGGGCAGGTCGGTCGTCTCGCGGGCCGCCCGCACGGCGGTCGTCAGCTCGGCCAGGTCGGAGAAGGTCTCCAGGATGATCAGGTCGGCGCCCGCTTCCCACAGGATGCTGATCTGCTCGCGGAACGCCTCCGCGGCCAACGTCTCGCGCAATCCGCCCGCGCCGTGGGCGCGACGGCCCAGTGGGCCAACCGAACCGGCGATCCACACCGGCTGCCCGCTCATCTCGCGCGCCTCGCGGGCCAGCTTGACCCCGCGAAAGTTAATCTCCCGCACTTTGTCGGCCAGATGCTCGTCGGCCAGGCGCAGGGAACTGGCCGCAAAGGTGTTGGTTTGGATGATCTCAGCGCCGGCCTGGATGTAGCTCAGGTGAATCTCGCGTACCCAATCTGGCTTGGACAGGTTGAGCTCCTCCAGGCATTGGTCGAGCGCCGCGCCGCGGGCGTGGAGCATGGTGCCCATGGCGCCGTCGCTGAGCAACGGGCCGCGGTCGAGGCGGGCGATGAAGGGATGCGGCATGGATCCTCCTGATACGGCTGAGTCCCGCGGATTATAGCACGGCGGGGAACATGGGCCAATTGTCGGCCCGCCGCCGAGGTGCTATAATGCCCCCTCAAGCAGACACGCTTTGGAGGTCAGCATGTGGTCACATACACCGGCTTCGCTCGTCAGACTCCTCCCGGCTATGATCCTGGCCTGCGCCATGGGCCTCCTGGCCGCGCCGATCGCGGCCGCGCAAGGCACACCCCTCCCGAACACCAGGACACCGGTGGAAACTCCGCGCGCCGCCGCCGGGACGCCGACGGAAACCCGCACGCCGGCCCCTACGCGCACGCCGGCCCCCACCCCCACGCCGACGGCGACCCTCACCGAGCTTCAGAACCGCCTGCTGGTGGCCGATGCGTATCTCAAAGGGGGGCAATATGCCAGGGCCGCCGACATCTACTCTGCCACATTGACGCAAGAGCGCGGGCATCCTGAAGCGTTGGCCGGGCTGAAGAAGGCGCTGGAGGGCCAAAGCAGCGCCACGGCCACTGCGGCCGCGCCGCGGCCGACCCCGCCGCCCGCGCCGCCGGCCTCCGCGCCATCGTTTGGCGGCACTTTGACCAGCAAAACAAATGAGATCGTGGGAACTGCATTGCCCGTCCTGTTTCTCGTCCTGGCGCTCTATTCGGCGGCGCAGGGATTCCGCTGGGCTCTGTTTGCCGTGCGGGAAGCCTATTACGTGCGCATCCTCCCGTTCTTCCAGCGGCCGGCGTTGGGCCGGCCCTACTTGATCGGTGAGTTCGCCGATGCGACCGGTATGTCGGGCTTTCAGGGCAGCAAGATCGTGACCCAGACCCTTGCCGAGAAGCTGTTGGAATGGAACCAACTGATCCAGGCGAAAGATATCCCGGTCGAGCCGGCGCCCGCCATTGACCTGGGCAGCATGTCGTGGATCAAAGTGCTGTGGGCCTGGATCATGCCCCCGCCGCGCGCCTTCAAGATCGAGGGAGTGCTATTGGGCGATCAACCAGGCGCATATAAGCTGGGCGTCCGGCGCACCGATTTGAGCGCCAACAGCATAGACGCCAGCTACACCTTCGCGAGCGTCAAGCCGGTCGCCGAAGCCGCCTTCCAGGAGTTGGCCGGCGCTGCGGCGAAATGGGCCGGGCATCCGCGCGACATCGAGGCGAGCGAGGCCGCGTGGCGCGGCGTTCGCGCGGTCCGCGGCGCGGATGAGGAGGCGCCGCTCTCGGCGAGCGAGGTGTACGACGAGGCCGTCAGCCTGCTGCTGCCCATCCGGCAACAGATCAACCTGGGGGTCGTGGATCATGCCGACGCCCGTGATCGCCTGCGCCAGGCCGAAGAACTGCTCAAGGATCTCCCGACGGGCAGCCTGCTGTACGCCGATTTGCGCGCGGTGATCACGGATTTGGATCGGCTGCTGGGGTAGATAGCGTCGGTAGGTCGGCAAGCGCGGTCATGCTGAGCGGGTTGACGAGTTGGCATCAGTCACAGCACGACCCCAGCGAAGCATCTTGTGCGCCCCAGAGACCCTTCGCTGGTGCTGTGGCGTGATGTGAGTTGCGCGGTTGACTCGCTCAGGGTGACAAACGCGCCGTTTCTTGCGCTTTCCTTCGACGGCTCTTGCGAGTGCTTGCGCGAATATGTTATACTGTGCGCGTCTGGCGGTGCGGCGGCCCCACACCTTATTATGCGGCGTCCCCATCATGTCCAAAGGAGGTTTGCATGGGCAATCGAACACTGTCGTTGGGTCTTGTTCTCAGGGCGTTGTTCCTGGACACCGACGCGTATGACCAGTTGCGCGATGATGACAATCCCTTCATCGAAGGGCTGTTCCTGGTGGTTATCATCGGCGCGGTCACGGCGTTGCTCAACCTCATCGGCCAACTGCTGGCCTGGGCCGGCACTCCTTCGATGAGCGCGATCAAGGATGCGGTCTGGCAGGCGTTTCCAACCATGCAGTGGTGGTCGCAGATGGCGGGAAATGCCACAGCCCTGGAACAATTCAAGCAGTTCTACGACATAGGCTGGCAAGTCTTCCCCGCGCTATTCGGCGCGCCCGATCCTGCCAGCGCGGCGGCGAACATCGTACTCTGGCCGCTGGCCGCGGTGCTGAGCTGGCTGATCTACGGCACCCTGGCGCATCTGTTCGTCCGGATGCTGGGCGGCGGCGGCCGCTATGGTCAGACCCTCGGCGCCCTATCTTTGGCGTTTACCCCGCTCCTGCTGCGCGGGCTGGGCTTCCTGCCGTACTTCACCGTCGGCGCAGCGATGAACACCTGGCAGCTCATCTGTCGCTACAAGGCCATCCGGTCAGCAAGCCAGATGTCATGGGGCCGGGCTGTCTGGGCCACCCTGTTGCCGTTCGTCGTGTACCTGGTGTTCTGGGTGGTGGTCGGCGTCATCGGCGGCTTGGGTCTGGCCGCGGCCATCTCAGCGATGCAGGGGAGGTGAGCCATGTCCGAATGGATTCGCACATTGTGGAACGGGGCGCTCTTCCGCGGGCCGGCGTTCAGCGGCCTCAATGAACGCCGGGATGCCTTCTGGCAGGGCCTGCTGATCGTCCTGGTGATCGGCCTGCTGGTGGGACTGCCAGGCTTGATCGGCGCTGTGGTCGCCGGGCTTCAGCCCAATGCCATCGAGGCCGAGATGGACAAGGCGATGTCCGAGATAGATCAGGTCGTACAGCAGATACGGCCGTTCCTCGGCAACATGCCGAGCGGGGCGCTGGATGAGATCGTCGGCCAGATCAAGGAGAACATGCGGTTCGGTTTCGACATCGCGCGAAAGATCGAGGCGATGCCGACCATCCTGCCGAAACCGGTTGATCGCGTCTTCCAGGCCATCGGGGAGTGGGCCTCGAAGCCATTCGCCGGGAGCGGCCTCCCCTTGGGCGCGGCTGCCCTGGGCACGTGGCTGGGGTACGGCATCTGGGTGATGCTTTTCGCCAAGCTGTTGGGCGGGCGCAGCACGCTGGCCGGTTTCTTCGGCGTCACGGCGCTCTATGCTGTGCCACACACGCTCACTTTCTTTGCGTTCGTGCCGGTGCTCGGCGGCATCCTGGGTTTCCTCGCGTACTTCTGGGGGCTGGCGATCTACGTGAAGGGCACGGCGGTCAGCCATCAGTTGAGTATCGCGCGCGCGCTGCTCGCCGTGCTCTTGCCTGCGCTCGTCGCGCTGCTGGTGATGATCATCGGCGCGACGGGCCTGGCGACGCTGATCGCGATCAGCGCATCCGGCGCAAGTTGAGGGCGCTTCCAGACATCAATGACTGAATTCCTTAAGCTCCGCACCGCTGAAGAAGCCTGGGAGATCTTCCGGGCCAACTTTGCGCCGGTCGTCCACGCCGAGCCGTGCCTCGTCGTGGACGCGCTCGACCGGGTGTTGGCGCAGGCCGTCAATGCGCCGCACGACCTGCCCACATTCGTCCGCAGCACGGTGGATGGGTACGCCGTGTGCGCCGCCGATACGCATGGCGCATCGAACGGCGCGCCGGCCTACCTGGATGTGATCGCCGAAGTGCCGATGGGCGCCCAGGCCGAATTCACCCTCGGCCCTGGCCAGGCGGCGCTGGTGCACACCGGCGGCCACGTGCCCCCCGGCGCCGACGCCGTCGTCATGCTGGAGCACACCCATGCCGCCGGTGAACCTCTGACGCCGGTCGCTCCCGCCGCAGGAGCGACCGCGTGGACGCCGTTCGCCATCGAGGTCTACCGGCCCACGGCCAGCGGCGAGAACTGTATCCAGATCGGCGAGGATGTGCGAAGGGGCGAGCTGATCCTGGCGGCCGGGCGCACGTTGCGGCCGCAGGATATCGGCGGCCTGCTCGCGGTCGGCGTCACGCACGTGCAGGTCGCGCGGCGGCCGCGGGTGGGGATCGTCAGCCAGGGCGATGAAGTGGTGCCGCCCGATCAAACGCCTGGCCCGGGACAGGTGCGCGACATCAACAGCTATACGCTGGCCGGGTTCGTGCGGCGGGCCGGCGGCGTCCCGCTCACCTATCCGATCGCGCCGGATCAACAAGCAGCGTTGGATGCCGCCGTCCGGCGCGCCTACGAAGATGCTGATTTGGTCGTCGTCACGGCCGGCAGTTCAGTCAGCTATCGCGATCTGACCGCCAATGCCATCAACAAACTGGGGCCGCCCGGTGTGCTGGTGCATGGGGTCGCGATCCGGCCTGGCAAGCCGACGATCCTGGCGATGTGCAACGGCAAGCCGGTCTTTGGGCTGCCGGGCAACCCGGTCTCTTGCATCAACATCTTCCAACGCTTCGTCACCCCGACCATCCGTCTGCTGCTCGGCGCGCCGGATGAACCGGTCGCCACGATCCAGGCGCGGCTGGCGCGCAATATCCCCGCGGCCAGCGGCCGGGCAGATTACGTGCGTGTTCGTGTGGAGCAGCGCGGCGGTGAACCCTGGGCCGTACCGGTCTTCGGGAAGTCGAACCTGATCTATACGCTGGTGCGGTCGAAGGGGGTGGTTGAGGTGCCGCTGAACAGCAACGGCCTGCCGGCGGATTCGGTCGTAACGGTGCTGTTGGATCCCCGCTAGGCATCCTGAGCGAAGGGCCGCCGCCGTTTGCGGCCCGTAGTCGAAGGATCCATCTTGACCGATCGCCGGGCGCGAAAAACGGTGTGAGCCGAAAAGCTCACACCGTTATTTTGTGTTTGCAATCGAACGCGCCGGGCAGCCGACAGGCTATTGATTCTTGCGGTGATGGGCGAGCGTGCGTTCGATGATGTCGTCTTCGTCCTCGTAGAACTCCCAGGAGCGCGACTTCTTGCGACGATCGCGGCGCTGATTCCGCCGTCCATCGCTGGCCTCCTGCAAGGCAAGCTCGAAGGGAGAGACGAAGGCGTCTTCCGAAACGGGGAAGGCTTCTTCCGCCGGGACAGGCGCTACGATAGGCGCAGCCGCCGCGACGACCGGCTGTTCCGCGGGCTTCGGTAACAGCTCTTTGATGCTCAGGTCAATACGTCCCCGGCGACGATCCAGGCCAACCACCTGCACCTGCAAGTCCTGGCCGACTTGGACCACATCCGCCGGATTTTGGACGTACCCATGCCCCATCTCTTTGACGTGAAGCATCCCATCACGTCCCACGCCGATATCAACGAAGGCGCCGTAGCGCTCCAGGCGCGTTACCTTGCCCGGTACGATCATGCCTTCTTCGAGATCACGCATGGTCAGCGTGCCCGGTGCGATCATGCTCAAGCTGATACGGTTCTTCTCCCGATCCAACTCCTTGATCCACACCCTGATACTGTCGCCTTGGTTGACAACGTCAGTCGGTCTAGCGACACGGCCGGTGCCCATCTCCGAGACATGCACCAAGCCATCGCGACCCACGCCGATGTCCACAAAAGCGCCAAAATCAGTCACGCGCTTGACAACACCTTCCACCGCTTGACCGACCGCAAGGGTCTTCACGACCTTGCGCGGTGGAATGTTCAGAGCACTTTCTTCCTGCCCCACGACTTTTCTGCTCCTCCAGAATAAGCACTGAGCGACGTTCAGCCGCCAAGCAAGAATTATACCCACAAACAGGTCAATGTCAAAAACACGTGTGCCCTCTCACGCTCCGCTAACGCAACGCCAACATTCTGCTAACGGTGGGGTAGTAAATTAGTGTGGGTATCTCAATAATCCGTTTGGCTAACCTGGCGAGGAGACATCATATGCGACTAGACAAATTCACCCAGCGCGGACAGGAGGCGATCCTTGCTTCCCAGGAACTCGCGCAAACCTATAACCACAGCCAGATCGAGCCGGAGCACCTGTTGTTGGCGCTGCTCCAGCAATCGGATGGCGTCGTGCCGGAAATCTTGACGCAGGTCGGCGCGAACCCATCGGCCGTCCAGGGTCAGATCGAGGCCGACCTGGCGCGGCGGCCGAAGGCCTACGGCAGCAACGTCCAACCGGGGGTCAGCGGCCAGCTTTCGCGTATCTTCGCAGATGCACAGGCCGAAGCCGCGGCCATGCGCGACGATTACGTCAGCACCGAGCACCTGCTGCTGGCGCTCGTTGGCGATCACGGTGTAGGAGCGAACGGCCGTTCGCCTTTACGGGGCGTCACGCGCGACCGCATCCTGGCGGCGCTGACGGCCATCCGCGGCAGCCAGCGCGTCACCAGCCAGAATCCCGAAGGCACCTACAAGGCGCTGGAGAAATACGGCCGCGACCTGACGCAGATGGCGCGGCAGGGCAAGCTCGACCCCGTCATCGGCCGCGATGAGGAAATCCGCCGCACCATCCAGATCCTCAGCCGGCGCACCAAGAACAACCCCGTGCTGATCGGCGAGCCGGGCGTGGGCAAGACTGCCATCGTCGAGGGGCTGGCGCAGCGCATCGTGCGCGGGGACGTGCCCGAAGGGCTGCGGGATAAGCGCGTGGTCGCGCTCGACATGGGCGCACTCATCGCCGGCACCAAGTACCGCGGCGAGTTCGAGGAGCGGCTGAAGGCCGTACTGAAGGAAATCACCGACGCGGCCGGGCAGGTGATCCTCTTCATTGACGAGCTGCACACGGTCGTCGGCGCGGGCGCGGCCGAGGGCGCGATGGACGCCTCCAACATGCTCAAGCCGATGCTGGCCCGCGGCGAGCTGCACGCCATCGGCGCCACCACGCTGGACGAGTACCGCAAGCACATCGAGAAGGACCCGGCGCTGGAGCGGCGCTTCCAGCCGGTGCTGGTGGACGAGCCGACCGTGCAGGACACCATCTCGATTCTGCGCGGGCTGAAGGAGCGGTATGAGGTGCATCACAACGTGCGCATCACCGATGCAGCCGTCATCGCCGCGGCCACGCTGTCGCACCGCTACATCAGCGACCGCTTCTTGCCCGACAAGGCGATTGACCTGATTGACGAGGCCGCCAGCCGGCTGCGCATGGAGATCACCTCCGATCCGGCCGAGCTGGACGAGATCAAGCGCAAGGTCATGCAGCTCGAGATCGAGCGCGAGGCGTTGAAGAAGGAGAGCGACGCCGCCTCGAAGGAGCGGCTGACGACCCTGGAACGCGAGCTGGCCGATCTGCAAGAAGAGCAACGCAGCCTGGATGCGCGGCTGGGCCGCGAACGCGCGGTCATTGAGAAGGTAGCAGCCGTCAAGCAGGAAATCGAGCAGACCCGCCACGCGATGGAAGAGGCGCAGCGCCGCTACGACTACACCCGCGCGTCCGAGCTGCAATACGGCAAGCTGGCCGGCCTGGAACGGTCGCTGCGCGAGGCCGAGGGTCAGTTGGGCGAGATGCAGCGCCGTGGCATGTTGCTGAAAGAAGAGGTCGGCGCGGAGGAGGTGGCCGAGGTCGTCTCGAGCTGGACACACGTGCCGGTCAGCAAGCTGCTGGAAGGGGAAATCCAGAAACTGCTGAAGATGGAAGATCGGCTGCACGAACGGGTGGTCGGCCAGGACGAGGCGATCCGGGCCGTGGCGAGCGCAGTCCGCCGCGCCCGCGCGGGGCTGCAAGACCCCGACCGGCCGATCGGCAGCTTCATCTTCCTGGGGCCGACCGGCGTCGGCAAGACCGAGCTGGCCCGCGCGCTGGCCGAGTTCCTGTTCGACGACGAAGCGGCGATGATCCGCATTGACATGAGCGAATATCAAGAGCGGCACACCGTCAGCCGGCTGATCGGCGCGCCGCCCGGCTACGTGGGCTACGACGAAGGCGGGCAGCTCACCGAGGCAGTGCGGCGCAAGCCGTACAGCGTGGCGCTCTTCGACGAGATCGAGAAGGCGCACCGCGAGGTGTTCAACACGCTGCTGCAACTGCTCGACGACGGCCGCCTGACTGATGGTCACGGCCGCACGGTGGACTTCAAGAACACTGTCGTGATTATGACCTCCAACATCGGCAGCCAATACATCAACGATCCGGCGCTGACCGACGACCAGCGGGCGGAGCGGGCGCTGAACGCGCTGCGGCAGGCGTTCCCGCCGGAATTCCTGAACCGCGTGGATGAGATCGTAACGTTCCACAGCCTGACCCGCGCCGACCTGGGCCACATCGTCGAGATTCAGCTTCGGCGGCTGGGCAAGATGCTGGCCGAGCGCGGGCTGACGCTGCATCTCACCGACCAGGCGCGCGACTTCGTGGCCGAAGCTGGCTACGACCCGACCTACGGCGCGCGGCCGCTCAAGCGGGCCATCCAGCAGCACGTCCAGGATCCGCTGGCGCTGGCGCTGCTGGAAGGGAGGTTCCAGCGCGGGGATGCGGTCGTGGCGGATGTGGAGGGTGGACGGATCGTGTTTGCGAAAGAAGTGGTGTAGGGACCGAATTGAAACGCACCCCGCGGCGCATTGACGATTCGCCGCTTGACGCCCCCCCCGCACGTTTCTTGACAGAACGGGGGGGGGGGCGTGTAATATTCACCCAGGGCGAACGTCGCCCTGAATGTCCATCCCCAACCGGAAAGGAGCATACAATGGAACCACAGACCCTACCCTCGACCGCGCTGCAGAGCGTGGCGCACCCCGCGCCCCGGCGGCCCTACGCGCCGCCCACGGTTACTTTTGTGCCCCTTAAGCTGGAGGAGAGACTGATGGCGTGTTGTAAGACTCCATTCGGGCCTATCTGCAATCCGCTGTGTGACTACGGGTCATGATGAGATAGGACAGCCCCATCTAGCCCTTGATCCCCTTCGGCTTCGCTCAGGGCAGGCTCTTGGTTTTTGGCGCGCCTGTGGTGAGTCCTTCGACTGTGCTCAGGACAGGCTCTGTCGAACCATGGGAATCCGTGAGGGAAGGCAGGGTCCACGGACCGTGCCGCGGATGGCAAGGGCTATGGGTTTCAGAAACCTGTCAGGTCTGTCTATCCAGGAGAAACGAATGAAACGCAAGGCGGACTTTGCTATGCAAGACATCGGCGGTGAGTGGCTATTGGTGCCGCTCAGCGCGCAAGTGATGGACATGAACGGCCTGGTGATTCTGAACGACACCGGCGCCTGCGTGTGGAACCTGCTGGCCGAGGAGCGCACGACCGACGAGCTGGCCGCCGCCGTCGCGGCGGAGTCCGAGGTGGACGCGGCAACCGCCCGCCGCGATGTGCAGGCGTTCTTGGATGAGATCGCGCGGCTGGGGATGATTGAGTAGCTCGACGATGGCGACCCTCCCCACCGACTACGGCTCCCTGGTGCGCGAGCTGCACCGTCGCGCCGCTGAGCGCCGCCAGCCGGTCAACGGCACATTCGAGCTGACCGAGCGCTGCAACCTGGCCTGCCGGATGTGCTACGTCCGGCAGGCTGCTGGCGATACCGCCCGCCGCGCGGGGGAACTCTCCGCGGCGCAATGGCTGGAGTTGGCGCGCGCCGCGGTGGACAACGGCATGGTCTTCTTGCTGCTGACCGGTGGCGAGGTGTTCCTGCGCCCCGACTTCTTCGAGCTTTGCACCCCGCTCACACGGCTGGGCCTCATCCTCACCCTCTTCACCAACGGCACGCTGATCACCGAGACGCTGGCGGCGCGTCTGGCGGAAGCCCCGCCCAGCCGCACCGAGATCACCCTCTACGGCGCCACGGCTGAGACTTACGAGGCGGTCACCGGTGTGCCCGGCAGCTATGCGCGCTGCTGCGCCGGCATCGAGGCGCTGGTCGAACACCGCGTCCCGCTGGGGTTGAAATCCACCCTCACCCGGCGCAACGTGGGCGAGCTGGAAGCGATGCGGCAGATGGCGCGCCATTGGGGTTTGCCCTTTTCGGCGGGCTGGCTGCTCTCCAAACGCCGCGACGGCGCGCTGTCCGAGGTGGAAGACTGCCGCATGTCCGCCGCCGATTGTGTGGCGCTAGAAGCGACCGACCGCGCTTCGGCCAGCGAATGGACGGAGGCCGCGCTGCGCGAAACGTCCGCTGGCAACGACCGCAATTTCTACTGCCAGGCCGGCAAAGCCGCCTTTGTCGTCAACCCGCGGGGCGAGATGAACGCCTGCATTGACCTGCCGTATCCCGCCGCCCGGCCGCTCGAAGTCGGCTTTCGCGCCGCGTGGGAACAGGTGCAGCGCTTTGTGGAGGACGCGCCGCCGCTGGCGCCGCTCTGCCTGGCCTGTGATGCGCGCGGCTACTGCCCGCGCTGTCCGGCGTGGTCGCAGTTGGAAAGCGGCACGCTGACCGAACCCGTGCCCTATCTGTGCGAAATCGCCCGCGCACGCCAGGAGCGCTATGCCCAACCCCGCGCAGCATAACATCCCCATCCGCATCGCCAACATTGCGATTGACTTAACCAGCACGCTCTCCGCCGCGGAGCTGGGCATCGCAGCGCGGCTGGGACCGTTTATCGGCTCCTCAGCACTACAACCGCATCGCACCGGAGATGTCACGCTGAGCGGGGCCGACAGCCAAGTTTCGGCGTCCCGAGTCACGAGCGAAGCGTCTCGCGATGGCAAAGCAGATGCTTCGGCCCAAACGACGGGCCTCAGCATGACAAGCGCGATTGTAGAACTAACAAACCCGCTGGCCCGCGTGGCGCTGCGCTGGGAAGCGAGCGCCGCTCCGCCCGTCCCGCGCGGCGACCTGATTTATGATCCCGGCTCCATCTGGAAAATGTACCGCGCGGGCCAAGAGTATTACGCCGCCTTGACCTATCAGAGCGATGGTCGCGCGGCGCAGGCGCGAAGTGTCCTGTGCGCCAACCCCACGTGGGACGACCTGACACTGACCGAACAGCGCACCGGTCCGCGCTGGCAAAGCCTGCTCAACATCGGCGCGGGCGAGCTCATCCTGCGCATCGCCATCCTCTTTACCGGCGGGCTGGTCTTTCATGCCTCCGGCCTGGATGATAACGACAATGGCATCGTCTTCATCGGGCATTCCGGCGCGGGCAAAAGCACGCAGGTGGGGCTGTGGGGTCAGGAGCCAGGCGTGACCGCCATGAACGATGATCGCATCGCCGTGCGGGTGGAGGCGACTGGCCCGATGTGTTACGGCACCCCCTGGGGCGGCACGGCCGACATCGCGCGCAACCATGCCGCGCCGCTCAAAGCCCTGATCGTGCTGGAGCAGGCGCCGGAAAATGCCATCCAGCCGATTCCGCCTGCCGCGGCTGCCCCGCTGTTGGCGGCGCGCGCGTTTCTGCCGTACTGGGACCCGGCGCTGATGCAGCGCGCCCTGGCCGACCTCACCGCCATCCTGGCGCACGTGCCGGTCTATCGCCTGCGTTGCCGACCTGAGCCGGCGATCATCCCCCTGGTGCGGTCGGTGCTGTGATCCTCCCCAGCCGCGAGCTGATGCCCGTGATTCGCGCCGCGCTGGAGCGCGGCCAGCGTGTACGGCTCACCGCCAACGGCAGCAGCATGACGCCCTTCATCCGCGATGGCGACGTGGTGGAACTCGAACCGCTGCACGCCGCGTGGACGCTAGGGGACATTGTGCTGGCCGAATCCGCCGCGGAACACTACGTCATCCATCGGATCGTGCGCCTGGTGGGAGATCGCGTCTGGCTGCGCGGGGACGCGCAAGCACAGCGCGAGGGGCCTGTGCCGCGCCAGGCAGTGTTGGGACGGGCCGTCACCGCCAGCCGCAACGGCCGCGTCCGTGCGCTGGATCGCGGTTGGCGGCGCCTGGCCGGACGGGTGTGGGTGCTCTGTGCGCCACTTGGCGTATGGCTCCTGCGGCTGATCGGCTTCGCGCGGCGGGTCGGCGGATGGGCGCTGCGGGGTTTGCAGCGGATCCCCCTTTTTCGCGCCTGGGTCAAACGCTTCCGCCCGGCCTTTGTCATCCAGGAAGCCAGCCAGAGCGATCTGATGGCCCTGTATGCCTGGCTTCACCCCAACGGTGAGTCAACGTTGCCTGCCTCCGAGCGGAATGCCAATCCGAACCTGACGAACTATGTAGCCAAGAACGGGTCAGAAACGCTGGGCCTTGTGCGCTTGGTGCGACATCCTGAGGCGGATTTTCCACACGTTGGCTATTGGCTCTACAGCCTGACGATCAGGCCGCGCTATCGCGGCATGGGCATCGGCGAAGCGTTGACCCGGCGCGTGATAGAGCAGGCACAAGCCGAAGGCGCGCGGGAATTGTTCTTGCGCGTATTTGAGGACAATACCCCCGCCCTCGCTCTGTACGGCAAGCTTGGCTTTGCGCCGGTCACACTGCCGGCGCTCGATGAAGATCTTGCCGCCGATGCGCAGAAAGACGAGTATACCGCAAAAGTGTCGGCGATCTTACTGTCATTCTGAGCGGGCCAACCCGAACCTCGCATTACGGCGTGAAACCAGCGAAGAATCTCGCCTGGGCAGCGCCGAGACCCTTCGCTAGTGGCCTGCCGCAACGGTAGTCACGGAGTCAACTCGCTCAGGGTGACATGCCCGACAGTTTTGCGCTATACCCCAGAAAGACCGGCGGCGACGTATGCCGCTGAGGGTGGGTGGCACCGGCTGGGCAAGATGTAGGCCGGGCGCGGGCTGACCCTGCGCCTCACCCACCGCGCGCGACTTCGTGGCCGAAGCCGGCTACGATCCCGCCTACGGCGCGCGGCCACTCAAGCGAGCGATCCAGCAGCATGTGCAGGATCCGCTGGCGCTGGCGCTGCTGGAAGGGAGGTTCCAGCGCGGGGATGCGGTGGCGGCGGATGTGGAGGGAGGCGGGAGGATCGTGTTTGATGAAAAGTGCCTGGCACGTCGGACGTGCCAGACACTTCCCGCATACAGTGAAATGCGTTTGTCTTTTTGCCGCCGCCGTGTTATGCTCCGGAGCGCAACCAGGATTATGGAACGGGAGGTCAGACGATGGAGGCAACGGTTCGGGTGGTAGATGGCACGATCAACCTGCCGAAAGCGGTGATCCAGTGGATCGGCAACACACGTGAGCTTGGCATGTTCCTCGAGGGTGATACACTCGTCCTGAAAAAAGTGCGGCCGGCCAAACTGTCCGAGATCGCCATGCGAGTGGTGGAAGAAGAGATGCCGCTGGATGAGATCACGGCGGAGGTGCATCGCCACCGTCGGGAGCAGCGCGATGCGAGTCGTCGTTGATACGAGCACGCTCATCTCGGCTGTGCTTTGGACTGGCCTGCCGCATCAATTGATCGAGTTGGCCGAGACGGGGAAGATCACGCTCTGCGCTACTGAGGAGACCTTGCGAGAGTTCCGCGAGGTGCTGTCGCGGCCCAAGTTTGCCGGTAAGATACGCGAGCGCGCCACAACCGTAGACGAGATCATGCGGGGCCTGCTGCGTTTAGTCGCGCTCTACCCCGCGTTGGCAGCGCCCGGCATTGTCGAAGCTGACCCCGATGATGACAAGTTTCTCTTGTGCGCTATGGCTGCGGGAGCAGAATACCTGATCAGCAGCGATAGTCATCTCCTGGATATCGAGGCGTATTCCGGCATCAAGATACTGGTCGTGCGCAAGTTTATGGAACAGATTGCCGCACGACTCTGACCGGCGCGCGGCCCTGAAGCGAGCCTTTCAGCAGCATGTGCAGGATCCGCTGGCGTTGGCGTTGCTGGAAGGGAAGTTCCAGCGCGGGGATGCGGTCGTGGCGGATGCCGAGGGTGGATGGATCGTGTTTGCGAAAGAAGTGACGGCGGAGGTAGTATAGGCGATGGGAAGTGACCGGCGCTTGGGAAACGCCGGTTACTTAATGAGCCGCTCAACTTCTTCAACCAAGAACGGCAGATTGGGCCGGGTGAAACTCATCTCCGGCGCGGGGACGCGATGGTGCTTGATGTCCGGCGGGACATGCTTGTGGTGCGGATGAGTACTTTGCAGTTCAGGCACGTTCGGGTGCGGCATCGAATCGTACCACCATTGCGTCTGGCCTTTATAGATCAACTCATAGGAGTACTTGAGGATGCAGTGAGCGATGAAGTCAATCTGCTCGAACACACGCAGCACGTGCCCCGAGTGGAACACAATCTCGCCGCGCGTGATACCGACTGACTGATGCACTGTGTATACGGCCAGGGTATGGCTCGCGACACTCGCGCGATCAGCCAACAGAAAGAAAAGTCCCCGCGTGTAGTCACCGTAGGTGTCCAGATTCATCGCTCAGGCCGGTACGGGCAACTCACGAACATGTAGGTCGAACAACGACGCGGGCGCAGTGAGCGATTCGAGTCGCTGTTGGACGAGCTGATCGTATCGCTGGCGCCGATCTTGATGAATCTCGCACCAACCAGCCCATTCCATGTACTCGCGGATTTCGTCCAGGTCCTCGTCGCGCAGCCGCCCTTGTTGATACAGCCGATAGAAGGTCTCTGAGAGCAGCCCATACTTCTGCTCGAACCACCGTTGCGCCGCCTCCGCCTCGTAGATGTCTCGCAACAGATCTTCGGCCGTGATCGTTTGTCCAGCCATCTCACACCTCTTTTCTATGCGGCATCATACAACTGACTCCGGTAGAAGTCAACGCGGGAATAACCATCTGCCTTGTTGCGTTGCATCCGACCGCGCCGCTACAACAACTACACTCACACTCGCGCATCCGGGGCGTCCAGTTGCGCCGACGTGCACGTTCGCTCAAGCGATCCGGTGCACAATCGCTCATCCCGCCTGCCTCAAGCGCGGCAGATCCGGTGGATCGGTTGGGCCGAAGGCTGCCAAGCCGAAAACCGGACATACGTTCACCCAGGGCGCCCGCAAAGGAATCCACGAATTGCTGGGCGCTCAAGTTGTGATTTGATCGCACACGTGATATATACCAGGTAAAATACACCGACTACAGGATCGCTATCATGATTCCCGTTGACATCACCTTCCCCAAAGTCGCGCTGATCGAACAACACATCGCCATGCCCCGGCTGGCCGATGTGCCGGGGGCCATCCGCGGTGAGATCGAGCGGTTGGGCGTGGCCGCCAGGGTGCGCCCTGGCATGTCGGTCGCGGTCACCGCGGGCAGCCGCGGGGTGGCGGGCATCCCGGTCATCCTCGCCACGATCGTCGCCGAGCTGCAGCGCATGGGCGCCGCGCCGTTCGTGATCCCCTGCATGGGCAGTCACGGCGGGGCCACGGCCGAGGGCCAGGTCGAGGTGCTCCACAGCCTGGGCGTCACCGAGGAGACCGTCGGCTGCCCCATCCGCGCCTCGATGGAAGCCGTCCAAATCGGCGTCACGCCCGAAGGGATCCCGGTCTTCCAGGACAAAATGGCCTTCGCGTCGGATGGCATCGTCGTCGTGAACCGGATCAAGGCGCACACCGACTTCACCGGCCCGGTGGAGAGCGGGCTGATGAAGATGCTCACGATCGGCCTGGGCAAGCATCGCGGCGCGCTCGCGGCCCACCGCCACGCCATCCGCCACACCTACCGCGTCGTCATCGCCGCGATGGCGCGCGAGGTGATCCGCCGGGCGCCGCTCCTCTTCGGCCTGGGGCTGGTGGAAAACGCCAACGACGAGACCGCCATCGTCCGCGCCATCAGGCCGGGTGACTTCGAGGAGGTCGAGCGGGGCCTGCTGCTGCGCGCCAAAGAGCTGATGGCGCGCCTGCCCTTTCACCAACTCGATGCTCTGCTGATTGACCGGATGGGCAAAGAGATCAGCGGCTCCGGGATGGACAGCAACGTCCTGGGCCGGCGGATCGTCTTCGGCGAGGGGGAGCCGGACAGCCCACGCATCACCCGCATCGCCGTGTGCGATCTGACCGAGGCCAGCCACGGCAACGCGGTCGGCGTCGGCCTGGCCGACTACACCACCCAACGGCTCGTGGATAAAATTGACCGCCGGCAGATGTATATCAATGGCCTGACCTCCGGCTCGCCGGAGCGGGCGCGCATCCCGATGGTCGCCGCGACCGACCGCGAGGCGGCCGAATGGACGCTGATGACGTGCGGCGCGGTGGATACGCGCCGCGCCCGGCTGGTGCGCATCCAAGATACGCTCCACCTGGAACGCTTCTACGCCGCCGTGGCGCTGCTGCCCGACATCGCGGCCGATCCCCGGCTCAAGGTCGTCTCCGAGTGGGCGCCGCTGGCGTTCGATGAGGCGGGGCGGCTGGCGCCGACGTTCGCGTAACATGCGAGTGCGTCTTTGTGGTGCTGGCCGGTTGTGTAAGATTTGCTACTGCATTGTCCTCGTTTTAGTCCGATAAAGAGACCATGTACTGACAGAAGGAGGGATCGAACGAACATGGCATCTGCATCGGATGAGCGCCGATCGGCGCGCCGCCACGTCAAGGTGGCGGAGTACATTGACTATCATCGGGATGGTTTCATCGTGGCGCGGGGGCTGGCTTCGCGCGAAGCGGTGGAAGAGCTGAAGGCATACGCCGACGACCTGCTCTACGGCCGGATCGAAGCGCCGGGGGTGCACGCGCCCAAATGGGACGACAGCCAGAACGATCTGTACAAACGCTTCACCCGCATCCACATGATCCACCGCCGCCACGTGGTCGCCGAGAAGTACTTCCTCTATCCGCCGATCATTGACGTCCTGGAGGCGTTGATCGGGCCGGATGTGCTGGCGCTGCAAACGATGCTCTTTCTGAATCCGCCGGGCCTGGGCGGCCAGGGCTGGCATCAGGACGCCTACTACATCCCGACCTTCCCCGATACGCTGATCGGCGCGTGGCTGGCGCTCGATCGGGCCGACGAGGAGAACGGCTGCCTGTGGGTGATCCCCGGCTCGCACGTCGAGCCGATCTACCCGACGCCGGAGCGCCACGCGCAGGTGCACGCCGAGGAATCGTTCGAGGATTTGGAGCAGGTCGCAAATGTCAGCATGTTGGATGATTCGATCAACACCCTGACCCGCGTCGTGCGCAAATACCCCGATCCGATCCCCGTGATCTGCGAGCCCGGGGATGTGATCTTCTTCCACAGCCACCTGCTGCACCGCTCGCACCGCAACCACACCGCGGATCGCTACCGCCGGTCGTTCGTGTCGCACTACTGCAACGCCCGGTCATGGGTTCCCTGGAATCACGGCCAGCCATGGGAGGGGCCTTCGGCGAACAGCCTGCACATGCTGGCGCGGGGAGGCACGCACCTGCCGTTCGCCCAGCCGAAGTTCGGGACGCCGGTCTACCTGGCGTCATCCGCGCCGACAGGTGTGCCGCCGCGGATGATGGGGGTGGATGGCGACATGCAGCCCGCATAACCGTTCAATCTCAGCGAAGCGTCCTGAGCTGAACGTCGGCATCAAGTTTCGCTTTTTGGCGGAGACTGGCTATAATGACGGGAAATACCCGTCATCGCCTGAGCTTGAGGAACCATGCCGCCAACATCGAAACGCTGGGATATCGCGCCGATCGTGCCGTACAGGCAACGCGAACGGCTCTCGCACATCAACCCGCTGCTCGTGCAGATCTTGTTCAACCGCGGCATCACCGACCCGGCCGAGGCGGATGCTTTTCTGAATGGCCGGCCGCTGTTCCATGACCCCTACCGGATGCTGGGCATGACCCAGGCGGTCGAGCGCATCCGCGCCGCGATCCGGCGGGCCGAGCCGATCGTTGTCTACGGCGACTTCGACGCGGATGGGGTGACGGCCACCGTCCTGCTCGTGAAGACGCTGGGCGCGCTCGGCGCGCAGGTGCAGCCCTACATCCCACATCGCGTGGACGAGGGTTACGGGCTGAACTGCGACGCGCTCGACAAGATCGCCGGCTGGGGGGTGCGGCTGGTCATCACCGTGGACTGCGGCATCCGCTCGCCGGTCGAGGCGGCCCACGCCGCGGCGCTCGGCCTCGACATGATCATTACCGACCACCACTCGATCTTCCGAGACGAAGATGATGTCGAGCGGCTGCCGTCCGCCCTGGCGGTGATCAACCCCAAGCGGCAGGGCGACCTCTATCCCTTCAAGGAACTGGCCGGCGTCGGGATCGCCTTCAAGCTGGCCCAGGCGCTCCTGATGGCCGAAAAGCAAGCGCCCCGCGGCCCCGAACCGGTGTCCCTGGAAGAACGCGACCTGCTCGACCTGGTGGCGTTGGGTACCGTGGCCGACCTGGCGCCGCTGCTCGGCGAGAACCGCTTCCTGGTCCAACGCGGCCTGGTCGAGCTGCGCCGGCCGCAGCGCCCCGGCGTCCAGGCCATGCTGGAAGAAGCCCGGCTGGCCCCGGCCAAAGTGGACGCCACGGCCATCGGCTTCATCCTGGGGCCGCGGCTCAATGCGGCCGGCCGCCTGGCGACCGCCGAGACCAGCTATCGCCTCCTCACCGCGGCCGACGCCTTGACCGCCCGCCCCCTGGCCGAAGAGCTGGGCCGGCTGAACACCGAACGCCAACGGCTGACCGCCGAGCTGGTGGCGCTCGCCAAGACGCAGATAGAATGCCCCGCCGTTCCGGGCATCGAAGCCGACCGCGCCGATCGCTACCTGTTCCTCATCGCCAACGCGGACTTCAAGCCGGGCATCGTCGGCCTGATCGCCGGCCGCCTGACCGAAGAAACCTATCGCCCCGTGCTGGTGGCGCAGGCCGGGCCAGAGGAAACCCACGGCTCGGCGCGCAGCATCCCGGAATTCAATATCACGGCCGCGCTGGATGAGTGCAAAGACCTGCTGAAACGCTACGGCGGGCATGCGGCCGCCGCCGGGTTTACCGTGCTGAACGAAAACCTGACTCCCCTGCAAGCCCGGCTGGAGCAGATCGCCAGCCGCGAGCTAAGCGGCCGCGACTTGACCCCCTCGCTGGCCGTGGACGCGGTCGTGAGCCTGGGCGCGATTGATTGGGCGCTGCACGGGCTGCTGGCGCAACTGGAGCCGTGCGGCTACGGCAATGGACAGCCGGTGCTCGCCAGCCGCGGGCTGGAGGTCGTCAACGCCCGGCCCGTGGGCCAGGACGCGCAACATCTGAAACTGGTCGTGCGCGACCCCGCCGACACCGGCCCGGCCGCCCGCCGTGTGCTCGACGCCATCGCCTTCCGTCACGGCGCCTGGCACGGCCAATTGCCGCGGCGGATTGACCTGGCCTACACGGTCGAGGCCAATGAATACGGCGGCGAGCGACGCTTGCAGTTGAACGTCAGGGACATCCGACCGGCGGCCAAAAACTGACGACCGACGACGGATGACCGACAGGACTTACGCCCTCCACGCTCTCAGGCGGTCTGCGACCGCCGTCGGGCTACAGAAAGCAACATGGTCGGGCCAACGACGCCGGTCACAGACCGGCTGGGAGCTTCAACCAAGACTTGACGACCGACGAATGATAACTGATAACCGATAACTGACCACTGACCTTGGAGCAACCAACAATGACACGACAACGTCTTTCCTGGAAGCGCCTGGGCCTACCACTGCGCGTCGGGCTGATCTGTGCGGGGCTGGGGATGGCGCTCGCCATCGTCGGGATCGCCCGCGGCACGGTCCCGCTCAACCCCCTCTCGATCTTCCTCGCGCTGCTGATTTCGGGGGGCAGTTGGGGCGTGGTGAGCTGGGCGGTCACGACCGCGGTGGTGGATGTCGAGCGCGACCTGGCGGAGGACAAGGATGAGTGAGCGGCCCGCCCTGCGCGCCCTGCGCGGCTTCATCTTCGACATGGATGGCGTGATCTACCGCGGGCAAGAGGTGACGCCGGGCGCGGCCGAGTTTATCGCCAACCTGCGCCGGGCCGCGATCCCCTTCATCTATCTGACCAACAACTCCAGCACGCCGCCGGACAAGGTGGCCGCCCGACTGGCCGCGATGGGGATTCCAACTTCCGCCGGTGAGATCCTGACCTCGGCCGCCGTGACCGCCGCCGAGGTGAGCCAGGCCGTGACCGGCCGCCGCGCGCTAGTGATCGGCGAAGAGGGGATCCGGCTGGCGCTGTCCGCCGTCGGCTTCACGCCGGTCGAAGATCATCGCCAGGCCGATGTCGTGGTTGTGGGGATTGACCGGCAGGCCACCTACGCGAAGCTCCGCGAGGCCGCCCTGGCGATCCGTCGCGGCGCGCCGTTCTACGCCACGAACACCGATCGCACCCTGCCGACCGAACTTGGTCTTGTGCCGGGCGCCGGGGCCATCGTCGGCTTCCTGGAGATTGCCACCGATGTCCAGCCGACCGTCTTCGGCAAGCCATCGCCGGACATCTTCCGCCACGCGCTGCGCGCCCTGGGCGCGCCGGCCGGCCTCACCGGGGCCATCGGCGACCGGCCCGACACCGACATCCTGGGCGGCCAACGCGCGGGCGTGCGCACTATCGCGGTGCTCACGGGCGCGGGCACGGCCGAAGCATTCGCCGCCATGCAGCCCCCGCCCGATTGGGTCTTCCCCAGCCTGGCGGAGGTGGATGCCGCGTATTTCGGATGAACGGCTGGCGCGCGGGCAGAACGGGCCGCGGATGAACACAGATGGACGCGGATCATCTTGAATCGTGATCTGCGTTCATCCGCGTGCATCCGCGGCCCATCACCCCGATGAACTCGCCCCGGCGGGTTGTCAGGCGCCGGTCAGCCGGGCGATCCCGGCCAGCAGCTTCTCCCGCATCGCGTCCGGGATCCGCTTGACGCCGCCGTGATGATCCACCGAGATGTGCCGGGTCATGCCGGTGACGAGCAGGGCGTCATCGGCTACGCGGCGGATTTCATAGCTGAAGGTCATCCCGCGGCTCTGCAGCTCATCGAGCCGGGCGCGCACCGCCACCTCCTCATCATACGCCGCCGGCCGGCGATAGCGCGCCTGCACCTCGGCCACCGCCAGCGACAAGCCATCCGCCTCCATCTGGCGATACGGATAGCCGATGGCCCGCGTGAACGCGCTGCGGCCCTCTTCGAACCAGGTGATGTAGGCGGCGTGATGGACGACGCCCATCTGGTCGGTCTCGCAGAAGCGGACGCGGAAGCGGGTTTCGACGATGGGACGATCTTCGGATTTGGTCATTGCACAGGTCGGCGCAACTATGCGCCCCTCCTCAGGCTTGAGTTTGATCGCTCCTATTATACCCCATTGGCACGGCGCGATTAAATTCATCGCGATTTGTGGGTTCCGGGTGTAAGGTTTCGGGACCAAGAGGTCCTCTACACTACAAGAGCGGCGAAATCATCTTGAATTGGAACGGTTGACCAAATGCTTGATCACCAATCGGGTGGCCTCATCGGGCGACAGTTGATTCAAGGGCATCACCGTCCTCAGCAGTTCGCGCACATTGGACATGGACAGGGCTGGCAAGACTGCAATTTTCAATGCTTGTGCCAACTGCGAGTCGCGGGGATGGGCTTGGGCCCACTCCAGTTTGGTCTCGGCGACGAACCACAACGCCAGCGCATCCAACGCCGTGTGGTGCATCCAGGCGCGGTATTTGCGCGCCACCCATTCATCCCACCCGCCTTCCGCCTTGGCATCTTGAAAGGTGCGTTCGATGAAGTCGCGCTGGCAACGCCACAGCGCCAGTGTGTGCAGAGGGACATCCAACGCGGCGTTACTCAACGAGAAACTGAAGGTATCGTCGGTCTCTTTGCGCAAGAACAGCCATTCTTCCCGGACTTCAGCGGCCGGTGTCAGCGTCCACACCCGGTGGGCGGCGCACGCATAGGTCAACAGACCCCGCTCTGTGTGCCGAATCGCCAGCGGCCGCAAGGCAAAATCGGGATGGCCGACCAATGTGCGTACTGCCACCGGTGCGACGTCATTCAATACCTGTGGCTGCGAGAAGGGCCGGCCTTTCTTGCCAACGGGGGTCTCGGGGATACCGACGACAGGGGGCTGCAGATACACGCACGTGTCCGCCGGAATGTCAGCCATGTAGACGAAATGTTCCGCATCCCGGTCGGCCCGCAACTGCCCGTCGCGCCCATACAAACTGGCCATCCCCACCACGGCGAATTCCAGGCCGTTGGCTCGGGCTTGCCGGATCAACGCCAAACCCAACTGGGGCTTGGTGGCAAAGGTGCACTCAGCGGGAATATGCCAGCGCTGACGCAACTTAGCCTGCGCTGGGGCGAACCAGACTTCGGGCAAGTACAACTCTGCGCCGACCATCGCCCACACCGCGTTCTGGGAGTAGCCCACCAGGCCCCCCACCTGCCCCAGGTCTACCTTGCCTTCGCGCCCCAGATACTGGCGTGCCGCCCCCGCCTTGTGTTCGCCCGCACAGGCATCCCCGCTTTCATCCAGGGTCAACATGCCCCCCGCCAATCCCGGGCGCTGTGGAATCTCGCGCTGAATCTGCCTGAAAACGTTCTCCCCGGCCCACGGCGAATCGGACATGAACTGCTGCAAGCTTTGTCCATCTTCATATACCCCCACCACCCGCCGGACAATGTTAGAGTAGTTCCGCTTGGTTGCCAGCGTCAACAGGCCGCCCAGATAGACCCAGGCATTCTCGCGCGTGTCACGAGTTGCGGTCTTGAAACAGTCCCGAAACCGAGACCAAACGCGTCGCAGGCGGCCTGCCAGATCACTAACGGCTTCCTGCGGCAAGCCCCACCTTTAGCGGTCAAACACATTCGGTTCATTGATGGCGTTGTCCATACGGTATCTCCTACCTCTCAGCAAAGTGTTTCTTCGAGGGAGAATGATACCAGTCTTCACCCGATAGCTAATCTAACAAAGTCAAGTTAGTCACGTCCGTTCTGATCTTTTTTAACTATGGCACAAGACATTGCAGGAGAAGCGAGAATCGAGGCAGTTGCGTCCACTGATGTTCAGTTGATCCTCCGCCTGCGCCTGCTGATCGTTCGCGCCGCCAACCGGGACAGCCTGGCCTGGTGGGATGACGAGGCACTGACCGCGCCGGCGGGCTTTCTGTTGGAGCGCCTTTTCCCGGTCGCGCCGTCCTGGCCGCCCGCAGCCTGGCGCTGCGTGCGGCGTTGGCGCGGCGCCAGGGCGCCTGCGCCGGGATTGGAGGCGCACTGCATTTGTACCGGCTGGATGCCGACAACGCGGACGGCCTGGCCTTGCGTGATGTGCCGCTGCTGCCGGTACCGTATCCAGAGGCGCCGATCACAACCATGGACGCGCTGCGGCGTTCATCCAACGCTGCGGCGAGCTGGTCGCGCCGGGCGGCTGGCTGGGGATGATCACGCGGCAGTCGTTCATGTTCTTGTCTTCCTACGAGCGGCTGCGCGAGCGATTCGCTATCGAGGCCATGGCCTACGTGGGTCCACGCGCGTTCGCCGAGATCAGCGTGAGAAGGTTGAGAAGGTGAACACGACGGTCTTCACTCTGCGCGCCGAGGCAAACCCCGAGCGGCGGGAGAACGCCGTGGGCGCCTACTTCCGATTGGTCAACGCGCCGGCGGGGGGCGGCAAGCGGTTTGCCTTCGAACAGGCATTGGCTGCGCTGCGCAAGGGAGGAGCAAGATGACCGCCATGAACCTGCGCTACACCTTCACACCCGCGGTCGTGCGCAGTCTGATGGAGATCGAAGCGGCGCGCCAGGCTGTCCAGTTGGCCGACCTGCCGGCCTACTACGCCGCGGTGCAGACCCATCCGCATCACAACTACTACGCGGGCCGCGCCGACGCCGACCTGACCGGCTGGCTGGCCTACTTCCTGGACGCAATGGCGATCACCTTCCGCCGTGTGGCCCAAGAGGTGCGGGAGCGAGCAGGGCAGATCGCCGTCCCTGAGCCGGCCGCGCTGCGTCGCCTGGACCGCCGGGCGCGCCTGATTCTGGGCCTGTTCACGCGCCAGGAAACGATCACGGCAGCGGATATGGCGCGCGCCATCGGCCTTTCCCCGCGCGCCGCGCGCGATCTGCTGGCGGCCTGGATGCACGACGGCTGGCTGGCAATATCCGATCCGGCCCGCAAGTCGCGGCGGTATCGTTTATCGGCGGAATATCGGCAGTTTATCGAATGAAAAGACGCGTTTGTATCGCCATCGTCGTGATGGGAATGAGCGGGCTGGTTGCTGAGATATGCCTCTTGAGGGAGCTCCTGATCGTCTTTTCGGGTAACGAACTGAGCATCGGCATGATTCTCGCCAACTGGCTCATTCTTGAGGCGTTTGGATCTTTCTTTCTTGGCAGGATCATTGATAAGTCAAACAACAAGCTCGAGATATTCACTCTAATCACCATTCTCTTTTCGATATCACTGCCGATAGCTGTTTTCCTGACACGCATTCTGAAAAGCCTCATCGGCGTTTCGGTTGGGGAAAGTGTCGGGCTCTTGCCGATCTTCTATTCTTCGTTTCTTATTCTTTTGCCGGTGAGCATACTTCACGGCGCATTGTTCACTTTCTGTTGCCGGATCTACGCCATCTTCTCGGGCCAGGATACCGCTGCTGCCGGCTGGGTTTACGTCTATGAGACAGCCGGCGCCATGATCGGCGGCTTCGCAAGCACCTATCTCTTCATCCCGTCCTTCAACGCATTTGAGGTCGCCATAGGGTTCGCCACGCTGAACTTCATTGCGGGCCTTGTCCTCCTGGCCCCCTGCTGGAAGACCGGACCGCTTCAGAAGACAATGCTGCTCATGGTGAGTGGGCTGGTTTTCCTTGCCGGTTACCTGCTGTTCGGCGGCGGGGCGCACAAACTGCACCAGGGCTCAATCCAGACGCAATGGAAGAATCTCAATGTCGTCCATTACCAGAATTCCCAGTACGGGAATGTCTGCGTCATCGAAAACCAGGGACAGTATGTTTTCTTCGAGGATGGGGTGCCCGGTATCATCACGCCGGTTCCCGACATAGGATCCGTTGAGGAATTCGTTCATCTGCCGCTTCTTGCCCATCCTGAGCCCGCAAAGCTCCTGATCTTGAGCGGTGGGGCGGGCGGCGTAATCAACGAGGCGCTGAAACACCCATCCATAGCAACCATTGATTACGCGGAACTCGACCCGCTGATCCTTGCCCTCTTGAGAAAATTCCCCACGCCGCTGACAGAAGCGGAACTGAACGATGGAAGGGTGAAAGTAAGACACGTTGATGGCCGTCTGTTGCTGAAGACCAGGCCGGATAGATACGACCTGATCCTGGTCGGGATTGCGGAGCCGTCGAATCTACAGGCAAACAGGTTCTTTACCCAAGAGTTCTTTGCCCTTGTCAAGAACAGGCTGAATGACGGGGGCATTCTTGTCCTCGGGGCGCCTGGCTCTCTGACTTTCCAGAGTGAAGGGTTGAAGCGCCTCAATAGCTGCATTTTCCATACTCTGCGCAGTGTCTTTGCTCATGTTCGGGTGATACCGGGTGATGACCGGAATCTCTTCCTATCGTCAGATTCCCCGGGGGTCTCGGCAATTGACAAGGCGCAGATTGTCAGAAGACTGGACGAGCGGAACATCGCAGCAAACGTGACCGTGCCCTGGCGTATCGAGAATAAGCTACATGGCGGCTGGCAGGACTGGTTCGCTCGTTTTATCGAAGGGGGCAGCCGGGAAATCAATCGCGATTTCAGACCCCTGGGACTGTTCTACAGCATATCCTATTGGAATGCCCTGTTTGCGCCGTCATTTGGCTGGCTTTTCGCACAACTCGAGAGGCTGAGCTTGGGGGTCATCCTCCTCTTGTTCATCCTTTTTCTCCCGCTTTACTTCATCCTTGGCTCACGGACAAGATTCTTGCCGGCAGGCATCTCCCTGTCCATTGCCGTCACCGGTTTTGCCGGAATGATCCTTGACCTTGTGGTGATTTTTGCGTTTCAAGCGAGCTATGGCTATGTGTTTTCGTGGATTGGGCTGCTTGTGGCGTCCTTTATGGCAGGAGCGACCTGCGGCGCATTGCTCATCACAACGATTCTGGCGCGCATCCAAGATGATCTGAAGCTGTTCATCAGGATCGAGTTGGCAATAGCCTGTTTTGCTCTCGGGTTACCGCTCGCATTTCTGGCCCTCAATGCGTATGTGAGCAGTCAGGGCGCTTTCTTCGTGTCTGCGATCCTGTTCCTGGTTATCTCATTCATCTGTGGGCTTTTGACCGGCTCTCAGTTTCCTTTGGCAAACGAGTTGTATCTTAAGCATAGCCCAAGTGTAAGCAGGACCGCCGGGTTGCTTTATGCTTCCGACCTGCTGGGCGGCTGGTTGGGCGGGATCCTGGGCGCAGTTGTGCTGCTCCCCGTTCTTGGTCTTGCCGGGACCTGCGTGACCGCGGGCTTGCTCAAACTGGCAACCTGGGTTATAATGATCACGCAGCCCCAGTCAGTGTCTGGGCGGAGGTGAGCCATGGGCGCCCGTTTTCCTGGAGAGTTCACGCGCAGAAGTTTTCTGGAGGACACCGCCAGGTTCTGTCTCCAGGCTGGCCTGTCCTCACTCCTCCTTGCTTGCTCCAGGCCGGCGCCCGCACCTGCGCCCTCCCCGGCGCCCACGCCGACCCACGCGCATGCTGAGACAAAGACCAGCGTGGTCGAATCCGGCAAGACAAGCCCTGATTTTGAGCCGGCGTATCTGAAACTTCACATGACGGGTGAGCTGAAGAAACGGGCGGAAGAGCTTTGGGCCATTATGGAAAGCTGCCAGCTCTGTCCGCGAAGGTGCGGGGTCAATCGCCTCGCAGGAGCGAGCGGATTCTGTCGCGCGCCCGGCGCCGGCCTGGTCATCTCAGCGTTTCATGCGCACTTCGGCGAAGAACGCCCCCTGGTCGGCGAGGGCGGTTCAGGCACGATCTTCTTGACGCACTGCAATCTGCGGTGTGTCTTTTGTCAGAACTGGCCGATCAGCCATCTCGGCAGAGGCGCCGACGCGACGATTGATGCATTTGCCGGGATGATGCTGGCGCTGCAAGCAGACGGCTGTCACAACATCAACCTTGTCACTCCAACGCACTACTCTCCCCACATCCTCAAGGCTCTCGATGTGGCGGCCGGCAAAGGGCTGCGGCTCCCGCTCGTCTACAACACCAGCGGCTGGGAGCGCCTGGAAATCCTCAAGCTTCTCGATGGCATCGTGGATATTTACCTGCCCGATTTCAAATACTGGGATAGCGCCATGTCTGCCAGGTTCTCGGCCGGGGCAGAGAGCTATCCTGAGCTGACAAGCAGGGCCATCCTTGAGATGAACCGTCAGGTTGGCGTGGCCAGGCCCACAACGAAAGGTATCCTGCAAAGAGGGCTGATCATCCGGCATCTGGTCATGCCCAATGATGTCGGTGGCTCAGAAAGAGTCATGGAGTGGATCGCGGAAGAGTTGCCCAAGGATACGTATGTCAACATCATGGCGCAGTACACCCCGGCTCACAAAGCGTATGATTATCCGGAAATCTCCAGGAGAATCACCGGCGAAGAGTATCAAAAGGTTGTCCAAAGGGCAAAGGATGTCGGGCTAACGAACCTTGATATTCAGGGGTATTGGTGGCTGCAATGATAGGCAGCTTTCCCTGGAAGGAGTTCGGAGACGCCGTGCCGGAGGCGATCCATCTGGCTGGAGTGACAGGAGGTGGCCCATGCGCGATCGGCTCCTAACCCGGACAAGTCGGAGCCAAATGGTCTCACGCAAAGACGCCAAGAAAACCCTCTGCGGCTTTGCGCCTTTGCGTGAGAATTCCTTGCGCGCTGTACCAGAATTTCACTGGTTAGCTGAAACGTGAGCGATCAACAAAGGATCATCACCCCACGGGTGGTGAAGGGTAATGTGACCATGAACCTGCGCACTTTCGTGTCACTCCTGCGCGGCGGCCAGCTCGCCGTGCTGCCCGCGATGGGCCGCGCGACGCGCGACTACCACCGCGTCGCGTTCCTGGCGGCCGGCCTGCGCAGCGGCTGGTTGAAGCGCCCGGCCGCCGAGCGGCCGGCGCTGCTGCGCCTCGTCCGCAGTTTCCTGAAGTTGGGCGGCCGCCTGCTACTGACGACCGAGTGCCGGGGGCGCAGCGCGGCCGCGGCCGTGCTCGATCTGTGGGGCGCCATGACCGCCGGCTGCGGCCGGCTGCCGGAACCGGGCGAACTGGCAGGGCAGATGGCGGCGGCGGGCTTCGTCGGCGTCGCGTCAACCAGCCTGATCCCCGGCGAGAGCTTCTATGCCTCCATCGGGACGAACCCCGGTTAGTCGGGTCAGAGAGGCGATGACGAACGCCGCTGAGGCTGAGCGCCGGGTCGCCCGCCAGGTCGAGCAGTTGCGCGCCTGCGCCGGCGACTACCGCCAATTCGGCGCAGAACGCGTGCAGCGGTGGCTGGCATGGTGGGAGGCTAACCGCCTGCGCCTCGATCTGCGCGGGCCGCTGCCGCGGCAGGCGTATACCCTGGCGCTGCTCGATTACATGGGCCTCGACTCGCGCGAGGCTCCGGTCGTGTACGAGGACGACAGGACGATCATCTGGCGCTCCACCAACTTCTGCCCGACCCTTGAGGCGTGCCGCCGGTTGGGCTTGGATACCCGGATCGTCTGCCGCGCCGCCACCGAAGCCGCCGTGCAAGCGCTGATTTCCCGGCTCGGCCCGCGGCTGCGCTTCTCGCGCAACTATGCGACCGGTCTGCGGCCGTATGCGGACTACTGTGAGGAGCAGATCACGCTCCTGGGCGGCGGCGCCAGCGAAACCGACCGCACCGTGACCGCTCTCGAGAGAATCTGATACGATGGCTATGCTTCAGGTCGCGATCTTCCTCCTGGCATCGGCGGGACTGGTCTATGTCTCGCGGGCCGCGCTGCGCCGGCCCCGCGTCCACGGCTTCTGGCGCTTCTGGGCGTGGGAGGCGATTGCTGGACTGGTCGCCCTGAACGCGCCGGTCTGGTTTCGCGACCCACTGGCCTGGTATCAGCTCATCTCGTGGCTGCTCTTGATCCTCTCGCTCGTCCCGTTGGCGCTGGGCGTGCGACAACTGCGGCGCGCGCGGCAGGCCGCACAGGAGCGGCCGGAGGCAGGCCTCTTGGGGTTCGAGAAGACGGCCGAGCTGGTGACGACCGGGGTCTACCGCGTCATCCGCCACCCGATGTACAGTTCGCTGCTCCTGCTGGCGTGGGGTGTCTTCTGGAAGGCGCCGTCGTGGCCGACCGCCGGGCTAGTCGCTGTCGCTACCGCTTGCCTGCTCGCGACCGCCAGGGCCGAGGAGCGGGAGAACCTCCGCTTCTTCGGCCCGGCCTATGCCGCGTACATGCGGCAGACCAGGATGTTCATCCCGTTTCTCTTCTGAACGGCCGGGTGCAGGAGAAGCGCGGCCGCGACGAATTGCGCGCCGTGTTGGACACCGACGTGCCCATTTTCGTGCGAGAGGGGACGGTGCAACGCAGCGTGGCGCCGGAGGTGCTGTTTGTTGACAGGAGTTACGCAGTGGAGGCGCCCAGCCGGTCTGCGACCGGCGGCGTCAGCCAAAAAGGCCGCTACGGGCAGCAAAACGGGGGTCGCAGACCCCCTGAGAGCTGGAAGAGACATTTTCAGGGCAGATACCCATGCCGTGCACGTCGCCACGGCGAATGAAAATGCGGTTCCCGCCGCTAATGCCATCTACTAGTGCGTTAGCAGGCACCGGGCGGTTATTTTCAAGGCAGTCCATCAACGACGAGTTGGGCCTGCTCGCGGCCTTGATCGGCACGCTGTTCATCGTTTGGGGTCGGCCTATTGCGGATCCTATCGCCTCGATCGCGGTGGCCACCGTCATCGCCTACAACGGCGTCAAACTGTTTATCGAAAACCTCAGCTTTCTGCTGGGACGCTCACCGGGGCCGGAGTTCCTGGCGCAGGTGGAACGCGTCGCCCGTTCTGTTCCGGGCGTGCTCGGCGTGCACGATCTGCGCGCCGAGTACATCGGGCCGGAGACCGTCCATGCGGGGATGCACATCGAGGTGCGGCGCGGGCTGCCCATCGAAGAGGCGGATCGCATCGCGGAGGAAGTTGAGCAGAGGGTGCATGAGGGCATCCCTTCGGGTTACTGTTTCATTCATGTGGATCCGGTCGGAAAAGGAGGCAACATCCATGTACACGACTGACGTGGTCTGGTGGGGTTACACGATCTACATCGTGGCCCTGGCGCTGTTCATGCTCTACTTCGCCGCCAGGGTGCGGCAGAGAGGAGGCTGACCATGGAAAAGGAGGAACGAATCTGGTTTGGCGTGCTGATCGCCGTGTTCCTGGTATTCAACGTCATCACGCTGTCGCCATTGGTGCCCTGGCAGCAATGGCTGCTCTGGTCGAACCCGACCCCCACGCAGCGCATCGCGGTCGAATTCAGCAACTACCAGATCAAGCTGCCGGCCAATCCTGTTCGGGTCAAAGCGGGCGAATTCGTGGAGTTCACGGCCACGTCGGCCGACGTCACCTATGGCCTGGGTGCGTTTCGGCCCGACGGCGCCATGGCGTTCCAGATGCAGGTCATCCCCGGTTACGAGAACAAGCTCGTATGGAAGTTCGACACGCCGGGTCTGTACGACGTGCGCTCCACCGAGTATTCCGGCCCCAGGCATTCGGAGATGTTGGTCAAGAAGGCCATCCAAGTGATACCGTAAAGGAGGCGCCCGATGACGAAGATCGGTTGGCAAGAGAAGTGGACCCTGCGCTTTGCAGTGGTCGCGTTGGTATGGCTGGCGATCAATGGCTTCGAGGGGATTCTGATGCGCACGCAGTTGAGCGCGCCAGGCGCCCTCCACGGGGTAGAAGCGGCTCTGAACCTGTTCCGGCCGGTCGGCCGCGAGCCGTCATCCGCCGAGGTGTTCTATTCGATGCTGACCGCGCACCCCATCTGCGGCGTCTACGGCTTTGCCTACATGGCCGTGATGGGCGCTTTCTACTACCTGGTGCCGACCCTGCTCAAGAAAGAGATCCGCCACAAGCGCCTGGTGCCACTCAACTTCTGGCTGCAGACGGTGAGCGTCTTCGTGGCCTGGGGCGCCGGCTTCTTCCTGTTGTTTGATGCCCTGTACACCCTCTACTGGCCCCTGCCGGTAGCCTACGACCGGGTACCGCTGGTGGGCAGCATCGTCTTTGCGGTCGGCGCGGCCGGCATCATGGTCAACATCCTCTTGTTCTCCTTCAACATCTTCAGCACGGTGCTGAGCAAGAGCAACCCGGGTTCCTACACGACCGGGCAGTTCTTGCGCGCGGCTTTCGGCATCGCAGCGCTGCGCAGGTGGCTGGGTCGGAAGCCAGATGACGATCCCCAGCCCGATTTCGGCAGCCTGCCGGTGTTCATCGTCTCGGTGGCGCGCGGCTCGGTGGATACGGTGATCAACGCGGTCGTGCTGCTCACGGCCGGCGGCCTGATCCTGGTCTACGGCCTGGCGGCCTTGTTCAACGCGCCGCTGAATCCCCTGGCAGTAAACGCCCTGGTCTACAAGAACTGGTTCTGGTGGGGCCTGGACATGGTGGCCGACGGCAACGTGCTGATCTATGCGGCCGGCGTGTGGTATCTGCTCGTCCCGCTGCTGGTGGGGCGGAAGTTGTACGGCGAAGCAGTGGTGCGCACGGTCATCCTGGCCGACCTGCTGGTGTCGCTGGGCGTGTGGAGCCACCATCTGCTGGCCGACCGGCCCCAACCGCTGGTCATGCGGCTGCTCTCCGGCCAGCTCATCACCTGGGGCGAGTTCTTCACCATGGGGCTGACGATCTTCGTTTCCCTGTACACCATCTGGCTGGCGCGGCCGGTCAAGCTTACCCCACCGCTCAAGTTCGTGCTAGGCTCGATCTTCGGCTTCTTGATGGGCGGCGCGGCCGGGCTGATCCAGGCCAACGTCGGGCTGAATCTGGTGCTGCACAACACCCAATGGGTCATCTCGACGCACGCTCACACCATGCTGCTGAGCGGCCTGGGGACGCTGATCTTCGCGGTCATCTATGCGCTGATCCCCATGATGACCGGGCTGGAGGTCCGCAGCCGGCGGCTGGTGGACGTGCATCTCTGGACCTGGCTCGTCGGTTCGACGGCGATGGCCTGGGCGATGGGGCTGGCGGGCATCCAGGGGATGCTGCGCCGCACCCTCTATCCCCTGCCCAACCAGTACGAGCTGCACAACGTGGTGGCCCTGGCCGGCGGGATCGTGCTGGCCGTGGGCTTCCTGGCCTTCCTGGTCAACATCGTCGGCACGCTGGGCTGGGGGAATGTGCTGGGCCTGGTCGTGCCGGAGCGGCCGCCGCGGGCGAGCGGGGCGGCCGCGTAACAGGAGTGAGTATTCTTTCAGGCAGTTTGCTCTCACCGCTCCCGGTGGCCTGGCTCCTGGGCCGGTCACGGTGGGCAGGGAGACGGGAGCAATAGAATGAAGATCACCATCCTGACGCTTGGTTCGCGCGGGGATGTGCAGCCCTACGTGGCGTTGGGGCGAGGCTTGGCCGCGGCCGGGCATGAGGTCACGATGGCGACCCACGCCTGCTGGGAAACGTTCGTGCGCCAATACGACCTGGACTTCCGGCCGGTCGCGGGCGACCCGCGCGGCGCGCTCGAAGGGGAAGCCGGGCAGATGTGGCTCGCCAGCGACTGCAACCCCCTGCGCTTCATGCGCGGTATGATGGCTGCCGCGCGACCGGTGTTGTGGCAGGCGGCGGACGACTACTGGGCTGCTTGCCAGCGTGCAGACCTGATCCTCTCGCCGGTGTTGGTCAACCTGGTGGCAGTTGCGATCGCAGAGAAGCTCAGTGTGCCGGCCTATCCGGCCTACCTGCAGCACGTCCACCCGACGGCCGCCTATCCCAGCGCGATGTTCCCGCCAGCGCCCGGTCTTGGCGCCGCCTACAATCGGCTGACCTACTGGCTGGGCGGCGAGCTGTTCTGGCAGGCGATGCGACCGATCATCAGCGCGTGGCGGCAAGAGCGGCTGGGGCTGCCGATGTTGCCCCGGCGCAGCCAGTTTGCGACGTGGATCCGTGAGCCTAAGCCGTGCTTCTACGGTTTCAGTCCCGTCGTGCTCCCCAAGCCGCCGGAGTGGGGCGCGCACGTCCACATCACCGGCTACTGGTCCCTCCCGCCTGATCCCACGTGGCAGCCGGCGTCCGGTTTGACCGACTTCCTGGCATCCGGTCCGCCGCCGGTCTTCATCGGGTTCGGCAGCATGACGGGGCGCAACCCGGAGCAGGTGGCCGCGCTGGTCATCGCGGCGCTGGCCCGCGCCCGCCAGCGCGGGCTACTGCTCACCGGCTGGGGCGGACTGAAACCGGCCGACCTGCCCGACGACGTCTACGCCATCGAAGCCGCGCCCTTCGACTGGCTCTTTCCGCAGATGGCCGCGGTTGTCCATCATGGCGGTGCGGGTACGACGGCCGCGGGCCTGGCCGCGGGCAAACCTTCAGTCATCGTGCCATTCTTCGGCGACCAGCACTTCTGGGGCTGGCGGGTGGCCGCGCTCGGCGCGGGGCCGCGGCCGATCCCGCGCCGACAGCTCTCCGCCGAGCGGCTGGCCGCCGCGATCACCGAGGCCACGACCAGGCCCGCGATCCAGGCCCGCGCGGCTGGGCTGGGAGGGCAAATCCGGGCCGAGGATGGGGTCGGGACGGTGGTGAGGCTCTTGGGTTTAAACACGTAAAGCTTTACCAGGAGGAAACCATGAACACTGAAGCAGTTCGCATGACGCAGACGATCGGCGCGCCCACGGCCGCGGCTTACCGCGCCTTCACCCGGTCGGTGGCCGTGCGCGAATGGATGTGCGATGGCGCAGTGGTAGACGCCCGGCCGGGCGGCCGCCTCTACGTCTGGTGGAACAGCGGCTACTATGCCGCTGGCGAGTTCACGGCGCTGGAACCGGAACGCCGCGTCGCCTTCACCTGGCAGGGCCGCGGAGAGCCTGGCGTGTCCCAAGTGGAGGTCGTGCTCGCAGCATCAGGTGAAGGGGTCGAAGTCACCCTGACGCACGGGGGCTTCGGCGCAGGGGACACGTGGCGGAAGGCGCGCGACGAGAGCCAGGACGGCTGGACCCAGGGCATGGAAAACCTGAAAGCGGTCCTCGAGACCGGCCAGGATCTACGCTACGTGCTGCGCCCCATGCTGGGCATCTACGTGGATGAATTCAATGCCGAGATCGCCGCCCGCCTGGGCGTGCCGGTGAGCGCGGGGACGCGGCTGAGCGGCGTGGTCGCGGGCATGGGCGCCCAGGCGGCGGGCCTGCGCGCCGGTGACGTCATCATCGCCATCGCCGGGCGCCCGGCGGACAACTACCCGAGCCTGGTCAGCGCGCTCCAACCCCACCGCGCCGGCGACCGCGTGCCGGTGGAATTCTATCGCGGGCGCGAACGCTGTACGACCGAAATGGTCCTCTCGCGGCGGCCCATCCCGGACGTGCCTGCGACGCCGGTCGAGCTGGCCGAGGTCGTCCGCCGGCGCCAGGCCGAGCTGTTCGCCGAACTGGAGGGCTGCCTGACCGGCGTGACGGATGCCGAGGCGGCGTATCACCCTGCGCCCGGCGAGTGGAACGTGCTTGAAGTCATCGCGCACCTGATCGCCGGCGAGATCGAGAACCACATCTGGATCGGCGATCTGCTGAACGACGACGAGCGCTGGTCCGATCGCTTCGAGAACCCCACCAACGTGGCCGGTCGCGTCCGGGCCATGGCCGAAGTCACGCCCGGGCTGGCTGAAATGGTCGCCGCGTTCAAGCGCCGCCTGGCGGAAACCGCCGTCATGCTTGCGGCGCTCCCGCCAGCGTTCGTCGCGCACAAGGGGACCTATTGGCGTTTGGGGCAGAACATGCTGACGCAACTCCAGACGCCCGCTCACGTCCAGGAACACGCCGCTCAAATCCGGGCCGCCGTCGCCGCGGCGCGGCGAGAATGAGAAGATGCCATGCCCCCGATGCGCCCCCTGGCTGCATCAGGGGGACGTATTATACTAGACATTATCGGCAATAAGAAGCCATGTAGACGCCCGATTCTGGAGGCCGCCATGCGTTTCACCCGTTTCTTCCTCTACCTCGCGATCCTCGTCCTGTTCCTGGCCGCGGGCTGCGGCGGCGCGCCGCAACCCGCGCCGCCGACCTCGGAGCCGCCGCTTACGATCTCGCGGATCGTGCCGACCGTGGCGGCGACGGCGATCCCGACGCCGACGCGCGCGCCGTTGCCCCCTATGGTAATCGGCATCGCGCCCGACCGCGGGGAGGAACAGGTGTTGGACGCGCCGGTGACGATCACCTTCGACCAGCCGATGGATCCCGCCAGCACCGGCGCGGCGTTCAGCATCGAGCCGAAGGCGTCGGGCGAGGTACAAGTCAAGGGCAACCAACTGATCTTCTCCCCCACCGGGCGGCTGCAACGCGGGGCCGAATATCGGGTGTCGTTGAGCGCGACCGCCAGCAGCGCGGCCGGGCTGCGGCTGCCCCAACCGGTCTCCTTCAAGTTCAAGACCGCCGGCCTGCTCCAGGTGACGAGCGTCCAGCCGGCGCCGGCGGCTGTGGGGGTGGCCGTGGACGCCGCGCTCGTCGTGGCGTTCAACCGGCCGGTGGTGGCGCTCCCCCCGTTCCCCCCAACATTGGGGGGGCAGGGGGGCCCCGCGCTGCCGCTGGTCATCACCCCCACCGTGGCCGGCGCGGGCGAGTGGATCACGACGAGCATCTACCGGTTCACGCCGTTCCCCCCAACATTGGGGGGGCAGGGGGGGCTGGCCGCGTCTACGGGCTACACGGTGACGGTGCGGGCCGGGCTGGAAGACACGACCGGCGGCCTGCTGAGCGAGCCGTATACCTTCACCTTCCGCACGGCCGACCCGACCGTGCTCCGCTGGGATCTCGTGCGGGCGAGCCATCGTGAAGGGACCGACAACGTCACGCCCGCCAGCCCGATCAGCGTGACCTTCTCGCTGCCGATGGAGCGGGCTGCGACTGAGGCCGCGTTCCGACTGGTGGAGATCGAGGGCCGGACGCCTTCCGCGCCGTTGGCCGGGGTTTTCACCTGGAACGCGAACGGGACCGTGTTGGGCTTCAAGCCGGCGCGGGCGCTCAAGCTCGGCGCACAATATCGGGCCAGCGTCGCGATGACGGCCCGGCCGGCCAACGGGCAGGGCGCGTTGCGCGCCGCGGCGAGCCGGGACTTCACCACCGTTTTCCCGCCGAAGATCATCCGCACGCTGCCCGCCAACGGCGACACGCGTGTGACGCCCGGCGGCGGGATCAGCTTCCAATTCGCCAGCCCCATCAACCCGGCCAGCCTGGTCAGCGGCGCGGTGACGATCGTGCCGAAGCCGACGCGCGTCATCACCAGCTACAGCGAGTGGGACAACACGCTCTATCTCGATTTGGATAAGCTACCCGACACGGTCTACACCGTCACCCTCGCCGGCAAGATCGCCGACTCCTACGGCAACCTGTTGGGGCAGGACTTCGTCTTGCGCTTCGCGACGCGGCAGTACGATTCCTTCGTCCAGCTCTACAGCACCGGCCCGGTGGGGACGTACAACGCGTACACGCCCACGACCGCTGCGGTCACCTATCGTAACGTGTCGCAGATCAGCTTCGGGCTGTGGAACCTGCCGGACGCCGAGTTCATCGCGCTGGCGGGACAAGGCTTCTGGGACAAGTGGCGCAGCTATACGCCCAAGCCGGCCAACCTGCGCCGTGAATGGCAGGTCGAGACGCGCGCGGCGCGCAACCAGATCGGCGTCGCGGTCACGCGACTCGATGATCGCGATGGCGCGGCGCTGCCGCCGGGGCTGTATTATCTGGCCGTGGACAGCGAAACCGCGCAAATCGTGGATCAGACCGAGACGCCGGGCAGCCAGCGGCAGTTGATCGCCCGCGCCACCGCCAACGTGACGCTGAAGGCGTGGGCCGGCGGCGCGCTGGCGTGGGTCACCGACCTGAAAACCGGCCAGCCACTGGCGGGCGCCGAGGTGCGTTTCACCGACGGCCTGGGGGTGGAGCAGGGGGCGACGACGAATCGCGACGGCATCGTCGAAGTGACCTTCGACCGGCCGCGGCAGCCGTGGGTGACGCTGCTGGCGCTGGCCCGCACGCCCGGCGGCGGGTTCGGGGTCGCGTCCACCGGCTGGACGTCGGGCATCGGGCCGTGGGATTTCCGCGTGAATTCGGATAGCTCGGCCGACCCATACAACGGCGTGGTCTACACCGACCGGCCGATCTACCGCCCCGGCCAGACCGTTTACTGGAAGGCGATTATCCGGCGAGACAACGACGCGATTTACACCCTGCCGCCGGCCGACGGTTTAAACCGTCAGCCCGTCACCGTGACGATCAATGACGGCGAGGGCAAGACGCTGTGGCAGCGATCGGTGAATCTCGATGGCATGGGCGCGACGCACGGCAGCCTGGCGCTGGATACCGACGCATCCCTCGGCTATTACCAGATTTCGGTGCGCATCCCTGACCCGCAGCCGACCAAGGAGCGCGACGGCACAACCGTCAGCATGGGCTTCCAGGTGGCGGAATATCGCAAGCCGGAGTACGAGGTCAGCGCGCAGACAGACCGGCCGGAATACGTCCAGGGCGAACAGATCAAGGCGACCGTCCAGGCCAACTACTTCTTCGGCCAACCGGTGAAGGGCGCGGCCGTGCGCTGGACGCTGCTGAGCAGCGATTTCGCGTTCCAGCTTCCCGACTCCTCCCCCATCTTTGGGGGTCAGGGGGGCGGAGAACGGGGTGGGCCGTACAGCTTCGGCGATTGGGACTGGTACGCGACCGTGCGCGGCCCGAACTTCGGCGGCGCGCTGAGCCAGGGGGAAGGGATCACGGATGCGGAGGGGCGCTACACCTTCACCGTGCCGGCCGACGGCTTAAGCCGTCTCACGAAGTTCAGCGGGAGCCAACGCTTCACCTTCGACATCACGATTCTGGATACCAACGGCCAGACCGTCTCGACGCAGGCGACGGCCATCGTGCACAAAGGCGCGTTCTACATCGGGCTGCGGCCGCAGAGCTACGTGTCTACCGCGGGCGAGCCGGTCTCGGTTGACGTGCTGACCGTGAATCCGCAAGGCAAGGCGGAGGCGGAAGCTAAGGTTGAGGTGATCGCCAACCGAATCCGCTGGTACAGCGTGCGGGAGCGGGCCGAGGACGGCGCCTACTACTGGAACAGCCGGGCCGAAAAGACGCCGGTCTTCACCCAAACCGTGACCACCGGCGCGGATGGGACGGCGGTCTTCACCTTCACGCCGGATGAAGCGGGCGAATACAAGATCGAGGCGACCGGCCGCGACCGGGCCGGCCACATCCTCCGCAGCGCGACCTATGCCTGGGTGAGCGACGGCTTAAACCGTCGGGCCTACACCGCCTGGCGGCAGGAAAACAACGACCGCATCCAACTGATCTCCGACAAGCAGGAATACAAGCCCGGCGAGACCGCCCGGTTGCTGGTCGCCAGCCCGTATCAGACGCCGGTCAAGGCGCTGCTGACGATTGAGCGCGGGGGGATCCTCACGCGCACGGTGATTGACATCCGTGGGAACAGCGAGCTGCTGGAGATCCCCATCCGGCCCGACTTCGCGCCCGACGTCTTCGCCGCGGTGCTGCTGGTCAAGGGGATTGACGAGACCTCGCCCGCGCCTTCCTTTAAGATGGGATTGACGGCGCTCAAGGTGTCGGTGGCGGATAAGCAGTTGCAGGTCGTGTTGACGCCCAAGGGGCAGGAGTCAGGGGGCAGGAGTCAGGGGGCAGGAGTCGGGGGACAGGAGGCGCCGCTGCGGGTGGGGCCGCGGGAGAAGATGATGTGGGAGGTGCGGACGCTCGACGCGGCGGGCAAGCCGGTGCAGGCCGAAGTCTCGCTGGCGCTGGTGGACAAGGCCGTGCTGTCGCTGGTCGAAGGGCCAGAAGGCAACCCCGATACGCTGTTGAGCCGCTTTTACCGGGAGCGCGGCCTGGGCGTCACCACGGCCGCGACCCTGGTGATGAATGTAGACCGCCTGATCGCGCAGGTGGCCGAGGGGGGCAAGGGCGGCGGGGGCGGCGGCGATGGCGGGGGCGATCTCACCGTCCGTCGCGAGTTCCCTGACACCGCGTATTGGAACGCCGCGATCAAGACCGGTCCGGACGGCGCCGCCCAGATCGAGCTGACCCTGCCGGACAGCCTGACCACCTGGACGATGGATGCGCGGGCCGTCACCGCCGACACGTGGGTGGGTCAGGCCCGGGCCGACATCATCGCAACCAAAGAGCTGCTGGTGCGGCCCGTGCTCCCGCGCTTCTTCATCGCGGGCGACCAGGCTGAGATCGCGGCCATCGTGCACAACAACACGAAGGATGAGGCTGAGGTTGAGGTTAAGATTGCCGCGAGCGGGTTGCAGATCGCGGCCGCGACGACACGCAAAGCGACGATCAAGGCGGGCGACACGGCCAAGGTTGTCTGGCCGGTGACGGTCGCGGCGGATGCCAGCCAGGTCACGGTGACGATGTCAGTAGGGGCGGACGGCCATCCGCCCCTACGCGACGCGGTGGAAACTACGCTGCCGGTCTACCGCTACACCACGCCGGAGACCGTGGGCAGCAGCGGGCAGGTGGCGCTGGGCGAGAGCCGGCTGGAGTTGGTGCGGCTGCCCGCAGGCGCCGACCCGACGGCCGGCGAGCTGGTGGTGCGGCTGGAGGCAAGCCTGGCCGCGGGGCTGCGCGGGGGCCTGACCTATCTGGAGCACTACCCCTACGAATGCACCGAGCAAACGGTCAGCCGATTCCTGCCGAACGTGGTGAGCTATCAGGCGTTGAAGAAGCTGGGGCAAGGAAATCCCGCCCCGACGAGCGGCGATGTTGAGACAAAACTGGCGCAGCAGGTGGGCGTTGGCCTGCAACGGCTGTACGCCGGGCAGCACGTGGACGGCGGCTGGGGCTGGTGGCCGAAGGACGAGAGCGACGGGACGGTCAGCGCCTACGTCGTGTTGGGCCTGGCGAAGGCCAAACAGGCCGGCTTTGCGGTGGACGCGGCCGCCCTGACCCGCGGGACGCGCTATCTGAAGGAGCAGCTCGCGGCGCCGGCCACACTCAAAGGCGCGGCGTTGAATCGGCAGGCGATCCTCCTCTACGCGCTGGCCGAGGCGGGCGCGGACGAGCCGAACCGGGCCGGCGCGCTCTACGAGGAGCGGGAGCGGCTGAGCCTCTACGCGAAGGGGTATCTGGCGCTGGCCGTCGGGTTGATGGGGGATGGGGCCAGCGCGTCCCGGCTGCAAACCCTGCTGGCCGACATCACGGGCCGGGCGATCACAAGCGGGACGGCGACCCACTGGGAAGAGACCTGGCTCGATGCGTGGAACATGAGCTCGGACACCCGCACGACCGCCATCCTGCTGGCCGTGTTGGCCCGGCGCGCCCCCAAGCACCCCCTGACGCCGAACGCCGTCCGCTGGCTGATGACCGCGCGGCGGGCCGACCGTTGGGAGACGACGCAGGAGAACGCCTGGGCCATCATGGCCTTGACCGACTGGCTGGTCGCCAGCGGCGAGCTGGAGGGGGATTATGCGTGGCGGGTGCTGCTGAACGGCGCGGCGCTCGGCCAGGGGCAGGTGACGCCCGCGACGGTGGCCGCGGACGCTGCCGCGCCGGCCTTGCGCGCCGCGGTGGGTGGAGGCGGGCGCGAGGCCGCGCCCCTGCTGGTTGACCAGACCAACGCGTTGGTGATCCAGCGCGCCGCGACCGCCGATCAGCTCGGCAAGGAGACCGCGGCGGACAAGGCGCGCGGGCAGCTCTACTACACCGTGCAGATGAAGAGCTACCAGCCGGTCGAGAAGATCGGGCCGGTCAATCGCGGGGTCATCATCAGCCGCGAATATCGCCTGGCGGAGTGCGGGAAGCAGGAGTGCCCGCCGATCCGCGAGGCCAGGGTGGGGGACGTGATTGATGTGCGGCTGCGCATCATCGCGGCGCAGCAGTTGCACTACCTGATCGTCGAAGACCCGCTGCCGGCCGGCGCCGAGGCAATTGACGCCAGCCTGCGCACGACCGCGCGCACTGCGCGCGGCCCGGCCGCTATAGCGGAGCGAGTGGCCGAGGATGGCGGGGAGCTGGGTGACGGGCGTTGGTGGGGCTGGCGGCTCCCGACGCACGTGGATCTGCGGGACGAAAAGACCGCGCTCTTCGCCACCGAATTGGCGCCGGGCAGCTACGAATTCCGCTACCAAATCCGGGCCAGTCTGCCCGGCCAGTTCCGCCTCCTGCCCCCGACCGCGTATCTGATGTATCAGCCGGAGGTGTGGGGCCGGGGCGCGGGTGGGGTGTTTGGGGTGGGGGAATGACGGGCAAATAGCAAATGGCAAATCAGCAAATCGGCAAATCGGCAGATCGGCGAGGCTTTTGCCGGAAAGGAGGCTGGCGTCGGAGGGATAGGTTATCAATCCAGCGGGCTGCGGACGGCGAGGCCGCCGCGCTGGAGGACGTGTCCTTCGACTGCGCTCAGGATGCAGGTGTAGATCATGGTGGTTTTGACATCTTTGTGGCCGAGCAGCTCTTGCACCGTGCGGATGTCGTAGTGGTTTTCGAGCAGGTGGGTGGCGAAGCCGTGGCGGAAGGTATGGCAGGTGATGCGTTTGTCTATGCCAGCGGCTATGGCAGCCTGGCGGACGGCGCGTTGGAGACCGCTTTCGTCGAGGTGGTGGCGGCGGACCTCACCCCCGGCCCCTCTCCCAGAGGGCGAGGGGGGCGTGCAGGGGTCAACGGAAAGGCGGTCGGAGTGGAAGACGTATTGCCAGAGCCATTCGCGGCTGGCGTTGGGGAGCTTACGCTCCAGCGCGTCGGGCAGGTAGACGGCGCCAAGACCCTTGGCCAGGTCTGCTTCGTGGAGGCGCTTGACGCGCTGCAAGTGCTCCTTGAGCGGCTCGATGAGGCTGTCGGGCACGGCCTACGGCTCGTGGTGACGCGATCCTCGTCCCCTTTGGTGTCGCGCACGATGATGGCGCGGCGCTCGAAGTCCAGGTCTTGGACGCGCAGGCGCAGGGCTTCGAGGAGGCGCAGGCCGGAGCCGTAGAGGAGCTTCGCCAGGAGTTGATGGACGCCGGAGAGCTGGGCGATGACGCGGCGGACTTCGTCCCTGGTGAGCACGGCGGGCAGGTGTTGGGACTCTTTGGCGCGCACAGTATCAATGGGATAGAGAAGCTCCTGTTGGAGGACGTCGCGATAGAGGAAGAGCAGGGCGGCGAGGGCCTCACTTCGACAAGCTCAGTGCAAGGGTTCTGCGTGGAGGCGGCGACGTGCTGGTCTACGGCCAGGTAGGTGAGGAAGGCGGCAACCTCAGCGCCGCCCAGTTCACGGGGATGGCGGTTGGCGTGGTAGCGGATGAAGCGACGGATCCAGTCTACATAGGCCTGTTCGGTGCGGATGGCGTAGTGTCTGACGCGGAGCGCCTCGCGTACCTGGTCGAGCAGGGCGGCGAGGTCAGGGGCAACGGATGGGAGCGGGGCAACGGATGGGGGCGGGGGGTCGGCGGGCAGATCGAGGGGATGGTTGAGGACGTGGCGATAGAGGAAGAGGATGGCGAGGCGGGCCTGGCCGCGCTCGGTGGGGTCGGTGAGGGTGGCGAGAAACGCCATGACGTCGGCTGCGGTCAACGTGTTGGGGTGATGCTTGGCGTGGAAGAGGATGAGGCGTGTCACCCAGGCGACGTTGGTTTCTTCGGCGGCGGCCGGATAGTGGCGTGCGCGCAGGGCGGCGCGCATTTGATCGAGCAATTTCGGGGGTTGAGATGGCATAGGTGGCGTCTCCGGGCGTTTTGGTCGTGTACCGTTTTCGGTGGAAAATGTGTGTGGCATCTGCACCGCGAGGCCGCACGGCGATGAATCGCCCGTGCTACCCAAGTAACGTCCCCTCAAGGGGGCTGACGCCGCGATCGTGTGTCCCCCAGCCGGATTGATCCGGCACCGCTCGGTAGTCCTGGGGATTCATCCCAGGGCGGGTGCGGCGGCGAAATTCAGTCGAAATGAATATACTGCCGGCGTTTTGGGGCTTGACAGCCAGAGACTTTAGTTGTATACTGAATTTGTTAGCGGGAGTCGGATCGGTGATCCGTGATCCGTGATCCGTGATCCGTGTTGCGCGATCGTCCGTCTAAGGCGCTCAGAGAGGCATTATACGGAAAGTTTCCGTCTAATGCAACTTTGCGGGGGTTTAGGTGGACAGTTTCCGTCTAAATTCCCTTTCAGGGGATTAGATGGATTGCATCCGTCTAAATGCCGCAGGCGGCGGTTTAGATGGAAGATTTCCGCCTAAGTTAGGCGCGTAGCAGAAACGAACGACTTTCCTTTCCTCTCAGCAGGTGGTATACTTCCACCATGAAGATCTACCTCGACAATTGTAGTTTGCAGCGTCCGCTCGACAATAAGGCCCAACTGCGTATCGTCCTCGAAGCTGAAGCTGTTTTGGGGCTTCTGGCCGTGTGTGGCTCGGAAGGTGTCGAGTTGCTCTCGTCTGACGCGTTGCTGTTTGAGATCGGGCAGAACCCAAACTTAACGCGCCAGGAGTATGCCTTGGAGGCGCTCGCAAAGGCCCAATCGTTTGTGGCCTTGGAACCCTCCGTGGAAGGACGCGCCAGGGAATTGTATCGTCTGGGCTTCAAACCCTTGGATGCGCTGCATTTAGCCTCGGCCGAGGCAGGTCACGCCGACTTTCTCTGCACCTGTGATGACCGTTTTCTGCGACGTGCGCGGGCAAGCAAAGGGCTGGGCACGAAAGTGGTCTCACCACTTGAGTTGATAGGGGAGATTGAACGATGGTAGTACAAACAAAACCGTTAGCTGAGGTGACGCAAACCGCGATTCGCGTGCTGTGCAGGGAAATCGGTCTGGTTGATACGATGCGTTTTGTCGGTCAATTCACGGTAGGCTATGGTGACTATACGGCTGAACGCGATGAACTGTTCGGTGACATGACTCTCAACGACATGATCGCAGCCATCAAGCAGCGACAAAGTCAGGCCGCTATTCAGCCGCGAAGGTATCCATGAGCTTGGCAGTGCAGGGCTTGGGGTTGTCAGCACGGCTCGTCGTGGTGGGCGGGTCGCGCGTTGGGTGGGGGGTGTCCTGGGCCAGCGCCTAACATTGGTTCCAGCGGACGGGCCGCGCGGCCCGTTATGAAAGGTCAGGGGTAACCGGCCCGCCGCTGAACCCTGGCCGTTAGGGCGGACGCTTCGCGCCCGCCCTAATAGGGCGCGAGCTGGCGAGTTGTTAGGCGGCCTGCTCGCTGGCGCTCGCGTCCGCCTAACAACTCGCTGGAGCCGACACCGCTCACTGCGTTCGCGGCTGCGGCTACGCCTGGCCCCTGCGCCGCACAGGCGCAAGCGCCTGGCGGCTGGGGGTGCGGCTCAGCTCGCGCCCTATTAGGCCACAGGACGGAACACTGTAGGTTAGCGATAAAACGTGACTCGCCCGTTAGGATCAAGGCTGATGTCAAGTCAGCACGGCAGGTGACAGATGAAAGAGCTGGAATGTCCAATCTGCCAATCCAATCATTCCTATTGGGAATGGGATTTGGGAACAAACCCTCGCAACGCCCACTCATGGGATGGGGAACCAAATGGCTCTGTTTGGCGAGAGTGTGAGGAACAAGCCGTCGAGTGCCCTACAACCGGTCGTTGGTTTCATATTGACGTTGACGATGCGAAGGGAGGCAAGAAAGTGCATTACCATAGCCTCTCATCTTGCAGCCCTCTGCCGCCGAATCTATCCGACCCACGCTACGACCTCCGATATGGTACGCCGTACTGGTTGGCGTTTCCCAAAGAATGGAAACAAGGACAGGATTTCTTTCGAAACCCCGCGAACGGCGATCTCTATGATGTGAATGGCGACGTAGTGGAGCGAGATCCCCACAATCCCTATTGATATTTGATATCTTCGAGTTCGGTTTGTGCCGGTAGATGCCCTGCACACCGTGAGGGTAAGATGACGAAAAGAATGCTGGTAATAGCCTTTGCTGTGCTGGTTGTTGCCCTACTCATAGCGCGGCCTCCCGCCGCAACCAAAAAGTAGCATGACGACCCGTCCCTATGGCATAATACCGGCGGTGGTGGTCTGGCCGTGATGACACAGTCATCACTCGGCCGGCACCGCGATCCTGCTGG